>Ga0210059_1002438_pt1 | contig 29107 bp, 15 predicted proteins | sample Ectturendosymbi2_FD_188042 | JGI IMG/M metagenome (GOLD analysis project Ga0210059, IMG submission 188042) | Ecteinascidia turbinata endosymbiont from Florida, USA - Sample 2 (SPAdes) (version 2) | ecosystem: Host-associated > Tunicates > Ascidians > Unclassified | place: Key West, Florida...
AGTTACAGAATACTAGAAATCACAGTAGTTTGTTAGACAAATGAAATGTTGCTAAAGTTCATAGTTGGGAATTTGTTTCATGTAGGAGGTGTTTCTTAAGTTTCCATTTAAAGGTAAAGGTGGTTGAGAGTTTAATATCGTCTGGTATTGAAGACCATATTTTTGGGCCAATAAATTTAAGGGAACATTTTCCTGAAGAAGAGTTAACTCTAGGTAAAAACAGGTTTTTAGAGGTTGCTAGTCTTGTGGAGTGATAATGAATTGAGCTGAGTGGAATAAAATATTCATCAAAATGATTTGGAAGCAGTTTGTTATGATAAAAGGAGAGGTCACTCTTCCTCATAGTTGAATAAAGGTAGAATTTTGGGATAAAATGAATTGATTTTGTGGCCCACCAGCGATAAGCCACAATTTGTGCGGCCCGTGATAGTAAATAGGTTCCCCACCTCTGATATAAACAAAAAATCTAGCGTAGGCCTCAAAACTTTGTTACAGGCCCATTGTTACAATCTGGTGTCGTAACAATCGACGAAGATCCACATGCACAACAAACCTCTGACATTTGCGAACGCCACCATGTTGATTATGGTGCGTTTCAGCTGGAATCTGTTTGGTTAAAGAAATTAATGGGGTACGTCCAATCGAAATTTCACTGGTTAACTAAGTTACTAACACCAATAATGCTGGCGTTTCGGCAGCGTTTGCTAACCCGAATAGATTGGATGGCTGAAACATGATTTCGTAGTGATGGCTGAAACATGAGAATTTACATGCTTTGGTTAGTGTGAGCCCAAAAACCCCAAACTTAGGACCCCAAACCTAAAATCCCTGAATGAATGCTTTGATGAGAGAGGTCTTTCACACCAAGCAGCAGTTATAGTTCACCTGACAAGATCACTCTACTACTATTTGGTTCGCTCAGACATATATACTCCGGAAGGATTCACGTTTATTATTTGTGGGGATTTGTTATCAGTGACGTGTGACGGGCATCGCTTTGTGATGACCGTTACACCCCAAACCGAAACTTGAAACCCTAAACCTAAAACCCTTAACCAGTCCCGTCCCCACAGGGTAGCTTTGTTGGGCTTAGTCCCCCCAAACAATCTCCAATCCCTCCAAACTAAAATATGAAACACCACTGTATAACTCAGTAGAGTTTTTATCACTTAGAATGTCATGAACGCAGCACAAACGTAACGATTTCCTGTTGAAGAGTTTCTGGTGATGGTTCTGCTCTCAACATAGGCGTATCCAGGGAGGGGCCAAAGGGGCCATGCCCCCCCAAAATTTTTAGAAAATATAGTCACTTTGCGCTTTGAGAAGCGTTTTTCCAAACAAAATAGTGTTATTCGCCTAAAATCAAACATTTTGCCCCCCCGAAATTTCTGGGCTGGCTACGTCACTGGCTCTCAACCTAAAACTCTCAACCTACAAGCCTAAACCTAAAACTCTCAACTTAAATCCCTAAACCTAAATCCCTAAACCTAAATCCCTAAACCTAAATCCCTAAACCTAAATCCCTAAACCTAAATCCCTAAACCTAAATCCCTAAACCTAAATCCCTAAACCTAAATCCCTAAACCTAAATCCCTAAACCTAAAACCTTAAATCTGAAACTCTTGGCTAAATAAAACACTTGACCTTACTTATAAAGTTATTGTGACTTGGTTCATATATAAAATACACCTAGACTATAGCATGCCATCAAAACGTTGCATAACAGGTTCCTTCAAGAACCAACTCACTAACTCAGCACCAGAACACTGACCGACACACTATTGCAAGAATTATCACCACACAGGCTACACGAAAAGTTTCTTATAGTGTACCTGACAGTCGCGCTGACGGAGTGCTCTCATCTTGGAAAAAAGCATTTGCCTGAAAATGCAACATCTGAAAAATATTCCAAGCAGATGCCAAATGGTTTCACTCACTTTTATTGCCACCGAGTGGTTCTTTCAACTAAAAAAAAAAATTTGTAAAGTTTTTTCAACATCAGTGGGCGGTTCGTAGCGGCTCGGTGAAGTCCAACCGCTAAAAATATTGTGAGCGGCCCGCTCGTTCAACCTTAGCGGCCCGCCCAAAATCCGGACCATTAGCGGCCCGTGCCATCTCTATACCAAAGTCGGCACAACAAAAGATAGGTTTTTGAGGGGGCACTACACATAAGAGGGGCATACTTCCACGCTTTTCAGACAAACGGCCAAATAGATATCACACTTGCGTGGGACCCCAAAAACTACGATGGCTAGGGCCCTGGTTCCAGTGGTGCTGGTATCCACATCCGGGTCGGGTAATATAAGTGCAACCAACCCGACTTCTTAATAGGAACATATTCTGTAAACCTAGTTCAAAGGCGAAGTTGGGGAGCTGTGATGGATGGGCGTTTTTAGATATATTCGTGGTGTTGAGAACTAGAATTAGTGGCTAACTTGCTTGGTACATTTTCACCACGTTTTTTAGTAATTGGTGAGAAGCTTTGTACATTTTAGAAATAAAGTGCCGCATTGAACAAACAGCACTTTTTCGCTTACACAGTAAACAGAGAACTTTACTTTCTTGCTATCGATAATTAAAAAAGTTGGAAACAACAAAACGCCTTCCATCGTAAAACTTTTAAATATTTCCAAAATTTTATTTAAGCGTTGTTTAAAAAATTTTGAGCAGCCATGAGATGTCATATAAAACAAGAGTTCAACAGATTTCTCTGGATTTAAAAGCTCCACTACATGGTTCTACCAATCGTAGTAAGATGAACTATGTCAACACTCAAAGCCTTACAAATGTTTTTAGGGATGTCGCCAGCTTTCAAGTTACTTGAAAAGGGTGAAAACGTCCGCTTGCGTGACAAGAACACTTGTCACGTGACAAGAACACTACGAACAGGAAAGGTCTGGAAGCCTTGCAACAGCAGGCACTTGAAGTAGATTAAAAATGAAGCTATGAGTCTTGGTCTTTGCTTAAAGTCGGTTCTGACGCAGGTTTTACGTGGCTGCGAAATTTCCTTTGAAAAACAGCAATTCCAAAACCATCACTAATTATAAAAATTTCTTTAAAAACGAACCATGCAACTTTACAAGCTATTCCACCTTCGCCAAAAGCCGATTGGTCTCAGTCGTTGCCCAAAAATTCGTTTTGCTTGTATCTTTCGTTTATAACAGAAACGTGTTGGTGCATATGCCACCATTATTTCATATTTGAAATTGCTTTATCAAACTGATTCCACTGCAGGCTTCAAATTTTTAGTGCGAAAAATTTAAATTGAGATTGAAATTTATTAGGGACTTCCTGGCGTTGCAGGAAATCGATTTTCCTTCAAATAAGCTTCGATCCTTCTCCGACATCTACTAAACCTATGCGCTGATGCCAATGCTTTTGCAGCAGAGCATTATGTTGTCGTCTGGCACTTTGAAAGATGGTAATGTTGACAACAAAAAAGCACAAAACCACTTCGAGCACGTGCTACTCGAATCGATAACTAATTTTAAAAAGCATTTTTTAAACACGTCTTAGAAACGTGCAATGTCTGTGCAGCAAAAGTGAAGCGCATTTTGTGATGAAGAATAAATGAAATTGAAAACTTTGATAACGAAATGCAGATGTTTCACTTTTCTTGAAAACAGTATTTCACAAGCAGTTGCACTTAGATTGGTATCAACGAGCGTCGCTTTTTCGGGTGTCACTGACAAATTTGTCGAAGTGACATCTAGAAGTGCTACTGAGGATATCTACGGCAATGCGACAAGCACTAGACCGATGACCCTAAACGTGAACAGTAATTATTGATCTAGTGGTGATAAAACTACGAATATTTGGGAAAAAGACTAGACTTTAATAAGGGCACAGCACGATTTAGACGAAAACCCAAATTGGATCAAATTAGAAAGATTTCAATTCCACGTTTTATGCATTGATATGAGATTATGACGTTAACAAACATGAGAAACGTAAACCTGGGACAAAACTGTTCGGAAGCTTTATGCGTCTAGTAAAGTTTCTGATTTTAAAAGTCGATATGAAGTATATGTGAACGATAAGATTATGCTGCTATTCAACAACTTCTTGGCGCTTCATCAAAATTGCTACAGGTGGGAGGGAAGTTCGTGTCTAGTGACAATTAACCTTTTTATTGAGGTTTGACTGAATTTTGAGAAAAAAAGAATTGAGATGAAAGTCGCTGCAACTACACAACACGAATCCACCTGACGAGTAAATTCCATGAGCAAGAAAACACAAATTATAGTTTTAACTGACATGGCAGAAAGGACCAGATAACGTGAAAGAAGAGAGTTATCAACAGATTTCAGTTTTAGTTATCAACAGATATCAACAGATTTCAGTTATGGCTTTGTTATCCACAAATGCCTTCTTGATGTACAGAAGGCAAACAGGCACTATTTACTGGGGGTTTACTAATCTAAACGACATAAGTAAGCTGTGCTGACAAAAGAGTCATTTGCGCTTTAACCAAATCGAGTTTACCCTCTATCTTGAAAATAACATGTTATTGTGATTACTACACTGAAAAATCGAAAATCTGTAGTCATCCTAAAGAGTTTTACAACTGGTATCTTCATTCACTAACTTGATTTCTTTGCTATCAGGTTATTTCTGTAACTGCTCTCTCAACACTCACAGCGCTCGATCAAGCCGGCTTGACCTCAAGATCACTACTTATGTCTTAATAATCTCTGCAATGAAAATGAATCACGCCAAAGCCACATTATCTTATCAATTAGCAACGGGAAAAAGAAAGTGGAAAGCGAAGCGCTTGCGACCTCTAGTGTCGAATCTGTAAGAGTGTTGTTTATGGCCGTGCTCCCTTTCAACTGCCTTTCGCCCGTCTCTGGCAGGCTCATGCATATTTAATGCAAGTCACGAGATCATCTTCTCATTGTGTCGGAACTGCAGCTTGTTTCCGCCTTTTCTTCGAATCTTGCAACGCATGTAACACTTTGCAGCCACGTTCCTCAACAGATCAATGAAACGTCACGATGCCCCACACGAAGTTCTTCCTACATAGTTTCACTGGTGGAATCGGGCTGTCCTCCGGTAACGAATTGCTTGCTTTTTTGCTTTTTTTAGCTTCCCTGCTTGCAGTGATTGAAACTTGCGTTGTCAGTAGAGCATAGTGCATTTAAATTCATGTACAAGCCACTGCAAAATCTAAACAAATATTTTATTCTGAAAACTCCGCTTGTCAATGTTCTGTACCTTACATTATTTTTTATAAAAGGACCGTCACTGCAGTTACCTATGCGCAAATTAAGTTTAATTTGTTAGGTTGCAGCATTTGTTTCGAGTCAAAGTATTTTTCGATTATTTTCCAATTGGCAGATAACTCTGGTAATTTCCCTGACCTTCCAGATGTATATTTTCGTGTATTATAAACTTCAGATATTCTAAACACACTTTATATTTTCTGTGCTATCCTACGAGAACCTCCCTAAACAATCTATCCGAGCTGCGCTAAGAGCCCGCAATTCGATCGTTTACAATTTAGGAAGTTCTGAGTCTAAAATTTCTTGTCAGTAATGCGAGAAAACCTTTGTATTTGAGCAGATAAATTAGATCTTCTGGCGATTTTTTATTATTAGCCGACGTTTCGCCCACCTATTCAAGTGGGCTTCCTCAGATGAGGAAAGGCCACTTGAATGGGTGGGCGAAACGTCAGCTAATAATAAAAAATAGCCAGAAGATCTAATTTATCTGCTTGGTTGGAAACCTGGTGGCAAACACTACGAAATAACAACATGCGTAGCAAAAAGAACAGCATTCCTTTGTATTTAGTCTCTTTTGATCCTAGTATCGTTTCTAAAGAGTGCACTATTACCTTCAAATTGCCATTAAATTTTCACAGAATTTCCATTTTTACAGTTTACGTTTTTTAAAAACGTAGTATAAGCTCCTGCTGTTAACATCAGGGGTGTAGTGGGGCGGGAACGCGTGGGAACGGCGTTCCCACACCTTTTCACGTTTTGCTTTTAAATGAGTTGGAAGCTGTTTCAAAATGGCTATTTTTTGGATGCGTTCCCACTTCCCACACCTTTTTTAGCACTACATCCCTGGCTAACATGCTGCACGAAACTGAATATTTTAAGAATTGAGTCATTTTGAACCATATAGGTTTAAGTTTGTTACATCTTAATATGCAGTTTTGACAAAATATTCATCTCTATAACAGTTAGGTTCATGAATAAATCAAAAGCAGGAGCACGGTATGATTATAAACGTAGATAATCCTCAATGCTTCTACGGGTCGCGCTTTCCTATGTATCTTCCCATTTGGCCTTGTTTTCCAAATGCATATTCGATCATGAATTGCAGCATTATCCGTTTATGATATACTGCCTCTTGAACCAGAACGCTTCGTATTGACAAAACTTAAAAATTTCAGATATATAAATTTTTTGTTATGATTGAGCAGTGCTACTGTTGTATTTGAAAAAGCAAAATCGTTTGAAAAAAGATAACATTTCTCTTGAACTGAATTAAATTGCACGCAACTAAATTTCATCCAAAGTTAAGCATTAAATGCACAATCAAATGCTGTTGAAAACTTGATCAACAGGAAAAATTGATTTTTAGTTATTATATAGGCTTGTTAAAATTTTGGAAACATTTTGCGTGTTAGCGAAGGCAAGAATGCATTCATCAAATTCGTAGCTTTCGCGAGTAATTTAGGAAAAACGTTTTCTAGCTACTGAAACCTTGAAAATAAGGTAGAATTTTATAAAAGACCGCGATGTTCTGCAAGATCTCTACGATCGTTAAGAACATTAAGACCGCTATGATAACTAAGAAAATCAGGATCGCCGAGATGAAATTGATTACTAAGACCGCTACGATAAGTACAAGATCGTCAATTTAAAAAGAATTCCGATTACTGCCCCTCACAATTTCACTCTTTTATCTCGTACATCTGTATAGTCTGCATAGTGGGGAAGAACATATTTTGATAATATCAAATAAAAATCTGTCCTCAACACATCCTACTCGGTTTCACTAATACTGAATGTAAAACTTCGTATATATTATCTCATGTGCAAATACAAATTTTTGTACAGTAGTGCTTAACCATGTTGGAGGCACTGAACCCCAACCTTCTCTCCGCAGCATTCAACGAACCATTCGCAGTTGGAAAATAAAACCGGATTCTTTTCAACGTAGATGTACATTTTAAGGGTGCGCAAAATGCACCACGCATCGGCCTCCGCCTAGCCACTGAGATTGACTCACTGAAGGGTTTCGATGAAAATCAGATTTATAACCACTGCTCTTGCAGATAAAAAAGTGGTATTGGTCAAAGTGCAAAGAGCTACAAACCTACAGATAACTGAAAGTTCTAAACCGCTGCACGTATTAATATATCTTTAAGACTGTGTTGACAAAATTGACAGATTCATGCATGCAGCTATATCACATGTTCCTTCCAAGTCAAATGAGTCTCACAGCTAAAATTTAGTTGATCGTTAGCTAAGAGTCTATTCAAATTAAGTTCTTGTCTATCCATATTACTGTCCGTTCGGGTTTTTGTGTTGAGAGATTTTTTCTCGGAAGCCTAAATTTTTGAAATCTTTTTACGATTATGGAAAGATATCGCTGACATTGATTATGGAAAGATATCGCTGACATAGAGGCTGCTGCACAGTTTATCGAAATTGCTCTGGAAGTGCATTAGTTACGCTTGAGTGGTTTCCACAGAACGTAGAAAAACAGTTGGCGTTATGCCAAGGCCCTTGCCAAACCATTTTACTTGTGGTGGTTTGAGCTTTTGTTTACGGGACTTTATGCACAAAACAGCTAATGTAAGAATACGCTCATCATAAATATTTAACATCTAATGATCTAACATCATGAACGTAACATCTAATGTCTGCTACAACATCAAAAATAACGAACTGTATCAGAAATGAATGGGGTCTTAATTCAAGTAGGAAAGGTCTGTTTTGATCGAACTCAGCAGTTCATGAAGCACAAGTTTCACGGCAGGGAGACAACCAGACGACAATACGGTCAACCCAGCAATTGTCACTCTGTACATCAAGCTTTCAAAGTTTGAACTACACGCACTCAAAAAACAAGCGAAAACTCTCACATGGAAACCAGGAAAAAGCACCAAGAGTACTGAAAAAATTAACACAGGCACTACTTTGAAAATTGTTTACCAGTACTACCAGTACTATGAAGTAGTAAAAAGTTCGATATTATAATCAGTTCTACACATCCATGTTTCAAAGACCTCATAAATCTATCTCAAAGACTTGATCAACAAAATAAGATATTGCAAATTTGTGAATTATCAGCAGTGCTATTGTAAGTTTACATTATTAGGCTAACTTATACTTTAGAAATAAAAAAATTGCGATAAAGTTTTTCAGAACATTGCAGGGACTTGTCTTTCATATCTGTTGTAACATCTTTCCAAATTCTAGGTCAGTTAAAAGATTTTTTCCCTAACTCTGTTTGCCTTTGCACCAAAAATTGTTTTTTACCGAATTACGAGTGTTGAAGCAAGAGATCTTTTTATTTTCTTGAGGTTGCCATCATATCCACCAGGTTAGGAATCTGCATCCGCATTATAGATATAGTGCACTGATTTAGCAACCTTTTAAATTATAGATATCCTGTACTGTAAGTAAATTAAAGTTGTGGAACAGAGGATAAATGAAGGCTTTAGGGCTACTATAAGCATTTTCCAGGCATTTGTTTTTTGTTGTTTAACTACAGGGTTCACAACTGAGCTAGATGTATTGCCCAAACTAGTTATGCAATATTGCAAATATGAATAAATTAAGCTGAAATACTACATTCTAATAGCTTGCTGATCTACTCACCTTCTTATCTGTGAAAGAGCCCAATTATGTTTAACAATTTTGCTGCAAAGTTGTTGAATTTGTTTTTTCAAATTTAGGGAACTATCATTTAGGAACCTAAATAATTAATACAATTTTTCTTAGCAATTAAGTTGTTTCCTATTGTCACATGAAACTTTTTCTAACTTTTGCCTGGTTAGAAGTATAGATTTAGACTTCTTGTAGTTTATTATCAGGTTGTTTGTTTTCACCAAATGTCAATTTTTTTCTCACTCAAATGTAATGTTTGAAAAATTGAATCAAATGAATTTTATTTGTAACATCTGCAAGAAATCTAACTCGCAAAGTTGATGCCGAAAGCAAGTTTTTTTTTATGTTAGAAACACAAGCGGACTTAATGTTGAACTTTGGTGATACCACAATTAACAAGGAGTTTCGATGAGACACCGTTAACACCAGTGTTACTGATGGGTAGCAAAGCGTTCTGTTTTTTTAGGTAACAAAGAGTGATTCAGAGTCAAAGCCTTGGTCAGGTGCAAAAATCTCAAGCAAGTGACTTTACCTTGATCAAAACCTTAAATAAAATCATTACAAACATAGAATATGCAAGGGAAGTGGAGAATTGCTTTATCAAACCACATTGATTAAGACTCAGAGCTTTACATGCAGAGAAAAATATGGACAACCGATCATATACGCATTTTTCAAATATTGAACGGAGGCAAAAAATATATTGGTTGGTAATCAGAAGAGCTATTCTTAGGATTAAACTTACGAACTGGCAATATCTGTACCACTTTCAATACATTTGAAAATACACCGTTGGCAATACACAATAACGTTGGAGCACCAGCAGACATTTCTACAACTTCCTGGCAGGTCTGAACGCGAACGGTGAAGCCTGTAAATGCTTAAAGTCCTATTCTGGTTCAGGCTCATTGCGTTCTTTTCTGGTTTTCGAACTTTGGCCTTGTACTGCTAGAGATTGTTGCTTGACTTTCTTTTTGGCTTTATCCTGGTATGTTGTGATAATCTTTCTCTTTTGTAAATAAGCCTGCATGGCATGCCTTGCGCAATTTTCCTTCTAACCAACACCTAGAAAGCTTCTGACAAATATATGCATAAAATTCTTTTGCTGCACACTCTGCCGTAACAGTTCTCTACGAACAACTCCAGGAAAATCGTAAATATTTACCGGAAAGGCATGTGTTTTCGTTTTGGATGTTTACATTTCATTTTTTCCATCTTCGCAAAGCTCTCTGAAGCAAAGCAAGTTTGATAAAGCAAATTTCTGGCTCGATTGTTCTGCTGGCAAGGCGTAAGTTTTTTTAATTCATGCACACTCTTCGCAATATCGAACGAATTTTTTTCTCTCTTGATATTGCAAGCTACACTACTTCGACATGTTTTGTGCAATCATTTGGAATTGAACCATTTAGTTTTCCAAACAAAGTCAACCTTCCTACAACTGTTAGAACTTATTCTCAGATTTCAAGCCTGTGAAAATTTGTTCTCAAATTTTCTTCTCCCATTAGTCAACAATTCCTGATACCAAATATAATAATATAAATTCAGCAGCTGCTGACGTTATACGATCATGATCACAAAAAGGAAAGCGTCCAGAGCAAGACTGGAAGATCGCAAGGCAGCGATGCTACATTTGCCACATAAGCTGCGGAGAGAAATCAAAATTGATTGGGGGCTAAATCAATATTCCCAAAATAACTTTTAAATGATATGCCACATTTAGAAAGCAAGTGCTTTACTATGTACGCTTTGAAAGAAATAATAATTCCCTTTTCCCATTTTTCCCTTTTTCAAAATATGTGCCGCGCGTAAGTTGTAGATGTCATGCGTCGGGCCTTCCGCTTAGAACACTTGACTCTTTTTCTACAACTTGTTACGTTAAAGCACATTTTGTGTTAAACTTGTTCTTAGCACGGCCTCAAGGTCAGTCTCCACGACGCGCAGTATGATCAAAATCAAGGCTGATGGCTTAAAGCAAAGGCTCAGGAGCCTGAACACGAGAGACCACAGTACTAAGAGCGTTGAGATAAAGCCTCAGTTGAGATCAGGGAACTTTTATGCGGGCAATTGCCTCACTACTTAACAAAACACCAAGTAACTTCACTTTAAAAGTTCCAGTCGATTTAAAAGTGGCATTTCATGTGAAAAAATTAAAAATATGTATGATTTTTGCTATTGCTTATTTGCATCAGACTGAGAATTTCCCTATGCTGTCAAGCAACTAAAAATACAAGTTTTTTCTCCTCAGGCGCAATCTATAAAAAGCATGATTTTGAAATTTGCATCAATACGTGATCTTTTCTTTAAATCTTTTTTATTTCGTAATCCGAACTTTCAGACGCGAAGCATCTTTGGCTCAAACATTTTTAAGGGGATTACACTCCAGGTGAAGTCAATCATCACTTGGAATAATAAAAGGTCGAGAAAAAATCGTATCTTCTTGTTTTGCAACGTCCTCATTAGTAAAAGCCTAGTTAATGCGAATGGTACTTTCTGATCAAATGTAATGCAACAATGATTTGTATTTTAAGAGCACTGATGTTCTTATGGTTGTAATCGGCTGATGGAAAATTGTTGAAAACTCGTTATCCAATGTATTTAAGCTACTTGTTGACACACAGCTGCTATTGCTGAAGCCAATTCATAACTACGCAGATTTAGTTAATTTTTCCAGTTTCAAAATTTCAAACTTTCTCACTAATGGCATTGTACTGGCTAATAACCGCATGTGGTGTTTCTGGTTTTCAAAAATATTTATTGGTCTATATGTTGCATTTAACAGAAACCGTTGAAAATATTGAAATTCTTCTCAAACTTTCGATCGCTTTTCAAATTTTGCTTGTTTATTTTTAATTTGAAAATTTTCAGTTTCACTTATACTGGCTTTTGCAGTGTCAAGAGTGGTCTGCGGCCCCCATTTCCACTTGCTTGCGTCATGGGCCACGCAGCTACTTTCGTAGTGAATGCTGCACTGGTGGCGAAGCAGTGGATGAAAAGTGAGTAAACGCCGCAGCAGAAGGACCGCATGTCGCTGCAAAAAACTGATCGGAATCAAGTGCGAGTTATGAGGCAGAAGACACCAAAATATCATACATGCTTCCCCCTCCAGAAAAGTGATAGCGGAGCACATAGCTTCTCCTTTCAAAAAACAACCTGGAGCATAGGTGTACGGAAGTGCATATTTTTGGGGATGCAAAAAATTTTTGCCCAAATTTTATCTTGTTTTTCCCAAGTAACGTATAAACAGCAAGTGGTGCCATTGTAGACAAATCAAGGTGTCTGCATGCCTAGTTACCAATTACCGGGGTTCAAAGCCGTACGCCTTTAACTAGCAATCAATATTTTGCATAGCCAGTATTTTGCTAAATTTACCGTAAGTAGTAAACGAAGATTTTCAATTGAACGCTGTCAGTATCCAGAAATTCTTGTTTGATTTTATTTGTACATTTATTTCTATTTGTACAGTTACATAACAAAAGACATGAGAATGCGGTCGGCAGAGTTGCCATTTGATCTGATTTGCTGCTAAATCTAGCAGGATTTTCTTACTGTTAGCTGCTAAATTTTCAATCTAGCATTTAGGTGATTTTCTAGCAAGATTTTACCAACCATTTGGCGGGTTTAGCAGGTAAATAATTCCTGATCAAAAATCTGTTTCAACTCCTTATCAAGATGAAAACTTTTACACCTTCTTCATCAAAAAATAAACTTCTCTTTATGACGTTTGTATTTGGGTAACACCAGGACAATGCACAACCAGCTGCCTGCAATCATTAGCAATTTTGATTATGATGCAACGAAGCTGCTTCAAGCGTATAATTGTATCAAAATAACAATTAGATGGCTTGGTGAAGCCAAAATTATTTGCTTGTGCGCTTAGTGATCGCGTTTTTTTAAAAGACAACATGGTAGAATGTTTTCGTCCCACGACACATGTGACATTTCCATGTGGTTCAGTTGCGCTAGTAAGTAGTAATGTCTCGTAAAAAACTTCAAGGCAAACCAAAGCTGCCAAACGTTTTGACATGTATGGTTGAAAGATTCAGAACTTAGCTCAGTGCCCAGGGCGTAACGAGGGGTGCACAATTCCCCGGGCGCCAAATCACTATCGGGGCGCTGAATGACTTGGGGGAGCGTCGAAAAGTCCCAACAATGTCACAAGTACTTTCTTCAATAGAGTGAATTTGCTTCCGAAAGACCGCAGGTTCGAACATGGGGGGCCAAACTTGCGCCGTTCAACCTCGTTACGCCCCTGTCAGTGCCTATGCTGTTGATTCAAGAAAAGCCTCTGTGAACTTTGCAATAATGCAATCATAGCGAAACATTGTGAGCTTGAAAGGCATAACTGGTAGCAAAAGCACTCAGATAAGACTAAAGAACTTTTTGCATGCTCCCTGATGTAACACAAAGTTTTAAGTTAAAAAGACCACACACGGAAAGTTGTACAGATACGGCTGAAGCTATGCTCAGATTGTTTATCGCTGAGCATTGTTCTACTGTATAAAAACATGCAACCATTTGAAAGAGATCGTCAAGAACTTTGCGTCATACAAAAAACGAGGTAAGCTGCAGTTAAGTTGCTCAACATGTTGAATGAAAGAAAATTGTGGGCGGAAAAGTGCGGAATGGGACAATTCGGCGACGGCGATAAATCGGTTGTAAGACATGATACTTTTGATGGGAGCACTTTTTGTGTATTTCTTCAAAAAAATTTGTGTTTAACGTTAGGGTTTAGCTTTAGGGCAAACAAACATCCTTTGTAATCTAACGTTTGAAGTAGGCTACAGTATAATTCGTCTGTAACGATTTCGCCTCTAACGACGCTTTTTCTTCGGTCCTGGCAGAATCCCTATCTTTTTCGTGCATTAGACTTCGGATATGAAGACTTCGACCATATCGTTACTTCGCCCATAGCGACGCTTTTGGTCGGTCCTTTGAAGTGACGTCATAGGGCAATTCTACTGTATTTCAAAAACACACTTTGTTCGTATGAAACGTTTCCGACCACCATCGCCGAAATATCCCGTCGCCGAAACAGCATCGCCGAAATGTCCTAGACCCTGAAAAGTGCGATGGCCAAGACCGGCATTTTCAGCCCATTCTCATGGACAGCGAGTGCAAGAGGAAAATTTAATACACTGTATAACTTTATAGGTATCTTTTAATCGTCTTAATACACCAGACTTCTAACAGAATTTCACTGTTTTTAGCAGATTTTAACTGAAAATTTGTGACAAGACTGTGAGTGGAATCTAACAGTTTCTTGTGACGCCATTGAGCAGACTTAGGTCACAACCATCTGGCAACACTGGCGGTCAACGCGATACACTCCGACTGTCATGTCACGATGCGAACGGGAGAGAGCATAAAGAGAGTATAGCTAGTAGCACGGATGCCTCGCCCACACTTTGTGATTTAGCAGATGTTGAGGTGTTTTTTTAATTTAGGGCCCGCCCTCTAGAAATGCTACAGGCCCCGCGCTACCTTAATACGTCACTGATGTTACTGTTAACTCAAACGTTTCAAAGATTGTGACATTCATAGCAAAGCAAACAGGACAGAGAGTATTTTTGGGACCGTCACGAAGAAACGTGCACGAAGCACAGACGATTTTATACCCGCTCGAATTGTTGATGTAATTTCAAAAGGATTGAAAAATTGCTTCAGGTTTACCATTCAGCGCTGACGGGACCAGGGGCAGATGCAACCAGCAATGTTAGGGGGGGGGCGATTTCAATAATACTCGGTAGTAAAGTCTCACTACCGGTCCGCTACTGTAAGAGAGATGAAGTATACTTCATAAAACTGCTGTGACAAAACAATGGACGGCAAAATGACCTTATATCGCGAATGTTGTTTTCCGAATTGTACAAAATTATGGTGAATAAAGTTACTTTCCTATTTTTAGGGGGGACAATCGCCCCCCACCCTGCATCCGCCCCTGGACGGAATGCATGAAATAAGTTACAACCGACATGGAGGAGAAACATGTTGGCAACGTTTTTAAACTTGCTTTGATGAGTGACTGTTCGCGATGATGTGCGCGACGATTTCCTTTCGCTCAGCAAACTTTACGATGCAGTTGGAAAATACGACGCAGAACATGAGGAGTGTCGCGACAAGGACTCCTGTTATTCCAACAACATCCCCGTAGCTGGAGATCACGTTCTTGACCATATTTGCGCATCCGTTTGTGTTGACCCTTGCATCACGTGTTAAGCCACAGCCTTGCGTGGCACGAATCAGGCAACAACTGTCCGGAACAGGATGAGGTCCAAGAGAGAACGACCTGTAACGAGCCATGAAAGCCAGACAGTTAACATTAGCGAACAAGCAAGAAAATTTATCATTTGTTACTGCCTAAATAAATAAACGATGCTTTGATTTGTTTTCAATTTTCGGAGAAAAACATAATATCTGCCAAGCCACGGAACATCGGTACGATGGTGTTTCAAACGATCAGGTTGTGCGAAAGAGCAGAACTAACAGAATTTTAAATAGCAATTGCGGCCTTATGCGCAGTCGAAAAAAAGCAATTTGGAAAACAATCAAACACAGTGGAGGAAGAAACTATTTGGAAGAAAAGGGCGTGACATACTAGTCGAAATCAAATTTTCTGCAAAAAAAGTCAAAAGAAAATGACAACCACACGTCAATAATTTTGTGCCACATTGAATTAGCGAAGGAACGTTGACACCCTTTAGAAAGGTGCCCCGCTGGAGTGCGCAAATCCTCATTAAATAGATTTTCCTAAATGATAACCACAATACGAATCAACCACACATCTGACTGGTTTAGGACGAGATCACGCCTACTTATAAAAAATCGGAACATTTTGTGAAATATTTTACTGTTTCATAAGCCACACGATGTTGTACAAATGCTCACCCCTTAATGTAAGTTGATTTCAACGGCGTTTTATATTAAAGGCTTCGCAGCGACTTATTCTCTCCTCGTTTAAACAGCACCTGCTAACTCCACAAATCGATATTTTGTCTGTTATGCTGTTGCAAGTTAAGAAACACATTCGATTCTGCAAAACTTGTTAAGTTTGCAAATCGGAACAGAAATAATGTGCCGAAAGTTCGCAGAAAAAGCATATTCTAAATTTTGATTTGCATAATTAGTACAAACCAGATGATTTACAGATTTTAAAGTATTTTATACACTAGGTGCAGGCAACGCAGATTACCAGCCCTATCAGACGCTAGCACCGTATACAGGTTAGTAACAAGGTAAATACTGAAAACAATCACTTTTTTTCAGCGGTGACGTTCGCGATTGAGAGCCATGCCTTGTTGTTGTTCCAGTCAAGGTAAGAATACATCCCACAACAGGAAAGCTTCGTTTGGACTAGGTCAACAATTTCCTTGGAGCTTTCGTAAGAGCGTAATAAACCTGTGTGAACAGCATTTCAATCAGTGGCGGATCCTGGGGAGCAATGCACACAAACAACACATCTTTAAAGAAAATTTTAAAAAATCGAGAAAGTTTTACGCGGACTACAATAATATTAGTCTTTTCTGCAACCTGTACATTGAGTTTGTCGCCAACAGGATATGGGAATACAGTACCTATATTATTCTGACAGACCATAGAGTTCTGTCTGCGTTAATGCTGTACAGTGTCTCAACGTTTTTGCTTTGAAACTCAACTGCACATGCAGTATAGACTACCGCGATGGTAGTATATGATTGTCGCAAAGACATATCAGTTATTTCCACTGAGTTCTATTGAAATAAGTGGATGATCCAGACCAGGGGTTTGGGGGAGCAGTCAAATAAGGGGGTGCCAAAAAGTCCTCACTTGTTTAAATACTCCAGCTTCTCTGTGACAATCGTTGGGTACCACGCAAAAGTAGTTACCTTTTCTAGGCCAAGAAAATGACCATGTTTGTTGGTCGAACTATGTGATCTTTCAAGGAAACACCACAGTTTAAAATCGCCTTTTGTGATTCATTCACAAATGTTTGAAGCAAGCAGGTCCTACTTTTCACAAGCTACACATAACTGAGAACGCTATGGGTGGCCCAAACAATCGTTTATATCTACAATAAGTGGTTGAAAGATTATACACTAAGGCAGTGTTCCCCAACCCTTGTGCAACCGCAAACCGGTCAATGTTTGACAATTGTACCGCGGCCCGAGAGTACTTTCGCAACAGTGTTTCTATGGGAAGAATCTATGGCCATTATCACATGCCCAGAAAGCGAGTGGTGTCACCAGCAGTATACATTTTGTAATTCCACGGCCCTGGGGGTTGAGGACCACTGCCCTAATTAAAGCATGCTGCGCGTCAGTGTTTGACGATGTTTTGGGTATCCGCACATCGGAAGAAACAATGTCTGAAACGTATTCCGAGCTGCTCAGAATTAGAATGGTTCTTCTTACACTAGGAAGTGACAACTCAATTTCCAAGGTAGGAGCCGATTAAATAGCAACATGATCACATTTCCAGACCAAGCTTGTGCAGTTTCATGCACATGGAAAGCATATTTATTGCTGAAGCGGTAATTCAAAAACAAAATGTAAATGAAAGAGATTCGCTATAACACTACTCCCGTTTTAGGTAGCTCTGCTGGCTATCGTGAAAAACGATCTCATAATCGCATGATAGATACGCACTGGGCCTGCTGAAAACCCTATATAACTGTCGGTTGCAGATTTCGCTAACCATGCCAAATTTGTCTTTTCGTGGCCGGGGGGAGCTGTCTACGAATTTGCACTTGCAACAAAAGGATCAGGACAAAACCATATGGCCGTCAGTCACTGTTGCCAGGTGTGTAACCAGGAGGTGCGATAGGCGCCGTACTCCTCTCAAATTTTGAAATGCAAACATTGAACTGTTGCGCAAAAATTGTCATGACCACGTACAGCCAATTAACCATGCTACCAAGCTGTAGATAGTTGGTATTTTGACGAAGTTTCTGCGTTAGACCTGACTGCTGAATAGTGAGTAGCATGGTTTGTTGAGGCGCGTTGTGCTGCCACGTAGTGATTCAATGCTACGCTGCGCTGTAGCCGTTGAAGGAGTGAGGTGTTGCAGAATTGCTTCGTTAGTTCATAATTCCTTGAGTTACTGGAGCACCATCCTGTTTTTTATCGCTAAGACATTTCGGTCATTTGTCCCGTAATAGTATTAAAACTCGTCGAAATAGTATTCACTAGACTACTTTTCAGGACATTATGACCGAATAATTGACTTAATTTTTTTTCGGTCATTGAAAAAAATTCGGTCCATGGCCGAAAAAAATAGGCACGCTCAATGCATTTTTGTCAGAAACCGGCAAGTTGTTTGCGAACGTACAAGCGTAACCAGGGGGGGCAAGGGGAGCATAATTCCCCGGACGCCGAATCACTGCGGGGGGGCGCCGGATGACTGCAGAGGACGCCGATAAGTCCCAACAATGCCACAAGTACTTTCTTCAATACAGTACATTTGCTTTCGACAGACCTCAGGTTCGAACATGGGGTGGCAAACTTGCTTCTTGCTCTGGTCCCATCTAACTTCGTTACGCCCCTGCTAACGTACAAATGTTGCTATAGCTTTTCACACGCTGCAATATGGTTCAATCGGAATCATCAGTTCCCACAAGAAACTCATCCACTTTGGTGTTGCAAAACTAAGATGCAGACATAGGCTACTCCGGAGCGGGCTCACGGACTGCACTGACAGCAGACCTGAAACTGGTTTCTCGCTTTGCAGGCTTCTAAAATCTTACGCCAGTTCCAAGTTTTCCATATTTATTGCCTTCCAATCTTCGTTACTGCTTCTCCCTTCAAAGCTGCCACCAAGCATTGAAAAAATGAACTTGTAACAAAAAAAGGCCAATTTTGCACAACAGCCCAACGGCAAGTCCAGAACTGCGCTAGTGAAGCGATCGTGTTTCCTCCTGATTGGCTTGTGATGGTAAAAGTGATTACGAACGAGGTCGGGTAAGCCCCTTATCAAGACCAAGAACAAGTGACTGTCGCAAAGCACTAAACCAACTGACAATGTGTTCATCAAGATGTGCAGGTGATTTGATTCCTTCTATGTCCACGAAACTGTCCCTCAAGCAGAAAGAACCGCAGATCCCAAAGCTAAAGTGTGCTTAGCAATTAAGAATCTCGCGCACATATGTGCTGATTGGAAGCTGCATTGGAAAAAGTGTTTTGGAAGATTGTAAAGATGGTGCTACTCAAAACGTTGACGCAACGAAAAACTGTGAAGCCAATTTGACGATGATTTTTATTTATATGCGACCATAGAACAGTTGCAAAACAATCAGCCTTCATTCAACCCATACGATTTTAACAGGGCACCGGACACACGTTCATAACTATTCACGAGCCGATCCAATGTGGGTTAAACCTTAAACTGGGAAACATATATTCATAGAAACATCTTTGCGGAAATAAATATAACCTTGGTTGGATGTGGGTCCGAGCCTTAGAAGATTTAGGAATTTTAATTTAGAAGTTTGGGAACTATGTCATCATCATACGATTTTTGCCGTGGCTCCCAGACGTGCTTGCAAAAGCCTCAAAGATAGAGTGCGCAGGAGGTTTAGGTGTCGTTCAGTGCGAGTCGCCAAGAATTAACGCACGGCGCACGCACAAATAAGAACAAGCACAAGCCGGGAAGCTGCTCAATGCCGTGTTGAGTGTGGAGAAGAAATTCTGCAGTTCTGGTTTTCTCGTTTCAAATTCAAACTCAGTGCTTCGAGAACTTTCGCACGATAAGCAGCAACGCTTTCGGCCTTCGTAAGGTTTGCATGCAATGGTTTTAACATTTTTGCGAGAGAAGACGTCCGGGCAAAAAATGATCGTCCTTCAAGGTCACCGACCAAAGCGTGAAATACCACCCGAACGCAGAAAAAGAAATCACCAAATGCAACTGCTTCATAAATGGAAATAATTATATTTAGTTGTAGAAAGAGAATGTCTGGAGGCAAAACAACAACAACCACTCACGCTTCAAAGTACTTCCTGCAGTTTCTTTCACCAGCGGTTTAAAAGCAAAAATTAGGATTGAAGAGATTAACACGAGAACAAATATGATCAGAACGAAGATCATGTAGATCTGTAAAATAGCAACGTTTCACAGTTTTGTAAATCGCTTTTTGCGTGGTGGTGGTGGGCAAAAAATATTTAGTAAAATTAAACTATAAACACCTCCCGGGCTTGCTAACAAGTTTTTTTCTTTGAATAAGATATTCCAAGTGTAGGAAATATTTTCGAATGCAAGTGTGTTACAGTGGAGCATATATATCCAAGACGTCACGAAAAGATATTTGAAACGTGGTGAGATTCCGCTTGTTTCTGACCGAATACATTTTTGCTTTGCTCGTTGTAACCGACATTTAACAGTTCAAAAAACTTTTTTCTCAAGATTTACATGTAGCATGAAAACAATTCGAAATAAGATTTAACGTTTGATACGAAACTTGTGGTAGGCGGGTTACTTCAACAGCCATGTGCGATGTTATGCTTGTAGCTTTATGACTGTTTCCAAGCAGCTTCGCTCTGGTCAAACGAGAAGCCGAAGACACCTTAAAGTGTTTGTTTGCTATAAGACAAGTCAGTAACAAGAGCAGAAATATAAAAAATCGAAGAAACCTGAGAGTATAATCGAACACAACGACTTGATTGCGCGTAAAATGTAGAAAAATTTAAAGAACAGTTCAGCTTTGTCGCTCCGATTCAAAATAAGCTCAGATTAGTGGAAGAAAAGAACACACCTTCAAGAGGAAGACCTTCTCCCTTGTAGCGCCACAGTAACCACACAACGATATTCCGATGAATAAACAGCCCAGAATTATAAATAGTGTTGGAGCAGCAAATGATGCGTCAAGAATTGGTTTTAAAGATCCTGAAATGGAAGCGTTATCAAGTAGCACGTTTTATGTGATGCACGGTACAACACACTGGTACATTTTCCGAAAAATTAAACTAGAATATGCAGTTGATGCCAAAAAGTCATGACTCATGACAAAAAGAACTTTTGTCTTGATAAATCGACGGTGGATGATAAATCATTATATATTATATATTGTAAGGAGCATCGTGCAGCAGAACATACAGAAGTTGTTGGTGGAGCCGCGGTTTACAATGCCTGAAGTTCAAAATCGCAGGCATACTGGATTAAACAAAACTGCTGTTACTTTAATACAACATCACTTTTACGAAAGAGTGACGTCCTGATAACCAGTTTGAGAAACGCAGTTACACAAACTGTCAGAAAAAACTCCTTCCAATCTGAGATTTCTGCGAACTTTTGCTACAGCTCAAGGTTCAAAAAATGGAAAAAATACCAGTAGAATTTGCCTAATTCGTCACCTCAAGGGGATTAGAACAAAGGGCGATTTAGGCGAAGTGACGAATTATGCAAATAGGTGAATACTCTATCATAGAAGCTCGTATACTTTATCATAGTAACTCGTATGCATAGTGATTTCATTTGCAGCAAAATACAAGTTTATGACGTTTGAATACAACAATTAATTCCTCTACTCTATCTGCACTCCTCCATTTACTCTAGCACCTTTTAAATCCTTAATTTACTTTAAAGACTTTCCGTGTTCTCTCAATGGGGAGTCGGGTCGCGCTTCGCACCTCGTGTATAAATTCGATAAACAAATTACGAGGTGCAACAATTCTCAGATAAAGATCCTTAATTTGTTTGAATTCCCACACGTACTAGCTGCTTGGACATCAAAAGCGAAACTGCAAATGACGAATTAGACGAACAAAACGCTTCTAAGGGATAGAAAGAGGTGACGAACTAAGCAAAGTGACGAATTAGATGAACAGAAATCACAAAAGATAGGAATTCTTCCGGGACCGACGAAAAAGTAGGGAATTGACGAATTAACTGATGACGAATTAGACGAATTCTACTGCACTTTAAAAATTCAGCATAAAATAACCACAATTTGTGCAAAAATTCCACTTCTGACGCCATTTATGCCACAGCGATTTTGAGGAATTGCATGACGTCAGTAACCTGTCAACGAACAAAAATACGAGTACATGTTCATCATTCAAACGAGTTTTAAAGACGGCTCGAAAGTCGAAAGAGACGAATAGAGTGCTTTACAATAAAACATCTGGTTTTGTTATTTTTATGGCTTTCTGCGGGCAAAAGGTTTCGTTATTTAGAACTTATAACGCCTTGCTAGTGTAAACGAAGCTTCATCTTGTTTCTGACTTCAATAATTTTTTGTTCCTAGCATCACGCCTGAAGACATACACGATCATGAAGACATCTGTGAAGACGCATTTTGGTTGCATTAATCATATATACGCATTGCGTATATTAAACTTTCTACTCAGGACAACAGACTTTTACTTATTTCAATGAACTGTTCCCTTTACACTATAAGTAGCTTTCCCTGGGGAGGTCTGCAACCCAAATGACCCCTAATCCTTTGCAATCATCCACTCCCCCATGCATTTTAGTAATTGGTCTACTTCAGTGGTTCTTAACCTTTTCTCTACAACGCCTCCATTCAGTTTGTTTCAAGCCCCCCTGACTGACTTTGAATATTCAAATTGTACGGAACAATTTCCCCCTTCAAACACTTTCCACGTTGTGAAGCACGTAAGGGCTTGCGCCGCCTGGAAATTTATGACGCCCTGGTTAAGAACCGAAGGTCCACTTGGATCTCACCGGAGCACTATGCAAGGTTGCTCAACATAGCAACCGTGCTGAGGTCATCTATGCGTGTGCTCTTTATTTGTGTCGCACATCTTTCCTGTTGTGTTTCGTCAATGTAATCGTGTTAGCGCCACACGCATATGCTTTTCCATTACCGCCACGTATCTATCTTCGTGTTTTTTAATGCATCTGTGTCATGTGTGTTGAAGTAGGTTAAGTCTACTGCGTTGCGTGTGGGAGTGATGCAATACATCTACGCTAATTAACACCAAATCTATGGACGGGAAAACGTTTGTGCGGTTTTTCTGCGTCACTAAATGACTGTACAACAACAACAATTTTAATTTTTGGCCTTAACACAAGTACACTTGTCAATACAGACACAGTAAGGCCGGAAGGCGGCAAAAAGACACTTTGGTCATCCCGTCTGCCACCACCCAATCACTTGTTGTCAAAGACCCTAAACGAACGCGCTCACTAGCCCTGCGCTGACCAGCAGAAGCGAAAACAGAAGATTGCTTTAACCTTACTCAATCATACTTGTATAACCCAAAAGATGAGCAAGACCAACCAGAGCATAAAGTGAACTTAAACAAGAACGTTGATATAATGGATACGCTACACATTCAAGATACGTTTCAAGCAAATGTTGCTAGATAACATTACTACACTATCCATCCATAGATTACAGGCATCATCTGTTTGTGTAGTGGCTAATTAAATGATTGGCGTATTTTTTTTAAACAGCAGCAAAGGTTTTGATTTCATATTCGATATACGTATAACTGAATGTCTACGCATAGAATCTACGCTGTGCATGTTTGACTACCGCAGATCCTAAATCTATTATACAGTCGGCTTCCTCATACGGTAAGCAACAACCCGTGCAACATATTAACGTACAGCTTATTTGCAGTTCTATGAAGTTAAACACTATACGACACTTTGCGGTTACATCAAACGCACTTCTAAATTAAACACACGAAAAACTGTAGGAAACGCAAATGTTTCGTTATATATAGATTGCCGAGACACTATACGACACTTTACGGTTTTGCTTGCTTGGCGCCAGGCCCACAACCAGGGGAGGCAACCGGGCAATGCCCTCCCCGAAATTTTCTTAGTTGTTAGGTAAAACAATAAGTTTCAATCTTTTTCCCCCCTCTCCAGAAAATGTCAGCTGGTTGCGTACTGCTTGGCGCACAGAAGAGCATTTCCCGAAAATCTTACAAAAAAGTTAGACTCGAACCAGAGCGCTTTTCTATAAAGTACCTAAAACATGTGCAACTTTTCTCCACTGACCATTTTCATTATAGGTACCTGTTGATGTATGAACATGTTGCTGGTACAAGCTAGGTTAGTTTTAAATTACCCCACCCTGTATTTTCCCAAACGACAAAAGTTTCTCAAATAACGTACTTCAATTTGGAAACAATGTTGCAACAGATAGGCTGGTATACGTATAACTGAATGGCTACGCATAGAATCTACGCTGTGCATGTTTGACTCCCGTAGATCCTAAAATCTATTATACAGTAGGCTTCCTCACACGGTAAGCAACAATGCATGCAACATATTAACGTTCAGCTTATTTGCAGTTCTATGAAGTTAAAGCACCAAAGTTACCGCAGCATCTAGCTTACATAGATGATCCGACTACTCCATACTGAAACCTGAAACAAACTTCCTTGAAACAGTTCGACCATATCAAAAGCTTTCATAATTTACCTATTTCAAAAAGTCTTGTATAGGCTTCAAGGTTTGCTTTAACAAGGACGCCTCCTACAAGCAAGGTGAATCCACTTAAAGTTCCCAAGCCGTTGATATAAGTCAGGCAGGTCTTTGATGTTTTTTCACAAGTGCTTATCCCTGATATGTGGGTATCCATTTCCATTAGCACCTGGTCAAAACTCCTTTTGTAAGATAACCCACCTCATCGCTGTCAAAACAAAATACATGAACTTCAAACAAGCCAAGAGCGCCAAGCATACACACTTGTGTCGTCACAGTTAAATTGTGAGTAAAAAGTTTTTTAAGTACTGACGAGTTCAAATCAGTGTTGCCAACCTGGCGGTTTTTCCGCGAATTTGGGCTTATTTTTTCTGTACTTGCGGGCTTTTTTGAAAACTTGTGGGTTTCTTGTTTTGGGGCTTATTTTACTTGTACTTGGCTTGTTTTCGGGCTTGTTTTATGCAAGTTTCTGTTTTGCGGATTGCTTGTTTTCCAAATTTTATGGAACTTTCGATGCTTCTTACTGCAAAACGCGAATTGGGTGTGTTTTTGTGTAAATTTACTCTGTTTGAGCTTGTTTTTTCAGATTTGCCCGCTTTTTCTGTTTTGAATTTACTTGCTTTGTTTTTTGCTTTTTTCAATTTTCTTGTACAGTAAAAGGTATTTTGGGCTTGTTTTTCGGGTAAATTGCCTATTTTGGGCTTGTTTTTTAAGATTTACCAGCTTTTTTGTAAAATAACCTGGCGTCACTTAATCAATGCGCATTGATCGTTTGAGGCCCTGGACCGCAGAGGTAGCTATGTGTTCCTTTAATTTTTAAAATAACATTAAAGGAAGTTATGACGTCCGGGTCTTTGATTTTCTTCATATGTTTTTTAAACTCCTGAGTCAGTTTGAAACTTACTGGCAAATGTTCCTAGTAAAGAGCTTTAAAACACCAGTGAATATATTCAGGCCTCCTGCATGTCAGCAACGCAACAAGGTTATTGTTACTGTGATTTCAGCAGCCAAGCACAGTAGCTGTTTCACAGAGCCTGTTAAAGCTGAATTTAACTTCATGGATCAGCTAAGTGTATGAGATATACTTTGAATCCTGGACTTCGTGCTATCTCCGAACGAAACAGTTGCTTTTCAGCTTCAAATAATGTTTTGGGGGAGTGCATTCAAATGGCAGTTTTAAACGGTGATGCAGTATCACCGAAGTTCAAACAATTTTATTGGGATAAGATGATGGCATTTTCCGGTCAAAAAGTAACAATACATGACAAGAAGTGGTAGGAGCAATCGATAAACCGGCAGAAAGCTCGGAAGTGGCACGATCAGAGCTGACAGGTAAAAAGCATCTACAGCTGAGAAAACCACAATTACCAGTTAAGTTCAAATTTATAAAGTCTAGCCCAGTGGTTCTCAAAGTTTTTTCATATTCCTCCCTTACAAATCCAAACACTGTCAATTCCTCCCCAATGAAAATCACAAACAAGATAATTGCAAAAATTTCACACTACCCACTGTTAAGATACAACAGACGATCATGAACCAAACAGACTCTTATGACGTCAGTCACTGCAGTTAAAGCTGCTTGTTCTCACGTACTGTAGACATTCCCATCTAAACCAACCTCGTGCAGTTTTCACGTGTTGTATAAACAACTAATAAAAACTTTTAAAAAAGTTTTTTTTCAATAAAAAAAAAGATTTTTTCATCCACAGTTTTTCCTTCCCTGTTCCTCCCTGGAACAAATTTCCTCCCAGGAATTACAAATTCCTCACTTAGTGAGCCAAGTGGCACCCGTTTGAGAACCACTGGTCTAGCCTAAAGCTACGAAAGCTGTACACTGCAGCTTTTGTTGACTGACACCACAAATTCCTCGGCATTTACCACAAGTAATAACCCAGTTGATTTACTGTGTTTTGACACTTTCAAATCTTCCCCAAGAATTTTTACTTCATGAATCAAGAGAGAGTAAGGTACTTTTCCAGTCTTCGACTTTAAATTATCTGCGAACAACACAAAGGTGCTTTTAAGATTTTAAGCAATGGCACACAGACAGTTAGAAATGCATTTAGGTTGGGCTCTCGCACATTGCTTAAAAACAGTGAGGGGAACCTATTGCCCGTGGGCCAAATGTATGAACATATTATATGGCCCGCATCTGAATTTTCGTTAACCAAGTTAGAGTACAACATCGCGTCAAAACGAAGCTCCATGATAAGCAGGTAAATAGGCACAGTGGCGTAGCGAGGATAAGTGCCGCCCGGGGTCGACCATAAAAGTGCCGCCCTTTCCACCCCTCAAATTTGGTTACAAGATTCTAAAATGAAAGAAGTTCATGTTTCATGCTTATTTAAAGATATAAGGATTAATCAAGCATCTTGATAATCACAATCAAACACCCACAAACTGAAATAGGTCTTGTTTTTCATTGTCGATTATGGGTCTTGCTTTTTCGGCTTGTCGCCACCCTTCTCATCATTAATTTTTATATATTTTGCTTTCTTTACATATGCATATACGAACCCGACATGATTCGTCAAATTTTCTTCCCTGTTGGTTTTTAATCTCCGGTAAGCCCAACGCATGGTTCTTTAATAGTTTAATCAATCCAGGGGAACAAACGAAAAAATTAAGGGATGTGACGGCGGCATACCTACTTTGCAGATGTAAACACTTATGTATGTTGAAATTTCGTGTAGTATCCCCGTCTTTAACTAAAAAGGTATATATACTGCATCATGGGCGAAATTAGGTGGGGGACACGTCCCCCCACTTTTTCAGACTGTGGGGATTATGCCATGTCCCCCCACATTTTTGTCTTTAGGTTTCGTAATATATTGGTTTCACATCAAGCTGTCGCCCTCACATTTTGCAACAAAATTGCGTTCATGTACTGCATATAGCAGGCTATAATAATACATCTGATAATATGATATCAGTTATGCAAAGGATGTTTCATTGTTCACTTCACGTTTCACTAGCGGTTTAATCCTCTTAGAATATATAAAAGGCTTCAAACGTTAACTCTGTCGACGCTTGCGCGGGGTCCTCTGTAGGTGCGGGAACACCATGGACTTCCGCAGAAATTTTTCCACGGGCCGCAACGTCAACATTTTGCTAATCCTTGTCAGGTTGCTGACGATGCAATGCACACGTTCCCGAAACATTTTACCCTTTCTACACGACAAAGAAAATTCCCCTTGTTACGACAACAGTCACAAAAAATGCTTTTCGGTGGCCACCATAGCCAGGTATGTTGCGATAATTTTAACCAGGGTTGCGCAGTCGGAGGTAAAATGTTCCACTCCGACTCCTCAACATAACACGAATGAAGTTTGGCTCTCAACAATTTTGTAGCAACTATCAATCAATGGAAATCGTGGTGCACAGCAAGAATTCTCTGTTTCGACAAAAATTTTTTGAAGAAATTGCACCATTTCAACAGGCACGAATTAGGATTCCTAACTTAGGAGTGCGATGTAAAAAATGATTCAGTAGGCCATCCGGAGTTGGAGTCGGATAAAAAAATCCGACTCTGACTCTTAGTGTTCTTAGGAATCCGACTCAATCCAAAAACATCCGACTCATTGCGACTCCCCAACTCTGATTTTAATAATATAGCCTACAAGCCTAGGCCCTAGGCTATCAGCAAATTTCAACGCAGGGTATTTCATTTTCACAGAAGCATTGCCAAGGTCTAAACGGGTTAACGAAACCACAAATTATGACTTTATTTTACCTAGCAAGCAGTGTTCCCTCTAAGAAAATTTTGAACTGAGCAAATTTTTGTTTTGGTGCGCATGCAATCACGCAACCATGCAGATACACATCACACAGTGAAGCGTTTTAAACGGTGCGGTCTACAAACAGTATCACATTTTGAGTGTTGCAAGTGCGCGATAATGACATTTCACTGCGCAAATGGTCTGGTGGTATTGCGCATTTGCTGCTTACCTTAGAGGGAACATTGCTAGCAAGTCTTATTGACGTCACTTAGCAACAAGAGCTGCAAATGTGTGGGATCTAGTCCAAAGCGATCCAGGGCCGGTGCTAGGAATTGCGTGGCCCAATTAGAAGACTGATGGCGGGGCCCCCGCTCTATACATAAGTAAAAGCCAATATATATTTTTATTTTGTGCAGTATGTTCGTCATTAACCATAAAAAATAAATGCTTGATATAATCCAGTGTTAAAAAACTACGAAGGCTTTTTCAATTATTTAAAAAAATTAACAACTGCCAAGTACAACAATTACAGACAAAATGCTTAAATACAAGGCTTTTAGAAAAAGAATTTTCAGGCCTTTTTATTCGCAAGGTCTCCGAATACATTTTCAAGAAAATGATTTTAACAACGCCATTTTCTATAGATAGCAGTACCAAATTGTTTACTCTCTCTTGTGAAATTGTTGATCGCAAGTATGTTTTCATTAGTTTTGAAAAACTTCTTTCACCTGATGCAACTGTTTACAGACATTGTTAAGTAAATCACCAAAGCAGGGGTCTCAAACGCAAATTGCTCCGTGGGCCAATGGAGGACTAACAAAGTAACTTGAGGGCCATACCACAATGTGATGTTGACGCAACAATGGCGGTGCCTAAACCTTACCACAAGCATCTTTTATATCTTATTTCTTGTGGAAGCTATCATGAGTTATGGGCAAATCATTTCTAGCAGTCCCTACGTCAGTGGCGTACGCAGAAAATTTTCATGGGGGGGGTTTCAAAGTGCCAAAATTTTTCTTTGCACTAAAATCGAAAGTATGATAAGAAAAAATATAAAAAAAGCAGCAATACAATACGTAAACGTTGTCAAGCAGTTATAAACACATATTTAAACACCTGTTGGATGTCTCACTTAACCTGTTAATAATCTGTTCCGGGGAAGGAGTGTAT
>Ga0210059_1002439_pt1 | contig 29106 bp, 12 predicted proteins | sample Ectturendosymbi2_FD_188042 | JGI IMG/M metagenome (GOLD analysis project Ga0210059, IMG submission 188042) | Ecteinascidia turbinata endosymbiont from Florida, USA - Sample 2 (SPAdes) (version 2) | ecosystem: Host-associated > Tunicates > Ascidians > Unclassified | place: Key West, Florida...
CTCGGAAGTGTAAATATTACCAGTTTTCCTCGGCCGGTGGTAACTGCTGGATGCTTTGAGCATAGCAAACATATTATGCACCCGTCAGCATACAGAATGAGCACATTCATTTGTAGGGATTCATCAAAACGTTTCAGCTTAATCCATGATTGAAACGTCTGATTGTTAAATACTTGTGACGGACTGTTAGCTGAAACTGACGATGCTTTTGAGATTCTAACAGTTGAATGCTGTACTTCCTGCACAACCGAATGGAAAGAACATTTGCATTCACTGCTGCTGGGGTTTGTGCTTTCTGGCTGGCTTACAGCAAGAAATTTTTGTTTAGGCTTACTACAAAAATACTGCTTTCTTCTTGGATGGCTATTTCTATGTTTTTGCTGCAACATTATCTTCTGAAAATACACACACAAGAAAGTAAATGTATAAAATCTGGAAAAGGCTTGGCTTGCGGAAAACCTTTGACACCGTGGAAAAGACGTGGCTTTCTAAAAGCACCAGTCTCAGTGGCATTCAAAGCGTTAATTATAACGTAACGTCAGTTTTTTTAATGTGTTTTAGGGACCCGATTCATGTCCATAGAATTGAAAATGGAGTCCCTAGAATCAGAGAAAATTATCAATGGGTCCCTAAAATCAGAAAAAATCGGGTCCTTAGAATCAGAGAAATTCGGTCCGTACAGATTCATACTGGGTACCAAACATTTTCTTTAAAAAAAAATTCCGTAAAGTAATTGTTTATCTCGTAAAATCTGTCAAATTATTAATTGTTGCTTTGCGTGGGATTTCAGAGATGATTATGATAAATAGGTGAGTATACTGTCTGCACTACACTTATTTGGTGTGAGTAGAATTGGTTTTGAACGTAAATTGAAGCAACAATTCAACTCAGCTAAAACCTTTCGTGGTTGTCCAGACTTAATGTGGAAGTACCAATACTATGGATCCGCACAGGAAATTTATGGGTCCGTTTTGAACTCATAAAACGTCTTAAAAAAACCCCGGATACCAGTGTTGCCACTTCTGATATATTAACTTAACATGACATCAGATGTGACGTTCGCAGACAAATGTCTGATGCTTTTCGACAAATCTGATATTGACTGGGTTGTTGTTTTCGTTTTTAACATTTCCTCTCATTTTTGGACGAAAATAAGTTAGATTCATGATTTTCAAGTTCCTTTCATCAATTTCTCACCCTAATGTGTGTTTGGTTATCGTTTCAAACGAAAGAAGCTCTATCCGCTGCGTTGAGACTGACATTTTACGTAAATTATAAATGACCTCTCCATTATTTCGCTCTGTTTCGGATTCAGCCAGGGTAATTGCGCTTTGTTAGGTTTGTTAATAGGAGCATTTAGCTTATATGAAACTGTAGTGTAAAAATTTGATGTTATCTGATGTTGAAAAAGGCAGCAATCTGATGTTAACGAGAGTGACTCGAATGGCAACATTGGTTGATACTAAACAGCAGTCAGCAACACATTAGCTTCAGCACGCAAATAGTAACATTTTCGTGACATTTGTGCAGTAGGCATGATGTACGAGTAGAGAGTCATACCCACGCCAAAGTAGCGATTATCAGAAAGAAGTTACCAGCAAAATCAAATACATTTGCATTGAACAAAACCGAAAACACTTATACGCTATTCAGTAGCGATTACTACAAGTGCAGACAGTCAAACGTGTAGAGAAATCAGTTGCTGTTTGGGGACCCTGATACTTAATGCAACATACGAATATAATATAGAGTTGTATTCTTGCATCGCTTCTGAATCACAAAACATTTTCAAACGAGCAGTTTATTTTAAAAGATAAATTTCACCCGTTGCCCCCCTAATCCGGCCCTGGGTGTGGCCCCCGGTGCAAGAAGCGGAGATGGACGCAGACCACTCGCGACCCTCCCGAAAGGTGAACAAAAAGGGGGCATACATGAAACTGAACTTTGTTCATTTTAAGTTCGGAAGGTCATTTAAGAAAGCCTTCTGTTCTGAATATATTTGCCTGCAGGTATGGGGCTACGCTATTCGGTGTCGAAAGAGCCGGAGAGATCCGCGTTAATCCTGGCAATGAGTTCACGATCGAAAAAGAAGATGTACTGTTTTACTTGTGCCTGACTGGGGAAGAAGATGCTCTTATAATGGATGAAAGCAGCTCTGAAGAAACAGCTTCCAAATCTGAGTCAGGTATCCCTCTTTCGCTTTCACTCAGTGGTTTATGCAGAAAATTTTGCGTGGTTCAACTGACAAAGGGCCGATGCTCTTTCTCTAAGTGGAACTCATGTTTTTGATATCCTAGTATTTTGGAACTTTCGCGTTGTTTTATTGAATGTCGTAAGAAGAGAACTATTTTATGATAATGAGAACCTATCGCAATCCCGTTCTTAAAAATCCATTTTGCAAACGTGAATAATGATTTTCCACTGTTGCTTAAACACTTAACACTTGCTACCTTGTAGGTGACTGTTCTGCGTGCAGAATTTGACAGTGTTAACGGTTTTACTTATGTTCCTCTTGTTGGTTTTACACTTTCATATGCCAGCAATAGTTTTAGGTTTGAGGCAGGTCTAGACTTTCGGAGGTAGTCCCAAAAAGACATCTGAGATCATTTACTACATTTTTAATATGGACAGTGATAAAAAGTAACGAATAAAGGACGAGGGACACTGTTTGAAGGAGTGTGACGGCCGTTCGGGTTGCAAAAGCTTAAAAGTGCTCCTCAATTACGCGAATGCTCTGAAGTAAATATCGGATTTATTAAAAAAACGTTGTCGGTGGACGTGGTGCTTTTTGTAGAAATAGTTTAATTATCTGCATTATAGGTTGCTAAGAGTTATAATGTAGAGGTTGTTTTGATCGTCAGCGCATTGCCTCAGTAGTTCCAATCCTTCCCCACTAATTTTTTTTCAAATAAATTCTCTGATGTATTTTTACCAGAACCAAATTGAGCCATATTCGTCCATTGTTTGATTTGGTTTTTCGAAATTTTGAAGTTACAGCGTTACAATGAGTTCTCAGATTTTGCATTTAGTGATGTAAGATTAAGGTTTTAGTTTGTATGCCAAATCTTATTTTTACTTTAATTGTTTTACAAAAGCATGATGGTTATCGAATTTTAATACGATTTAACCTATTCACCTATTTTGGTAACCCGAATTCAACTGGAGCTGGGAGAATGTGGCTGACAGGGGGTTCTAACAAACTGCTTTATATAGGAAGTGAAGCTACCCAATTCGATATTCCTGAAGAGTCTTTGCACGGGCATGGCAGTAGTAGATTGGGACATCAGAACTGTCCATAATCTGATGCTTAAAATACAATAAGAAAACCGCAACTACAGTAATACAAACGAAACCTATTTAGACAACATGAACTACTGGACAAGTTTGTTTCCTGCAAGTTCGAAACTTTGATGGTAAAACAAAATATTACCTTAAATATTTTAACAGCATCAAAAAAGTGGTAAACGGATGTACTTTTTCTGTTCTTGCTATTTGAACCCTCTTGCTTGCAGTTCAAGTAGAATTTGTTTACTCTCAAAGCCGCTTTCGTCAAGCCTTGATGTCTTGCGAAACATTTAGTGCAAAACACATACTGAGATTTTGAAATACGGAAACTATGACAGTATGATTTAAGGCAGTGCTTCTCAACCTTTTTACTTACATGGCCCAGATACCTTTTCGTAAACCATTACGTGGCCCACTACCTTGTTAGCATCGGCAATGCTTTAGAGCACATAAACAAACACACATTATTCTTTTGAAGTAGCGAATGTATTCCTGTATGCAATTCAGTGAGAATCTTGCTGTTAACACAATCAATGTGACCCCTTCTGTAGTGATTAGATGTCTAGATAACTGTGTTCCAACCACTTTTAGTCCTACTTCGGTGGCCCATTCGAAAGCTACGCTATGGCCCACAGATTGAGAAACAGTGACGTAAGATGAAAATGAGCTAACTTTTACAGTTACACTTTAGTAGGTCACTTTTGAGAGTGAAGTGATGTGGTGGTGAGCAGGGGCGTAACGAGGTTACATGGTGCCCGGGGAAAGAAGCAAATTTGGCGTACCCATGTTCAAACTAGAGGTCTTTCGGAAGCAAATTTACTTTATTGAAAAAAGTACTTGTGACATTGTTGGGACTTTTCGGCGCCCCCCGCACTCATTCGGCACCCTGATAGTGATTCGGCGCCCGGGGAATTGCGCCTCCCTTGCCCCCCTCGTTACGCCCCTGGTGGTGAGCAAGGATGAAAGGGGTGATAAGGGTTAACGTTCCCTGTCCGGAACTTCATTTGGGGACTCGCAAAGGCTACGACAAAACAATTACGACTAAGGTGATCATACTGTATTTTGCTTTTTCAAACAGGGGAAGGTGTTAGGTAGTGAAGTTTTGAAATTGCTGCAATCGTAAATTACGTGCGTTTCCCTTTACAACCGAGTATGAAAACTCTCATTTTACTGAGAACGTTGCTACAAATGACGTAAAGAGCCTAAAAAGATCCCCGTAATTTCAGTAACGTTTACTTTTTCATGCTGACTGCAGCCAGTCTATTTTTCTGGGACAATCAAGCGACCACCAGGAAATCGAATAAAAAACTGGGTCTGTACTCTGTACCCATCATACTGGCACTTACGGTAAACTTAGCTAAATCGCAAAAAGGAAAACTGTTAGATTCTTGAAAAACTTGAGAGTAATGAATAGATATATTTTTGGAGACTAAAACTCTCCACAATAATTTCAGGTGCTTTGCAAAATATGATTTTGCATGCAGTCGTTTGTTTCTTTGCAGTACTAAAAATGACCACGAGTTTTACATTCGGTGGCTATTTTTGTGAAGCATAAATGAATGAATAGCCTAATTGCGATGGCACCTTCAGAATGAGGATGCACTTTTTGACAAACTTATTGTAAGCCCTCCGAATCTTATTTTACCTTCTGTACTCACGAACGCAGCACATGATGATGATCATGTCTCTTAGATCAAAAGAAAGGTAGATGTTTAACACCACTTTGTTTGCATATGTGAGGTGAGATGTAAGGAATTCTTTTTTGATTAATGCCTCTACGGCGCACAGGTTCACGTTACGCACCGATAGCATTTCGATTTTAAAGTTCTGTCGATGGGCATTATAGAAAACACTAGAACAACAACATAAAAGAGCCGAGGACCTCTTCAAAAGTTTTAAGAACATCTCTTGAAATTTTATCGTGTTGATTTGGCACAAGAATAGGTCACCAAAATTCTTAAGGTTTAGCTTAAGAATTTTGCAACAGTCTGACGTTTTGCACGCTGCACTCGCGTCAAGTTAAGATTAATAACTTAACATTTATTCACTGCACCTCTGCTATAAATAGATGATGCAGTCAATGCTTCATCCTTTTCAGTATGCAAAGCAGCAGATGTTGCATCAGTTGAATATCGCAAATATCAAGAATTTTTGAATCCTGAATCAGAAGGTGATGGCCCCAGAAACCCTCGCTTGCCGGATGAGACATCCACTACAATGCAAAGGTGTTGTTTAAAGACAGTACATAGAATTATATATGTATAAGTTTGTAGGACTGAAGATGCATAGTCTTACGTGAAATCGATTTCTTGTTAAAATTTGGTGATAGATTGAAACCCTTCACCTGTGTGGACACTAGTTACTTCATTTCAGGTAGATATGATGAAATCAAATGAAGTGTTCAGGAGAACTGACAATGACTGTTTTTCGCAGCACAACTATAGATTTTCCTCCAGCTTCCCCATACGTTGGGCATCACACTCCAATCATGTGCCACATACTCCAAGAAAGAGCTCGCCTCTGCTGCATGAGATTGGACAGAGTATGTTAAATAAAATGAATCACAGTAGACTTCATTCAGATTGACATCCATATTAATGTAAAAACCCTTTGCAGAGTTGTGAACACTGTCGCCATACGTCAGCATCAGAATACCGTTGGCCAAATCCGCATATCATAATATCAGCTGAGTTTGCGGCGCGTAGTCTGTTCAACGCTTTGATACCATTGCGTGCTCATTACCGGTGAGGTTATAATCCACGTATGTAAAAGAATTAAGTCTTTTGCAGATGAAAATGTTCTCTGTTAACTAGCGTTTCCAGCTTTAACTTAATGTTGTGGCTTGTCATCGCTTTCTGAGAAGATTTGATGTTTTCTCTGTAGCTGTTATTGTTTTTTAGCCTTTGAATACACTGAAAACCATTTTCAGACTCCAGACTGGTTGTTTACTCTTTACACCCAAAACCTCCCATGCCGTTTTACAGACCTTTCGATACACTATATCCTGTGGTGCTGCTGCTGGAACACTCCCCGCATAACGCCTTCCTGCATGCTATCAGCTGTTTTCCAATGGTTTACTACATGCTCGGTGGATTAACAGAAAATTTGTAAGTTTTGCTGGCGTAGTGGCAAACGTTTCGATTATCTACTCTAAACAAACTTGCCTATTTAGCCCAATACTAATAACCAGTATCATAGGCGTAGACAGGGGGGGCAGGGGGACGTGCCCACCCCAAATTTTTAGCATATCTAGTCATTTTGTGTTTTGAGATTCGGCGTCACAAACAAAAATACTGTTGCTCGCCTAAAATCAAGCATTTTGGTCCCCCCTATTTTTTGGCCTCTCACAAAATTTTGGTCTGGCTACGCCACTGACCACCATAGGTCAAATTAAATGCATAGAATTTATACAGTTGATCGCCCCGTTGAAACGAAAGAACAATTTCGATTGTTCTACTTCAATACTGTTATTTGGCGTGCATAATCTTGAAGCTCCATTCATTCCATCATCACAAGATAATTTTACAACAGCACTAATTTAACAGTAGGTACTTTATATGTGGCATCGAAATACATTGAAAAACTAACATTGGTTGATGACCTTGTCTGTTTGCTTTGTAGCATTGGGCGCATGTGCTGTAAACGAATGGCAAACTGTAGACGATTTTCGTAAGTTGCATGCGCTATTCACAAGGACAATCTGCGTCGTCATGTGTGGTCGTTGTGTTTTATAATATGTTGGCATACATCGAAAGTTACAATCCTGCACTGTCTCTTCTTGTACAGATCTGCGGTCGATCTATCAGTGGTTTGATTAATGCACAACTTGTCTCTGTATTAACTCTTCGCGGAGTACGCCAAATTTTTCTAACGATGTCAATAAACACTACCTGCATACCCCAAACTATTGCTATGCATATCTGGTGCTTAAGATTTTTCTTGTACGCAGCAGAATGCAGTTTCATGTTTTCAGGTTCGCAGTGGCATGCAGTAACTGTCACGCAGTAAGCCACAACCAGTTTTAAAGATGTGTTTGCTTGCACAATGCTAGTTTCCCTGCTTCAGCACTTAAGAAGCCGTTTAATTTCAATGAAATGCCTGAAATGTTTCTAGATTACCAATATGTTTGCACGGCTATGTCTTCGATGCAATTAATTTTCAATCATCTTATAGATGCTTTACTGTTGAATCATCTTCGGCGTATGTCATTCGTTTTCTAGCAGCAGGCAAGAATCTACCACAGACCATGTACACTGTTTATGTTTTCCTACCCTATAACAAGATGAAAATCTGCGTTAGTCTACAACACTATTTACCTGTATATATAGCACAGGATTAAGTCTGCGTTTGCCTTTTACAAGAAAATATTAAATCAGCATTTGTCTATAAAGTTTGCCTACAACACGATTGAATCCGCCTTAAGACTTATTGAATTTAGGCTTAAGTTCACTTATGCATTAGTTATTTAGCACAAACCACATAAATGATCAGAAAAGTACTGCACTTGACCGCAACGCCTGCTATTTGTTTCGCGACATTAAACATAGTTCGTTGCATGCAGGATGCCACTTAGCCTGAGCCAACAACCAGCGCACATGTATTTTCAGGCGGGGAGACTGTTGTGACTTGTAATGAGTTATAATGAACTTCACTGCATGAATAGATAGCATCCGAAGAAACCCTGTGTTTGTACATAATCGAGGCTATTTCACTCTAACGTCTATACGTATCACGATGTTATTAGAACGTGTATTTTCTAAATCCTTTAATTTTAAGACTGCATCAGGCATCTATTTCAGTCGTTGTTCTTACTAACATGTATTCTGTAAGCAAATTTCAACATTGCCTACGTACTGTATATCGCGTCTTTGTCATACAAAATGTAATTCAAAATCAAAATGCTTTGGTTTTCTAAGCAAAACCATTTTGTGTCTATGGTGTGTTACAAGTTGACTATTACTGGAAGAATTAGTTTACGTCAAAAAATTACAGCGCATGTTTACATTTCTGCTCAGAATGGACGGTGTACTTCGCGCCGGAATAACTCACGCTCAGTCAGTTATCATCATAGATCGGGAGACTTCTGTCTGCGCTGACGAAGAGTACATGGCGGATTCGCAGTAAGACAATGAGTTTTGCAATGAAAATGCGTGCCATTTTTAATTACAGCAGTGCTTTCATAAATGTTCTCCTAATTCATATTTCATACTAAAATTTTCTCAACACTCTCGGATAAACGCCTTACTGTACTATGAAGAACATTTTCATTTAAAATTTATATGTTCTCCCGAACATTAATTTTACATAACCTGCAGTACAAACGCAATGTAAAAACAAAATTTTATGTTTTAAGCCCACGTATCTTGGTCTTTTTAAGTGGAATGCATTAAAAATTTTTCAAGCATTTTGCGTGTTCAAAGTAATTTTTGAAACAGGTTCGAGATAGTTAATGATTTATGTACCTAAGTGAATAAGGATAAAAGTTAAAATCACGAACAGATTCCTAAGTACTTAATTTATAACTCTTCGTTCATATCAAAGATTGAAAAAGTTAAAATTTTGAGGGAAAAACAACATAAAACCTGTTGAAAAATGCTGGTGAAATTAGGAAAACGTTTCCATTTGCTTTGTTATTCAAGTGTCCTTAAAAGACTTGATTAGCGATTAGTTTCTCAGAATAATTTTAACGTTTACAAAAACGCATTTGTGCTTTAATTTCTTTCATGTTACTATACTAGATATTAACAGGAAATATTCATTTTTATGCATGAATTCGAAATGTTCCCTGCATTTAAACAGTTTTCTTAAGTTGTGTTCATTCTAAGAATAAATAAGGAGCCGTCTCTTTTTTCAGTGATTTGATAAATAGCACATAAATCTGGGAGTGTTTAGGAGTCAAAAAACTGAAAAGTGCCTGACAAAACCGTTTTTTTTTTCATTTTAAAAATGATGAAAAGCGTGTGTTGATCGCCAAAATTTTTTTTCTGGTTTGCCGCAAAAATGATGTCGTTAAATCCCTTTTTCGACTGCAATCTACAAAACTATATAATTTGACGTCAGCCTGGAAAAGTGATTGGAAGCGGACGTCATGATACTTTAATTGCAAGCTAATAGTAAATTGCCCGCACTGATACAAGCACCTTTAATGACTGATTAATAAATTTCTTAAACGTTATCTGCAGAGCTGTCCAAGCAAAGTGCAGTTTTGGTTACTGAATGTTATTAACGCAAAAGTTAGTAGGTAGCTTGTCTTCAATGATGCAACTAAAACAGTGGCATTTAAATTCATGCTTTTTGAATGCAGGCAAGTTGTCGCAACGCAAACACTTTTTCGGTTATTCCCACACGTGCGCATGTGCTTGGAACTGACGCACGCATCAAACATTCGATTCATGCATTTCGAGGCCTGTAACGCGTCTGTCGACGCTCGTGAGTATCGAAAGGTAAGAGTTCAGGATGTTAAACTATGTGTGAAAGGCTTCTTGAACAGCATAACTTCTTATAAAGAACTAAACAAAATTCTGGTGTCAGTGTCATGAAAGCAGCAATAAGTAAATATTCCTGTGAAGTACTGTAGTTAGCAGAAATGAACGTAGTAGTTAGAAACAAACCAGTAATCATTTAGAACGTTTATGAGGCAATACCCTTGCACTTGCACATACAGAACCAGTAAAAGGTGATCGATTCTTTACTGTAGTTTTAAAAACAATTCTTTTTCAAACTGGATGTAGTAACTTTGTTCATATGTTTTATTAAACCTGGAAAATGAAGTTGTCTACAAAAGAGGAATGACAACCGAATTTGAGATATACGCCATCGGGGTTTTTTAAAGTGTTTTAGGGACCCGATTCGGGTCCCTAGAATGGAAAATCGGGTTGATAGAATCAGCAAAAATTATCAATTGACCCCTAGAATCCGAGAAAATCGAGTCCCGAGAATCAGAGAAATCGGATCCCTACAAGTCCATACCGGGTACCTAACATTTTCCTTAAAAAAATCCTGACACCATATATATTTCTGTTTCGACCAGTATGACTGCACACATCTCTATAAATGAAGTAATAAAGAATAATTGTTTTCAGTGACAAATACTTTGAGAAGTGAAGAATTTTATTGCGAGATCTTTGTTGGACTTTTCTGATATAGATTGTTTTGCCTAGATTAGCCTACTCATTCTCCAACATAATAAAATGGCCATCGGCAAACAATAGTAAAAATGTAGCGGAACCCGATTCAACGAAGCCAAACTGGTGTAATAACTCGTGAAGTCTGTGCAAAGCCTAGTTTGTAACGATAACGATTTTTTGTCAGAAATTGTTCCCTAGCACATGGGTCTCCAAACTACGGCCTGCAAAGCTAGTTCATCCGGCCGCAATGACGTGGCCAATAACGAAAAATAATATATTTACGAAAAACTTGTTGATTTTGTAGAATGCAACATATCTCGAAGCAATCACATCATGTAAGATGTGACTGCGCCCTTGAACTGTTCTATAGGTTATGTGGCCATTGGACAAAAAAGCTTGAAGACCCTGTCCTAGTAGAACGCAGCGTTAGGATCATACAATCTGTGATATGACTTTTACTTTTAAAACGGCCAATTGTGTGTTTCATAAATCTTGGTACTGTTGCACGGTGCATTTTTAAGGCTTTACAAAATTAGCCTGTTTTGAGGCATAGACGTAATATGCAAAACTAATTGCTCTAGTAAACGGAGAACTTTGCTTTTCGTTGAAGGCGTTAGTTGATGCCTTTGTTGGTGTTCATTGCAACACGGCTCCAGTGGCATGAGTTTCTCAAAAATTTGAGCAATCGCCACACAAACTGCAACCGTGTTTCAGATTGACCAGAACGATGCATAATTTGCAGCAATTTTTCTGAGTAAATGAAACTCTTTGAATTTTGTTATTGTTTCCTACACAAGAAAGTACAACAACGCATAAAACTGTACTTTTTACGTTTTGAGTTTTTAGCGCTTTATTTGAAAAAGTAATTTTATTTGCCCTCGATATTGAAGATAGCTTTTCACAGAAGGCGAAATTTGAAATGTGTGCAATTGTTACTTTGCATGCTTGATCTTCGTTCAAAATTAAAGCAGAAAACTTATCTTTTAACTTTAGCAAAAGAGTTTAAGAATCCGCGCAATCTGCCATGACAATACAGCAGTGATTTTCGTTGCGGTGACTTGTTGAACTGCTTCCTGAATTTTCGTCTTCACCTTAGAAAACCTAAATGTTGCAGATTCTGAAGTTTATAGAGTCAATCCTACACAGATACACATTTAAAGAAAACATCATTGTGTAAACGCTGCTTTCGGCATAACAACTTTAAAGCAAGCTGTACTTTGCAGCATTCGAATGAATTTAAAGTAGTTAAGCAGTTTTCATGAACTGACTTTTAGTTTTGCAAAGTTCCTGCGTTAGTAATCAAGCGGAAATGAAAATCTTCATCTTCAAAATATTCATGGAATTTCAAACGGCTTTTAGGAGCGAGAAAAAGAAATATCCTGCAGCATACCGTTCTTGTTCCGAGAAGCCTTTGCATCCGGCAAAGTATTTAGTTCGAGTATGTTGGACACAGTACTTTATCAATCGTTTATCAAGGATTACTTGCCAAAGCTACTACGTATCCTTCTTGGAATTCAATACACTTCAGAATCTGGACACATGGACACAGTGAGTTTCTAGAAAAGTTTAATAAGAAAGATAACTTTCTTGCATGATACGGCGGTTCTATAAATGAAGCGATGCGGTTTGCACAGTTGAAGCCAAAAATAGACGATAGAAGTTTTGTTTCTCCGGTTAGAGTTTCTTTCATACATTTGGTAACATTTTTGCCAGACGCCAAGTATTTTCATGCATACCTTGAAAAAAGTTTTTTCTGGAAGTATTTAAAGAAACACGCGATTCTGGATTTTGTAATGGCGAACGAAATTTTTGATTTATTCTTGTTTTTAACAAAGATTGTGTAGACCATGAACTTTTATTGTATCACCTTAGACCAGTGTTTTTCAACCTTTTTTGCATCACGGACCACTTGCAATAAAAAAATTTTGGGGAACACCAAACAAAATTTTATAATCACAATTATGATGTTTAGTTCTGTTTTGGCTCTTTTAATTTATTAAAATTAACAACAAAGTCCTATTCGTTTGCTCCTAAAACTAATTACTTTCACGGAAGAAAACATATTTACGCTCATTGCGTTAAACTAGTGATTTTCGACCGGTGTTCGATGGAACACTAGTCAAACTTATCAAATTTCCTGCGGAACACCTGACGATCTTTCACGGAACACTAGTTTTCCGGGGAACACCGGTTGAAAATCACTGCCTTAGACAACAGTTATGTCTGCAGTGCGCTCTATCAGTTAATCTAAAAGAAGGTTCACAGTTAAAAAAATGGTGCAAACACCACTATTTGACGGTAAATGCAAGGAGGTGGAGAACTGTATCTGGAATGGACCTCAAAAAGTTAAAATTTATCATTTTCACATGAAACCAGGCACACTTTTCTTGATTATTTTTGCCAGTAATTATTGTAGTTAATATGACTAACATTAGTCAAATGTGCCAGGCGTTTGTATGGCACGGGGGTTTGTTGGCAACAGGCCCGCAGCCACGGGGAAGTATTCGGGGACAGTGGCCCTCAATTTCTTTTGCGCCCCCAAAATTTTGTTGTGCCCAGAAACTGTTTTGAAAATATAATAAGAAGAAAAGACGTGCCCCCTGAAAATGTATTGTCCTCCAAACCTTAAAACTTGGCTATGGCCTGGTTGGCAAGGGTCAATGTTGCAATTTTCAAGTAACTGCATGGTAAAACTGATTCCCAGGCGGACGTTGGAAGCTTTTTTAAAAGTGTTGTTGGAGAAGGTGTAGGAGGTGAAACCTCGCTATGCGCGTTCAGGATTAGCTTCATGATTTCCTAGATGGTCAATGGAAATGTCAATTTTAATGGAATCCACAAGTGCTATAGTCCCATCTTTAAGGAACCTTGGCATAAAATGAATTCGACTAAAAACAGCGTTTATTGATGTATTGTTTCAGATTTGTTTTTATTACAGTACAAATGTTTTTACAAAGATAATGCTGGTGAGAGCCGTTAGCATGGCCTAAACAATTATATCGATTCCATTGAACGCAAGAGTTTTGGTTTCAGTCTTGTTGCTCAAAAATCAGTTGTAAGATTTTGCGTACTAACTTTTGTTGTTTTACATTGCATATGACTGTAAAGCAGTGACGACGTGAATTACACATACTTTTGTTCATTGCAACAACAGCACCATGTTACGGAATTAGAAATTGGAAAGACGTACCAAGATGTTTTCAAGAACTTGTGCCGAAGCCAAGGATTAATCGTTTTGGGTATTTACCGCTTTTTCGAACGGCAAGCATTTCAAGGACGTGCTGCAAAATTTCATGAAGCTGAAGAAGGTAATTTGAATTTTTATTAATATCTAAATCACGGTGAGCAGGACCAGAATTTGCAGAAGATTGTCTTGCATGTGCTAAGTTGCAGTTAACATAAATTGTATTCTGCAAGGCACTGAACTGTTGTTGTGTTGCATATAGAAAGAAATATATTTGCATGAAGTTTATCGCCCTTCAATGCTTTTGTAGTAATGAACTTGCGCAGGTAAAGAGATGTGCAACCTTGACGAAGAGATGGGAGCAAATCGTACGCCAAGACGAATGTCTACTCCCTTCGCTGGAATGAAACGTAGTTTTCGTCGCAGGTACATCAACCGAATAAAATTAAAGCCATGTAAATTGCGAACGGCTGTGTTCGTTAGAGTTGCAACTTACAACCTCTCAGTCATCGTTGCATTGATTGTGCAATTCACCACAAACGGGATGTGCGCGATGAATAGCACCCATATGTATGTGGCGCGAGCAAGCCATTGTAGAGCGATCGCGTCGCGTGATCTCTATTTTCGCTTGCTGCCACAGTGAAAAGCTTAGGTGACTTGGCGCCAGGGCTGTGGAGCGGCTACTCAAATTTCAGGCTCCGGCTCCAGCTTCCGGCATCTACATGTTTTGGCTCCGACTCCAACATCTGCAGTAGAAGGTTTTAGCTTACGCTCCAGAACAATTTGGTCCAAAAAATCAGAAAAAAACATTGTATCATTTGTATAACTTGCTTGCCCCAAAAACTATATCTGTGGAACCAGAACCCAAATTTCAGGCTACGGCCCCGGTTCCATCATCTGGAAATTTTTGGCTCCGGCTCCAGCCATCCAAAATTACTTGGGCTCCGGCTCTACAGCCCTGCTTGCCCCTGGGGCTTTCCGATCGCAGCAATAGAAACATTTATTTTCCGTCGGAATTATGTCTTGTGAGCGAATGGATCAAGCTGCTTTGCCCTCTTAAAGCAGGATTATCTCTTATTGGATCTTGGTGTCGTATTAATTTGAAACTTTCGAATAGCCAAGCCGCTATCTCTTTTGTATTTCAAGGTTTGGACCAAGCAAGCAAAAAAGCCTAAATACACTTCATCGCCTGCACTGCTTAAAATCCGATAGGGATCAGTTCACTGAAATGATAAAGGTGAATACTTCTACGTTTTTGGTAATTTTGATTGAATAATTTGCTGTGTTTATCTCACGACTGCCTCAAGTTTTTTTTGGGTAAACGAAGACTGCATCGCATTTCCCCTTTTCATAATTCGGGTGACTGCACATGGCAACAGGCCGAAGCGTGAAATTTCTTATTGAGGTTGAGGTTAGTAGGTTGCTGCTCTTTCCCAAGGAGCGTTACGTAGATGATTCACTCAGTGCCCGTGCGTCGAACGTCCAACCTATCAGTTTGAAAGTCATTTTATCACTGAGCTGTATCCGCATCTCCCATTCTAACAAACGCATCACATGTCGAATGCCACTTTTATCGAGAAAACAGTGGTCTGGCTAATTTTATTAATAATTGTTCATGTAATCCCGCTTTTTTAACGTGTTTTAGGGACCCGATTCGGGTCCGTAGAATTGAAAATGGGGTCTTTAGAATCAGAGAAAATTCATCGCCTACCGATGGCGCTCAAAACACTTCTAATTATATGAAATTTAGCCGGAAATTTTTCGGGTCTCTACAGGTCCATTCTGGGTACCTAACATTTTCATAAAAGAAACCCTGATGTAATCCATTTCTGACGAACGTTGCTGGTAAAACTGCTGTGATAAAAAACACTACACTTTCACGTAATTCGACTATCTTCAGGCTATTTTACAAGGTACTAAGCCTTATAAGATCTGATCGGATAAACTAAAAATTAAGCTAGCCAAAACTATCTGAAAAGCAAAGCCTTCTGATGTTGGACAGTTCTTTGTTAAAACAACTGGAGTTCCTTGTCAAAATATCTCTTCATTAAAGTCAAAGCGTCTGAAGAAAAACTAAAGACTTTAAGAAAACTTTATTTAATTGAGAAATTTGTTTCCGCATGATTTCTTCCCTTCCAAGTTCTTTTTCCAATTAGGCACTGGCCTAGCACGTACAAAAGCATTTTTAAAAGTATTTCATCGATTTCAAATTTTTTTTGGCAGAATCGCATGAGAGAAATGGAACTTGATGTCTTTACATCCATGAAAAACCTCAACAAGACGGAAGAAAATCATTCTGGTTACATTTTACTAAATCCTCCTTCAGACACCTTGCTGCACAAAGGAGATATTTTGTAAGTTTGGCTGTCCATGACATTTCGGATAACAGCTGAAACTCTTATGTAGTTGTAGCTGTTACCCGAAATTTTGCTCGTTTTTTCGTTGCCGATTGAGGAAATCATTTAAAAGTATTTTATGGATGTGTATGCAGTGGGGCTGGGTTCAAGTAGCAAAATTTTGTTATTTGCAACAGATTACAAGTAACTCAAGTAATTTAAGTAAATCAGGAAAATCGCCATTTAGACTTAAAAACATGCAAGTAGGCTACATCATAATCATTGCAATTTTTAAATCACATAATGGACGGTTCAGACAAAATTCGCATCTGTTGGCCTAGATTTAATTTAACGGAAAGAGCTTCTAACTCCAAAGCGTAAACATGCTGACAATCAACAATTAGGACTCACAAATAGCTTTGCACAGGCAAGAAATTTATTCGCCTCGATGGTTTATTTCATATGTGATGATGCATGCCATGCACACTATTGCGTTTACAGCAACAGACATGCTCTTTTCTGAAAGCATGCTTGAAACATCAATTAACGGCAAAATCAGTTAATCAAGTAATTAGTAAAAGTTTTCAAGTAAGTAATTACTTACTCGAACCCAGCCCTTGCACACAGTACGTTTGTTGTGTCAGCAAATGGTTTTACGGTCAGGAAATTAAAATTTTGGCGTTAAACAACTAAACGCAGCTTCATCGAAGATGATATTATGAAATCAACAAGTGCAAGTTAATCAAAAAGAGGTAAAACCATAATTCTAATAAGAAGATTTGCCACTTATACCTTCAATTAAATGAAGTTTGGGTTATTTTTAGTGATAGGCTGGATTTATCCGTTAGGAACGAAAATGTTTGAAAAGTTGAAACAATAAATGCCCAATATATTTATATTACAAGTGACCTGCTAACAACTTGAATAAGCACTGAAGGCGTTAAGGTGTTACCTAGTATACTTGGAGCAAACATTTTTTTGTGATCGCGACGAAAACGTGAAAAAAAGCAAGATTTTTGATGAAGTGTTTTCTAGAAAAGTAAAATGTTTTTTATGTTTTTTTCAATGTTGACTGAAAATGTTTGCTCCCCCTACGGGTGTTGACAGGTTTTCTTATTAAAAGATTGCTGCAAATTTCAACATTTTTCAATTGTGAAAATTTAAGACAGTAATTGATACTACAATTCAAAGTCTGCTTGTGGTTTCTACGGATTGATGGAGAACAGCAGGTGCTTAGTTTTAGAATCTTATCAGTTTTTATCATTCACTGTTAGCTCGTCAATCTCCGCAGTATTTCCACGTTTTTATAGTCAAACGTCTACCATCAGCGTTGAGGACCATCTTAACAAAAAAGTGTTATTGCAAAACATCTTTAAAATCACTTGAAAACTTTTAACATCATGACATAACGACACGGTCAATGTGGTTCATGAAGAGGCAATGCTAAAAGAGAATGCTCAACTTACAACCCCTTTTTGGGGCACGTTAAAAATAATTATAAAGGGATGGAAAAATATGTTGTACAACACTCTTATTTCTGAGCAAAATTAGTTTTGAAGTAGGATATTATGATCAATATGATCAAAAGCTTTGCTCACGCCCACGAAGAATGTACATATTATAAGTTTGATACCTTTATTACAAAGCTTGGTGATACTTACATGCAAATGCAATCAACATTCATCAGTAGGTCCATCTACATAACCAAAAAAAGACACTGGCTTTTTAAACTTCAATTGGTTAGTGGTGTATCCATTGGCCTAAAACGAGCTTGCCTACTTTTAAGCTTGTCCATTATACGCCCCTTAATCTACCGCTATTCATGGTCCAACATCTCTTTTATGCGTTTCCTTCAAGTTTCTTGAATGACTAATTGCACCCGTGTCGAGCCCGATATCTTCAGTGGGAACAAGCAGGTTTCCGACATGGAAGATCAACTGTGGATCAATTCCTAGTGGTAAACAAGACACAGAGAACAGTTTTGCTTCTGTAACGAAAGTCGGAGATCTGTGTGTCAATCTCACAACAGGATGAAGCTTTTTATAAGGCGCCTTGGCTCAGGGACGCCGGAACAGCGGTAGGGCAGCAAAAGAGTAGAGTGTAATGCAAACTTATATAAAAAGAAAAATCGGTAACAATTATGCTTGCTTCTGTTCAACAACGATGTTGACCTCAAAAGTAACACCAGATATGATGGAAAACCATTCTGAAATTTCTGAGCGTGCTACTAGCTAAAATAATTTGTTTTAATTCGAATTTTGATGAACTATGAAATTACCTATGATACGTTTGCAAAAAGCCACCTCCGCACCCGTTGCATCCATTATGAAAGGGCAGGAGGGCAGTGCCCCCGTCATGCACCCGCTTTCCGGCGTCCCTACATCGGCTTCATCTGCAAGCTGTTGAGACTGCATTCTGAAAGGCATAAGGTCCGTACAATCGTGAAACTTGCCGCAGTTTTACCATATCAATCAGTAGTGTTTAGATGCGGAGCAGGTTACAGCGTCTGATAAAGCGTGTGACGGAGATCAGTTTTAGCGCCCACCATTTTCGATATCTATATCTCTGACACGTCAAACACTGTTTCCCAGATGTATGCATACTCACAGGCCTGGTGTTTCTGCGTACTGATGGAAACTGAGAGTCAGTGGATGAGGTCTGTCCAGAGATACTGTAGTGTAGACATGGCAACTCTAGAATCATGCCCCCAGACATGGTAGTTGAAACCCTGCGACACCAAATCTGTGACAGCAGTCTTTCACCTCCGTCACAACACAAGGAAGTAAAACTTGAGGTGTACTTCGATGGTGACCTCCTAACATTTCCATCCGTGTTGAATAACCTCATATAAATTAGAACAGAGCGCTCACCTACCTCAAAACCTTGAGTTACATCGAAAAAAATTATAATGTCGCACTTTTGAAAGGCGTCATGCTGGGACTAGCTAAGGCGTTGGTACAACAACACTGATAACTGCCACATTTAACCCTAGTCCATTCAGCAACAGAGTACTGCCCTCCCACTTGTCGCAGTATACATACGCCACTCGATGTTTTAAACCATCAACGAAACGGCTACCCACTAAACGTAACTGGGTGCCTTCGTCATTCACTATCGAACAATCTGCCTGTCCTGAAACGCATCCAACCTGCTGAGCGTCGTCGCAAAAGTGCTGCACTGTCTCTTGCATACCGCGGTTTGGAAGTTGAACACCTGTTTCACTTCACACTCACCAGTCAACCAGATGAGAAGCAGCGGAGGCTAAAATCCAGACACCAATTTCTCCCTACTGGGCAGGGAACTGCTCCATTCCATCGACAGTCACGCTGCACACTGGGTGGACCAAATTTGGAACACTAATCTTGGGAAAGTATTGCTTCATTCCGTGATTTCATACCTGACGTCAGCACCAACCATGCTGAATATCCCTCCCATGACCAGCACGGGCGAGACTTAACCCGCTTTGATACTGATGTCGGATGGTTCCACTTTAAAATTTGCGAATAGTGTTCGGCTCCACCAACAGCCCAAGAGTGTGGCGCTGAGATCCAAACGGCAGATCACACGGTCCAAGAGTGTCCCAAATATCGACCGCCTAATGTGGCATATGGTCTGACGGATTCAGAAGGTGAAAAATACAAAACTGGCAGCTCAGTGCATCGATCAGTGTCTAACTAGGCTGAGTGGTATGATATACGCTCGGATCAAGTGACACTACCAAGACTGGTGGCAACTGTCCCGACAGCAATTGTGCAGCTCGCAATCGTTTCAGGTGTCAGTTGTGCTAATATCCCTTGAGGGATTCCAAACGGAGGAATGATGAACAGTGCATAGAGGCAAAAATGCATAGAGGCATTGACGGGATGTTTGCATTCAGCTCTAGTTTGTGTTCTTGAATCAATAAAGATTCAAGAATCTGCAGCCGCCTCCAATTGTTGTCACTGCCAATGACCTCAGGATTGTGAAAATCAACCCGATGATCTGGGTTAGCTTGCAAGTGTCTGCATACTGAAGAGCTATTGCGAACTATACAACAGAAAAAAGTTTTACCCAGAATTTCTTCAAAAATTTATAGGTAATAACATGTTTGTAACTGGGGGTTGATTTCTACCGTGAACTCTACATTAACTTACCTTTGTTCATTAGTAAAAACTACTGTCAAAGCTCACACCATGAATCCTGAAATTGCCGTTTTTTCCCACAGTTAACAGAACCTTTAATCGGAACGACGTCGGAAACCATATTCTTTTCTAACGAAATGTTATACTCTACCTATTTTCGTAGTACACCTTTTCATCATAGAGTATTTTTATTCATTATTTTTCAAAAATTATTATCACTTCTAGAGTTTTAATAGAAAATGCTTTATTCTTCGTTTGTCATATTTGGAGATATTTCATTAATCTGTTAATTTGCAACGTTATTCTTCAGACTTTGTTATTTTATGCTCGTTTCTTTAACGTGATTAGGAACTATGTTTGAAATTTTTCTATTTTTTGAAGGTATGTTATACGTCCGGGTTGTTCAACATCAGCAACTACTAGCCGCTCTGATTCTGTAGTGTCTACGCCTGTAGTCAGTGAAATCACTGGGACTGAAGTCACTTCAGCTGAACAAAAAATTCAACTTAACCCGGTTGAAAAGAGTCCGGGCTTGCGACCTGCAAAAGTACTCCAGTTTTCGCCCGCTTGCTCGATGATCAATGAAGAAAACGACATTTTAGTTGTGGAGAGCCACCAGCTTCGCGATGCAGGGACAGCGTAGATGCTTTTTTATGTGAAGCTTTCCTTAGTACCTACGCACTTGCTCCACAGACTCTGAAACTGATATTCATGTCTCCAAAGCAGTAGTTCTCAACCTTTTCGCTGAACGGAGTCAAATCCAGACTTACAACTTCGTTAGAAAATCGAACTAAAGAAATTTGAACACAAGTCACTTGAAACGTTTTGCTTTATAGCAGAACGAAGTCTATTACACAAAATATTAGAGGTTCGACTGCTGAGGGCCGCACAAAAGGTGCTTGGGGGCCGCATGCGGCTTTCAGAACAGTGGTTAAGAAACACTGCTCTAAAGCATTGGCAATCGCATTTTCTGAGCAGAGAATGCCCTAAACATTGTCAGTGTCAGCACTGGTTTGCTATAGGATTATAAACTTTTGTTATCAGTGAGATTGTGTGCACATGCCTTTTTTGTTGTCTTTTGCATGTACAAATGTTTTACTTGCACTCACCACGATCCAGAGTTGTAAACGGGCCTCAGTTTGAAGCCCAAACCCGGCCCGAGCCCGACATTTATTTTTGAAGCGCAATCAGGGCCGAAAACCTAATTTACCGAGTGAGTGATAAGATATGCGAAACTGTGGGTTATCAAGAAGATGTACGGGAATATCTGCAGGGGAAAGGTATCATCACATCACACCCAAAATAGCAAACACCGTGACTAAAAACATTGGAATAAACAAGCACAAACTTACCTTGTTAGTCATCGATGACACTACGGAATGCTGTGTTTCTCAAGAAAAATAGGAACTATCACGGAACTATCCACGATGGCGCTATAGGCACAAAAGAAACTATCAAGGATAGGGCTGTAGGCATGAAAAGCTGTAGGCCATCGTTTCGTAAAACACGCCAAGAATCGCGTAAGTGCTTGATCTCTTGGAGGCAATGCCATCGCACGCTAATACCTTCACCGCTGTCACCTTCTCAAAAAGAGTGTGAGCAGAGAACAAAAGAACGCAGCCGTGTTTGCAAATAGAATTAGCTGAAGAAAAATCACTTCACTCACAGAAGTCACCGCGGTGAGTACAACAAATGTACTTCACGAAAGAAAAAATCGTTACCTGGAATGTTTTAAAAACGTTTTGCATGCAGGCCCGAAACACATCAACAAAGCTAAGCTTGAACCTGGCCCGACTTACAACTCTGCCACGATCAGCACACGTAGACTAGTGTGTGATTATCTTCTTGATACAAAAGTACATAAATTGCATCATACAATTAAACTTCACGTGCCTGCAAGGGCGTAACGAGGGGAAAGGGGAACAAATTCCCCTAATGTCGAAGCACTGCGGGGAGTGCCCAATGACTGCGGGTGGCCCCGAAAAGTCCCAACAATGTCACAAGTACTTTCTTCAATATGGCACATTTGCTTCCGAAAGAGCTCAGGTTCGAACATGGGGGCGCCAAACTTGCTTCTTGCTCCGGGCGCCATCTAACCTCGTTACGCCTTGCGTGCCTGAAGCATTACCGGCATGAGCGAAATTTAGGAAACAAAAATCATTTGAGAAAACAAAACAAAAGTTATTTGAGTTTCATTGATCAGGTTGCGAAATGAATACCGTATTTACTCGATTGTAAGCCGCCCTTGAACGTAAGCCGCAAGAAATGGTGTTAAAAACAAATGTAAGCTGATTGTGAGCCGCACTTGAGCATAGGTTACCCAAGCCTCTGAGATACTTTCGCGTAATAGCACGTTTCGCGTTAATTCGTAACCCTGATAATGATGCTTGCACAACCAAAACTGCCTTCTGTTGATCATAATCCCTCATGTAACGAATGTGCACATGATGCTGAAGAGAATAGAATGTGAAATGAGAGTTTGGTCGAAAAAACGTCACCAAAGAAAGACTGAGCGTTATCTATACCTTTTGATAAAGTAAAGAAATATAAAGTGTAAGTCGCCCTTGATTATAAACTGCACGAAATAATGAAAAAAAAAAAACTTTGCAAGCCGTGGCTTACAATCGAATATATGCAGTAGGTCTCAACGATGCCCATGTACCTCGGTTGAGATTGAACATGCTATCTTAAATGCTCGTGTGTGCAAATACATTGAATAATGTTTCTATCAATTTGATACGGGTTCAGTGTTACACATCGCTTTGTCTGTGCTATGGTTGCACAAAAGAAGCCAATGAAAGCGGTTCTGAGAGGATAGTTTTCTTTTAAAAAAAAATCTCTTTTTTCGAAGCATTGCGGTTCATGCCAGTACAAGTCAAACACAAAAACATAACTGGCGTTGCGTTCTGCAACAAAGACAGTGTCTTTTGGCAAGAGAGAACAAGTGTAGGTTTGAAATCACCACGTAAAAGTTGAACAAAGTTTGAGTGAAATCGTTAGTGCTGTGCTTCTCAACCTTTCTCAACTGGCGTCCAACTTGTACTGAATATTTTTGAGGCCCACTGCAAGGCATAGCGCCAAAATGACGGAAAATAATTATTAATTATAATTAAATTGTATTTCTGCGAAAGAAAAAAGTTAGCCGGAAATGCAATTTACCGTTACTGAGAAGCTTGAGCTTGACTTTTGTATATGATAAAAAAAAGATGAGGCTTGATGGAAGACAAGCTCACATGCGAATGCTACTCAGTAATAGTCAACACGCGTTGATGGGAGTGTTTGCTCTTTACTCTGTAACATTTTGACCTGCTTTGCATAGCACCTACAATAGCTTCGCGGCCCACCGGTTGTGAAGCTCTGCGTTAGTGAATAGTTAGCCTTCGGATTCCTAGAACCTGAGAGCATCAAAGGAAAAGAGAGGCATTCGCAGTTTAGTCAAACTGTAGTAAAAACACCAAGGTGGTGACGTGCTTCCAGTGACCGGCAAAGGGTAGGATAAATATTGTGCACAATGGCCTTCTAGAAACGACCAGCGCGCCCATTGAAGTGACCAACTTTTCCTGATGTCTTAACAATTCCAATCAATCACACAGCATACCGCGATTGTAAAGAATTAATTCTAAGTTTTACTGCGGATTGAAACAAATTTCTAGATAATGCGGTTTTCACCAACAGGATTGTCGTGTCATTATTACAAACAGGGCTGTTTCACTTGTTAATGGTTTTGGAATGGTATCCCTTTATTATTGAACAATGCTGACATCTACTTTTGATACTAAAATATCTTATTCCTTTTCTTCTTCGGCGTTTCAGCTAAGCTACCGTATTAAAACATCTTGTTTGTACCTGTTAATTTGCATCCATGCCATTTGGTACGCTGCACAATACCTTATTGTAAAGGCGTGAAGCTATTGTTCAGTAAAACCACGACGCAATCAACGTTGCTCTAACTCAGTGCTTCTTAACCTTTTTCAGTTTCGTTCACCCCTGCCATCGATTGCCGCATTCCCATTCACCCCACTGCGAATCCATATCCCATGACAAAAATAACCTCACTAAAGTGCATACAATGTTATTGCGGAGTTTGATTTTTATAAAAGATCTACTTAAGCTAAGTAACTCATTTAAAGACAGCCGAATCCGTATCAAATGAGAACTTACGAAAGCAACTAATGTAGTCATCCGATATACAGTGTTTTAATGAGCGACGACACAGAGCCTGAAAAGTACGGGCACAGTGAAAATCAAACTACAGACCTCTGCTACTGCAGACATAATAACAAAACCACAAAAAACGATAAGAAATTCTAAATATTTTCAACAGGAAGCCGTTTACTGATTATTACTGCACTGCTCCCGAACTTTAGTGATCAACTTTCCAAACCGTAGATGAATAAATTCCTCCAACGCCGCCCTCACCTACAAGTCATTCCATTTCAGCGCATTTCGCGTTGTAGTTTACACCTCGGCCATAGGTGTTAGAAGGATTTTTTCCAGGGGGGACAACCATTGGTGTAAGCTGTCAAAACTAACAAAAAAACATTTTTCTAGAAAAAAATGTATAGGAAAATATTAAGTTCCAAAATCCAAGGGCTCAAGACCACCCTTCCTCCACTTCCGCCACCCATGATCTCGACCAAATACGAAAACCCTTTCTCTGACATGTACGTGGCAGTCATAAACACCAGTTGTTGCAAGGCTTTTAACGCAATTTCGCTATACTCCGGGGATTCAAACAAGCCAACCGAAAAATCCCCATAATAGAGATAGGTTTCGAAAGACGTTCTGATACAATCTTGCTGGAGGCAGCTTATTATCCCCTTCTTTCAAAAATCAGATTCTGTACACTGCGGAGCTGATGACGCTGGCGTGTCCTGATCGATTTCATCTGTAGATGTACATTTACTTTCTTCAAAAGAAATGTGTTTTTGAACGTATTTCTTAAGCTTTCCGTGTACTATCTGAGATATAAACGCGTAATAGATGTTGGAATCCAATACCAAAGTATGGTAACAAACAAATATCACAAATAGGCTATTTCTGTACGTCGACTGGTAAGAGTACTCTGATCAGTGTTCATGTGTCTGGTTTTCCCCCGAGATTGAGAATAAATCTTTTGAAAGTACTGCGATTCTACCAAGTAACTTTCGCACAGGAGTAACAAGATCCTCATGCAGAGCACAGCAGAGATTCCGTCACTTAAGTGAATAAAACATGGCATGTCTCGGTAAAATCTATTCCTATTATATCATAAGGCTAGTAACATGGATCATAGTACGATTTTCCTGAAGTGATAAGTTTCTGACTGCTTTAAACGTAAAGTGAGAACGCTTGAAGTTCGCAACTTTATTCACGATTGCTGATGTGTATTGGGTAAAATGTAACAAGAACTAGAGGATGCAAAACACCCGGTTAAGAAGCACTGCTCTAAATCGAAAAGGCACAGAATTTCATTTGGAGAAAATAAAGTAGTACTTTTCACTGAGCATCGCAGACTACGCCATTTCTCAATCAAGTTGTTAAAAGACTTAAAAAACATTTATTAACTCCATTCCCTTAGTAGCTGCTTTTTTTAAGGGTTCTTTCAAGCACTTCTATCGAAATTTGCATGAGTTTTGCAGTTTTTGAGTAGGTGTAGGTGTATGGACTGATTAGCCGGCCGTTACTTCATACGTGACAAAACGGCTGATGTCATGCAGGAAACGTTGGAAATATTTGGCGAAACCAAAGGGAAATCGACATCTGCTAGGCAACATTGGACATTTCATGATAAGCGTCTTTTGTACATGCGTTCCATACCAATGATTTTGACAAGTAACGAAAAGGAAAAAGGCATTGGCGCTTGTGCGGCTTTTCACATCTGTTTCGCGAGAAGTGTTCCACCATGAACAACTTATCCCAGCCTGTTATCAGCGACAAAGGTAGAGATCACTCAAGTGCCTCAGGACAGCACTGGTGTGCATGGCAATACAATTAGACCAAGAGTATTTGTCGGAAGTGCGGCGTACCTCTGTACGTTTCCGTCTTTCCTCCAATGACAATCAAGTGGCAATATAGATGGTGATAATGCGATATAGGCACATTTTCCTATAGGCCCTAGGGTTATTGAACGTGTTTAAAAAAAAAAATTACCTCACCAGTTACCCACTTAATTTTTACTTACCCAACAAAAGTTTTTTAAGATCTGTCAAGCATTGTCCCTCCATTCGCAGCTTCGCATTACCCTTCACAAGCCTGTAAAAGGTAGAAAAAACTGCGCGATTACTCCCAAAAAAATTTTGAAAAAACATAGGTTTGCTAAAAATACGGTAATTTTCATCTTTCATTTCATGTCTCAACAAAGTTACTCAGTAAACTGCTCTTTTGGGCACTTGCAGCTATTTTATTATTGGTGTGAGCTGTCTGAAATTCAAAGATTCGGCAACACTTTTTCCATCAAGAGAATTAGTTGTTGTGTTCTAAGTGCATACATGGGCGTCGGAAGGGGGGAGCAGGGCGTGGCCAAAGCCCCCTATATTTGTGAAATTTTCAGAAAAAAAGTTTTTTTTAGTTTTGAGTGGAAAAAAACAAATTTCACCACTTTTAACACCCCCCGGGAAAAATTTTGAAAAATTCCCTATAGTGCCCACCCCTCGAAAAAATCCTTCCTACGCCCATGGGTGCATATAACACAAGATCTAAAACGGGAGCATGCTGAGAATAAAGTGCTTTGTGGACTGTCAAAGTTAAAACTTGCCTGATTGAGTAAAAAGTAATATTAACTTGTGTAAATAACATATCGTTTGTCATAAACGCTTGTGACTATACCCAGATTCTGCTTGGCTTTAAACGACAGACTTGGTACCACTGAAACTTTGAGTATGCTTTGACTTGAAAGCCTTACGTGGAAAACAAATAGGTCATATTTGCCGGTAAGACCTAAAAAGAGATCATCATAAAATAAACTAAATTTCTTTGTCATAAACGCCATTTACTTTATCGAACTTCTGCTTGACTTTCAAGAGCAGGATTAGCAGCGGCAAGAAACGCTGGGATCAAATCGAGTGGCTGTTGCATATTGCTGGTTATCTAGAGGTGCGACCTATCTGGCAGAAATTCTAGATAGATCCCTGATCTCGAGCTCCTACTTTCCATCATTTTTAAACATTCATTGTTTGAATATTTCAATTAATTGGAAGAAATTATTACTACGGCCGATTAATGCGACACACCACTGTGCCTACAATAGAATGTTGGCCGGCCCAGTGCTGCAAAACCGTTTACTACTGTTCACTTGAAATTTCAGATTGGACACATTTTTAGATTACTTGCCGGCGGAGAAGCTTCCTTGTTTCAGTTGAGTTATTCAGAGCTTATCAGATATGGTTGCAAGCTACGCATTCACTACAGCAGTGACACTACTGCTATCACTTTGTCTTTCGAAATTAAAGAGAAAATGTCAAGAGTCTAAAATCATCATGTTTCGGATCCGATGGCTCGTTTTCAGTTAAAAGTTTCCCAGTGATTTCCACAGCTTTAATTTGGAGAAAGAAGTTACTGTAAGCTTACCCGTGCGCATCAACTAAAAATGTTTAATACCTATTTTCTATTCAGGACTTGAAATTACTGCATCTAATCTGTGAAGTTTGGTTCAGTGGGGTTTCTCACGACCGTCGGGATTGTACTGTACATCGTGTTTGTTCAAATCAGGGGTAGGTAATCTGCGGCCCGCGTGAACATTTGGGACGGCCCGCATCAGAATTTTCGTTGCCCAAGTTAGAGTACAACATTGCCTCAAATCGAAGCTCCATGACAAGCAGGTACTTGGAGAGTAAGACAAAAAAAGTCACTCTTCTTCATAGTTAAAGGTAGACTTTTAGGATAAAATTGATTTTGCGGCCCGCCAGCGACAATTCACAATTAAAGTGGCCCGCGATGGTGAAAAGGTTCCCCACTCCTGGTTTAAATCTTGAGCCTTGATTGTGACCAGTGATACAAATCTGCGTGCTGACGTATCATGTCATCAAAGCTACGGAATTGGTGTGACTTTCAGTGATCCAGTCCCTTTTCTTGACTCATGATAATTATATATGTACAGTAATTCGTAGGCTACTACGTGGCAACATGTAGCCCAGTCAGAGCTGGGCAGTAGCGAGCTACTAAACTAGCGAGCTACTGTAGAGCGTTAATTTTCTAGTAGCGTTACCGGGAGCGCCGCTCTTTTTTGAAAAAAATAACGGATGCGGTAGCGAACTATCACCATTTTACCGCTATTCGCTACTTTGGCGTGAGTGGTGGCCAAAGAAAATTTCGCAAGAGCTCTTTGTAGCATTTTTCAGCATTTTCTTTGTCGTGAGGTGAATGTAGCAGCAGTAATGATCATGTCGAGAAGTTTAAACAAGTGTGAACAGAAATACTCTGCAGTTGAGAAAGAGGTTTCTGCTATCATCGAAGCGACTCGAAAATGGTCCCAGTTTCTAAAAGGTCGACATTTCACCCTTGTGACCGACCAACGTTCTGTTGCTTTTATGTTCGATCAGAAGAATCGTGGAAAGATAAAAAAACGCGAAAATAATGGTCTGGAGGTTTGAGCTCGGACAATCGAACTACTCTATCCGCCACAGACCTGGAAAAGACAACGTAGCTCCGGATGCTATGTCGCGTATTTTCTCGTCTATGTCTTCTGTCTCCCAGCTACGACTGCTTCATGACCAGCTGGGGCATCCTGGATTCGCTAGAATGTATCACTGTATCCGCTCGCGGAACTTACCCTATACGAGTGAAGAAAAAAAGACATTCTCGAAAAATGCGGGACTTGTTTGCGACTCAAACCGAGATTTTTTAACCCCGCACCGCAATGTCTTGTTAAGGTGACTCGGCCGTGGGAACGTTTGTCGGTCGACTTCAAGGGGCCTGTCCGTGGTTCGAAACCTTATCTTCTCATCATTGTGGATGAATACAGTAGATACCCCTTTGTTTTTCCCTGCTCTTCAACGTCATCCGCGACGGTCATGGATTCCCTTAACAACTTGTTTTGCTTGTTTGGCTTTCCATCTTATTCGCATAGTGATCGCGGG
>Ga0210059_1002441_pt1 | contig 29095 bp, 20 predicted proteins | sample Ectturendosymbi2_FD_188042 | JGI IMG/M metagenome (GOLD analysis project Ga0210059, IMG submission 188042) | Ecteinascidia turbinata endosymbiont from Florida, USA - Sample 2 (SPAdes) (version 2) | ecosystem: Host-associated > Tunicates > Ascidians > Unclassified | place: Key West, Florida...
GCCCTCTGGGCCTCCAATAACGATTCGAACTCCCGACAATGTCACTAGGGTTCAAGAGTCAGTCGGTCGGAGTCCGAGCAAATCTCTGCGACGAAGGAGCCAAGGAGCATGTACTCTAGGACTCTTCTTGACATATTATTTCCGATTTGAGGACAAACAGTTGCAGATTATAAAATGTTATCTTTTCACCTTTCAATAAATGTAATCGTCATTGTGGTATCATTTAAAATCCTGGATTTGTGCCCAATCGCTTTGTTTCAACAATTGTGAAACACCCTGTATACAGCTGTTTGCACATAAAATATGTACTCGCGACCCCTCCAAAATGGTTCACGGCTCCCCTGGGGTCGCCACCCTCAGGTTGAAACCACTGCTTTAAGGGTTGCCACGCAACACGCGTCGTTTGTGTGGTTCCTCTTAAACAATTTTCGAGATAATGTGGCAGGTTGAACTGTTTCCCATAAGTTCTGACTTCGCCCGTTCTTTCTATCAGACCTGCTCACGATCTGCGCAGTCGAATCAGCGACTCGGAGAAAAACCAATCACCTGAAGTTGATGGAGTAAGTCGTGTTGTCTGGTTTCGCGTTGTTTGTTTTTGTATTCGACGTATTTGCTATCGAGTCGGACTACCACTCAGCAGTAAATATCATGCTGTTCGTGAGCTAGTACATCAGTTGAAGATGTCGTAAGCACATGCGTTGTCAGTTTCTGAACAAAAGCTGGTTCACATTGTTGCAGAAATACTTTGCTGTGCGTGCAAAACTGCGTTGACTGCTAACAGTAATCTCATCGAAACTTTAGAATGCGTAAGATAAGAATACTTACCGTAAGTTTAACAGTGTATTGTGACATTCGACATTTGGTTCGCTCGTTATGTACGAATGGTGTTGGTCAAGCAGCTATTCTTTTAATTTGCGATAGAGAGGCACCAATATGCTGGCACAGACTAGAGCTCGACCGAAAAGACTTTTTTGGGTCAATACATATTTTTTGTTGCCGATAGCGGATACCGATATTTTTACATTTCTCAAACCATTGAGACAATATAGTGCATACTAAACCAATTCACCAGAAAATGGAAAGAGCTCTCAACTGAAGAAATATATGGAAATGTTTGTATTTTTGCAAAATAATGATTTCATTATCAAAATTAACGATTTTAAGTTATGCTTCATGAATCATGAAGCACAGTTTTTCAGTATCTCAATATGCCGATGTGATATATCAGCATCATCGTTTCATCGGCATACCGATGCATGTAATATTGCGTAATTTTTTCGGATTTTATTTCTTGTTGAAAACACGAACGACAATACAGAGGTGATTGTTGTGTATTTTCAAATAATAGGTGTTGTGTGCATTGATCTGAGTCTTTCAGAACAATTACTTGCTCGTGGAACATCTGTATGCGTTAAGCGTGCGTTTATTTCCTAGCGCTTGAGACGGTCGTTGCGTATCTCTACGAATGTTTTCGTAGGCATCACGAAAAGAATTGTCTTTTAAGTATAGGCAACTCGTGTGATATTATTTTGGAGAAGTAAAAGCAGAACTTTTGGTCTTTGAAAAGTCTTAAAAATGTTTTTTTTCCAGTAAATATGGCAAATCACTTAAGTGGCATGCCCCTTAAATCAGTGGTTCCCAAACTTGTTCGAGCCTTTGCCCAAACCAAGGTAGCGATTATGTCTCATTACCCTCAATATTTCGCAGTGGTCGCTAATCATACAGAAAAAAATGTGGTTTTGTTTCGGCGTTACCCCGGAAGAATCGCATATTGCCCCCAGTTTGGGAACCACTGCCTTAAATAAACAGTTTTTCCTCCTTTTGATCATACCAAGGCTGTGCGAGGCAACTTCCTTTGACCTGTTACAAAGCAACGTTCTGCTTCTCGTTTTCAACATTAGCTCCCAAACTAAGCAGCTTGTTCTCTATCAAAAGACCTGATGTTGAATGGCTCGACAGATGCCACGTGAAGTCCTCAAGGAAGTTCAGATACGCTGCGTTGACTCGAATATCTGTTTTCGTGTGTGCTTATTTCGTGTTTCACAACAACTTCCTTCAAAGTTTCTCTCAATACTTTTCCTGTACTTGGAGGAGCCTAGTGTGCCGGATGACAGGTCATCTTCCTTGATTAATCAATCTTGTATGCTGCCGCTTAACTACTTGATTTTAGTGTACGAGGCTGAAACGAGCGACTTGCTTGCCTAGGCTTCGCCTGATCGCAACAGCAGTGACGAGAAAATGTCAGTGGACGTCGAAAACCAAGAAGCGGAACTAAAAAATGGCTCAGAAGACAGCACTTTTCCATCCGATGAGATTTTCTCTGCTATTGCCGACCTCTTTCCGGACAAAGGTTCTTTGTTGTTTCCTGCGGTTCATGAACGGTGTTTTGATGTCATGCATGGCATTTAATTTTATTGCATGTACTTGGCAGTTGCTGATTATCTGACATTTGATTGCAATACATGTGCGCTTAAACCGAAATAAATGGCAACAGTAGTAGGTCGGTTACTATTTTACAGCATAGATTTTCCGGATTGATTGAAACGTGGCCCTTGTCGGAGTTTGTAAAAAATGTTGCCAGAAGCGTAGAAGACCGAACTGATGGAAAAGTGTTCAGATTACTTTTTGCGAAGAATTGTCTGCTTCGTCAGATAGCCATAAAGTCGGCTTTTGAGGTCAAACTAAATTGATCAGCAAATAATTTTAACCCACCTGCACATTCCTAGTAACTGCCTGCGTGACTGTCGAAAATATATAAACAGCTTGCGGCAGAAACATGCAGTTGCCATGATCCGATGGTATTCATTGTGCCTAAAATGCTATACTGTCCTTTTGAAGGGTACTTTTCAAGTGCAGTTTCACAGTTGTAGAAAGCGTTGACTTTGGAAGCGTGAGATGAAATTTAAACCTACTGTGGGCGGAAATAGTTGTGGTCAAAAAATCGGCTCCAGTACAAAACTACAAAATGCTGTGTCTTTCTGTGTGTTCGGCGTCCGGAGTTCTTGCGTCGACAATAAGAAATATGTACTTCTAGAAATTGTGTGGTGGTACAAGTGCGGAACTATTGTCTCTGATGTGCGCAAACGATGTTACGTCTTCACAGATGCTTTTTTTCGTCCTCGCGTAAATCGGCTGTCGGAACTTTAGCTGGGCCAAGGCTCGCGCAGCCTTCGTGGCCTGTTCTTGTGGTTGAGCGCCGGTTCACTATTTGTTCTACTTTCAGGCTCGGTCGATGACCTGAAGGAGAAATACAAGGAGTTGACCGAAGTTTTGAACCCCGACACCCAAGTTCCCGACTGCACCCCTAACATTGACGGCCCCAATGCGAAATCGGTGCCAAGGGAACGCGCCCTCCACTCGTTCCATGAACTGTTTTGCAGAAGGTTAGAAAATCTGTATTTTTAGCTCTTTCTCGATTAGTAAATGGCAATGCTGTACATTGCTTTTATTGTGAAAGTATACCCCTTTTATTATGATTGCTTTGATGGCCGACGTTTCTGTTATCGCAGTTTTTCGTGGAGATAGTACTCTGTGCGATCTTATATGCCTACCGTGTTTGCGGTTTCACGGTCTCCGATGACGGGCCGGGTTGTCAATATGCAAATTAGTTTCAGTGTTTCGAATAAAAATAAGCTTCAACTTGTTTCCTTCTGCCCACGTCAGATGCTACAAATATGACTGCTTCCAACACAGTCATGTGTATCGTCCACCTGTAAAGAGCAATCGCCGCAAAGTCCTCGATGTGAGAGCGCCCACCGATGTGTGTGGTTCGTACTGTTTCCTTCATCTGGATGGCGCCAAAGAGTTTACGCTCGTAAGTTCACATTGCGATGATAGTATGTGAGTTTTTTTGGAAACAAACAACTCTTGTGCACTTTGTCGCTGAAGTGCATGTATCGCATGTTGCAAATTATTGTGTTAAGATATTGCAAGAGACAATTCGTTTCTTTCATCTATTTTTCTCTGGCTTTATGTCAGTCGGGGAGCGGGAAGCTAGGACGTTGATAAGTATTCTCAGAACTTCTCAGGTTTCATAACGTGTGGCATGGAAAAGATGTGAACAGCTACTTGCAATGACCTGCCTGAAACACGTCTGCATAAAATTACATGAAAAAATGACCGATGGGAACAACGCAAAGTTTTCGTTGCGCGTACCTGCTATTTAGCTTTACTAACGGCCAACCTTTCGACTCGCCTTGTTGACGATTCACGCGTACAAGCGACGCGTGTGGGCGAGCGCATTGTAAGACGACAACCTTCTTATTGTTGAAATCACTGGTTGTCGCGTTCATGTTTCTTTATCTTAAAAAACTCTTGAAGACCTGAGTTTGCGTCTGACCACCAGGTAACCGTATTGCCGCTTATTCTGCAAATACCCATTAATGCGCATTCCTCACAAAGAAGTGAGATACCGAAAGTTAGCTGCAAAGCACTTGATCTTGTAAAAATGGATCCGCTGCCAAAACCCTAGATGTCGCGGAGTTGCCCGAAAACTGAAGCATGGTCACAGACACAAACAGCGTTTGCAGAACAAGTGGTTCCTTGCAACTCCTCAGATCTGGCGGTCGACGTTTCACCACATGTTCATCTTGAGTGTTTTTTTGAAAATGTCTCAGACGTGACGTAAGGTAGCACGGAGACTTACGCAACCTCTCCTTATTGAGCGTAATTTTTCTAATGCTGTGCGTACATTTCTTAGAATTGCGGCGCTTGCAGCTTTGATGTTGGTTCAGCATATTTCTTTATCAATTTCTTTTTTTAACGATGCCCACATGCAGCTCAAAAGTTCGCACGCATGAGAGTCGTCAGTAAACGATTTAATGTTGTGCAGCAGGGCCTTGGAACCAGAACAGAGTTGTGTTTGTTTGCCTGCATTTGCACTCGCACACAAGTGCTTCTTTCACATTCAAAGCGCTGCCTTAAACTTAGTCAGTAAAAAAACCAAGAAGTGCGACTCAAACAGCGCCCACTGGCACTGAGCTTGTGTGGTTTGTCCCGGTCGCTCGATGTCGTTAGAGATTTTCGGACGTGATAATTTCTGATGGACAGGATACGAAAATCTCTTTCCAGTTCCACAGCCGCTCAACATCAAACCGTCATGGACCAGGACGCAAGTTGCGCCCCGGGTCGTCGCTTGCGCTCGCGTGCGGTGGAGCCTCAGGGAGCAGCAGTGGAAGTAGGCCGAGCACCCCCACCCCTAGCGAAAGTGAAACAGACACTACTGAAGGTAAAAAGCGGATTCGGTCTGTGAAAAGAGTTTTTCCTTTCCACTACATCTCCATTATACTTTTCTTTTATTTTTGGACTATTATTATACTCGTGCGCCCGAAATCGTGTTAGCACAGCGCGGTTGCATCAATTACGGCGTGTTACGTCACATCGCTTAAATAGCTGCCCGATCGTAGGCACGGTTGTCGCAGTCTTTTGTGCGGCGCAGCCATTAACATAGCCTGTGAGCCTTTGAATAGGCTGCTTTGTTGAACCATGGTCAAACATCATTCGTGTTGCTTCAGTCTTTCCCGCTTTCAACCAGACCATACAAAACTCGCGTAAGCACGCGTAAAAATCGAGTCGCAACGTACTTTCTGGTATTTGCAATGAAATCTTTTTTGCGGATCGGAATGGCACTGCGAACGAAAGCGCGTTGTTTGGAGGATGCAAAAAATTCTGAAACTGCATTTACGCTTTTCTATTTTCGTCTGTTTACATGCGACGCAAATATTTACTTAACTCCGGGTCGGCACCGCACCGGTCTCGTTTCTTTACGTTGCGCAAAAGAAAAGCTGGGCGCCATGGCAACGCGACCCCGCATCAACCCGCGCTTTGCCGTTATGGCAGATCTCCTCGTACACCTCTGACAGCTTTTGATCTGATTGTGTTTTTTTTTCCTGCCTGGTGCAGAACGGGACAGCGGAAGCTTTATCAAGGTCGATGATCTGCCCTCCGCTTTAAAAGACGTGGAGTGGAGCGGTGCTGAGTCGACCTTGTTCCGGGTCCTGCACGAAACATATCTCACTAATTTTTGCGCCATCTCCAGTCTGCTTAAGACGAAAACTTGCCAGGAGGTCAGAATTGTGTTTATTTTTCTTTTCATCGCAAAACCTTCCTTAGCAATGACTAAAAAAGAGTTTACATTTCAGAAAAATGTTACTGAATGCAAATAGCTTGCAATCTACACCAGCGTTGGACGAGTGAAGGCGAAAACGTATTTATTTGCGCTTGATTGCGTGGCGTCTTGCTCTTCATGTACATTACGTCATCCATGAGTTTTTGTGTCGTTCGTTTAAACTGGATTGAAACGGATTGAAGTCTTAGTTGGAAATTTATTAAAAGACCGTATTAGTTAAAACTAAAATTTATTAAAAGACCGTATTAGTTAAAACTATCTCTTTCTGCATTCCAGTTAATTCAGTATGGCTGAAAAGGAGGCAAGACAGTCATGTTGCGGTTTCTACCGATCACCCCAAGTTATTTCGCAGTAATTGACTTAAACGATTCGCGCCCGCCTGTCTCGTTGTATTCAATTCTAGTGAAATAATTTTTTTCAACTTCGCGTCAATGCACCTGGCCACATTAGCAAGTGTTTCGTCCCACACACGTTTTCGTTTTTCGTTGCAAGAAGTCACAACTCCCTGTTAAGGTACACTTTGCCACAGTGGCCGCAACACGGGTCAATGTCCTTTTAACAGTTTCCTATCTTAAACGCAAACTCACCACATTTTCACTTCGTTTTAAAGGCAGGACAATAAAGTAGGTTGTTACGCGCAATGAAAATTGCTCTTTTACTGCGCGCCGTAATTGACCCGGGCAGAACACCGTCCTTCTACCGATTGTTCCGTCGATAGCTTTTGGTGCCTGCTCATTCGCTGGGCAAAGCATGACGAGCTCTGCGGCAGCACCTGTTGGCTGTGCACTGTGGTTTGCGATACGAAAATTTGTTTCCCTGTGCTCGACCGTCTTCCTGGCATCACACCCACTCCCGACGTGATGTTTGGCAGTGATTGGACTTTAACACGATTTGCGGAAAATTCGTCTTCCCTCGCAAAGAAACCCGTTTAAGTCGTTAATTGCCAGTAAAGTCGGATGTCTGCCTGTCTATCTAATGTAATCAGAGGCCGCCACCTCACGACACCGCAGCACTCCTATGCCTCTGTGCGCTGTTAGAAGATTACTTCCCATATTTCGTCACTTCCCGTTCACATGTGATTCCCCCACTATTGACGCGACGCTTCGGTGACGTTGCATTCAAGTTCAAGTCGACCGGCGCAGCGAGTCGTTGCAGCTTTCCCGACCGCAAACCCTTGACGAGATTTGCATCCAGTGAAGAGCTCCGGTTGTTGCGCGAACTTTCCGCTCTTGACCCGGGCGCGCTTAAACTTCCCCGTGGCCAGAAGTAACGAATTAGCAAAGAGAAACGACCAAACTAAAATTGCGGGAATTTCGGATCGCTCGAAGGAAAACCTTGCTTTATTTCCCCGGCGAGAACGCCAGGTAAGTTCGAGCGAAAACGTATGTTGTCGCAGCGTGTTTCCCCGCGCTCGACTGTGGCGGTAAGACGTCAAGTGCCCGTTCTTCACTGCCATATCGAAACAATCCTATTAACAGGTGTGACTGTGCAGAATTGAACGTTGGGCTTTTTTCTTGCGGTCATGGCTGTTTTGAAAACAGCGTCAACCCTTCGGCACCTTGCTCACTGCCTGACCAGGCAGCAGTCGTGCAAGTTTCATCAGCGGCAAATGAATCATTTTCATGTAACTCTCTGTATTAGCGGCTTACGGGGAAAATGCGCGTCGCTGAATCCAAATCGGCTGACAGTCGTGAGTCACGCGTCAAAGTTACGGCGCGTTTGAAACGTCATGTACGCGATCGAGTCCATTTCGGATTTTTTTCAATTTAGGGCCAGGAGTCAATCGCGAGCGGCGGCAGTGGAGGCGATGTAAACCACGCTTCGCCCGTGGGCGGTGTCTGTCGCGACTGGTCGCGGTGTTTGGCTCTTCCATGACTCGCCGCCTTCAGTCCACCTGTTGTCTCGTAAGCAAACCTCATCGTGTGACGTACGATTCGTACGACCAAGCGCAGCGTTGGATTTCGCGATCGCTGTCTATTCCGTCATGACATAACCAACCGGTACGACAAAGAAAGTCGTGGGATTATGTCCCGACAACTACAAACGCCGCGGCTTTCGCTAAAATCAAAGCGCGACGTCCGATCTGACGCCGACTATTCACAGCCGTCTGTTTGGTGAAAGCTGTGGAGAGCTTGTAGGTCGTGATGGTGTGTTGTCCGGCGAAAATGAGCTTTAAAGTCAGTGAATTTGTGCGAGGAGGGTTACGTTGCATCGTTAGCGAAACCCTGGCCGTTCGGTTAATGAACCCTGGTCGTTGTTTTGCGAGCGTGGACTGTAATCGCTGCTCTTGTTTGCGATCGCGGCGCGTGCGCATTCAGCAGCGAGTTTTTCTTTGTCTCAGTTCGCTAAACTTTGCCGAAAGTGACGCCACCGACGACACAGAACAATGGTGTCCACATCCGGCGTGAAAATGATGTTCGGCCATCGCTGCGAACAAGTGCAATCAATCTTATTTTTAGTGACTGACTTGCTTCTGATATGTACGCACGCGCTGTTCGAGGCGAAACCTCCGCGTAAGTTCTGCCATGTGTCGTTGTGGTGGCGTCACTGCAGAAAATATCTTAGCCTTCCATGATCTGTTCGTCACAAACTGGGCTTTTCGTTATTATTATAACAAATTACTTTTTTGTAATTAATGAAGTCTGCTCAGAACGTTGGACTGTCAGGGGCAAGTTCAATTTGTGGGCCACTGCTAAATTACAATGCCTCATACAAAGTGTGCGTCGCGGCGACACTGCTCAATTTCGAGTTTAGAACAACAGCGCGTGGTGTTTTTACAGGTGTTCGCTTTTGCGCTCCGCGAAAGCGCGTCGCTGTCGTCATCTCAGCCGGGCAGCCGGCTAGGCCTGGATCCCGACTCCCTCGAGTTTTCGCCTCCAAAAAAGAAACGCAAGCATCGCTTGTGGTCTTTGCACGCGCGAAGGATTCAGCAAAAGCGCGACAGCTCCAGCAGCCACGTGTACAACTACCAACCTTGCTATCATCCAGGTTTGAATGCAATGTCGTTTTTCAGGAAATGGCCGCTTGGATTGAATGAATTCTGTCGTTTGAGCCTCTGTAGATCAAGGCTGCTCGGGAGGACGGACGGTTCAAACTCGCTAATTTCTACCGTATTTGTTTGGATAACGACCTCTCACGCCCTCTGGCGTTTATGCGCCGTGAAACAAATGCGCTCCGTTTTGGGATCTTACGCTGCTTCTGAAAATCCAGTCCCTACTTAGTGATGCAAACCTTCGGTCCTCACCCGGGTGCCGGGCGCTCGGGACAAGTTCAAAAATATTCAGTGACATGTTTCCCAATCCCGAGTCCGCGGAAGGCTTTGGAAAAGTCTGCAAGCACATTGACTATTGTAAGCAATTTGATTTTAATGCCCTCGAACCGTAATAATTTCATCAACTTTATTCAATGGAAGTTTTTGTTCATACAGGGTTTGCTACGCACACTCCGCTTGTTCCGTAATAATGCACCTGGCCCGCGTGATAAACGCACTGTTCCACATGGCATTTATGCTTTTGTACACCTGTTATTGTCTAAACTGGGGTTAGTTTTTCCCGTCTTAGTTGGTCATGGCTAAATGAAAGCAGGCGTTTGCATATAACGACAACTTTTGAATCTTTGATTTACTCCAGTCGAGGTAAACGGTTATGTACGGCCACAGTTCGTGTTGTGTTTGGAAGTCTTATCTCGCAACTCTTTCTAACAAGCTGAACTGCGTTAAAAGAGAAAGAACATCAGGTAGAGCGAAAACGTTTTGTCGTCCGGCTTCTTGGGGAGAAGTAGCTTTACTCCCGTAGAAAAGTAGTGTGTGTTTCTTTTTCTGTTGCTTGGACAATAGCAAGAGCAAAAGCTCCTCATACCGCGGAAGAGATTTCGGTCAAACAAGCAGCCGTGAAGAGCCAGAATAATGTGCGGTGAGGCTGTGGCTAATAAGTTGGCTATGGTCCCTTTGTCAAGCAACGCCATCAAGTGGCGAATCCGAAAACCCAGTCGATATTCTGCAAACGAACTATTGCTGCTGAAAGGCTAAGTGGATATTTTAGTTTGCAGTTGGACAAGACTACAGATTTAGGAAACGATGCACAGTCCATGGGTTCGTGCGATGCCGCGTTACTGAGGACTACGTGGAACAATTTCTTTTTTCACTTGTCAAACAAACCACAGAAGTAGTGTACTTCAGAAAGTAGATCCTTCGTTAATCAGCTTTCGTGGACTGGCTGCGTGTCTGCTTGTGCCGATGGTGCTTCAGCCATGATTGGAACCAAAAAGCGCTTTACGAGTTTCGTGAAAAAGGAAAACCTTTTGCTTATTTATTGTATTGTCTTCTTCACCGAGAAAATCAGGCTGCGAACAAGCTTCAAGAAGACTTAGATTTCAAAAACGTATCTGTTGTCAGTCACATCAAATCCCGACCCTGATGTATTCGTTTGTTTGGTGCTTTGTGTGACGAGAAGGAGGCACAATACAGCGGGTTTTTGTTCTTTCTGAACATCCGTTGATTATCACGAAGAAAGATCTGGAGAAAGTGGCTAGCCTACGCAATGAAATCGGTGCTTTTTTAAAAGAGCAGAATCATAACCTTGCTGAATGATTCAACGACAAATAGCTGGTCAATGTGCTATTATTAGCTGATTTTTTCAGCCATTTAAACCAGTTACACACCTCTATGCAGGGAACAGAGAAAATATTTTTAGATGTGTCTGGAGACATCGTCGCATTTTAAAGCAAGTTGTGGATCCGTCGAATGGAAAAATAATGCTTTTCTGACATTGATATGTGCTGTATTCCTCATATCTTCCTAGAGCACCTTGCTACATTTCTGCCGTGTTGGATATACACATCCCTTTTAACAATTGCAGCAAAACATACAGCTAGGTACGAAGTCCTTTTGAAGTGCCAGCGCAGAAGGTTCACTGTGAAACGGGTTGCATTGTTGAGCAGCTGATGACAAGATTAAAAATTCTTGGGTTACGTTCATTCAACAGAACCAAATCTCTCCGATCTGTGTCGGCATGTGACGAAAGCATTTTACCTTTTCTAACTGCATGACTTTGTGAAGCTGGTTTGTCAACAGGCCATATACTCTAATTTCGACAGACTTGGTGAAACAAACTGAGGGACAAAGTTCTCTTTGAAATTTGTTAATGTGGGCGATAAATAAGCCAATCTTGCTAAAATCGGTGTTTGTATTATCATTGTAGTCTACCTTGAGGCCGCTAAGATTTGTACTGATCCGAAAATAGCCCGTGGCGTAAAGGCTGGGAAGACCAGAGTGACACTGAACCATTTGCTTGATGCAGCGGTGTTGGCCTGAATCAATATGCCGAAAATTTCGAGCGTTTCCGCTCATAAATCCATGTGAAGATTTTCACCGGAAAGTCGATTATATGCCGGCATTTTTTCAACACGGACAAAGTATTCCTGCACTTTTTATAGATTCGCTTGCCCCTTGATTTGCTGCTTTATCGCTACCACGGCCTACATGTTTTCCGCCTCGCTGGAATCATAATCGCCTTACGAGAATGCTTAGCCTCAAGGAGTTAAAGAATCGATCGCCGGTAATGCCCTCATACTTGTGACGTTGCGCTTCCGTTGAAGTGGTGACAAGAGTGCATCGGATTGTGACGACACTGACATGGCGCTCTGTCCTTCATTCATTATTTACCATCGTCTTGACGTTCGAAAAGATAACCGTGCGACAGGCCTAGCCCACTTGAGATGATTGTTGACGAGTTGACGTTGCTTGTCACGCGCGCGCGGTTTTCTCCGATCCTAAAATATAATGACCATAGCGGTGTAAAGTTACCGGTCAGCCTCTCTCGCACCGTTGCACCTAGTTGTTTACTTTTCCCCAGTGCAACCCGACCGGCCGCCTACGTCTGCAACTTGGATCTTCTCGTCTTAAAATACGAATGTCGTTGTTAAACTCTCGGTGTGGGGATTGCTTGCACTTCTCTGCTTTTTGCAAAGCGCAGCGCTGTTGTTATGCTCGCCGTCGTTCGACCAATCGTGTGATCTCGCCGCAGGTCAACCGTGCGACAACTCGTGCCAGTGCGTTGCCCTGGGCAACTTCTGCGAGAAGTTCTGCCAGTGCGCCTCGGATTGCCACAACCGGTTTCCCGGATGCAGGTGCAAGGCGCAGTGCAACACAAAGCAATGCCCGTGCTACCTTGCTGTCAGGGAATGCGATTCCGACCTTTGCACGGTAAGACAGTGCCAACATGGCTTCCGTAGAATGGTGTGACTTATTGCCGTGCGTCGTGGGCTACTCTCACTTTTTTGCGTTGATAAAAGCGCAGCAAAAAGGAAACTGCGGCAAACTGTTGACGTTTCGTTGTGTGCGTGTTTCTCGCGTCCCAGCAATCATAAAGAGACGACGCGGTGATTGGTCGCCTTGCTGCGTTCATGCTTCTTCGAGGACTTGCGGCGGCCGAATCACACTGTCATGACAATGCTTGAAAAAACAATGTTTGTGATTAAACAAAATATATTATTTTGAAAAATTTTCGCCGAGAAAAAATTCTTTGAAAGAAATATATAAGAACTTTACCCCAAAACTTGCAAAATACGGTGGTTATTAATTTGTAATAGAACGTGGCTATAGGCTGAAACAAATCTGCAAAAAGTGTGTGTCCCCTAAGCGGATTGTGTCGTTCGCCAATGCCATTTGGGGGAGTGGTTCACGGCCCGCGGTTTGGGAAACAGGATCTTTGTCATGGTACGCAGCTTGAAATGTCACAACACGAAAAGGTTTGTCAAAAATCATATTCTTGCTGGTCGCAAACTGTCTTTTTACGCGATTTCAATAAAATATCGGTTGTTTTTGCAAGTTTTCAATGGCACCTCACTTTTTCATATCGCTTTTGCCCACAGCACAAAAATAGATCTTTGCTGGCTGTTTTCGAACGTCCGTTCTGTCGTCGCGTGGCCGGAATTTCACAAATTCTTATCAGATAAGCAGGGTTTTTAAGGTTTGACCTTGGCGGCCCTTAAAACATTTTGTGAGACCGCAACTACTTCATCTGAATACCGAGATCGTCGTAAAGCGAGGTATCAGCAAATTATGGTGGCGTTTATGCGGAGAGGTTCTAATGTATTTTGAGAAACCGTCGGAAAAATTGAGAGACCGTTCCGGTCCCTGAAAACCGCTTTGAAAAAAGCATTGAAAGCATGATGTGAAGTCGTCAGAACGTTTGTCTCGAATCTAAATGCCCCACCGAAGCTGCCGCAACCACGCTTCAACGCTCCGCGCACAGGAATTTTCCCCCTCTATGCAAATCGCTTTTGGTATTCTTTCGCCCAGCATTGCGGAGCTGACCAGTTCGGCGAGAACGCCTGGAAGTGCTCGTGCAAGAACGTGCTCATCCAGCGCGGAATGCACAAACACCTCTTGCTCGCGCCCTCTGACGTTGCTGGCTGGGGAATTTACATCAAGGAGGATGTGAACAACAAGAACGAGTTTATATCAGGTTGGTTTGTTGTTGCGGCCGCCCTCCCTCGAAAGAGGCGGCCGCCCGGACTTTTTTGATCGATTCAGTCGACGGCTGGCTTTTTTTTCTGCCTCCCCCCAAAAATAGTGCCATCAAAGGCATCATAGACTGGAAAAAAATGACAGAAAAACTCAAAAAGTAGTTTCTGGCCCGGCAAACAAATCTCGCCACGTGTTCTACCCGGAACCGCTGTGAAGTAACTCATTCAGTATTTTCGTCGTGGAACTTTAGGCAACGTTTTTTCCGGCCAGCATACGCCATTCATTCACGCCCGTGCAACCGGAACCGTTATTTGCTGAGCTCAGCCCCAGCTCGTTCTGCGTCACCGCATTGGTCTATTGTGCTGGAAACAGTCGCAGCCCTGGCGCTCTGTGTGTATACGCGTTGCGGTCTGCGACATGAATTGTTGAGTATTTACACGTTTTGGGGCATCGTGCAGAGACTTGCGTGCATTCCATATCGCTCGGTGGGCGGTATTTACAGCAGCTTGAGAAAAGAACACGCTCGCGTTTCTTTTTTATCTTATTTCAAAAAATGAGACCTCGCTTCAGCCAGTAAAGCACTTTTACATCGGATGCAGCCCTGAGTTTTTGTGGGTCGAGTCAGCGGCCCGGCTAAAATGTTTCACGCATTGGCCACTTCTTCGAATGGCGCTCAGGTCAGTCACCCAGTTTAGGTGCAGTTTTGGGCCTTCCTCAGCACCTGTGGCGAGCAGTCCTGTTTACTTTCAGACAATCGACCCTTGGCCCCGAATAGCGATTTGCTGTTGTTGCCGTGGTCGCTATTATTGGACGCGGTTGCTAACCGGTTTACGAGCAAGAATTCCTTCCGATCCGACGACCCTGCTGTACCGCTCGTCACGGCAGTTGTTGACTGCTGTTCCGGGTATGCTGGCAATGTTTTGACGGCCGCTCGCAGAGTAAGCAATGCCCACGAGCGCCTTTCTGATCAACGCTTTTGAAGCGGCTGCTGTTCGGCCACGAGTCAAGTTGCTCTGTACTTCTTGGAAAAACGGCTGTGCCAACCAAAAATCGTACAAAATTAGCGTTTTATTGCTAGTTCTCACACGCCCAATCACGCGTGCAGTGCTACTGAACTAGAAATGAGACTGAGAAACGATCGGAGAAGAAGAGATTTGGAGCTTTGAACAGAGTCGTTTGCCATCCTTACAAGCCACCGGCCTCAGTAGCATTATAAAAAACAGCGTGACGATCGAACCTCGCAACGTCACCTATACCTTTGTTTTTGTTTTTTTTTGCTGAAAGGTTGTTCTGCAAGGATGCGTATTTCAAATCAACACTGTCATATGCAATGACCGTTCTAATGATAAGTAGTTCCCAGGCATGAATGCCGCACGTTGTTTGAAGTTAGAAAGGCCCGTCGTTGCAAAAGCAGTTCTTGGTCGTAAATTCTACTTTTTCTCATTCCAACAATATAGCTCTTGTCTCGCATTTTATGCACACCGTATGCACAAAATTAATTTCGTATTTAATATTTAAGCTCGTATTTAAACTGGAATGTCCTTTTGCGTTAGTTAAAATTGTGTTGTTACGTCGGGACATGCCGCATCGCAATCTCACCGAACGCCGAGAGATTTGGAGGCGGTGCGAATTTTCAATCTATAAAAATGCCTCAAATTGTTTTCATTTTTGTCAACAGAGGTCGGTCTCTGAGCTGCTGCAATATCGACCTCCATCGCTTTTGTCCCTAAACTCCTGCGTGAGTCGTCTTAAAAATATATGGCGAATTGCACAAACAGACATCTGACGCAAAATGACCAATTTTTGAAATGAAGTCACAGCTTGTTTTCAAAAAGCGCGTTGCTTTCAAAGTTTTTTTTTTGTTCCGACCCATTTTCATCTTGCCTCCCCCCCCCGATCGCTGCCTTTTGTCACCTGTGAATTGTTTCGTCACAATCGATCCACGGTATGCGCGCTGACCGCCGGCGGGATGATGTTGTTGCAGAATATTGCGGTGAGATCATTTCTCAAGACGAGGCGGACAGGCGCGGCAAGGTCTACGACAAGTACATGTGCAGCTTCTTGTTCAACCTGAACAACGACTTCGTTGTCGACGCGACGCGCAAAGGGAATAAGATCCGCTTCGCCAACCACTCAGTGAACCCCAACTGCTACGCGAGGGTGAGGGGTAGCTCTTGTTCGCTAATTCTTAAATTCGATTTGTTCGCTGCTGCGCGGTCGAGTCTTTGTTCACGCAACAGTGGCTCGGCTCAGAATCTCATTGTTTCGGTTAAATTGTGCATTTGCTCTTGTCTTGTCGCCAACCTTGTTTTTAATCCTATTCGAAAGTTCTCCGCTAGGACTTGCGCCCAGCGATTCCAACCGCGTCATTTAACGTTGATCGAAACAAGATTTTGGCAATTGCGTCACGGGCGACCGCAGCGATTCTTCGAAACGCGCCCGGCACGAGCGCTCCGAAGTTTCGCGCTGCTACTTTCTCCCAAACCATTCGTGCGCTTTTGCGTCGTGCAGTTGTCGCCGATCGGCATTCTGACGCACGCGGCCAGCCCCAGGTGCCCGGAAAATATTCAATTCGATCGCTTGACCAGGGCCAGTGACGCACTGCGACCTCAGAGTCCGCTCCTCCTCACCGCTGCAGCGCATGTCCATTTTTTCCGACCGTGACGTAAACAGTTGCGGGTTCCCCAATGTTTTTTATTCGACTCTTGTCACCTGCGCTTTACTCAACGAACCACATTTGAAACCACAGAAACCTCACGAGAGCAATTAGGTTATTTCACTCCCGAAAAAAATGTGGCTCCCGTGCATTTTCTTCGTGAATGGCATTGTTTTTCCGCGTTTTTGTTGTAGGTAGATGCTCGTCGATGACCATTCTACGTATCTTCTCCCGAAAAAATGTGTGCGCCAGTAGATTTTATGTTGTTGCTGGTTTATTTTGAAATGAATTCATTCTTCACTTGAAGCTGACAATACCTTGTTTCAAATAAGTCCAGCAGCATCCAGCCAACTCCTCGCCGAATTCTTTGTGAACGAGTGTTAAACACGGTTAACCCACAACATTAAAAGTCCCAGGTTTTCTGTAGGCTTTCGAGAAATGAGCCGACTGGGCCCTGCTTTCATCTTTTGTGACGATTCAAACTTGCGCATATCTGTATTCAAGTAACTTCACAGGTGAAAGAAGCAAGGAATCAATCGCAAACATTTAACCCACATTTACCCGTTTCTCGCACAGCGCATGGCCCAGTGCGCAAACCATGCGTTTGGAAAGACGCGACATGAAACACCACAAGCGATATCTCATTCGTCTGAGTGGTTTTATGATAGTCTTGTCAGGGTTTTTTAAGGAAAATGTCAGGCACCCGGTAGGAACCTGATTTCTCTGATTCTAGGGACCCGATGATAATTTTCTCTGATTCTAGAGACCCGATTTTCAAAAATTCTAGGGACCCGAATCGGATTCCTAAAACGCCTTAAAAAAAACCCTGGTCTTATCAAACTAACATGCTGTTTAAAAAAATTCTGTGATGGCAATAAATGCGGATTATTTTTAGTTACCTTGCCCACTTCTTTGCTATGCCACCAGCTCGGCCAATTTTGTTTGCTTTCCTGTGATCAAATTGTTTTCTGAATCGACTGTGATGTACCCAATGGCGTAGCCAGCCCAAAATTTTTTTGGGGGGCAAAATGTTTGACTTTAGGCGAGCAACGCTATTTTGTTTGAGACACCACTTTTCAAAGCACGCAATCATTAGATATGCTAAAAATTTGGGGGGAACGGCCCCCTTCCCTCCCTGGCTACGCCTATGGATGTGCCCAAAAGCACGGAGTTGGTTGGTGCAGAAAAAATCATGCAACACTGCATTTGCATGATGATGAAACAGCAACTTTCTCTTAAAAGTTTCTTGAAAGAACATGGCGAAGTGGTTATATGATTTTTATGATTGATATGTGGTTTTGGTTTGTGAGACAGTGCGAACTAAAAACATTAACTAATTGTATCCGTGTTAAATAAAGTAAGGCAAGTGTGTGAAATGTACGACTTTCCAATAGACGGAAGAAAAACATCTAAAATGCCAAGTTGCAATTAGGTCAGAAGCAATGATGAACAACAAGAACGGCGTTAGGCCGGACGGGAATGCTAGTTGGGCCGGAGGTTGCCGACCCTGTGATACGGCGTCAGTGAATTGGTGTGAGGTAATCTACACAACACAGCAGCATGTTTTTGAGAAAACCTTTAAAAGTGCTTAAAATTTTTTGGTAAAATTACCGAACGATCAAAAATATCATCAGTGCGCTTAAGCGTGATTTTTAATAATTTCGCCCACTTTCTGGTTTCTACCGAAATTCGCACGATTTTCACAATTTTTAGACTGCCGAAGTGCAGTTGGCCTCTGACCCACCCACTCACCCCCTGCAGCTATTGTGTGGAACTCTCGTCATTTTTGAAAATCGAATGAGTTAACCGTATTGCTTGCATAGCAATTGCTTCCTCAGTTTAATGCAGACTTCACTATGCTTAATGCCCCACTAGGTCACTTCAGGGCGAAGCACCCTTGCTTGGGTGGGACAGCATTGTTGTCAAGCATTGCTGACGATAATCTCTACCCACAAACAAAAACTGAACACTACGCGATAACAGAACCTTGCATTTAAAAATGCAGGGTCGCGAAGGGTCAAAAAATGAGTGGCGTGTAGGCGATCCAAACCGGGACTGAATATTTTTAACGTTACCACTGCTTGCCTGTGTCTGTCTGCAGCGCAGGTACTTGAGAAAAGAGTAGATCGCTGACACTGAAAGCGAACTTGCTGTCTTGTTGTAACAACTCAGCTGCCACCAATCATCCACACAATTATTATTTTATTCATGGCAACGTACGCTGTTTGAGGCTTGGGTCATGGGGTGTTTACCAAATTCAAGCGTCGCGCTCAAAAAAGTTAAGGGTCACCAAATTCAAGGGTCGCGCTAACCACCGCTGTTAGCAGCAAAACAGCGTCACCTGTTTTTTTCACGCACCGTTACCCATTGTCCTTCCGTGTGTCGCAGCGGGTTTGAAAATAAGCAGAATGTCTGAAACGCGTGCTACTACTGAGAATTGACGACGATTATTGACGTTACTTCATCAAGTTCCTGACTTGTTCGTGAACAGCATGTGCTTCTAAAGCATTTCGACAAAAGACTAACTTTGATTGCCACCTCAGGGCACAAAAACGCATTCGCGCTAAAGTCACCGAAAAAAAAACGATCGCTGATATAATTTCCAGCCTGAGCGAAGTGTCAACACGCTGTGGAATTTCCGAGATTTCACCGAGTCATTTGAATTAACACAACACAAGGTGCGTGTTCCGTTGCTAGGATACACCTTGCTCTGTCATTGCCGGCTGCTCATTCGGCAACTGTGCTTATCACTTACAAGCTGAACGCCCATCATTCGAACCGTAGTCACGCCTGGCTTTCGAAAAACAGTTCGAGGGCTTCTGGTCGCCGATCGTGTCGTTAGGCGTGCTGATGACATCGATGCGGTGTGGCATCACGCTCGTGACATCACAAAGCATTCAACGGCCGTGCCACGTCCCACGTAGCGCGAATGAGCGCGGTCACGCGAGTGCGCGCAACGCGTGACTAACCAGAAAAACCCAGTTTGTTGCGGTCCGCTTCAACCGGTTCGGATACGGCCGCGGCCAATCGGGTGACTAGCGATTAAACACCAGCGCTAAACAATTAATTAATCAGCAACGTGCTGTTTACTCTCGACTGTTCTTATTCCCGACTTCCATTAAGTTTTTTCCGCCAGAAATGCGCTGTGAAAGGAAATTTCCCAGTGCGTAAGAACGACTTCCTCAATCGACGCGTCCTCCCACAGGCCCCAGCATCGCGCACACCGGCAATAGGACATCCTTGGGCACGTTTCCAGGGCTATTGTTCGCGGCCGCATCACATCCACTGGTTCGCATTGTTGTGTTGTTTGGACCACGCTTCCTGCGTTCGTAAGGAAATGGAGGAAAAAACACCCGCTTCATTGTTTTGAGCCAATATCTAACTTAACCTCGGTGGCAAGACCACGTCAGTAAAGTTTTTATTTTTTTAAAATTAGTTCCGAGATTTTTTCCATGGCTTCATTTATGTTATTGTTAGTCTGGTTTTTGGACGAGAATTTCCAAGTTTTGCATGGACACGGTCTTCCTATTTCCAACGATTCATTTCACAGCAAAAGTTCCCAGTCCCATCCGGTTTGGAAAATCCAAATCTCACCCGAAACTACCTTCGCAAGATGCTCTTCACAGCTTAAGTACCTTCTTGGTCCATTTTTGCGTCACATTGCAGAGGCATATGCTCATTTTTGCCATTACAGACTTTCAAAAAGCCTTATGTTTTGCTACGCCATAGTAGACCGAGACCACGATGAATTGAAGTTGTCCAAACATGGCCCGCGCCCCCCAACAAGGCTCGTCCATTATCGATTAAAGAAGACTTAATCGAGATCTTGTTGCGGTGCAATCGGGTGTGAAAAACATTTACTTCTGTATTAGCCAGAAACAATGACATTAGTTTTCATCTGTAAAACGAACATAGGTCTATGCTTGTAAGTATCAGCGTGTAAATGGATCGATCCTACAATGTCAAAAACCGTCGTTCTGCTTCATTTCAATACCTGCCCCCTTGGTGTTGGAGCGTACATTTTGCTGTTCAGTCTACCAAAAGTGATTGACATTAGGGAAGGCATGACACTGCGTAATGCTCATGTCTCTTGTACGGAATGCCTTTATCCTCACGTGATTCGCTCGCATGCATCGTGAAAGCCTGGTCGGTCGTAGCTTTTTTGCAACCCCGAAAACGCAGAATGGCCGAGGTTAAGTTGTAAAATAAGCTGATGGTCAGAGCAAACGAAATCCACAGTGTAGACGATTCACCAATTTACTTTTATATCGTCAGTGCAGCAAAACAAAATGAAAAAACGTATTTTTGCAGGTACACGAAATTATCTTTGAATTTGAAACTTCGCACTTTGCAGAAACGCGCGGTAAATAGTTAACCTCGACCTAACGTTGTGAGCGTTTCCGCAGGTGATGATGGTGAACGGCGATCACCGCATCGGCATATTTTCAAACCGACCCATTCAAGCCGGGGAGGAGCTCTTCTTCGACTATCGCTACAGTCAGTCGGACGCGATGAAGTATGTCGGCATCGAGAGGGAAATGGAAACAACCTGAGCTTAATTCGGCAACGTCGCGTGCGATTGGGAAGCGAGGAAAGCAGGCATCAACGGGCCTTTTTGTTTTCTGCTGGACACGCAAACTGACTGGAAATGAGTCGCTGAGGCAGGAAATTGAGTTGAACGGCAACGATGTCAGATGAAAGCCGCACAGCGGTCCCCCGCCTCCCAGATGGTCGGCTCCGGCTGCTCGCCATCTGCCTCGAAATTGGATGACGATATCGATCGACAGGGTCAGAATTTTCGCGACGCGGCAACCCGGATGACAATGCACAGGCGCGCTGGGCCGAAAGCCTGTTGGTGCATCAGCCGAAGCGTTGCTCGGCGCTTCTTTTGCGCTGTCTTAGTTTCAACCGGTCGAAATCGTTGATTGTCGGCCATGCGCACACCAGTCAGCAGGACCGCTTGTTGGAATTCCTTTTTTTCGACGGAATGATGCGTCAGAAGAATGAGTCTTTCGCCAGTTTGCGGTAGGAATTAATTAGGAACGCCGAGTAACTATTGAAAGAGTTCCTTTAAATAGTTTGGTTTTGGCCAAAAGCTGTTTGGCCAAGCGCGGGCAACCGTTGACGGCACACACGTCCCAGTAAAACCTTCTTGTAAGCGATCGAGCGTCGTTTTATGCTCATGATCAAGGTAGTAAGTTAATACCGATTGGCCATTTCCCTGCATTGGACTGTTTTTCCCACCCTTGTTTAATTCCTCCTCAGTACTTGCCTGTTTTCAACCAAAAACCTCGCACGTAGCAGCGCTGGGCCTGGCTTGGAAACGCTGCCAGTCGCTTGTGCGAGATCGATTGCGCTCAAACAACGTAAGGTCCCTGACTGTTTAACAATCAGTCTGTTTGCTTATGTTTTTTAATCGTTGCGTTTGCTTCCAAAGGTCGAGTTCGTAACACTTTGCTTGCATTGCTCGTGCCGCTTGCTTGCTCGCTTCCTTAGTGCCAATTTTTTCTGCCACATTTGCCTCGCCTGTTTTTTCGCTTTTTTTTATGAAAAGCAAAACTGCTGCCAAAAGAAACAGCCTCGTTTGTTTGGCGCCAAGTTTGGAATAAAGCCCACAACATGGACGAGTTGCATTGAGTGTTAGTGTGGAAATCGATCGCTGCTGAGATTTCTGATTGAACTGGTCATTTTCCTCCGTGCGTTGGACTTAATCCGCAACGTCCAGGTTCCCGGATCTCAACAGTCGGAAGCCTTTAATGATCTCATCAGCGATGACGCCGGAGCACCACCCTTTGCTAACTTAATGTTCAGACGAAGAGTTCGGCATCAGTCGATCCCAAGCCGCACGGTTTCGGCCGTTTCCGCACAGGATGTTTCACTGAAATAACTTATCCATATGTGACGCCCTTGCCCCTGGCTGGGATGACTAACGACCTCAAACCTCCATCTCTTGGGTGTTGGGCAGCTGCGCGCGAGACGGCATGTGTCGTGAAGCACATGCCAGCGAGCGACAGTTTTTTTGTATTTTTCATCCCGGTGACCAAAACTTCCTGCAGACTCAGAGGAGACTGGCCCTTTTCACGCTCTGCTTTTGATCTTAAGTGCTAGGGTTCGCTTGTTCTGTTTTCCGCTGGGCTGATCAACGATAAAAGGACTGACTAACAACAATTTGCCCTCGAAACCAAATTTACGTTTTATTTTTGCTCCTACTGCACTTTAGTTTCGAAGTCATCGTATATTTCAGAAAATTTAATCGTTTTTCAGAATTTCCCTCCACTGTTATTCATCTGGTAAACGTGAGCTTCCAACTAGGGATGCAGTTGCAAATATTTAGGTAGATAAGTCGTCGAGTATTATGGGAATACCACATGGTGAAGACGTAATATTCTTTACTGACATTTAACATAGAATTTTCTTGCAACATGGTTGGGAAAATGAAAACTTTTCCGAATGTTTAAATATGATACTTGATAGTTTCAACAAGCATTCAATGCTACTTATGCTTTTCAATCGGGGGGGGGTATTTTTAGTGTTGGCAAAACGTTTGTAAAAAAATCCCAAAGGTGAATCATCGACCTCTTCGAGTTCATTACCACGCGGAGCAGGAACAATCGGGCTTCGGCAAAACTTCCAAAATGTTCTCTCCCCTTCACATTCAAGTGTATGTGGCAAAGAAGCAGGAAAGGGGAAGACGAGGAAGCGGCTGCGTTTTTCGTTCAAATTCACTCAGCACACCGCGTCAGTAGTGAATTGAAATCTCTGCTGCTTGGCCTAGGTCAGGCCATTGTACAATCCGAAGCTGGTGGTTGATGGACATCCGGCTTCTGTTCATAGAAGAATGTGACTGAACCGCAATCTTTCGTAAGTGCGAATAATATGGTATTTCAATGCTCGATACGAAAAGGCTGGGGAGGTGGGAAAATGTTGGAAAGACGTCAGCTGGTTGCGTAAAGCACTGCTTTCGAAAATCACTTGTAAACAACGCATCAAAAACCAAGCTTAGTTCTACTCAGTCCTTGACTGCTGCCACTAGTTGAAATTTTCGGGGGACAAAATGGTTGTGCCTTTATACCTAACAACTAAAAAAACTTATTGGCGCTTCCACACTGTTCTGCAAAATTTTGGGGATGCAATTGTCCAGTTGCCAGTGCCACCCTGGTTGCGGGCCTGTATTAGGTCGATAACTTTAGATGCAGGGCGACGGAAGGATTTTTTCTAGGGAGGGGAGTAATAGTGGATTTTTCCAGGGGTGGTCAAAAAGATTTTTGCGGTGGGGACCAAAAGTGGTGAAATTTCATTTTGCCCACTCGAAGCGAAGAAAACAACCTGTTCTTGCTAAAAAATTATTGAGAAAATGTCGAATTTTCGGAATCCAGGGGGAAAGCGCACCCTTTCGACGTCCGTGTCCGTAGTTGGGGCATTTCCTCATGTCTGCCTTAAGTATGGGGATGATCACCCAGTTTGTCAATCCTTCAGTGGCATTCCTATGTAGATTGCCAGATCACTTGAAACACACGTGCTATCCAGAGAACTCCATTTCCGTTCAAGGCTTTTAAGCATTTCAGGTCGAATTTCATCCCGACAGCTAGGGAGACTTTTCTATCCAATCAGAAACATTAGTGGCCATCGAAACTTAGATCGCCAGTAGTTTTAAGAGTTCCAAAATTACTAGTATAGTTGCACATGAGCACCCTAAAAAGGGCTCAGACGAAACCTAAAGTTTCGACGACACTCTCGTGGGTGGATGGCAACTGTAACAATTTGCCCTCGCGAACAACCATAACCGAAGCCCCATGTTTTTTACGCAAACAGCGCTCAGTGTTTTCATTCCAGTTCGAGCCAGGAAGCAGCAGCTGGCGCGATCGGCGCGCCTTCCAAGCATCTTCATAAACAGCCAGTGTGGGAAAGGACGTGACTACAAAACCGGGTAAAATGGAGGCAACTCAAAATGCCATGCTCTTGCAGTTAAGTGTTTTTTCATTCGTTTCTTTACGATCACGGTCCATTACTCAAGAAGAAGGAACACAAAATATATTGTACACCAAATATCCACACTTTTACAAATTCCAAATAGGCGTAAGAATTTTGGTACACGAAAAGCGGAAGTGCTAAATAGCCTTATAATAAATACTACGGCCAAAGCAAACGATACAACTGACATCTTGCAAACGTTTCGATAACAACTGTTATGCTATGCACAGAAGATGATAACAGTTGTTATCGAAACGTTTGCAAGATGTCAGTTGTATCGTTTGCTTTGGCCGTAGTATTTATTATAAGGCGTAAGAATGTTTAACTTGCAACCAGATTGCCGAGACAAGGTAAGCAGGATGGCTTTAGGAGGCCTAGTAAAACAATTGCAAATAACCGACAAATGTAGGTGCAAATTTCTTGAGATTCGCCTTCGTTATCTTTGTCTTTGAGATTCGTAGGCCTAATTATTAAAATACGTCTTTGAGATGGCCTGTTTTTATTTACTAGAATAAGACGTCGGTACCCGATGAGCGTGTTACCGCGCTAAACCACATTTGCACCTACTGTTTACTAACATGATTCTACCAGATATGTGTCAGAAATCCTGCTCATAAGCGTCGAGCACTTCAACGTAGCTATTTTTATCGAACCACCCGTGTTTTTCATGTCCAAACAACTTCCAGCGACTGTACTATATCACACACGTGTAACACAACTTTTAGCAGGACCTAAAACATGGGGTAGGGGCCAATTTTACGCTCAGTAGCCCTGCTTATACCTGGCCATTACTTTGCGAAAAAACACTCATCTGGATTGTGTTTTTTTGTGTATTGCAGGAAAACGTCTATGAAATGCCCAATGGGCTTAAAGATTTGCATATTAAAACAGGTAAAAAATTGCTGAAGTTTTCAGTAGTTTATGGTCAGTTGAGAGTTACTATTCAGATTTCAAAGTTTGGTAATAACACACTACCTACTGTATTTTAATAGCTTGTAATCAGATCCAGCAGCAAAATTAAAATCATTTTCTTTTATAGCAACTGTCTGCTGATGAAATTACGTCGTTTTTCTCGCCATCGTACCTGACTTACCTGAAAGTTAAGTCCCTCAGAGTTAAAAACTGAGTTTGTGAAGTTCTCACTTCAATGGAATACTAAGTGTGCGTTTTTTAATCACATGTGCAGGGTAAATGGCCCTTTTGCTTTCAACATCCGGGTATGAGCATGACTGCGTGTAATGAAGTCAACTGTTGTGACAGCAGCGTCCAAAGAGTTGCATCATTCCAAAATGTTTGAGAGACACTGTTTCATACCTCAATGGGTTCAAGCATAAATAGCTTACGACAAGTAGAGCTTTATTTCAGCTTTCTAGTAGCGAGACCCATGCTCCACTGAAAAGCTCTGATAAATCTTATTTCGCTTAGCAACAACTCCTGAAAAAGTTTTGAAGAGATTTTTTAAAATCTATCAAAGAAAAAGAACAAGTTTAGTAAAATTCTTAAGTTTTTGTATAGAAAACAGGAAAAGGGTCTACTTTTTGACTCTTTTTAACGCTACTCTTGCTTGACAATTAGTCTCCATATAAGCGCTTGCTTTGCATGAAGAATTACTTAGAAAAAACAACCAATTGCTTGCGCAGCATTAAATTGTAACGCAATATTGCACAATCAAACTGTTTGGACAAAACATCACGCTTTGTCACTATTCTAATATTTGTTTCTGCTTGAAATGCTTGTAAGTCATTGGGTTGTTGTTAGCGCGAAAGCAAATCTAACAATCCTGATGCCACATGTGCGCACTTCTGCGGCCTACATAAAAACCGTTTGTGAACCACAAAGACGTAAACAACAACAACAAAGAAAGCGTGTTTGCACTGGCGTGTTTTGCGCTTTCCCACTTCGATGAGGTAAAGACGAAAAACGGAACCCTTGTAAACATGGGCGACAACAGGCTCTGCCATCTTGTCAAATCGGCAACAAAAAATTTAACGTGCATGACCAAACATATCTGTGAAGAGGATGGGTTGTTTTCTTAAAATGTTGCTCTGAAAATTTAGCACAAATTTCGAACCAAGTGCTTTTACAGAAAAAAACACGTTTTAATGAATGCCCATACTTTCACTAGACAATACAACACTTCAGCAATGATAAAGTTTGAAGTACATCTTGTTTTCACTGGTTAACAACAGCGTATAAAGAAAAGCAAAATTTACAGTAAGCAGAAAAACTTTAATTAACATTCAGTAGCATAAAGAAATAATCACAAGATGCTTTGCTTGACATTGAACTGGGACTTTTGTTATAATCTTAATTCGTTTGCGTGGCTCCGTTTGGGCAAATTAAGTATCCATTTGTTTCAGTACACAGTTTGTTGCTGACTAGTGCCTACAAATAAAGCATACAAAATACACGTACTGATAATAATCAAACTGGAAGTTTCGTTCAGCCGTAATCAATATTTCCTGATCACATTTTTCGACTACTGTGCTCTCCGACGCATAACTCATAATTTTTTGGGCTGATCAACCCGCTTGTGTTCCACTTTTATTGCAATAATTTTTACCAAGCAAAAATATTTGTGGTGAAGAAACAGGATTTGTTGCCAACAAGAAAGCATTGGCCGGGTGTCTTGGTTGCATCTATTCTTGCACAGCACGGCTGACATTTGCTTTCTTCAGTGAGGTAAGGTCATATTTCTGCAGCTGAATGTTTTAAGAGAAAGCTAATTTGTTTCCGTTTAGTTGAGGTGAATTGACGTAAACCAACGTCATCCCTGTACTGCTGTCTTTATGCTTGACTTGCAAGCTCTTGTTCAACAGATGGCACTTTTCTTTGCCGTCGCTTAAATTGCGAAACCATGACTGTGATTCGATTTCGCTGCCGTTTGCATGACATTGTTTTTCCGTTAGAAGTGATTTTCTTCGACATAGGAGCAGCATCAGGAACAATCAATGAAGTGTTTTGCAATCTGTGGCTTACCTTAAACTGTTTCACTCGCAACAAGAGTAAACACATCGATCTGAACGTGTTTTGATCGCATAGCCAATGCGCTTTATTTAAGGTACACGTAAGCTTAAAAAAACATGAACGTTGTTTTTGTTGTTAGTACGTTAATGTATATTAATGTTGAGTGAAACACCTATACGTCTTACTAAAAAAGTGCAGCGTCACCTTCTTGGAGGCATGAGACATAAATCCAAATCAGTCTCAACCACAGGCTGGAGTACAAGTAAAAAGGAGCCTGGAACGTCATTTGCTTAAAGTTGGGCATCGCCCTGCTTGTGACTAAACATCGCTCTTTTATGAAAGAAGCAAATCTTGGTCATACTAGTAAATGCCTAGCACTACCTGGGCACTATTAATGTCTTACTGTCTGCACAATTTAGTTCTGAGTTTGCTGGGTAATAATATCCAACCCAATGAGTATATGTAAACCAGGAGCACGAAGAAACCAAATAAGCACGGAATTTAGCGAACAAGTTACTGAAAACAAATCAGTTAATAGCCAACCGTTATGCGAAGGGAAATTTTCTTTTCACTGCCACATGTTTGTCATTTCTTTTGCTGTGTGACGTGAATCCAAAGCTTACAGCAAATCGTAATCATTTCTTGCAAACCTATCGACTTACTTTATGAGTTACTTCAAGGCTAAATCACTCATATGCAATTTCGCAAAAATGCATCGGGAAAATTGGTTGTCGTAACGATTTTGCACAAATTCGCCGGCCTCGAAGAGAGAATGCATTCGTTTCACTTCCATTCTAAATAAAAATCAAGCACTTTAGTTGTATAATTACATACTTTGTTGCACGGTAGTAAGTGGGAAGACCATTGAGGGCTGGCTTATTGTCACTGCATAAAAGAAACCCCAGTAATTCTTTGGGTTATCTTGAGGAAAGCAGAGAGAACGAAGCTTGCATATGTACCCTGGGTTAAAAACAGTCTTGTTGGAAACGTCAGGAGAATGAATTGAAATAACGAAAGTCTTGTCTACACCGAATTTTTTTTCCGTGCCTTTTGAGGTGAAAGCAAGAACAACACTATTTTACTTACCAATAAAATGCAATTTCGAAAAACAGAGTACCATACAGCAAAAATATAGCAAAACCAATACAGCAAAAGAAAAAGCAGAGTATTTACCTCGTACAAGAAACGGAGTAACGTCACACAGCAAAAGAAAAAACAGAGCACCGTAATTTAAATGTCGTCTTGTTCAGATTTTATCTTTCAACCGTCCTGAATAATCAAGGGATTGAGATCATCCCTTACACCTCCCGCAAAATGTAAATGCGCGTGTGATTTAGCAGTGTTCTGAGCGACAATTCTGACAACTAGATTAAGAAATCTTTGGAGGAAATTGGTACATTCTGATCAACATCATGATGCATGTACTGTATGTCAGTCATCCTTGTTGACCTGCGTCAGTCAGTTGTAGCCAAATCACGTGACTTGGCAATCTGGAAGATTTGCAGCTCTGGCTGGTTTTAGAAATGATGAAGTAACGTCTAATGCAGACTATGTGCAGCGCCGTGGATACATGCCTGCATGTCACGTCAACTTCTGTTTGAGCTGCACATTACTGAGCTTTCATTAGTGACAGCAACGATTACCATAAATAGTGGTGTAAGAAATGAGCGTACGCCGTACGGTATGTCTTCAGCTTTTGAATATTTTAGCCATGAATAACTACATATTGTCAAATTAATTCATGTATGGTTTCCTTGGTACCACAGACAATCAATTTGGTTTTAAGGCTGGTCATAGTACTGATCAATGTACATTTTTGTTAAAGCAAACTGCCTCATACTTTGTAACCCATGGTTCATCTGTGCATGCTGTGTTTTTAGATGCCTCGAAAGCATTCGATCGAGTA
>Ga0210059_1002442_pt1 | contig 29095 bp, 22 predicted proteins | sample Ectturendosymbi2_FD_188042 | JGI IMG/M metagenome (GOLD analysis project Ga0210059, IMG submission 188042) | Ecteinascidia turbinata endosymbiont from Florida, USA - Sample 2 (SPAdes) (version 2) | ecosystem: Host-associated > Tunicates > Ascidians > Unclassified | place: Key West, Florida...
GGTTAGTTTAACCTTTTCTACTGCGTTAGACTACGGTTAGTTTAACCTTTTCTACTGCGTTAGACTACGGTTAGTTTAACCTTTTCTACTGCGTTAGACTACGGTTAGTTCAACCTTTTCTACTGCGTTAGACTACGGTTAGTTTAACCTTTTCTACTGCGTTAGACTACGGTTAGTTTAAGCTTTTTTATATTTTGTAGATTGTTTCCTGATGAGTGCAATTACGCGCCAAACTAAGGTCGTGCCGTTGAATCAAAGACCTGGTTCTTATAAATTTATGTCAGAAGGTCTGCCGACGAGCGTCAAGCATAACATTCCAACAGTTTTCTCCGAACCAGTAGAGTAATATAGCAGCAAGCGTGAAGATCTATGAAGCATCTTTTGTCAGCATTAACAGCAAACCGTGATGTTTTTCAAGCAGGAGCCACAGCTGCAGAATTTCAGTTGTCTGGGATGTGTTTTATAACGTTAGATGGCGCTGCAGACATGCGAAACGCGGCGTGTATCGTGATATCCAGCTGCACTGCTAGAACTCGCCAAATAAAGCTAGTTTTGCGTCGCTTATACGGGAATGTCCGTGTGTCATATCTAAGCTCGCAAAGTTTGTCTTGTAACCACTTACAGCAATTGGTTTACTTTCAGGCTTGAGACCTCCATGAGGAAACGAGTTACATGCTAGTTGAGACTGCTGACAACCTCTGTGTAAAAAATATCGAAAAAGCGCCGTACGTCTGTTGCCACAATAAAATAGTTCTTTTTTGAATAAGAGAGACGATACCACCGACTCCTTATAACCATCGTGTTCTGCTGTTGGGCGATTGCTGTGAGAACGCTGTATTTGCTTTGATTTTAAGATGTAAAAGCCGCAGTGCTGTGGGTCCTGCTTTTCAGCGCGATTTCATCTGCAAAAACACCCATATTCTTCTACACGTTAAATATTTTGAGCAGAAGTTTACCTAGTGTGGTTAACTATTGCATGGGTTTGGTAATCTGAATTTTGCTTGACTGTTGTGACCTTCATCAGCACTTAGTCGTTATTGCTGGAGTGCACTGCATGCACCGAAAATTCCTCGTGCGTTGAGCTGCCGAAACAACAGGCCATTTCTGTCGCGCTGGGTTGTTACCATGGTCTCTAAAATACTAGCTTTATTTTCGCGCCAACGTGACATGAGACTTGCTGCTGTGTTTAGATCAGGGGTCTAAAACTCAAATTGCTCCGAGGGCCAAATGAGGATTTATAAAATAACTCGAGGCCGCATTATGACGCTGACGACAGTGGCGGTACCTGAACCTTACAAAACAAGCTTTTACATCTTAGTTCCTGCTAAAGGTAGTATGAGTTATTGGCAAACAATTTCTAGCCGTCTCTACGTTCGTTTAAAGCAAGTTGTTCACTCGCTGGCCCAGCACTTTTAAACACCGGTGAATAAACTAAATGATGTAAATGTTAATAATTTGGAAATTCCCAAAAAGCATCGCGGGCCGCACGAAATGCCCTCGCGGGCCGCGTGTTCGAGACCCCTGGCCTTGTTGACTACATGAGAGAAACAAAGATTGAACAGAGTCAAGTGCAGTTACCGGAACGATGCTGATAATCTTTGAAGAGCTCTTTGCCACGTTAAATGTGGTTTCGACTGTCTTGGTATGACAGAAATCTTAGGCTTTGCTCTCGGGTCGACTGCTCGTCGAAGTCAAAGGTCATTCGCAGATTACACATCTACAACTTCTGTCCGTGTTGCTGCGACTGCTCGGCATTTCACGTTTCCGTTCTGTTGTCACCAGTAGAGTGATCGCAGGTTAGCGAAAACGGTTGTGTCATTGTGGCACAAGACACGCATCGACAGCCACCAGCTGCGAGCCATTCTTGGAATGTTACAAACAATTTTAGGCCTTGCTTGCGTGCCATTAGAAACACGGAATTGTTAAATTTTGCGCTTGTATGCGTTCGTAATTGATATAGTGTCTATTTCTCCATGGTTTTATTTCGGGCTTTCAGTTCAGTCCCAGCTGGCTACTTCGTGATTAGGTGCAGCGCAAGCCTTGGCCCCAGTGCAGTGTCATGGTGCGCCGAGTACAGGATGCACAACTGCATGCACGAAGTAACACCAGGATTGCTATACGGGTATTAGGGTGTGTAGACATATCAACAGTAAACACCCTTTTCATCGGCGCTTTGTTGCGTAGAGTTGATGTAAACACGCGTGTATCGCAAACAGCCCGCCCTGATGTTGTCAGCTATGAGACCGGTACATCTGTCAGCAGAGTGTGCCAGTTTGCCGACTGAGCGCCACTTCCTTTCCGAACGCTTTGTCATGTCATGCATTACCTACAGGTTACTTAATGGCAATACCTATGACTATTGTTTCGCGGAAGACGGTTAACGTAGATACTATGAATCGGTCCACGTTGCTACTGATTGTAAAGCGTCTACCTTGTGTTTGGATGCTATTCATCTCATCCGCCAGCACCGCGTTCCGGATGCGATCGGCATCCTCAGCGATTCGATAGAACGTCGTTCTTTTGTGTTTGCTGCTCCAAAGCTTGCAGCAAAAGAACTGCACACTGCCGATGGTGGTTGCCGCCTCGGTCGTGCCAAAGTTAGTGGGCGCGCGTTACTGGGCATCCTTGTCGTTCGACTCAAATGAAACGTTGGGTTGTCACGAATAGTTGGTGTAGCAGGCGCTTTGAATATTCGTAATGCAGTATATTCTACTTCAGGCAGTGAAGTGCGCTAGTGCCGCAGGATTTGTTTATGATTTGTGTTTATCTCATCAGCAATCGCCCTGTTTGCACTTAGTACTTCAAATAATGTTAAAAATTCTTCAATGCTTTTCTTCAATAAGAAAACGATAAATCTGCACATCGCTCTTAGAATCGGATCGCCGCAGCCCAAGTCAAATGAATTATTCCGTTACTCGTTAGGCGCTCGTGAAGTGCAAACTTTAACGTCGCTGAGCTCGCTATTATGGTCGCTTACGACGGTTGACGCTGTGTTTATCTTCGCTGGCAGTTGCTCGGTAACGTTTGCGACGTAACGTTCTTTTATTCCGGCGCAGTTAGTTTCACAAAAGCTCGAGTACTGTTCGTAATTCAACTCCCATCTGAAAGTATGCGCTAGAGTAAAAGCATCAGAGTTCCTCTGATTCATCGGCTTTGAGCTCGACATATATTTGACATTTGGTACAGCCGTTTAGGTAATTGCAGTGAAAGTTAAATTTTGTGGTTTGCGATGTATTGCAATGAAGCGTTGACTTGCATATATCAATTAGGTGAGAAGAAAGTCTGTGAAAACTCCTTGTGTTAGAGGGTAGTGCAAGACTTCACAGGTAGGTGTTAACTTGGCGTAAAGTGTATTGGCTGCCTTTCTTCGAGTTACCTAAGGAACAACCTGTGTGATTTTTTTTACTTCTTTTTTGTGGGTATACATACATTACGTTCATAAATTCTCATCCGTAGAATTATGCCTCTCGCAGTACGTGCATCTTATACATCAGCGAGCCCGTCCGTTCATTCAAAAACTCTCATAAACTTCTATATCAGCATGGTACTTTTTGAACATTGCCGGTCCGAAACTGACGTTGTAGTCTGGCTGGTCATCATATAAGAAACATAAGAAGGTAATAGAGCGCTGCAGTTTTGCTTGGGTCAACTCTGTACGGAACGGAAATGTAGTTTCAAACACCAGATTTTGTATATAGTATATGGAAAGGCGCTGCTGCTTATGTTATGTTTGAACCTGTCCCTCCGCATTATTTAAAACACAAAGTGTCACTTAGCAGACTCAAACTCTGGTTTGGTTGGCTTTGTTTTTACCCATATTGTTCCTCAAGAGGTGAACCATTTTACAGTCTAGTTTAGACCTTGTCGAAAATCTTGAAATTATTTATGCATACAAGTTGTGCGTATCACGTATCTAAAGAACCTTATGCCGACGTATCTAGAGCTGGGTGCAAAAAGTGGGATGTTGCTTCATGTTGTCTTGTCACGAAGCTTGTTTGCAACAAAAACAGGTGAGCGCAAACGCAAAGCGGGGGCGACCAGCTTCTTGTCAAGGAAAGAGGAAGGATGTTTGGTGAACTAACATTGTGAATGAAAACATTACTTTGTTGCGAAATTTGGAAGTACAAGCGAGACATAATACCGGCGAGGTCGCGCGTGACCGACGACGGCATTCCCGCACAGTTCGTTGAAACATCGAATTTCAAACCGTGCATTCACCGTAATGAAGTTTGCCTGTTTCCTAGTTTGATGAATCGAAAAGAAACTTCGGCTAGGTGGGATAGAGCGCCTGCCAGCGAAGATCGTGGGGTTCGAACCCCATTTGGGTCATTCCGACGATTTGAAAAACGGTACTGGTGGCCTGTCAAGCCTCGTGCTCGACATTAATGTTTGGGTGCAAGGGAACAGTTCACGCGTGGTGCTAATATTGACTCGTCACTAGTGCAGCATTCACTGTGAAATTAGCTGCGTGGCCCAAAGCGCAGATGAAGCTATGGGAGCCCGCAGACCACTCGTGACACCCCGAAAGGAGAATAAAGCGAATATAATGAAACCTTTCTTTAAAATGAAACTGCGTAGATAGAACAAACAAGTTCAAAAAGATTTTCTTGTAGAAAACGTTAGTTTTTCAGAATTCATACATAAAAAAGAGATACTGTTTTAACGTTGCAAAGCCGCCGTTAATGCGCCAGTCGCTAAATTTGCAGTTTCTCTGTTTTTCACTCAAACAAAATTGCGGTTTCTAGTCCTGGGAGAAAAAGCTGTTTCTGTTTCTCCCAGCGGCCAATATCACGGCATTCGAACCCTGACGTGCCAGGGGTCGAAGTCGAATTGAAGCCGAATTCACCCAGAAGAGTTTGCCCATGACATCATGCACGCTGCGCGTGTTTGCCCATCCAACTGGTTAATTCGGTCCTGGCAAAGTCACGATCCGTGTTTGTGTGCCTCGTTGTCTTCACAGCGTTCCATTAAGCTTTATAAACAAAGTAACATCCCAAGAAGCGGTGACATCACATGCAGCCGCTGATTCATTCGCCTTTTTGTCATTTTTGGTTATGCAGCAGTCCAGGGGAACTACACGCCTCTTGCAGGAAGCAGCATCTAGCCTACGTGCTTCTACTGTATGAGTTATAGGTAGTTGCTGAGTATTACCGAGCTTGACTAGAACTTACTGGAGGTTGTCCCTGCGACAATGCCGAGCTGTGCTTAAACTGTGATGCTACAGAAAATTTAATTTTTGACTATTTTGCTAAAGGGTGACTGAGAATTTTTTTTGTTTTGTTGTTGTTGCAGCAAGTATAGTAGCTCTGTATAGTACATTATATAATTGACATACTTCTTATACTTGGATCCAGCCGACCTCTTAACCATCAATACCTGCTGTCGGTGAAACTACACTACTCCATCTAACCATTGTATTAGGAGTTTTTTTTGTCACTGCCAATAATTCCTTTTTTCTGAAGACAATGGCTACTTTGGCAATTCACACTGACGGCGGTGTTGTTCCCGGCGCATGCTATTATACACCTCATCCACAGGTTTATCAAGGCAAGGTAAGGGAAATACCGTTGCACTTGATCGTAATTAGTGAGTCGGTTGGATTCACAAATAGCAAATTGTTGTCAGTGCTTGTCGATTGTTTAAATCAGTGAATGAAATGAGACCCCTTCTCGCCTCACCGATTATATCGAATTCCGTTGAGGTCACACAGCAAACACGCTCACGAAACCAGCCGTGCAGTTGGAATTCTCTGATAACGTCGTTCACGCACCGCCAGTCAAGCGCTAAAGCGTTGTTGGAAGGTTTTTGGCCAATCAAAATTATTTTGTGCTACGGGAATTTCAGTGTCTTTCTTTAACTGTACTTCTACTATCGCAAGACCAGTATTTTTGCAATGTATGCTGCTTTTCATATTCTTTGTGATTCGATTAAAGGCAGGGATCCTGATAGGCTAGATTTTACGGCAAGATACATGTCTAAAATTCAGGACTGAAAGTTACAACATTTTCGTAAATCGCAATGGCACATAGAAAGAACGAACCTCGGAAAACAGACTAAAAGTTTTTCCAAATTCCAAATGCCCTTTACACCCGACTACCAGGCTACTCTCCAACACCTACATTGTCCCAATATCACGCGAGCAGCAATACAGTCAAACGCACAAGAGAAGTTGTTCAGACACTTGCAAACCAACCCAATGCAATGCCTAAGTTTGGCTGGCTTGCAAAATTTGTGCTAGCTCTGCCGCGGTCTCAAATCGTAGTCGTTGTCTATGGAACGAAGAACTGAGTACTTAGTGTCAAATCGACGTCACGCACTACCGCGCCGTAGCTTTTTGTATTTTATGATTTATTGTATTTTCTGTATTCGCCCACCGTCACACTCTGGATTAGATTAGCAATGATTTTTTGGCGTTTAGTGAAAGGCTGAAAAGCTTAAGTGCCTCAACTTCCTAAACATCGATCGATTTAATCCTTCTTTCTGTGATCCCGCTTCGGAATGGTGCGTGTTCTCGGCGGTAAATATGACAGGGTTCGTCAATCTTTCATCTCCCATGAAAACCGCAACATTGAACATTTGAAACAGGCTGGATTAAAAATACCTTTTGGCTGTTGACGCAACTGTTACGTTGTGGTTTTGTTTTAATTTTTAGGTTTTGCTGTAACTGGACACGAAAAACGAAAGCTGAAATTGCCTGCTCTTAGTCAACCGGCATATTATCTTCGTAGCCCCTAAAATAGCTCAGCCTGCGTTGCCATCACGTGACGTTTGCGTGGAACGTTACTTGTAGGGGAACCACGCAGTGCGTGGGTTGCCAACGCAGGGCCGCTACAGGGAAGTGAAAAGAACAGCGTGTTCTAGGCGAGCAAGAACGCTGAGCGTTTTTTTAAATGGACATAGGCCGATTGTTAGGAGTTGCGTTGTCGGAATGAGACGTAACGCGATACAAATCAGCGAGGACAAAACCATTGCTATCGGTAACGTTTTCGTAAGAACAAGTTCGCGGTTTTGTTAGTTTAGTTGCATCTCCAACTGTTCTGAGAATTCAACTAGTTTTGTTGATGAATTTTTTGTGCGAGTAAGTTTTTTGTTGCGTGCACTTAAGTCAAAAAGTCAAACTCTAGATTTTCCCCTTTGTGTTCGGCTGAGCTGAGCCGATTCAGCCGAATGAAGTGAATTGATGCTGAGAGGAAGCTCGCCGGCACCAGTTCGCTTTCATTCATCTCCAGCCCACGTATCAGGCATTAAGTGAGCTTGTGCTGTCACGTTACATGATGTTGCGGAAGCAGCGGAGTAGCCCTGCCTCACATGACCCGCTTCCGTTGCAGGAGGTTAATTTGAGAGTCATTGCAGGAGGCCAGGTGCCCGCCGCACCGTTCTACCTGCGTTGATCCGCAGCTGTACAACCAACGCAGTAACGTTGCTTTTGCTTCCACGTTTTCTGTGGCTCCTGCGCGACCAAGCGAACGTCCTGTAAAATTTACCACTTTGGACGCATCCTGGCTGCCAGAAAGTAGCTCGAGAGTCCACGAACGGCTTACACCAGCTTTGCTGTCTCTCCCGTAGAGAAATCCACCAATACCGTCTTTATTACTGCGGACAATGTCAAATGCACCAAAATATAAAGACATACAGGCAAAACAGCTGTTTTTGAAATAAACTACTGTCGTGTGTTCTTCCCAGTCAAACAGTTTTAATCAGCGTTCAGTCAAGGGTATTCTTCGCCCTGAATGCGAACATTCTGCTGTCTGTTCTAAAAATATAAAATCCGGCAAACCAGTTTCGTTCATCAAGCATCTTCAGTATCGGAGAACTAATGACGACCGTGTGTACAATGGAACTGAAAGCTGAAGTAGGTAGCTTTTCTTATTGAAAGATTGAACCTCGGTTTGCTTAATAGTTCCTATTTAGGGGCTGTTCATGCTTCTGTATCCACTGCGGGGAAAGAGCTGCTTGCGACAAACTTGGTTGGATGCTCCAACAGTTCTGTGTAGAACGCTCTGCTGGTTTCTGTATAGGTGCTGCAGGACAGAATGTTTTCTTTGATAGTGTTGGCGAATTTGTTTAATGCCTGTTGGTTTTCAGAGTTATGTCAAAGGGATCTTGCGCTGTTTACATGGCATGGTTTGCGTGTAGTTCACGTTGCAGAATATTCTGAAATGACTGTTTGCTTAAGTATACTGCAGTGTAATGGTTAAACACAATGGATGCACATTTTACAAACACAGGTTTCATTTTTGAGTTTGCCAACTGTGTTAACTCTTTAAAGTGAGGCACATGCCGTTTTTAAAACCTTTAGTTGTTTTCTAGCGGGGCGGTTGCTGCGATGGCGAAGAAACGCTTTCCCTTTATGGCGTTTGAAGTATTTTGATAAGCGACACTTACCAGACTCACTGACCACTTGAGATCTCGGGTGCTAACTTTGCACATGTCAAAATCAGCTCTGCGTGACTGCCTTCGCCGTGGTTGTTGAATCTGAGCGAGGCACAGCTCTATCGCAGACAATTTTTCATACTTTCTGGCGGAGTCGCGTACGTGCTGTTACAGGTCTGATGGTGATAGCAGTCTATGAAAGAACATGGCAGATAACTCTGATATTAAGCTTTCTGAAAGTGAAACTGGGCACCTTGTTAAGTCGCTTTTGTGTCGTCTTTCGATTTGGTGTCTGGTCCAAGAAACAGCTACAGTTCTCAGCGTTGGCTTGTTGAGTAATGAGCAGACCTAAAAAGTTTTGTCTTTACTGCGACTTGCATGAATCCCTCAATCTGTACGAGGCAGCCACAAGGTTTTGGGGATTTATACAGCGTATTCCAAAAAGCTTGCTATCATTTTAGATGTATATATCTTGGTAACTACAAAGTCAAGGCGTATGAAATTAAACATGTTTAATGTTTGGCAGAATAGAATTTATTCGCCCAAGTAACACGTGAAGTGGGTAGTCTCTGTGTCCTGCCAAACGCTGCAGCAGGTCTTCGGTAACAGTCTGCAACCATCAGCAATTCTCTGGTTGAGTTCCTCTAAGCTTGTGGGAAAAGGAGGGACGTGTACCAGTCCTTTCACATACGTGCCAGATCAGGTGAACGTGGCTGGCGGCTGTTATAACAGCACATATTCTTCATCACCAGCACATCCCATCCATCTCCCAGACAGGCAATTGAGATCAGCCCGCACAGGGAGCTTCCGGTTGGGTGGACCTGGTCCTGTTAAAAATGAATTGCTCATTTTCAGTTGCTATCAGTTCATCAAACGACCGGTTTTAAAGCATTTCCAGGTAATCATCGCCAGTCACGAATTGCTAAAAAACGGGCCATGAAGTTGATTCTAAGAGATGACCCAAAAATATTCGCTTTTATCAAGCCATCCAAATGCTCAATCGCGACATGATGTTTTTCTTTGCCCAAAATGCGAACATTCTGCTTGTAGATTTCGGCGTCCCTCTGAAACGTGGCCTCAACACTGAAAACAAGACGTCTTTCAAATCAGTCTTTTCCAAGCATCTCTTGCATTACATCACGGAAATGCATGTTCTTTAGCTTTTCATCCGTATTCAACCCTGAACGAGCTGCAGCTTATTGGGTATCGTTCCCAAGCGTTTCAAATCGACTCGCCAACCTGTCGTTGGAGGAATCTGGCTTTCCAGGCTTGGCGTTGTGATGGACTTTCTGACTTCGCACAGATGCTTCACGAACTTTTCGGAATATTTCTTCTAACAATAGTGGTTGTCCAGATCTTGTGGCCCTTTACAATCAAACTTCATCTTCGCACATTTCGTGCCATTTTCAAATCTGTACTGCACCTGGTGCTTTTCTTGTGGAATTCTCTTGCAAATGTGCGTAGCAAAGTCTTGTTCCAAAATTTTCGAACATACTTTAAACACACGAAACGCCTTTTCTATTTAAGTGAATGTAAGTTCTATGCCACAAACATATGCAACATGAAAAATGAGATTGTGAGTTGTTTGTACATGTGCTGTGAAACTTGATCAGAATTTAAAAATGGCCAAGATATGATTGCATAGTAACAATTTTATTATGATTGCATAGTAACTATTTTTTGTAAGTTGAAACTCCCTATTTAGTAGCATATAGTCATGTAAAACTTCTGAACGAAAGTCACTGAATAGTAAATAGCAAAAGAGCGTCAGGTTCGTTTTCACCAGTTTGCGCCGAGGGTTGAACCGTCATGAGACAAATGAAGTTTTGACTCGACGCAGCTTCTCGCTTCGAACCATGCTGTAGATCTTTCATGAGCTTAGTATTGTAATAATATGATGTCAGCAGAAGTGTAGAAGTCACATTTTTACTGCCTGTTGATGAGCGTCGGAAGGGCGTGGCAGGAGAGCCAAGGCCCCCTGGATTTTGAAATTTGGTTTTTCCTGTTACCGTTAATTTGTTCAATTAAAAAAAGCTTTTCTCTTAGTTTCGAGTTGCTGAAATGAAGTTTCATCACTGTTGGTCCCCTGGAAAAATGTTTTGGTTCACGCTGGCAAAAATCCATTATTGCCTCCACCCCCCACCATTAGAAAAAAAACTTCTGACGTCCATGTGTCTGTTTGATTTACAGTAGTTGTATCTGAGAGCACACTTAAGCACAGTATGAGTGCTTGGAATGAGGAAAATCGCAATGTCTTGCAGTTCCTACACAAATTTGTCTTCAAGTTTTACTGGCAAAGTTTTTTTGATCCAAACTGTTGATATTATCCGATGGCACAAAACAATTACATTGTGAAGTGATGAGTTATGTGGTGATCGTTACTATTGCTTGCCTGACCAAAATTTTTGTTCTCCACTTGTGGATTTTTTCTGATAATGAGGTGTTATATCTTGCATGAGTTTATTATTAAGACGAGTCGCACTCGAGGCCTTTGTCTTCGCCATATTCGTTATGCTTGTTTCAAAATCTGTATATATTCCTCCAAAATATATCACGATAAAGCTGAAACTCTTGTTTCATTTCCACCTCCGATGTGTTTGCATTAAAGGTAATTGGGTCCACTGGTTCCTTGTCATGATGGACGTATGTGTATGGAAAGCTTAGTTGTGGTAGGTTTTGTGTTGCAGAAGTGTATTAGTGTTTTTTTCTTGCGAAGATGCATTTTCGTACAACGTGTAATTACATGGTCTTTCGCGCTGTAAGGCTGGAAATGTCCAAATTTGGTTTCCTCTCATCCGCTTGAAGGGCCAGAAAGGGTTTTCCGAGTGCGCAGTTGCCTGCGTAGGAAAATGTGCGAAGACTTATGCTTAAGCCTGGATTTATTAATTAGGAATGTTCTGCGGCCAGTTGGTGTTATAACCCCAACAAGTATTGCTTTCGCCTACACTGTACGTCGTTTAAATCTTGGGAAATCTGCTTAGCTAAGCTGCTAAAGCAGCATCATCGCCATCTACGACTTACCTTGCGTCTCTCCACACCGCTTCAGATGGTGCTGAGCGCTCAGCGTTCGTCATCTGCTGCTACAAAAGTAATGTCAGTTCAGCTAATTGCAAGTGGAAGTGAAAAATTTCGATATATATATGTGCGATTACCTCACATTTCATCGACTTCCGATGATAACGATAAGACATTTTACTGAGAAATAATAAGGAAGTTATTAAGGTTCCAGCTTTCAGTCGAAGTAATCAAGTTTTTCTTCATTCTCGGCATGAGGCTGTACTGACTGCATGTGGCAACACGGAATAGAACACCGCTGCGCTTTTATCGCCCAAATTCACCTCGACCATGCACAGTGTGCACGACAATTTCGGCAACTTCTTGCGACAAAAGTTTCGAGACGTTTGACTGAGCGCACTTAGAAGATTCGCGGCCGTCGCCGCGAGCGAACTAGGCATTCGAGTTTAAAAGGCTTGCCGGTTGTGTGAGACGTGGGTTGATTGAACTGTGCCAGCATCGAGCGTGGCTTGTGACGCGGTCAAGCTCGCAATAAATGAAACCTGTATTCCTTATACGTCCGAGCGGTGCAGCCAACATGACGTAGCTTTGAAACGCCCTTTTTTCTACGCCGGTCTTCGGCGCTTTGTAAATAGTTCTGTCGGCGTTTACGTCACATACTTGGTCTCGCACCGTAGCGAAACGCGATAGGCGTCGTCTTGCGTTTGTGACTTCTGTTGAGATTGAGCACTTGACAGCTGGTTAGAGGCGGGCTGAGTATACAATAGCTGTGTAAATGATTATTCGACATGCATTTTGACCGAGTGGGCCCGGTGTGCTTGGGCCATTTTTGTGACAAAACTTTCCGCAGCGCATATTCAAGGTACAGGTATAGAAAAGCAGTAGCGACTAACACAGCAGTGTAGGAATAATTTTTTAGCAGGTCATGTTGTTGCGAAAAATAACAGAAGTAAAATAAACGCTTTCTCGCCGAATAACTTTAGCTCAACTTGCCAATGAAAGCATAACAAAGCGTAATTGTTGTAGCCTGCGTTTCTAGCGGAAGTGTTGTTTGATGTTGTCTCTAGATCAGCTATGTCCAACCCGCGTGCCGCATGCGGCCCAGTCGAAGGTTTTGTGCGGGCCAGTTTAGGTTTTCGCTGCAGTAAAAGTACCCTGCATTGCTGACGACTTGTCCTTATTTTGATAATCTTGAATTTGACATTTTTGTTGCAGGTGGTCCTCAGTGCCACTTTATCACTTCTGTTACCACTGCAGTTAGGATTCGAACGTTTTCAGTATATTAGCTTTAGCTAAACTTAATTTGCTGAGATCAAAGTAAGCCATTTAATGTGCGGCCCTCATTAATATGTTATTCAATGTGCAGCCTTGGTTAAGATAGTGACATACTTTTTGGCTCAGTAAGCCATTTGGGTTGGACATAGCTGCTCTAGATAGATAGTTAACCTACGTTTTCTTTGTTCACAGTGTATGCTTTGTATCCCATATTATCACGTATATCTGTATTTATCAATATTTTGTAATTAGTGTACCTGTAATCTCCACTAAACATTGACACTTAACTATCGAATGACGCAAGTTTGTGAAGTTGCCAAGGAATAAGCCTGCACCATCCCAAAGTATTTAGTACAAGTGATCAAACTTTCGTGTCTTGGAATTCCGTCTGAACTAGAAATCCAATTATGTACATCTGGACAACCAACCCTCCGTACTGGGTAAGCGACTACAACGATTGATTCTCAGAGCTGATGTATTTACTTTTCAAAACGAACAACTGCACTGGAAGCTGATGAATCAAATAGGCTTTATTGCTATAAGCGCCAAAATAGTTATTCATTGTCAAGCAGATATTCAAGTTCATTGTTGGACATCCCTGAGACTTAGGTTGATCAATCTGAAACGCATTGTGGTTTTAGTTAAAAGTTTTGACTTGCAGTCGTAGCATTGGGTTAAACCAGGAACTTGCGACTGGACAACAGCTTGTTTCAAACGTTGGTGTCTGTAGTACATGTGATATTCTGGATTGCTACGTCGCCCGAAGCTGTGGTTTCGAAATAAGCACGTCTTGTGTGTGTGCGCTCGCTGCTAAGCTTTACTTGCTCCGCTAGCGATGCCAGTGTCGACTTTTCAAAATCATGAATGTGGTGTTGAGTGTAATGCCATGTCGTGCGTTGTGCTGCGGTGAGGGTTGTACGGAGGTTATTTGATTTAACTACATGAGTGAAACCACAAACGCATCCTTGTTATTACCTCAAGAACGCAGTTAGGCCAAACTGACGGCTTATGATTTTTTGTTTCTTTTTTAACGAAGTGCAGAGATGGCGATGTGGGCGGAAAACTGATGTGTAGTGGTTTGCTGGAAGTTCAAAAGATACGTCGCAATTGTCAGCCATGTGCGATGTTACATGCATCGCAATTTTCAGCTATGTCTGCGTTTAGTCACCTGATGTGTACCGGGCTAACTTTTCCGTCATCACTTAAACAGACAAGACGATGCTGCTGTTGTTGCAACATCGTTTGGTGCTACGTCACGTGAAGAAGCTTAAGTGCTGTTTGTTTCAAGCGCGATGACGGTGCTCACTTTCTGTAACTTGGACTGTGGACAGGGGAGAGTTGTCTACCTCGTCGAGTGTTACCCAAAAATGGAAGAACATTGCAGTGAACCCTTATTTAAACAAAGATACTGGCTTGTGAGGGAGTGCAAGGCTCACTTGCAGCTGCTTAAATACTTCAGTGGTGTCTTTAATCTATTGTGATGAAGTTCTGCTGGTCTTACTCGACTCAGCGCCCAAGTTAGAATTTTACATTTACACCAGCTGTTAGCAGCAGCGTGCTCAAATGATGCTGTTTTTTGTAGCCCTACGCTCATCCAGCTACTATTCCACCTCCCGACCACATCCGGAGCATGCCTCCACCTCCTAGTCCGTCCAGCGCCAGTAACACATCGTCGAATCAGTCACAAAGTACTGGCAGTCCTCCTCAGAGCGACACAAGCAGTCCCAATTACTTGCCCGTCATGCCTGCTACTCAGCACGTCATACCTCAGGTAACGGTAAAGTTTGGGTTAATTCTTCGTAAGTATTGTTTTTCACTGCTTCCTCTCCGTTCATCCCTTGTCTCTCTGCTTGTGCAGGCAATGAATCATTTCACGCCACCGAAGAACCAAGTGCATCAAAATTCAAATAACAACGAGCAATTGAGCAAGACTAATTTGTACATACGAGGCCTGGCGCCTAACACGAGCGACGAGGACTTGCATAACCTTTGTAAACAGTAAGTTTATTTATTGTAAATGCTGCAATTTCACGTTTTAACGTTCCCAGTGAAGACGCGCTGATGGCGATTACAATACAACCGAAACGAATGCTCAGACATTAGTGGTAATATGATAAAACTGTCGGGCATAACACAGTCACCTGACCGTTTTCAATCTGTAGCGAAAGGCTGCCAACAGTGCAGATTCAAATCGCTTTCGGCTCAGGAGTTAGATATCAAACAGAGTAGTAGTTACTTCGTATCACTTTATGATGCACGCAGCAATAGGAATTCAGATTTGTGTCGGCGGGTCGGCATCAGGAAGTAAATCTTCCTTCACCACGCGGCAAAATTAACCGTTCAGCGTAGGAAGACAACAGCAGCACGGCATTTGCCTCCAGGACTTATTTCCGCCCTCTAAGCGCCCCTGTAAGCTGGCCGTACATGTGCGGAATAGAGATGTATAGCCCTGTTACTATACTACCACTAGTTCATGATCTTCGACGCTTTCCCGCACGACCAGCCCGCACTGGTCGGCTTGAATCGCATCTTAATGCAGAAGTGCCATTCAACATTGCCGGCGTCTATTCTCGGAAGCTGTATATTGCCTTAAGGCGAATCCGGCGCAAACTGTTTAGATTCAAACCGGTGCGTTGCCATGCCAACGCCGGAAAGTGCAATTCAACGATCTGGCCTTCATGAACTCGCGCAGAAAGCTTTGACAAGCCAGTTGTGCGCCAAGGTGCGACGTTTTGGCGTTTTGTAAAAACCTTAGCCAGAAATGCTGGCGTGTGCGGATGAGTTCCCGCCTCCCGAACTGAGTTGCAGGTAACGAAGCCAAAAATCGGCTTTCGACATTCAATTGTTTCCGCGATCTCTGATCCGGTTGCTCACGCACGGCTAGCCAAGCGTGTAACGCTGTGTTGAACCAAATTTTGCGTAAGCGCGTGATCTGATGATTACGACTTTGATTCGATGATGGCGCTGCTTTTTTAACAATAGACCGTTTTAACAGTGCGCCTCAGATTCGAATCTGGCGACGTGGTTACTTCTGCTGTGCAGATCGTGAGACTTGCGCCACACGCTCTTCCCATAAACAGGATATGCTTGCTTTTAGAAACGGTTGGTAGGAAGTGACGCAGTTTGTCGGAACCGCAAGCAAAACGCGAGAAGCCGATTCAGTTGCGCTGCATGCAATAGTATCGTGTTGTAGTGCAACAAGCTGCTTGCTTCCTCTGCTCATTAGCTGCGAATTAGCGGAGAGCTGTAAATCTTTTGCCTGCACTGTTATGTCCTTGCTCTGTGATGTAACGACGAGTACACGGAATGGCGGAGCTTTAATCCATTTGAACCCGAGTGACTTGCGGCCTTCGCGTTCGAACGACAACCGTTGTTCAAAAGGGCTCAACGCAGGCAGGACGGGTTATCTCCGTGCGTCGTCAGTAGCTGCGTTAACCTCTGCAGTTATAAATGCACCAATGCAAATGCGCAAATGCGTCTCAGAACAGATAAATTCGTCACCCCTCTGTCATGCGTTGACATTCAACGCATTCCTCGAGCTAGTTGCTGCGTTGTGAAGCGAGTTACGGTTGCGGTTACACCTGGCATTGCCAGCCTTTGAGACATGACAGGGAGTGATCAGATATCAACGCTTCACTGACGTTTTTCAATAACCTTTTTCGGTCGAGCGACGAACGCCGGCCTTGTTTTCGCATACCGTTCCTGGTTGGTGTCGAACCGGCTAGGCCTGTGCAGACAAAACCCCACGTTCCGCTGCCATGGTTTCTAAAGCGCTTCCTAAAGGGCGAATCCATCTAATTCTGTTTGCCTGCGTGGCTATAAAACATTGGTTGCTATTCGTCGGCAGCACTGAGAAGCGGAAGGTGTGACTGTATTGTGACACAAGCGACCCAAGCCTATATTTCCGTCGCAACAGCCGAGCATGCCGCTTTGTTTCTTTTGGGTGTGTGTACCCGATGCCTCATAGTTATGTGGGAAACGAAAGATTTTGCGGTTCTCTTGAGATTTATGCTATTTTATCGCATGCACACGGCTGCTCAGTTGCGTAGCTTATGTCGCAATTTGTAAGCGGCTTTATTTGAACTAGCAATTTGCTGTCAGGTGAAGCACCATAACCGTAATATCCACTCAATGGTGATAGTGTCTGTACAGTTGGAAGTGAATGATGTCTTGCTTCTGCACTTGTTTGTCTTGTGCTTCAAGTTGGCCGTGTGTTCGCGACTGAAGAAATTCTTGCGTGGGCGTTTACCGTCAAATTATGATCGCGTCTGAAACTCGAGGGGCAACCTCGCCAGAGATATTCACCGTATCGTTCGTTGCAGTTTTGTTTTCAACAAATGTCTCGGTTGTCGGACGCGACCCCCGCGTCAGTTTCATATACAACTGTACTTCTTTGCTTTCAGCGTATCCTATAATACGTCACAACTGCAACTTTTCCACGCTTTTTTTAAATAGTTACCATGTTGTTAACCATTACGTGGTAACTTCGGCCATACTACCACGATAGCACCAAAATCACCTCACTGCGGGTGTCGCCGTCTTTCTATACCTTTTGCTTTGTTAATCCTGCCAATGCTGTTGCGCTTTACTCACGCTCGGTCAAACCAAAATCGTAGTTTAATAAACAGCCACCAGTCCTCCCATAAAGCTGATTGTAGCTTAACGCGAACAATGGCAGCTGCCATTGTTGGGAGCGCGTCCGCTGCTCTCTCTACCTTACTTGTGCTTGTTGACCAGTGCCTGCCTCGGTGACTGGTTTGTGTTTCGCACCTTTTCAGCCAAATTTCCATATCCGCGCCTGTGTTGCTCTGTCGTTGCGGCTTGCGTCGAAACGAAGCCGAAACTGGAAACAGCTCGTTGCGATTAATGCCCCAACAAAGACTTCGCTGCAGTCGTAAATTCACCCACGCGTTCCCTGTTTCGGTGGTGATGTTCAATTGCAGTATCACTTTCGTGTGGCAGAATCCAAGGCAAAGTGTTGGTTTGTTGATGCAAAGCCGTGAGCCGGCTGTGAACTGCTAGGATTCAGTCCCGACAAAGAGCTCCCAAACCAGACCCCACCATGAATGTGAAATGCTTTGCTTTTCACTGCAGTGAATGGAGACGTTCTTTGAAGTGAATCGCGGAAAGCGCTGTGTGCCACTGGCGTTTGAGGCGCCTGGACTTGCCTGAAACCAGATTGCGTTATGTTTATTGGTGCCTTAGTTCGCAAAGAAAGTAGCGTACAATGCGCATTACAATGCTCCACCTTCAGAACGCCGCTTTAATTTGATTACATGGCACAACGCAGTGGCGTTACGCTGTGCTAATCACTGCTGTTGCATGATCCGTGCCCTGGTTTGCATGGTGCGCCAACGCACGGAAAAGGTTTAAAATCCTGTGACTCACCGGCGGCTTTTAGCTTCGTAGACACCTGCGTTCCTCCTGAGAGATCAACCTCTTAACGTGTGGTTGCGATGCGACAATAGTGTTGAACTTTTGTTTGTTTGAGTGCATTTAAGAAGCTTTGTACAACGCCGTTCTGCCCCGCCGCACTTCACCTTCCAGTACATTGTTCTAAATGGAATTTTCATCGCAGATACGGCAAAATTGTGTCTACCAAAGCCATCATCGACCCCGCCACTAATCTATGCAAAGGTACGTTGCCTCGCTTTCAAACGATTTGCCGCTTTCGTTTCTTTAAAGTGAAACGTTTCTCCGCTTTGTTGTCGCAGGATATGGCTTTGTTGATTTCGACCGCTACGACTCCGCTCATTACGCTGTTCAGCAACTGAAGAGCAAAGGGATCCAGGCGCAAATGGCAAAGGTCGGTGACAGCCATGACTATCTGCTGTGTAGCTACCAATTAGGCCGCCGCCGCTGTTGCTGCCTGAAACTGGCTGTGGATGCGGCAAAAAGCAGAAAAGGTTTTCGACCGATCAGCCTGATCGCAAACTGTTATTTGCGGCGCTGCACGCAATGACGGAAGCAATCGCGCAAATGAAGGAACGCGACACTCAATCGATAATCGCGACCGACGTTTCGTTTCAGCAACAAGAACAAGACCCGACCAACTTGTATATATCGAACCTGCCCAGGAATATCAACGAGCATGAGCTTGAGACGATGCTGTCGCCGTACGGCCAAGTCATCTCGACGAGGATCTTGCGAGACAACGCGGGCGTCAGCAAAGGTGTCGGCTTTGCCAGGTACGTTCGACGACGTTTGCGGTTTTGCAAGTGACTGCGGGCAAATGCGCCGTTTGCAATCGGACTTAATGCGGTTACAGAATGGAGTCGAAAGAAAAGTGCGAACAGATCATCGGCAAATTCAACGGCAAGTACCTCCACTCAGTATCTGGTGGATGTGGTAAGAGGGAAATTATTTACCGTGTCTTGCTGGAGATGTTCCTATAGTTTTTTTGTTTCGAACATGGAAGTAGCTAGTGCTGATTGTAAGATTGCAGGACGGAAGATGCCTGGTGTCACGTGAAATCGATTTCCTATTTAAGAAATTTTGCCGATGAATCCAAACCCGTCACGTTTGTGGGGACTGGCTACTCGTCTGCGTTGACGCAATTTTCTCCTAGCGCCAAAGACGTCGTTTAAAAGGTGTTGATCTATTGCCCACGCGAACGGCTTTATTCGGACGCTGCTCGTATCCGGAACATGGGCAAGTTATGGTGTGAATGCATCTCAGCGTGGACTCTTCCCAATCATTGTTGCGTTCTGGTTTGAGTCGCGTTCGCTTCGCCCTCCCCGGCACTTCCTTGTTCAGGTCGGCGGGCGTGGCGAATGGATGCGATGCCGCGCAACAGTTGCCCGAATCGCTTTCTTTTTGCCTGTGTTTCGAGCTCGCACGTCGAGCCTCATAAAACTCAGCCTCTCTTCTCCCCAGCATAGAAGTTCCGCCTGTGTTTGCGCGTTCGGTTTCTCTTCGCCAGTTACGGCACGCCTGCCTTGAGCAAATACAACCGAACCCTGCCGCTGTTTGACTTGCCAGATAATCGCCAGCAACGCCCAATTTGACCGATAAACCTTTAACAGTTCCCCTAATCGCCCGGTGGTTTGCGAAAGTTAGAGAGCGTAGAATCAAGTTTGCCTTTTTTTCGTTCCTGCAGTACTTCGCTAACGCTGAACTGTTTATCCGATCTGTGCCTATGCTCGTATGGTTGCAGTGATCACGGGATGCTGCTGGCTTGGTTTGTTTTGATTGGAAGCGAACAAGTTTGCATTGTCTTTTGTTGAGAGAAAAAAGAAAAATACAGATATGTTTATGTCTCAGGCCAACAACCCACGGATCCTCTACTTTGCAAATTTGCCGATGGAGGTCCAAAGAAAAACAAGCAACATCAGAAGTTTCTGAGCAGCAACCGAGCCTGGCGAGAAGGCGATTTGCATTACGCCTATGACCTGCCTCCGGTTCACCATAATGGGTGAGACCTGCCTGCGCAAAAGTCCGCAGCATTTGTTTTTTGGACTTTAATAATTTATTTCACGGTGTAAATCTTGAGGTTAATGAGTTTGGTTCGAGTTACGTTAACAACTTTTTCCTACGCGATATTGACAAACATATAAGTCGTCTTGTAACCTGGAAAAATGCGTTTCAACTCATTATCAGTCAGCACTGTTGAAGTGTTTGCCGGATTCGACTTGCTGTTGGTACTCATTTAGAGGAATAACACTTATGACGTTTTTACTTTCTTTAGAAAAGAAAAAAGCAATTCATAAGTGTTGGCTTCCTGGTTTGACATGATTGTTGTTTTCGTAGATAAATATTTATTGCCTGTGCCAGCAAGCTCTGTATAGAGTTCAGCGCCAGAGCTGTTATTGATGGCAGTCAGATTTTTTAAATAAAAGCTGCGTCAGATCTAACGACCAGTAAGTAAGCCCAGAACACAACGCGCAAGACGACGTTACATTCCGCCGTGTTCAAGTAATGAACTGATTGTGCGGAACATCCCTTTTATGAAAAAATTTAACTTCCGAATTATTGGCCGCGAATGCTGCCGCAGGTTTTGACCTCCATGCTAACGTTTCATGTTGCCTCCCCCTTTCGTCGTTGCCTATAGCAAATCTTCGGCAATTACAACGTCAGCTCTCGGCACTCTACCGTCCAGTGATGTAGCGCCGCAACCAAAACAGATTGTCAGTTTTGACGAATTGTCATTTTCTGCCATGACACGTGTTTCATGGGGTAACTTTCGTTGCAACAGTCGTTGTGGTGCCAGTTCACATGCCGGCACGCAGGTCCATGTGACAGTCCCTTTCCCGTGATGGTTATCAATTGCCGAATTGTGAGTTGTTAACGGCCGCAGCAGAAGTGATCACCTCTTGGTGCGAAACGCTTGTTGCTATCTGGTACCTGGCAACCCACACGATCCGATGTGTGGTGCATCACTTATTCCAGATATCGCGCCCCAAACAACTCCCGGTCATTCGCAGCCTCCCACTTAACCACATGTTATGGATCGCTTTACTTTGAAACTTACCACAACGCTATGCAACTGTTCAATGTGTAGGCGCCATCTACGTGCGCGTTCACTTTCCTCGTGACACATATCAAGGTAATAGGGTCAGCGCCACATGCTTATCTGTCACCGCCACATATCTACTGTACCTTCGTGTTCTTTCAAGTATCTGCATGTTCCCTGCTACTGCCATGTATGCTTGAGTCTACTGCGTAGCGCGTAGGAGTGAAGACGTTGTATAGTAATTATCACTCGCATACCTCGTTCTCCAGGCTTGCCCCGAACAGACTGATGCTGCAGCCTTTGCCGAACCCGCCGTACCAGGTAAGCAAAGCTTCGTTCCGTGCAATGAATGGTTGTGGTGGTCGTTTTGTTGCACTTGTTTCATAGCAGAGGACTTGTCACTGGTTTGTAGATTTCATTGTGAGTATATGCTTTGTCTGCTGAATAGACCACTTCAGGCCCTTGTTGAAATAGAACAGGGATGGGGAACCGCGGGCCGTGGGCCAAATGCGGCCCGCGCGAACATTTGATTCGCCCGCATCAGAATGTTCATTACCTAATGTAGAAAACAACATCGCGTCAGAACGTAATTCCATGACAAACAGACACGTAGACAGTAAGCCGGGAGAAGTATCTCTCGCTCCTTGACACAGTTTTTTTCTCCTTACTTTCCTTTGGAAGATAAAGGCATAATTTTAAGATAAGCTTAATGAGTTTTCGCTGCCCGCCAGCGATATTCCACAATTCATGCGACCCGTGATGGTGAATAGGTTCCCCATCCCGGAAATGGAAGTTACAGAAGCATGACATTTGGGCCAAAATCAGCGTGAAATCTTATACAAATAACCTTTTCACTTGCGCTGAGGTAAGAACCTCTATTCCTACCACTAATATATGCCGGTTATTTCTTAGCGGTTTCTACTCACCACTCTGGGGAAAAAAAATCGAAAAGTAAAACATAAAATTTGACCGCTCACTTGACAAAAATCTTCTCATTTTTCGTTATAGCTCAAGTCTATCAGTCACTTTCTTCTTTCAGGTTCCTGGCGCCCCAGTCTGGGTACAACCCCCTTACATTGTCCAGCCGCCAGTGGCGCCTGTGAGTAATGGTTGTATTTATTCTTTGCTTTGTTGTATTGTTTGCATATGTGTGTGTATTTGTGCGCACGTTAAAATAGCGAGGGGTTTCTTGCGTTGCTCCAGATAATCCCACTTTTGTCAGGTTTTCTGTCCGTCAACTGGCAACAGTTAGCTCTGTGTCCGTTGTCACGTTCGTATTTCGACAAAATTACACACCTCCGTGACTTTGAAGGAAAGGAATGGTTCGTTTTTATTTTGGGGCTGGGGGCGTTTACCCCTGGCGTGAACCCAAGCCCTTCAAACCTGAACCAAGTTCCGCCCCCCAACTGCATTATCGGTGCAGTGCAATAGTTATTTTGAAACCACCAGAACGCCGAGCCCAGATTTTCGAAATCCGGCGCCCAGCGGCATTTTTGTTGCGGCCGCGCGGCTATGATTCGGCGACTGACCGGCCGGCTTGCGCAAAGCTGAGCAAAGGACGTCTGGAACGTTGCCAGCAGCACGCGTGCTGCGCGCTCTTGTCACATTTTGCGCACGTGCACGCCAAATATTGCCCGGGTCGATTGGTCAGTATTGTTAATATGTCCTCGTTCCTGACGCCATTCCTCATGTGTGGTTCTGTTCACTTTATTGACCGGACTTTCAGGTAACTTCAGAAATGATTTTGTGTGAACCACTTATAATTGCGTTATGTTTGAAATTCGGGTTGTGTCAGTAGACAAAGCAACTGCATACCAATTTTTATTTGCCGGTTTTTCTTTTGTGAGTAGTATGTAGTGTTCATTTTCGTTTTCACTGTACAAAATACACTTCCAAAATTAACGAAAAACGTCAGTTCGTGAGGTTCACAGTTCGTGACTTTTATCTTCCATCACGCACTTATTTCGCCACAGCTCGCTTTGAGCTTCTACAGCAGTTGTGGTGGAAAATTTGATCTTCGACCACCGGTAGTTAAAAAACTGTGTTGCTCGAAAAAGTAATGCCTCTAGGAATTGCCGATCGCAGCTCAGAACTATAATTGTTAGGCTTTTTAGCTTTCGAACGCCCGACTGCAACTGTGCATCGGTATCTCCTCTCCACGCGCCGTGTATTTACGTTTTGCAGGGCTCCGTTTTGCCGGCCGTTGAACCCGGAATGCCGCCCGTCCATCCGGGTGTTCTGCCGCAGCTGAACCAGGTCACCGCGCAGATGAATCAACTGCACATCTCGCATCCCGCCGCCCCTGCAGCTAGCCTGCCGGTAAATATGTCGTCCTCGTTTGACAGCGGCGTGGACAGCTTGCCTGTGACGCCAAGGTCGCTTCGCCAATCAGAAATCGAGACGTCATTGAACGGAGGAGTCATGGAGACCGCAGGCGTGTTCGCTCGGCAGGGTTTTGTAGAAGGCCGCGGTGTCGAGGACAACGTTCCCCGTAACTCAGCTGTCCAGGAGCTGATCCACAAAGCCCCCTACGTGGTTCTGGACACACTCAGAGGAGCAGTCGTAGCCCCAGCGCCTCAAGTCAGCACCCCGCTATTGCGGTACAGCAGCAGTTGCCCGACCGCAGTGCATGCTGAAGCTAGCGTGCTGCCTCCAGACAGGAGTTTTATGTCAGTCAGCAATGCGAACCCCAGCGAAGATGGCCCTCTGGCGCTCTATCCGGCCCGGATAATCTGTCCGCCAGCAGGCCAAGCGTGCGGCATGGGCTGTTGCCCCGTTGTGCCGCTTGTGTGTGGTTGCGGTAGTGGGGGTATAATGGTCAATGCCGCAAGCCCGTGCCCTTGCCAGCCGAATTGATAAGGTTCGAACGCCTGGGTTGATTCTTGAGCAGGGCTCTTTCACACAGCTCCAGCTTTTCTTTGCTTAAATTTAGAATCCTTTTAACCCTCACCAGGTAGAAGCTAACAGGAAGAAATGCTTACGCAAGTTCTGAATTTATTAGAAATGCTGGAAGTTCACAGTTACAACCCTGTTGTTGCAAAACCGATGTCAGGCGCCTGCTCGTTTTCTTTTGTTATTTCTTCACCATTTCTCTTTTCATGGCATTCTTCGATTTAACTTCAAATCTTTCTCCTTCACTATTCCTCTGCAACCATGAAATATATCCACAAATGAAATTGTAAACTTTTTGCGTTGTTTTTTAATTTGTTTTCATTGGTTAGGAACTTAATTTCTTTTTCGTGTTAAATTTTGAATTTTGTAAGATTATTCGGTAAAGCTTTTGTTGATGAATTCAAGGACTTCTTTTTGCAGTAATTATTTACTTGTTGTCGAATAAATACCGTCAAGAACACTTACGTGTCAAGCGAGACAATGCACCGGAAAGCAAAGCGAGGTTAGATGTTGAAGCCAAGCCGCGTTTGAGGTGTGGCAGGTATTGGAAAGACAATTGTGCAGAAGAACCAGGTACCGAGATATCTGCTATTGAGTTTTAGTTGAAAAACTTTTTTCTGGACGGTTGCTTTGAAATTTCTTATTGAACTAAAGTGTTCGGGTCACTCACTTCCCACAAATTCTAACACGTTTCGCCTCTTTTTATGTGTGAACTTGTTCATTGCTTAACCGGTGATGGTTGTGTTTTTTACGCAGTACGTGCCAAGCATGGTCGGACCACACATTGTACCTCAGTTCCCGATCAACTCTGTGCATCCAGCACCGGTGAGTTGCTTGTGGGATGCGTTTCTTACTCTTCGTTTAAAAACGAAACTGTGTTTCTCAATTTTTCTTCTAATACGGAAAGCTTCTATGTAAAAACCATACTTAAGTTTATGAACAGAGCAAGGATGTGGTTGAGAACGCGCGGCCAACGCAGTATTCTTTGCGAAAAATATGAAAAAATATGCGCTTCCAATACGTGTTTTAACACGAAGTTGAAAAAACGTCGAGTGGAGCAACTGGTCGACTGCCCTGAGTTTCCGCGATGTTTTGTGAATACGACTCCTGTGTAAGACAAGCAGTCGGTATTTTGTTGAGTTAATTTTTCTCCAGGAGTTCTGTCCTCTGCGCAGAACTTATTTTTATTATTTTCTTATTCGACAATGCCAGTGCGCGGGTAATAAGCAACGGCTAATATGCAAAAGCAGCCAGCCTCGTGCACGCCTTGGGTGATATAGCACGCGTAGGTTTAATAACGGCGACTTTGTCATTGGTCCAACTACTCTAATCGCGACGTTTATGTTCGAACCCGAGTGAACTTGTTAAATTTGAAGCCGCTCTATTTCTGACTGCAGCTCGTGAGTGCAAGGGCTCGAAAGGTAGCTTGCTAATTTTGATTGCGCGCGTCGCGACACAGGCACCTTGATGCAATGGAGCTGGTGCAATGGATTTAGGAAAGGCAACAGTTCGTGGTTTGGCGAGCGGCAAGCCCATGCAATAATAATTTGAGGATACAGATCAAATGACTCAGTGAAACAAAGACATCGAGACGTCTGGCAAGAAAACCTTTAACGCAATCGACACCGATTGAAAGCTTCTTGCACAGAGATGATTGCGAATATTGTGTGCTTGAAATATTTGTTTCCCACTCAATTACAAAACGGGCCACGGCCGTATCGAATAATCAATGGGAAAGGAACAGCTCGCCCTGTGTTTTTGGCAATTCCATTACTCATTCGCTCATTGGCCACCTGTTGCTGAAAATCAATTCGCCCTGACTTGAGCGATCTGCATTGTCGCCTCCCAGTTCGCGAAGGGATTAAACCAAACTCATATTGCATGTCAGCGTGTGGATGCTTGACGTTTGTGTGCCTGCCATCTGGGCGTGTACTGTAGATCTGTCAATACGAAAGCTTCTGATTGGAAGAATTGTTGCGAGACAAATCACTCATCTCCGCAGCAGTTGACGCTCTCTGAACTAATTGCTTACCGAGCATTGAATGTCTGCACAATCGCACTTTCGCACAGACAGAGGTTTTAAGCGCGCCACACAAACCAAAATGTTATAGCTAAGTTTCGATGTCAGTAATGGATCAGCATAATTTACATTATTAATTTTACATTTGATTATTATTCACAATTTCGTTTGTGAGTCAACGATCACATGAATCGCAATTATGCGCCGCATTGTTTTTGTGTAAATGATAACAAACGGTGATGTTTTCAACTGACTGATTTGAAGCTCCCGTCAAACCGAATATTCTACTTGTTTCTTGACATCAAGATTTGATCAACCAACTTGTAAAAAGTTAAGAAATGTTAGCTCTCCACAATATTTGTTGAAAGCAAAATTGCGGTGTTATGGTCCTTCTGGATTGACGGCAACTTCGCCACCACCGTATATTCCAAGTTCGCGCTGCTCAGGACGTCTGCGCGAAGCGTACACTTGAAAGCGTTCATCTTTTGATTGACCTTCCCTTATATAATGAGACAACAAACAAGTAAAGTTGAGAAACAAATTGTGTACTTCGTGAATTTGCGAAACTTTGTATTCGTTTTGTTGGTCCGATTCAAAGTTGGTTTGTTTTATTTGGAGGAACAAAAGCTGACCGGCCTTGTCCTTTGCAGGCACCTGTGGAAGACCCCAACAACGAGGTCGTCCATCCCCCCTGTGTGACGTCACTTCCTGAAGAAGCTCATGCTGAACAGTGAAGTAAGTTTGCTTTGAACGACCCCGTGTTTGGGCCGGAATATCATGTTGTTGCATCAGCAATAGTTGAAGGCAATAATAAGATCGGGATGGGGGTGCTGCTGGTTTCGTCTGTTTGGTGGACCTTTAATCCACCGCATAAAAAAACTTTGATAAACACCGCTCGAGCATCTGGTCAAGCAAATACTTCATGTAACCTGGAAAGCCTGCATGGCGGCCATTCAGTTTTGGGAAAAAAATGAACGGAACTTAATTTGGACAGCGTCTTAAAGGAGCGAAAGACGGATGTTGACCGGGTGTTTCTTTGAACAACTTTCAGAACCATCGTAAAAATTAAGCGCTTCTTTCGATGGAAGTCGTGCTGTGAGCCTGTCGCAAGGTGGTTTTCACGATAACATCATTTCCTGGCCTAGTTGTAAATTGCCTGTTGTTTGCAATAGATCATAAAAACGTGAGCAAAGTGAGATAAGCCTGTTGTGGTGACTGGGTTAACCTGACCACATGAAACTGCATAGAGAGACGACGAATATTAACAAAAAGCTGGTAAATGGTTGTTGCGATCGCAGGCGTTGGAAGAAAGTCTCGATTTATGGTCCGTCTTCTTTTCCTCCAGATGTCCACCGCTGATGAGGAAAGAAGAGCTACGGGCGCCTGTCGGCGACCCAACCCCCCTGCTTCGATTGATATCGCCAAGCGTCAAACAACGAGCGCCACCTCTCAAGTGACTTTCTACTGATTTGCTGTGTGTCCCGGAAGTCTCCGCGCTCTCACGTCGATGACATCGTTTATGTTTTGTTTACGTTGCGATTGCGTGCGCTCCGCGGCGACATCCGCTGTGCAGATTCTTCACGTCGCAGCAGCCGCTGGTGGGCGCCCGAATCGTTGCGCATCAACTCATGTGCAATGACCGCGCGCGCGTCGTCCTTTGTGACGCGACGACGGCGCAGACAAAACGCCCCCCCACACTGTGCATTGTCGCGGACCGCAACCGGAACCGAAAAAACAAAGAGAAATCGTCAAGTCTTGTCCGTCCGGCGCCTTATGCAGTTTCTTGCCCAGCGAAGAGTCGTCTTCCTGCGTTCCAGAGGTTTTCAGTCGCTTATTTTCTTGTCGTTACGCTTCGCTGCTCACCAATAGATTTTATCATACTTCCCGCCCTTTGCTCCCCGCTCGCCTCCAGTGACGTTGCTTAGCTGGCGATTTTTTTTTGCAACTTCAGGCAGCGGCGTTTTTTTCTGTTGAATCACGCACGAAACCGATGGCGCGGCCCTCGCGCCCGCCGTTCTACGTTTTGTCATTGACCAAACGGACGCGATCAGTCGTTGTCTCAAATTTTATTTTGCTACAGAGTTTTATGTGTACTGTGTGCGTTTAGGAAAAGCTTAACAAACCAGGCGTGGCTGTGATTGGCCGATTGTCGGTCACCTGACCATGTTGCGTCGCGCTTATGATTGGTCGATTCCGCGCCCACTAAGCACTTGCATGCATGGAGATCCATCCTAAACGTATCGATTGGCTCGTTACTTTACGCCGTCCCAGCTTTTAGTTGAGTTCACGCTTTTTTCGTTCGATAAATTTTCCCCGACCGCGATCTGTAGATAAACTTTGATTCTTTTCCGTGTCGAATCGTTTTTTCTTCTTGTCATTTTTCTTCGTTGTCATGGTGTTCAGGCAAAAAACGCCCCCGCGGTTGATCGAAGCCCCGCCCACACCTCCCACCTTTTTTTCCGCCCCCCACGCTTCAACGCTTTCATCTCCACACGTGTTTGACCCTGAGCTGAGATTGTGGCGTGTCGACAGGTCAGTCGAGCCACCTCTGGAAGGTGAAAGTTCGAACAAAAAGACCCGGATGTTGTTGTCGTCGTCCGCTCGCTGTTGTTCCGACCAAGCAGTGTCGTTTACGCTCGATTGCACATGCCGCGTGACGCCCAGTATTTCGGATCGCCGAATCGAAGATATCAGAGAGAGAGATATATATGTTGCGTTGCACTCCTTCAGGGTGTCGAAAGAAATCGCTGAAGAGAGTTTAGCTTTTGTTGTTTGTTTCGCTTCTTTCAAAACGACGCAAATTAATGCTCCGAAGGCGTTCTTTCTGTCCGTCGGATTGCCGCCATGTTGTTCGAGTGCCTTCTTCTGCGCAACCTGTCGCCCTAACCGCGCAAAACAGCGCGGACCGGCTTTAGAAGCAAATGAAAAGTAGTCGTTCTATCGTTGTTTGAAAACCAGTGCTGATTTTCGTTTCCTTGCTTGTCGAGCGTCTTCTTCTGTTGCAGCCGCCAGACCGTGGCGGCTTGTACATACAAAGAGTTACTATGCGCCGTTGTCGCCGCCCCCCC
>Ga0210059_1002443_pt1 | contig 29093 bp, 19 predicted proteins | sample Ectturendosymbi2_FD_188042 | JGI IMG/M metagenome (GOLD analysis project Ga0210059, IMG submission 188042) | Ecteinascidia turbinata endosymbiont from Florida, USA - Sample 2 (SPAdes) (version 2) | ecosystem: Host-associated > Tunicates > Ascidians > Unclassified | place: Key West, Florida...
CACTGCATATCAGACAGTCTTGCCACTGGGGTCAGTCTCGTTAACATCAGATTATTACCTTTTTCAACATCAGATTTTTACAATACAGTTTAATATAAGCTAAATGCTTCCATTACCAATACAGTCCAGTCGCCATGGGGATCTTTGGTGGGCTTAGCCCCCCAGACAAAACTCCAAGCCCACCCAAATTGAAATATGAAACACTTTAAATCAGTGGAGTTTTTGTCAAATTTTAGAATGTCAAGCCCCCCCTACACAAACGTAAGCCCCCCTATTGAAGACTTTTTGGTGAAAGTTCTGTACCAATACCTAGCAAAGTGCGATAACCCACGCTCAATCCCGAAACTGAGCGAAGTATCGTCACTGAACTATCATCAGGGTCTATTCCTTACTATTGTTATTTATGTATTTAATGACTGTTTGCCTGTTGCTCTAGTTCAAATACCAAAACCACATGATTTTAATCAAATAACCTGTAACCCCATAGCTGAGTTGGTGCACACTGACTCCGATGACCTACCCAACCCCAGTGTAGTGTCCCCCTGCCAATACCATGATATAGCCTCATTTAATTCACTATCTGCCAAACTAAACTGGCCAGGTTTCAGCATACTCCATGCTAATGCAAGAAGCTTAAAAAAGAACTTAGAACCATTGACAATACTCCTCTCTGAAGCTAATCACCCTCCGCATTTCACTGCAATAAGTGAAACAAAAATTAATAAGGACACAGGGCTAAATTTCGTACCTAATATACCAGGCTACTCATTTGCTCATTCAGATACACAGTATGCAGCTGGTGGTGCTGCTATTTATACAAGACAATATCTCATATGTGGTACGCCATGATCTTTCATAAATATTGACAGAGGCTGAAAGCTTATGGCTAGAAGTCATACTAAATGGTAAAAAAACAGTAATTTCAGTCATCTATAGGCATCCAGCCCCCCAATATGACTCCTTCACCAAAGAGTTGGAAAACATTCTGCGCAATCTTAATGACAACAAAATAACTTACTATATTTGCGGAGACTTTAACATAAATTTGCTGCAACGTGAAAGCTCACAGCAAGTAAAAAACTATACCAATTTAATGCTTGCTTACGACTGCACACAACTAATTACCAGACCTACAAGAATTACAGACCACAGTGCCACCCTTTTAGACCATATATACCCTAACAACATAAAAATGCCTGTACAACCAGGAATTGTACTTTCAGATCTGTCTGACCACTTGCCTACTTTTGTCATGATTAAGTCCTCCTGTGTAAAGCAAAAACACTCTTCTATAACCCTAAGACATAATTACAAAAACTTGGATAGAAGTACTTTTTTGCAAGAAATAAAAGATGCCCTAGACATGCTGCCAGTAAACAATGAAAACCCATGTCAGGTTGTGGATGACATACAGTCCATATTCAATAATACAATGCAAAAGCATACACCACCACAACCACTATCGAGAAACAGAAGGAAACTCCTCAACAAGCCATGGATCACACAAGCATTATACAAATCCATCAAAGAAAAAAAAATTTACCGGAGTCTAGTAAAAAATGTTTTTGAAAATAAAGTCAAATTTTCATATTACAAAAGATACAGAAACCAACTAACACATTTGCTGGTATTGTCAAAAAAGGAATATTATCAATCCCAGTTTTTAATTGCAAGAAATGACAGTGCAAAAACATGGAAACTCAATAATACCCTATTGCCAGGAAGAACTAAAGCTACCTCCACCCCTCCCAATTTAACCCATCTCTTATCTGGAGAATGCAAGGAAAATCCTACAGATATAGCAAATATCTTAAATGATTTATTTGTATCTGTTGGAAAAAAACATGGCCAGCAAAATAATTGCTCCCCAAAGCAACAAGACTCACATTGCAAAAATGAGCTGTCAGTCCTCATTTTATTTACATGAAACATCAGCTGAAGAAATCATGCACAACATAGACACTCACATAGAAAAAAAGGGTACTCGTCAAAATGACATCCCTGTGAAAATCTTAAAATTATGCAGCGAAATTTTATCTCCATTCTTAGCAAAACTCTTCAACAATTGCATAAACCAAGGTATATACCCACAGAACTTTAAGTGTGCCCAAGTTACTCCTATACATAAAAGTGGACCGGAAAATGTGTGCGTCAACTATCGTTCTATATCAGTGTTGTCACCCTTAAACAAGATATTTGAAAATCTCCTCTGTGATAGCACCAACTAGTTAGATGTTTCAGTCATTTATTTATTTGAGTAAACGCCTTTTTAATTTTTGAGTAAACACTTATTTCATGAGTCATTTTTTTTGTCGCCACTAGTATTCTTGACGTCAGTCAGTTTCTTAGGATGTGATGATTTATGGGCTTGTGTTACGAAATTTTGATTGTAGTCTTGAGTTTGTTTTTTCTCTGCTGTTACTTCAGCCTTTCAACTTTTCACCCGTAAGCTGTGCTTGCAATTTTCAGGACTGAGGATGCGTAATTTTACGTGAAATCGATTTCCTATTAAAAATTTGCTGATCGATTCCTTGCTTACACCCATTGTGGAAAGTACATCCTCTATGGTAGGTTATATCACTATGTGGAATGCAAGAACATGCTATCAAAACATCAGTATGGTTTCAGAGCTAAAGTATCAACAGAATTTGCAATTTATGACATAGCTGAGTGTATCTCCGAAAACCTGGACCAGACAAAAACCTACTTGTGCAGTTTTCCTTGATCTTTCAAACGCTTTTGATACTGTTGACCATTCTGTGCTGCTGTGGAAGTTGGAACATTTCTATGGCATTCGCGGGCTCCCACTAAAACTTTTTGAAAATTATTTACATAGGCGAGAACAATATACAGTAGTAAATAGTGTAGATCCCAAACCCAGCAGATCAATTGTGACTTGCCACAAGGATAAATTTTATCTCCCCTGCTATATGTTAATGACTTGCCCAAAGTATCAAATTTTAAAACTAGCCTATTTGCTGATGATACATGCCTAATATTGGCAAACAAGAACATTGATATTTTGGAAAAGATGGTTGACCAGGAAATTAATAAAGCCGACAGTTGGATGCGTCGTAATTAGCTATCACTAAACTATAGTAAAACTGTCTACATGATATTTAACTCAGACAAGAAGCAGAGCTCCCCATTTAGAGTACAAATATGGGGCGCCGTTTGTAAAAATATTATATCTGACAGATTTAGCACAAAAACTGCTATCTCTGGCAGAGATAGCTATCTCTGCATGCAGAGATGTTATCTCTGCCAGAGATAGCTATCTCTGCGTGCAGAGATGTTATCTCTGGCAGAGATAGCTATCTCTGCATGCAGAGATGTTATCTCTGCCAGAGATAGCTATCTCTGCGTGCAGAGATGTTATCTCTGGCAGAGATAGCAGTTTTTGTGCTAAATCTGTCAGATATAATATTTTTACAAACGGCGCCCCATACTGGTGAGTGCAGTTGTTGTGCAATTAAGAAGAACGTTATTGTTACATCACAGTTATACGATATTGCCGATGTAGGCTACAGTTCACAGTAGAAAAAGAAGACCCCCTTCAGTGTTGCCAGTTGGGCGGTTTTCCCGCACAATTGTGCTGTTTTTTTCGTTGCGTTGTGGGATTTTTTTGCACTTGTGGGTTGCGGTTTTTGGGCTAGTTTTATCAAAATGCATGAGGTTGTTTGGGTTGTTTTTTCGAAAGATTTTTCTATCAAAGAGTATAGTTTTTGTCAATTCTGCTGAGATAGTGAGGCTTGTTTTTACTTGAAGTAATGTGATCGCCGGCGTTTTTCGTTCGTTTCTGTTCTCTTGATGTAAGATGCAATAGATCACGCTTCGAGATCACGTGATTGTGTGTGTGTGATCGCATGGTCAACAGTGTTGATCTCATTCAGACTTAAGTTTGTGGACAAGGACATGGTGTTGCTGTGGTCACATCATGCAGTCCATTACTGTTGCTAGTCATCGATAACACGAGTAAAGCTTGTACCCATGCAAGACATAATCACAATAGGAAATACACCCGCAACAAAACCCGCTATGTTCGTTTGTGCTGAGTGTACGGTATTGCTACAGCTTATGCTTTTGCTGACGCTACACTGTTGATCTAGTTAAACAGCAGTGTACAAGTATCAGAGTTTCATGAAGGATTTGATGTAAAGCTTTGTGTTGATGGGCCCGGTATGACAAGCGATACGCCTATTGCGAAAAGCCAGAAAAGGATCTCAAGTTGAAAAGCTCGATACAAAACAAGCTTTAAGTAACAGATAAAAAAGCTTATTGTATAAATGCTGATTTGAAATAAGAGCACATTACAATGATTTAAATTTTAAAGAATCATTCTGCAACTGCTAAGCACATTAAAAATTCGGCTCCATTTTCATCTATACGTAGTCTGTTTGATGCCGGCTTACTGGCTATACCAGGGTCGTAATACTATTAGCCTACATGACAGTGTTGCATCTGCAGATTTGAGATTAAGTCTACAAATTACTGCACATTCAAAAATGCAAATATTTTTGTCAACTCAACCATATGTAATGTTTTAGCAGTTTCACTTTCAGTAGATATCACTGCCAGATTTGCTAGTCTTTCATCAGTCGCATAGTTGATCTGTGAAACGTTTTGATTAGCCTAAACTTGCTGAAGCTCCGTTCAGCATTATTGCGCACAGCAGTGATCGGCAAACTTTCGTTAGAATGGCCCCAAGACCCCTTTCTATGGGCATCCGCAGAAATTTTTCCAGGGGGGCAACATCGACATTTTGCTTATCCTTTTCGGGTTGTTGACAATGCAGTGCAAACGGACGTTCACAAAGCGCTTTACCCTTTGTACACAAAAAGAAATCGCTTCATTTTACGGCATTAGTCACAAAAAATGCACTTCATTGGCAGCAATAGCCGCAGGTACATTGCGGTAAGTTACAAAAAAGAATATCTGAAGGTTTTTCAAGCAAGGTACTTCTTTACAAAGAAGAAAAAATGCCATGGTCTTTGACAAAACCACAATTATGTCTTTATTTTTCCTAGCAAGACTTACCAGCATCACTTACAAGTTACAAACAAGAACTGCAAACATCTAAGATCTCGTCCAAAGCAACCAAACGCCTTTTCAACAAATCCTTACTTATCTTTACTGACTTTTTCACGGTGAACCCTCATCGTCATAAACCGGACAAGCGTTCAGTCTCACACTACTGTAACAGTGGATTTTTCAAACTTATCATGCTTCATTTTACACAGTAGCTATAACAACACGTGACTATCCGCTACCAGAACTCACTGTCTCCCTGCATTACCTGCGTTCAACACTCGCATGCGGCAAAACTCCTTCTACCGTAACCAGAAGTGAACACGTGAGGAATCGTTTCCATATTAATGTCACGCGAGTCCAACAGTAGAGCAACCTGTACACAAGTTTCGCAACTTGCCTCTGCAGATAGGCAAACCAGCGGAAATGAGTGAACTGCAAACTCATCACTGCACAACACCAGGACAGTGAACCTGGTTCTTGTGCACTGTGGGTGTCACACTGGCAAGCAAACTGTCAATGCAAGAATGAAATCAGTTTAATTGGAATTAAACTCCTGACTTCAGGTTTGCTAGAAATGTTGGTTCTCAGTCCCAATTTCCAAAAGGAGGGGCGAATGACCGTTTTTCCACCCTTGCGAACGCCCATGCCCTTTCAGTCGTAATTAAAGGCCTGTGCTTTTTTTGAAGGCTCAATTTCAAACTTATGTTGTATTCAGTTGTATGTTAATGTAATTAATCCTATAATGACAACACCAATGCCGAGTAACGTCAAACAATCAATGTTCTATCTATATTCTATACACTGTAGTTGCCGCAGTAACCTATGTTTGATTCCACGCAACCGGCGCAGCAAACACGGCCCACAACAACAAGTGTTGCGGGGTCCAATAAAAAGTGCTGAACGGCCTACAATTGGGCCGAGGTCCACCACTGGACACAGTGTTACTCGTTATATAACAGGATTTCTCATTGGTGTAAAGTTTCGAGTTTTCATTGGATAATTCTGATGCAAGATACACTGAATATTACAGGCGCGGGCTAGGAATACGATTTTATATAATTGTATACCGGTTATTCTATTCTTGTACAGTGAAAGGATACAACACAGGTCTACAACATTGGTGTGACTGACGGGGATACAAGGGTGCGAACATCCCCCCTGTCAAGCAAATGCAAAAACTGAGCCACCATTTTGCTTTTATATCGGCATTCAGTATTCTTTTGGTTTTCAGTATGTTGTTTTTGCGTTTTTCATAAGTTTTTTGGACTGTTGTTTTCCGGTGATTTCGGGTTTTAGTGCAGCGAAATCCACATCTGGATACACTTTCATGTCTAAACTTTTTTCTGAATGTTGGTGAGGGGCCCCCTACAGTGACCACTGTGCCTCTTTCAGCTACGTTTCCCACCCGGGCTAAAACCTCTAGCTACGCAACTGGTCTACAACTTAATTTTCCTGAATATTTTTTTAAAACTAGGTTGTTGAATCCACATTGAATGCTTACAATGAACGCGGTTTCAGCAAATGTTGCTTGAGCAACAGCCAGCTTGCCAAGGCAAATGCTGACAACGAAGCTATTCACAGTGCATTTCTCAATGATTGGCTTTAGGAAGTTATGGGTCGTGTGAAGATAGATTTCTTTGACGTATTAGATAAATATGAATATTGAATGAGGAAATTAGTAAAATAAGTTCTTGGTGAGTTCAGTTCTGGTGTCTCTATATGCCGTAACGAAGGCACTCAGTCAGATTTGGGATCCTTTTTTTGCCCGACCCTCCCGGCCGGGGTGTGCAAGGGGCCTTCATCAGGCTCTGGTAGGGACATCAGTGCAACTGAAGCCAAAAAATGTGCTGAAGTGCTGTTCAGCGCTTTCAATCTGTTGCTGCATTTTCCTCATTTTGGGAGAAAGCCGTGCAGCAAGTTTAGGAGTTACAACCAACAGACCCCGTATTCCAAGAGCACGTAGACCTCCCTGCAATCTGGTTCAAGTCAGCAGGAGTCTTCCGTTTCATGCACTTTCTCTTCCCCGAAAGATAATTATCTTATGATTGAGGCTACTTCGACATTGCCGACAGCATCAGTGGTGAAATACGAAAGAGATTCAACTAGAAAATTGTGATCTTTATGCAAAATGAGAGGAATTGCTGATTTCGGCTGCAAGCATGCGTGAGCTCAGAAAACTTGGAAAACGTGAAAAAGCATTTTGGTGACAATCTGGATGCTTCAAGGTTTTCTATTCAGTTGGCTGTTATGAGTGTTGTAAGTTTGTTTTGCCTCTCCGGTTTATTCCTTGGGCGAGGCCAGTGTTTTTGATTTCATGCTTTTGGCGACATTCTTCTCGTGTGATTCGCCGCGTGGGCGTGATTAACAAGGCGCTCGTGAGGTGTTGTTCATTCGCAGTTGAAACGCAATCAGTAGGACGGCCTGCACATATCGTTAGTTGCAGTTCAGCGAGACGTTTCGGTGTAAATGCTTGAACTTGGCGTTTCTATATTGTGCATGTATAACTTTGTTTTGTTGTGTTTGTAGATACGTGATTTTTAGTTGATTAAAACGAAGAAAGTTGGTGAATGCTGTGATAAGTTCAGAACAATTTAATCAACTAAAATGGAGCAGCATGAAGAGGTCCGACGTAGTGCGCTTAAATCATTGAAGCCGAGGCTTTTGGATATAGAAACAAACAGCCAGGATTCAACGAAAGAATGGAAGCACTGGAAGAAAACTTTCCAGAACTTCGTAGCAGTTTACTAGACTGAAGGTGTGAGGATCGACAAGCCGCAAGTACTTACAAACTTTTTGTCTTATAAGATCTATGAGCACATCGATGAGTGCGAGACATACGACGAAGCTGTTGGCGTACTCGATGACATATTGAAGTCTTAATGAAGTTTTCGCGAGGCATTTGCTTGCAACAACGAAACAGCAGCCTGGACAATCTTTGGATGACTATTTGCAAGAGCTTCGAAGATTAAGCAAAGATTGTAATTTTCAGGCAGTAACCAAAGCGGAGCACCGCGATGGTTTTATTCGAGATGCATTTATTAATGGCATACTTTCGCATTCCATTCGCCATCGTCTTTTAGAAGAACGAACTCTCATGATTGACTCCGCCTTTGACAAAGCCCGCGCATTAGATGTTGCGCAGAGAAACTCCGAGTCGTACGTTTCTTCAGGGATCTCCGCATCTACAGCAGCCTCGCCCCAACCGGCCGCCTGTGTTGTAAGTCAAGGGGACTCCACCTTTGCGGTTCACAAGAACAAGGCGTGTTTCTTCTGTGGAAGTGAGAAGCGTCACGACCGAAAAATGCCCTGCGCGTTCGGCAGTGTGTTATAAATGTCAGAAGACAGGTCATTTCGCAAAAGAATGCAGAAGTTCATCTTCTGGAGCAACAACGGGCACATCTGCTTGCATAAGCTCGCCTGCATATTGTCCTTCGCAGTTACGACCACTAATTTGGTGAAGAGATGCTCGTCCGCTTTAATTGACCCTGGGAGTTCGTTGAGCTTTGTGAACGAAGAAACAGCAAAGACACTGCACCTCCCGATTTCTCCGCCATCCCACAACGTTTCGATGGCAGTGGGTTCGTTGAAAGGATCCGTTCTTGGCCACTGCTCGACAGAAATAACACTAAACAGTACGGTGTATGAAAATGTTCAGTTGAAAGTTATGAGAAACTTGCGCTGTGATTGCTGGGACAAGACTTCCAGCGGCAGCACCGAGGAGTTTGTTTACATACGACGGCACGAGGCCAGAACTGGTAATATCCTCGCTTCCGCCTGAAACCTGTGCGGTCACAGCAACAGTAGAGTGTCCCTCGTTTCTCGACTTAACCCCGAACTGTCGTCCGGTGGCAGTGCCGTCTCGCCGGTACAGTGTGCACGATTCGGGGTTCATGGAATCCGAAGTTAAGAAACTGTATGGGCAAGGTATCGTAAGACCGAGCAATTCTCCGTGGCGAGCACAACCGATTGTTGTCGCTAACAAGGAAATCGGCAAGAAAAGCCTGTGCATCGACTATTCTCAGGCTATCAACTTATTTACGGTTCTAGATGCCTATCCGCTACCGAAGATCGACGAGATAGTGCGAAAGTCAGCGAGAAACAGAGTTTTCTCCACATTCGACCTAAGCTCGTATAATCAGTGGAAGCTGCGCGAAGATGAAAAAGCTTTTACAGCCTTCGAAGCAGCAGGCCGCTTGTGGGAGTATAATAGTCTGCCCTTTGGTGTTTACAAACGCAGCCTTCCAACGAACTATGGATTCGATTGTCGATTCAGAAAAACTAGTTGGCGCTTTTCCTTACTTGGACAACATAACAGTTGGAGGAACGACGCAAGCTGAACACGATCTGAACGTGCAACGTCAGCTCCATGCTCTCAAAGCGAAGAACATGACATTAAATGCAACCAAAACGATCTCCTCGGTATCAGAAGTAAGCATCTTGGGGTACCGTGTAGGTTACGGTGTGATCAGGCCCGACCCGGAGCGATTGAAGCCGCTGCGTGAACTGCATTTAAGTGCAAGGCTGTATTCGCTGTGACGAGTTTTCATAATTCATCAACTCAGTTTTTACGCCCGCGTGGTGTGCTAAATTTAGTAGCTTCTAATGTTAGTAAATTGTCCGATAGTCGTCTCAAGATGCAGATTCATTTCTCATTGTATGAAACAGATTCGTGAGTGTCTCGTGAGTGTCTAACTTGTTTTTTTACCGTTTGATGTTGATCTGATCGTTGATTGTGACTTATTCGTAGAAAGTGCTCTCAAAAACGGATATCAGGAAGTTTATGAAAAGAAAGCATTTCTGATAGGCGAAGTTCAGAACAATTCGGACAAAAGATTTCAGATATGAGTTCCGTTCATCCGGCACAGACTAATAAGAGAACCTCAAACGTATTGGTTGTTCAGGTCCATTTCAGACTCAGTTGTGTGAATATGCGCCAATTCAGCAAAATCTGTAACAGATGACAGAAAGCGCACCATTGTGAAACATTGCCTATGGAAGGAGATCCTTCTCAGCAAGGAATCAAGACACTTTAAGATCTTACAGAGTATATATTTCGCCTACGATGTAGGCATCATCAGCTCTGCGAAGTGCATGAAGAATAAATAAAACAACCCACAAACAGTAAAGATACCAATTAAGAAAATCTAATTAAAAATTTGCAACCCCAGCTGCCCACTTTACATTGGAAACGAAAAGGTCACAGTAGGAACAACTAGCCAAAACAAAACTACCAAGTGTACAGTGACGCAACAAACAAAACAACAGTCCAGTAGGTTACACAGGATGCGTAAGTGGTGTAGGTTAACGTGCTTGCAAGAATTCATTGACACAGCCACGCGGTGGGTCTACGGATGGTCACGACTGGTCACGGGCCATAAAAAGGCCAAAGTAGCTGAAATAAAACCATCCCAATACCTTCCGCTACATAGCAAGACTGCGTTAAACCCACACAAAATTCAACAACAAAAGCCAAATCAATGAGTAACCACGACAACAAGAAGCAAGCGAAGCAACAAATAGCACGTCCTTCCAGCCACCAAGGCACGTTCAGGAGATATCAACGCAGATGGAAACCATGAAGCCCCTCCTGTCAGACCTCAACACTGACGCTCTGAGAGTCTTGATAACGATGTTGTGGTTAGACAGTCCTCGGAGCGTGTCGCTGGGTCGTAGCCATTCGTAGCACAAGCTTACCAGTCGTTTGTCGTGCACCCAACCTGAAACACAGAACTGCTGGCAGTATTTATGTAAAAAATATGACCATTAGTACAGTAATGCTCCACAGCAGTCAACTAACAATCCAAAAAAGGAAAAAGAATAAATAAAAGCAGCACCCGAAAACAAGAAAGAGACAGATAATCAAGCCAGCACAAAATGACAAAACAAAAAAATCTTAAAACGAAGACACATCGAAATGAACTAAATAGAAAAAATAAAATTGCCATTAATCCGTTTGCATTGCAACGTCAGCATCCTGAAAAAGATCAGCAAAATGTCGACACTGACCCCCGGAAAAATTTCTGCAGACGCACATGGCTTCTTCCACCCTTTCAGCAAGCTTTGACGTATGGACAAGTCAGGTTAAGCTAACCACGTATGAAATTCAAAACTAAACATAACCTAGTATGACAACACAACCGTTCTTGAATTGTTTACTTTTTACTACACAACTGAAGATGCTGAAGATCAAACAAATCTAGACATTGTTCTGTTCATTTACGTTGTTGATATTTGATTCTTGAACATTCATTGTAATCAATAGTTCATAAATGAAAAATGTAAAAACTATTCAAGAATTCAAGGACGCCGGAAAATATTCAAGGACATAACGAGTTTTCATAGTAAATTCAAGGACAGTCCTTGGCGCTCAAGGACGTCTGGCAACCTTATTCCAGATATCGGTCGGCAGTTCTGCACCCCTTCTGACACAAATCTCCAACACTGAATGGAACAAATAAGCTGAAACTATGCAGAAATCAGTGAGTCACCATTGACCCAAGGAATATCTGCACCAGGTGTACTTGTGCACAGCTTTGTGCTGGAAGAAGGTGTTCAATGTTCTTGATGCACAGAGCGTTGTTACACCACAGTTGCAGCAGGAGTCTTCCGTTTTCATTAACGTCAGCAACGCCATGTCGGCCAATCACACCTCTCCATACACCGGTATCGTTCCCAAAATGAGCATTGAAGTCACCCAAAATGGTAGTTGATTCGTTGGTTTTAACCCTTCGCAAGGCACAAATAATTTCTTCCACGAATTTCAGGTACAGTGCATTTGAGTTTGGGCCATATGCCTGTATCAAACACAGGGGCGGCCCAACAACTTCTACTTCAACATGTACACTCTACCTCCTAGTGCAGGGGTTCTCAAACAGGGGTACATGTACCCCGAGGGTTACGTTTGCCTATCTGAGGGGGTATATTTAAGGTTAATAATAGAAGGGAAAAACATGTTTACATATTATTCATTTCGTAATATATATAGATACATCAGTGAATATTATTTTCAAAATCATTATATGCTTATTGCTAAATATGTATTTGTTATTTTCCTCACGCTGTTTGTCATAAAAATGTTTTGGGGTACATGCTCATCTCTTGATATGCTGAATGGGTACATGACCAGAGAAAGTTTGGGAACACCTGTCCTAGCGAAATCCATTCATCAACAAAGTGTGCCAGCTGAGGGCTGACCAGTATACCCACTCCAGCCTGGACAAACTGTGCTGGCTCAACGCCGGAGCAGAAGAGTTTCCACCCGTTGTCCAGCTTAACAGTGTTAGAACCAAGACGCTTTGTCGAAGAGATGCTAAATGGCTTCCTTAACCAGTTCGTTCTCTTTACACATGAGCAACGTGATATTCCAGGTTCCAATTACTAGCTTATAACGAGATTGTCGTTTACGCGTGGCCCTCAAGTCTCCTAGGGTATAAGCACTCAGGGCTGTCTCCATTCGCCTCCCCAGTTGCGTAGCGGGCGCAACGTGGGGTTTCCACTTGTGGATAGCTAATGGGGAGACTGTCGCGAATTTTTGAACGGGGCCCTCTGCCTAAAGCCCGATCGCGGTCCTTGGTTACGCGCGTGACCACCGCTGCGCGATGGGTTTGATTATTTTTAGGCATTTCATGGTACTTGCTGCCCAAATTATACGGTTGGGCAAACCGTTCGTGCCATTTACACTGCAACTTTTGCAACAGTGGGGAATAGTTGGAGGCGTTTCTGTGGGCACATTTGTGTAGCAGAGACCTTGCACTGAGCCCACTGCAGGCGCAGTCATGCGGCAATCACCACACCGGAAAAGTAGAGGCTATGTGTTGCCAGGCTTGTCGCCAGGATTCCGCTGCTGGGGGGCCACATTTTTTAAATGCAATAGTTTTTTCACAGTTTTTTATGGGGGGGCCGGTCACCACTGACTCCCCCACTGGCGACCGCCCTGTGTGTCGCGCTGTCACTTTTCTTACGTGGTCAGGACGGACGATACATTTAGTCTCTTTCTGCCACAAACCTCTTGCAAGAGTAGTCAAACAAAATCCCGAATGAAACTTTCTTGAGCTAAGTGTGGATATCCTGAAAAGTCTATCAATAGGTCACTGCTCATTTAACATTTGCATAGTAGGCTGTATACAAGATTTTTCTGATTTTTGCTACCTACAGGTGACATTCTACATAATATTACATGCATGTAAAGTTTATTTATTGTATACCTTAAATGCAAAAATTATGCAACAGGATACGAAGTATTTTGTACCAAGGATACCAAGCAACTTTTTACTAAATTTCCAGCATTGCAGAAGACTTGTTCATTACCTTACATGCACCTAGTTAATACGTCATTTTAATTGTGATACGAAATTGTCGTCTATGACAGTGTTGTGGTTAAAATTAACCCCAACATGTTAATAATCAGCTGTGATGAGAAAAAGTACTCCTCCACCACTTCAGCTACAACTGAAGAAAATAACTGTATGGACTGTTCACAATGCAGCAGTGAAGTGCTGTCGAAAAATTTATGTGTGCATGAAATTATTAATTGTTTTCATTATTGACTGTTATTGTGATTACGGGATAGAAGCCACTATAAATTAGGAACCTTAGTTCGGGAGTAATAAGGGTTGTCATAGCACAAAGTAGGATAGACAATAAACTATGTGAAACCATTAGGTAATACAAAAGCAATCAGGATTCCACCAAGGAAAAGTAGTCGGCCGAATATTGAGGCTGTGCATAGAAAAAAGACGTAACAAAGAAAAGAACGAATGACAAAATCTCTGATAATAATGGAAAAGACTCTTGAGAAATGTTTTCATAATATACAGAAGAAGAGTGAACCTGCTGTACAGCTACTTACAATAAAAAGCAAGATCGACAAGAAGCTGGCCAAATATTAGCGAACATTTTGTGAAAACAACGAAGCTCATATCCAATGTGTGTGTTTGCATTGATTCATCTCACCTAATCTAGAAAGCCACTCAAAAAGAAAGGCATAACCTTCTCCCGAGGGAAAAGAGTGAAACCTTTAGGTCAAAAGGCCACTCAAAAGGAGAAATAAAACTTCTCCTGCAACGAGGGAGTGGAGAGTTTAAGGCTAAAAAGCCACTCAAAAGGAAAGACAAAGCTTCTCCTGCAATGAGGGAGTGGGCAAAAAGGCCACTCATAAAGAAACAAAGTCACTTAATTATTCAGGAGGGAAGGACAAAAAGCCACCCAAAAACAAAGAAAGAATTGCGAGTCACAAGACTTTCGTCATAATAGAGAAACAAGGAAATAATATCCAGGTATAAATTGGATGTGTTCGTAAATATGGGGGTCCTCAGGCACAGAAGTTAGTTGCGATTCAGCAACCGAAGGGCGAACTTGGGGGGCCTGGTGATCTCGTGATCCAGGACCGCCTTGTAGCTAACACTCAAGGGAGTTCTAGTCTGAAATTTGCCGGCCTTCCAGGCACGAAGGTTCCGGTACTTTGGCCATAGTCTGGATGTAGTTAAGGGTGTACGCTGATATTATAGTTAGACTTTGTCAGAAAGCTCCGTAAATTTGTGTAGTAACGAAGTTCTGTCAAAATTTTACTTAACTTTGGACTTTGAAAATATTCGGACATGTCAGATTCAACTAGGGAATGGAGTCCTGTCAAAATTTTCTAGGATTTAGGCCTTTAACAAAAATTAGGGAATTTTAAAGTCAAAAAGGAAACAAAGTCCTGGCCAAATTTTTTATGATTTTATACTTAGAAAAATCCCGACAATGGGGGGTCATCATGTTAGGATCATGTTCATGCGTTTATTTTATTGGTTTCAAGTCGCGTGTTCGTTGCCATAAGTGTAATACACTTGTATCCCCGCATAAAAGGGTATAACGGTCCTGTCATCAGCAGCTAAGGTTGATGATATTGACTATTTGCCATTAAGGGTAGAAGTCTTTATGGGACCACAGCCTCGAGGACCCTGTCTAGTAAAAGTATAAGATAAACGTTAACTTTTATAAAGCGTTTAGCATAACTTGTTTTTGCACCGAGTCTCTCGTGGACGGGTAATCTGAGCTAGGACATCGGGTCCAGCGGGAGTCGTCGGCCGCAAAAACAGCATAATTGTATAAAAACACAAAATGCCGACAGCTTTCGCTTGAAAGGAGATTTTAGGAAAATCACTGAAAGAAAAGCTTAAAAAATGAACTAATAACACCTCTATTGGGCTTGAAAACATTCTACATTATTTGATAACTTAATCGGGAATCCATGCTGTAAACATCATAGAGCAGAATCAAGTGAGTGTCGAGAAAAATTGCTAATATTCTCATCTGCTTGACTTGTTTGTTTCATTGCTACCACTCACTTTCAGTGAATGAAATCCATTCTAAATGCTGACTGAAAGTAGTATTACAGTATCTATTTTGAAACACTACAGGAAATAAAACTGTTTCGAACCTACCTTTCGGTAGATCGACCTCTTATATAGGCCTTCACTCGAACTAATGTCATATTTATTCACACCTGATCCAGTACTTCCATCAAAGTAATTAACCTCAACCAACCTATGAAACCTCAACCAACCTATTTATATGAGAACCAATTAATACTACCAAAAGATACTCTGAAATGTTATCACCACAACATTCCTTGACTCTCTGATTTGCAGTGATTATGAACATACTTCTGAGTTTAAGCGTTAATATTCTTGCCAAAATTTTCCTTTTGAAACAGCCTCCTTTCAGAGCTAGAAAAACACGTCCGTCTAGTACGGAAGCCTGGGAGGGTCGAAAATGTTTACTGAGCCAAAACGTGTGTCACTGTCACTATCTTAACCAGAGACGCATATTCAATGATATAATAATGACTTGAACTTAGCAAACTAATTTTAGTTCAAATTTATGTGTAGAAAGCGTTCGAACCCTAACTGCAATGGTGACGACTGCCTGACACCTTTAGTTACTCCGTAAGTGTGGTGTGGTCGGCAACTTTAGTGTCAATGGAACAAGGGTAGAAATCAGAAAACTAGTAAAAAGTTTTGCATTGAGGTGTCAGTGGACATGTGGAAATGTCGCAGTACAGACATGATAAAGTGGCACTGGGAACCATCTGCATTAAAAATGTCAAACCTAAGATTATCAAAATGAAAGCAGGTTGCCAGTAGGCTTATGTGGGCTACTTATCCTACAGCGCAAACCTAAACTGGGCTGTACAAAACCTTTGCGGGTCAATCATCATGGGCCATCGTCAAGAATTGCCGATAATCTCGTCATTGTCGATTGAGAAGTTGGCAGTAAACAGGCCTGCGATGTTCCAAGCCCGGATCTTGATCAGATCGCCCGAAGTCTGACTCAGCGAGAAGTTCTCTGAGCTCGTGATGTCGTGTTTCTTGCTGGTTTGGGTCCAATCTTGCGTGCATCTCTTCCTGAAACTGATATTTCAGGATACAAATATGCAAACAACTTAGTGGGAGATATAGAACAGCCAGAAACAACTTACCAGTGGCATTGCAAGATTCTTGATGCTCGTATTATTATTTGTACAACTCAATTTTGTGCAACTCGCTTGCCTCACAAACTGAGGCTGTGGAACCGGAAGTCATATTTCAGGCTCGGGAGCTCCGGCTCCACCATTTAAAACTTTTTGGTTCCAGCTCCACAGCCCTGCTACACACACATGAGCTGAATTTAGAACAGAAAATGTCATCACCGCGACCGAAGTCTTCCTAGCTGTCACATCACTGAGGCTATTGCAGGCTGGGACGACATTAAACCTAAAATGTTTAAAGCCTTGGTGGGGCGATCGCCCCCCCCTAAAACCTTCGAAAGTAACTTTATTCACCGTGATTTTGCACAATTTGGAAAACAGCATTCGCGATAAAAGGCCATTTTGCCGTCTATTGTTTTGTTACAGCATTGTGAAGCAGCATATACTTCACCTCTCTTATAGCAGTGAACCCGTAATGAGACTTGACTACCAAATATTACTGAAATCGCCCCCCCCAACCTTACTGGCTGGATCCGCCCCTGGGCGATCATCCCCATGCAACATGAAGAGACCAGAGGTAATCCATTAGCTACCGAGGCATTTCCCCCTTAGCCTTTCTGGAAAAATGCATACCAAGTGCCCTGAAAAATGCCACGAAATAATTGCCAAAAGCTACATAATACCAGTTGTGGTTTTCGTTCTACCCTTGGCAATACAGACCAAATTTCATTCGAGAAATCTTGAAGGTACGCAAAGGACGATCTGCGCTTATTTGTCGTATGCGAGTTCCTCGAGAATATCTTTGGTGAGTGTTGCAAGAGTGCAAACTTTACGATAGTTGTCTGCTACTGGCCGTCAAATCATTGTATTCTTGCTCAAAAGTTTGTGTCCGTGTTGCCGGCGTTAAATCACAACTGCTCACTGTGGGTGTTGGACATCTTGGCATACCCTGTGTGAATTAGATAGACAGTCACAGTCATGTCGACGAGGGAGTCACTGTTGGAAGATGCAGTGCCAACCGTAGGCTTTTTACGGAAAATTTGGTGCAACTTGCATCTTCTGAACAAGGCCTTCAGCCGGGTGGGATCTGCTAGCTGGAACGAAATTTGCGCTGAAAAGACCGAGGTTTTGTGTGTCTCCAAAAACACTAGTTGCGTATGCTGCAAGTTAGCGGCAACACATTGCAGAAGGTAGAGAAGTTCAAGTACATTGAGGTGGTATTCAAGGGTGAAGGAAGACGGAACACGGAGATCGATATACGGATTGATAAAGCAAACACGGTATTGCCTGTGCTTTATCGCTTTGGGGACATAATACAGGAATCTCCAAATACCGCAAAGCTGTCCGTTTTTAAATATGTCTTTGTTCCGATTCTAAGTTCTAACCCAGTGTGGTCCAGCAACAAGCCCGCGGGACAAATGCGTAACGGGCTCCCTGTGACAAAGTTTTCGTCACAGTTCTGTGATACTGATAGGCAGTGTCGATTTTGCTGATTGGCAGTGACGCTTGTCCAATTAAACGCACGGGTATCCCGTTACCCCGTTACACTTTTGGAGGTCATCAAAACCGGAGCAATTAGAACACCCTTCAATTATCCAGTTATCAAATTTCTGCCTAAATTGCCAAAAACGTTGAAAGTTGGCAGGCACATGTTGCAACTTTGACAATTGATCCCCAATAAAATTCTTTATAGGCTACCTAAAATCACGAAGCAGCTTTTAACTTTTCAACCAAGGCAACAAGCCAGCATATTCCAGTACTGACTGACTGCATCCCAATCACCACTCCTTATGCGCACAACCCATCCGCTTCTCTAGGCCAAAAAGATACTATTCACTTACTCTAAGCCACAAGTTATACGTCTTATGTCAAAAATACCTCAAAGACATTTCCCCAAGGATTGGTTATCACAACAAGGAAAGACTCAGACTAGTCGGCACGTACACGCAATACGATCGCGAGCTACTGGAGCCAGACATCGACATAGGAGAATCTGCAAATCAAGCCTTCTCAGGTAGAAACACTGGCCCTCAAAGGAGGGTGGCACGCATGGTCCACGACCACAAAACTGATGCGATTTTTTAAAATTTGTTTTGCGAAGTGTTTCCGAAATGAAAATGAAATTTTTTTGAAACGAAAATGTTTTTATTTAGAAAACATTTGCGAAATGAATGTGTCTTCGAAACGAAAGCAAAATTGTTTTTGTTTTTGAAAGGAAAAAATTTTAATTTGCAAACAAAAGTGAGTGTTTCCAAAATGAAAATAATTTTTTTTTGAAACGAAAATGCTTTTATTTAGAAAATATTTGCGCAACGAAAGTGTTTGCGAAACAAAAGCAAAAATTATTTTAGTTTTTGAAACGTTCTTTTGTTTTTTTTTCACACAAATGCCAAAAACAAAATTTTCAGGGTGGCACGCATGTGCAACCATGCATGTCTTGGATTTCTTTCAATGAGATTCTTGGCCATACCTTTTCCATGAACTGCACAAACAGCATGAAAGAAATTTCGAGAGATGCATGGTAAACGTTTAGAAACCATACCATTTTGCAAACAACATCAAATTTGTTGTGCAATTTCGAAAATTGAGAATCGACGTCAATGGCAGTTCATGTGCAAATGAGAGAAGGTAATGCATCTCTCGTGAGTCTTTCAAACAGGGGTGGGGAGCCTATTTACTATCACGGGCCGCATAAGTTGTGAATTATCGCTGGCGGACCGCAAATAACAATTGATTTTATCCTAAAATTCTACCTTTATCTTATTACGAGGTATAGAGGCTTCATATGACAAACTGTCTTAGGGATAGAGGCTTCTGGCTTGTCTAAGTACCTGTCTAAGTAGCTGCTTATAATGGAACTTCGTTTTGACGCGATCTTGTAATCCAAATTGGGTAACGAAAATTCTGATGCGGGTCATATCAAATGTTCAAGGGGGCCGCATTTGGCCCGCAGGCCGCAGGTTCCCCACCCCTGCTTTAAAAGCTCAGGCCTAGCCTGTCGTTAGTTTGACACATTTGTTTGCTTCAATACGGGAAAGACCACTATAAGTGCCAGAACTATGCAAATTTAGAAAAAGTGGCGACCGGGTCAGAACTGTGTTACCGTGGTGACCGGGGGCATAAAGCGGGTTACGGTGGTGAGCGGCCGTTTCCATCTGGTTTACCCTTTAAGCCGGGATTCTCAAACTCAAATGACTCCGAGGGCCAAATGAGGACGTAAAAAGTAACCCGAGGGTCGCATTTTTAGGCTGACTCACCAATGGCGTTACCTGAACCTTACTAGATACGGCTTTTACATCTTTTTTCCTGTGAAACGTATCATGAAATAAGCAATCATTTCTAGCCGTCTCTACGTTCATTTAAAAGGAACTCGTTCATTCGCTTACACCGGGAATAAACAAAATAACGTTAATTATATTTGAAAATTCCCAAAAAGTATCGCGGGCCTCACAGCACGCCCCCGCTGGCCACATGCAGCCCGTGTGCCGCGTGTTTGAGACCTCTGCTTAAAGCTGATTTGGTCCGTTATTTTTCCGTCGAAAAGTCTAAAAAAGTAGGATCACAAATAGTTTAATAAGTTTGCTCATTTGTTGACCTTTTGGAATTGGTTAAAAGTTTTATGCTTTATTGACAGAAGCCAATAACATAGCGTATTGTTGAGCTCAGGGTTTTTTTCAAGGCGTTTTATGGGTTCAAAACGGACCCATAAATTTCCTGTGCCGACCCATAAAATTGGTACTTCCACATTAATTCTGGACAACCACGAAAAGTTTTAGCTGAAATGAATTGTTGCTTCAATTAACGTCCAAAACTGATTTGCCTCACACCAAATAAGTGCAGTGCAGACAGTAACCTCGCCTATTCATCAAAATCATCTCTGAAATCCCATGCAACGCAACAATTAATAATTTGACAGCAATTACGAGATAAACATTCACATTGCGCAGTTTTTTTAAGCAAAATGTTTGGTATCCAGTATGGAACTGTACGGACCCGATTTCTCTGATTCTAGGGATCCGCTGATAATTTTCTGATTCTAGGGACCCGATTTTCAATTCTATGGACCCGAATCGGGTCCCTTAAAGACCTTAAAAAAACCTGACGTTATGTAATAATTAACGCTTTGAATGCCACTGAGTCTGGCGCTTTTAGCAAGCCAAGTCTTTTTCATGGTGTCAAATGTTTTCAGCAAGCCAATCTTATTCCAGATTTTATGCATTCACTTTCGTATGAGGGTATTTTCAAAAGTTAATGTCACAGCAAAAACGTAAAGCGAGCCATTCAAGAATAAAGCAGTATTTTTCTAGTGAGCCTGAACAAAAATTTCTTGCTGTTAGCCAGCCAAAAAGTGCCAACGCCAGCAGCAGTGAATGCAAAAATTATTTTGATTCTGTTGTGCAGGAAGCACAGCATTCAACTGTTAGAATCTCAAAAGTATCGTCAGTTTCAGCTAACAGTCAGTCATACGCATAAAACAATCAGACTTTTCAATCATGGATTATGCTGAAAGGTTTTGATGAATCCCCACAAATGAATGTGTTACTCTGCATGCTCTGCTAAAAGCATCGGCAGTTGCCACCTGCCAAGGAAAGAATGGTAATATTTACACTTCGGAGCCTGCCAGGCCTCCATGCTCATACCCCCTAGACAATCATCTCAGCTCTGATTAACTCCAAAAAGCCAATAGCCTGGAAAAAACGCACGCAATTCACTATTTGATGCTATTCATCAGCATCGCATTTGAGATAAATTTAACGCGGTTGCTGAGCGCGTACATCTCACTGGGTTTTGAAAGAAGAGATAGCGAATCGAAAAATAGCTTCCTTGTAAAGCTTGATGGACTGCATTGGCCAGAATGATCGGCTTTGCGACCTCCACCATAAAAGTTATGTGGCAGTAACTGAGCCCATGCTGGGCTATTATGGTCGACCACCAATATTGCAGCAATGTGCTGTTCATTCCATTTGCCACAACCTGGCCAGAGCAAAGATTTTCAACTCTGTGCCGTGTTAAAACCAAGCAACGAAACCGGCTGTTTGATGCAACTCTGAATGCTCTCATAAATGTTTCAATTAACGGTCCAGAAAGTCTTCAATAGAGGGGCTTTACGTTTGTGCAGTGGGGATTGAAATTCAAAAATTGAAAAAAACTCCATTGATTTATAGTATTTCATATTTCAATTTGGGGGCTGGACGTTTTTGTTTGGGGGCTAACCACACCAAAGTCCCCCATGGCGACGAGATCGACTCCAGAGCAGCTCAATGATGAAGGCACGCTTGAGATTGCTCATGAAATTTGTGATTGAAATGGATAAAAGCAAATAATAAACGGAGAGTGACACAGGGAGCACTAAAGACCCTAAAATCTGCAGATGACGAGTAAGAAACCCATGCTTTTACTGATGAACAACAGCTGTTTAATGAAGCTGCAGTTGAAAACTTTGTGTTGAAATTATTGTAAATACAGTAGTACTAATTGTGTACTGTGACTGCCAATAATGTAATAAACAATATGTTTAGGAATTATTTTGTACGTTTTGCTAAAAATAGCGGCCTCATACAATTTCTTGGTGTTCCCTTAAACCAAACCTTAAAAAAAACCTGGTTGAGCTTACTAAAAGGACTATACGTAGTGCCCACAACATGCCAGCCAGCGTATGTCTGCAATGGTTGGAACAGATGTGCAGAGTCTCGCGAACGTTTGCATCCAGTAGTACCGCCCGCTGCATATGTTTCCATTCTGAAGATTTAATCCGAAGACTATGGTGTTCGTTAGCTGTTCGCACGGCCGGCCAGCCGATGCAACCGATGCGGCTGCACTGGGCCCCGCGCCTCAGGGGGCCCTGCGCCATGGTGGTTGGCCAGGTTGTTTATTTTTGCCAAGTACTCCTTGTGCAGGAGAATTGTGTCATGACTTATAAATCTCATTGTTAGCAAATAATTATCTCGTTTGAGTGAACGATGAATTTCCTCTAGTTTTATTATCAAACGAGTGTTACATCTACACTCCACTACGTCGCACTCTTCATGGATAGAATTTGATTGTTACTAGTGCCAGTTGAGACTGAAGTAGACCTGCAGCTACTGCAAACAAGGTGTGTAGTGATTCAACTGGCAATGAACCGGTCAAGACGAGTGTCTGTCTTCTTCCTTTTGATAGCTGTTCTGATAAAGTAAAATTGTTCAGTTCTGGAAAGAATCTTCTGTTTTGGAAAGTGTTTGGTTGGTTGCGGGTCATCGGCATTTTAACAAAGGCTCGCAGTTTTGCTTCGTGGAAGATTTGGACACAGACTAGTTATTTTAATATTTTGTTCAAACAAAATAATTGTACCACTTGAAACAAACGACAAAAGATAAGAGGTTGGTCCTGTGGAAGCCAACAATCTCATGCAAACCAGCGAAAAATTTTGTGAAGTGTTCGTGCTTAAATGTGCCTCATTTACTTTGTCCACATAATTGTTCGGCGTTATTTGTCGGTCATGCAAGTACTTTTATCATTTGCCGCCCCACCAAACGTTTGTTGTGATTTTCCTATTTGCAAGCGTCAATCAGTAGGTAGAAAAACCACCACTTCAAAGTCCATGCATGTTTATAAACGTGAAGGATTCCTAAAGCTGCTTTGCAGCTTAACTAGGCAAGGCAAAAATTGTGAACGTCATCCGGCATGCTAGTTCCTGTTTATCAATCAATTTGGCTGCTATATGCTTCTATTTCATCAATCAACCATGCACATTATATATTGCATTTGATAAATGTCACTACAACTGTGACATGGTTGCTGAAAAATCTTTGTACATTTTAATTCTGATTCATAAAAAACAGTTTGTATTCCAAGTCCATGCATAATGAAGAATGAGTAAGTTCTATAACAGAGTTTCCCAACCAGGGATACATGTACCCCTAGGGTACATTTGCCTATCTGAATGGGTGCATTTTTATACATTTGCAACAAATTAACTTTAAGACATGAAGACGGAGTCTGCATTTATAATTCCAAAATTCTAAAAGTTCTGTTAATAATTTAGTAGATTCTTGGTGTTTTACTCAGCCATTTTCTCATAAGAAATTTTTGGGGGTGCATGCTCATCTATTGAAATGCTAAATGGTGCATGATCAGAGAAAAGGTGGTAACCACTGTTCTATGAACTTTGGGTGGATACATAGGTTGCTCTCTTGGGAAGTCTGGTTTTTCGTGCATTGCGTCATAAAGCGGATAGTTGATCATGTGCACAGACGTTACATTTATGCGCGTCTGCGATTGTGGATACCGAAAGCGAGATAAGCAATCAGTTCATGTTTGAACAGTTTTCTGCAAGTCAGTTCTTCTTCAAACGAAAGTGTCGTTCAACAAGAGCGCAGTAATTCCATTGTAATTTCAATTCGCTTGTCAGTTCGGTTTGGTTGACGTAACTTTGCACTTGCGCTCGCCGCCCCATTGCAGAGCTTCCGTTACAACTTTCGGCATGAGTACGAGTGGTAGCAGTACACTGTCTAATGACCACCACAGCAGTATGCAATTAGTAATAAACATGATCGCGGCTGGAGGCACATGAGGTATGCACACTACTCATAAAATAAACTGTTGTGTTATCATGTAGCCTACATACAGATCAACTGCAACATTGTGCCGTCTTTTGTGATATTCATATAGCTATTATGCTAAAATATCTTCACAAAAAAGGTCATGAGCACGGTTGACTTGACACGATGACGTAATAACACCACTGCTCAGAGGGGCCCCGCGCCTAGGTCTTGCATTGGGCCCCCACCTGCTAGGGCCGGCCCTGGCTGTTGGTAATCTACTTAACCAAAAAATTTGACACTTGGATTAGAAAAACCTGCGCGAATTTTATAGGTAAAGGAGCAGACTATTTTTGGGGGGTGCGAAGGATATTTCGCCCAAATTTCCTCAAATTTGCCGGAAACCGTTTATATGGAAAACTTTCCCTCTGAAAATTTTTTGTAGCTGTTGGTGCTTTATATTTTCCTGCACCGTGTTGCCATAGACTTGAAAACAGAAAATTTGCCACTGTGAAGTTGGTTCTTAATAAATCAGCTGAAGCAAGTGTTTTAAGCTGTGCAAAGGCATTGGCAAAACCTACTGGATCTTTACAGTGAGTATCTGCCTCACAGTTCTGAGGTTTAGAGTTCAATTAAGCAATCCAGCTCTTGCTGTCTCTTGCTGCTAGTCAGTGAGGCATAGGCAAAAAGCAGCTTCTTACTCTGAAGATATATATATGCGATATATGTGGCGTGCATCTTATCCTTCTTTTTCAACATAACTGTGCCATCAGTCTCACAACATTGTCTGTTCAACTGCACATATATGCAACATGCACCAAACTGCATGGTAATATAGTTTTATTCAAGCGCTGTATTCAAATTAAAAACTAAATCTTTTGTGTACTTGCCAGGCGTGGACTCTACTAATATGAAGTAGGTGTCCTGCAGCATATTCTATTCCTACAATGTACAATTAATAAAGCAACATGAATAAAATACACTAATCATATCATTTTTGCTCAAACTTTCAAGTCAGTCCGTTGCTCATCAACTTTCACGAGCTAAAACACGAAGTTACTAGGAACAGTTTGTTGATATTTTATACATTTGATGTGATGTGTTTTCTATGACATAACAAATTTTCATTTTGACAAAAAAGTATAATTTCATTTGTGAAAATGTCGGAACTTCTGTGCCCGAATGTTTCGAAAATTTTCCCGATTTTTCGACAAATCAGAACTTTTGGGTATGCGCTTGCACCCACAACCCCTGTACACCACTGGCGGCCCCTATGCACCCACAGCCCCTATACACCACTTGTTCATCGGTTTGCACAGATTTATCGAAGATTTTCACTGGGTCACTTTGAGCTTTCGGTGCTTTTTACATTTTGAATTTTTTTACTCACTAAGTAGACTTCGTTACGACGCTAAATTGCAGTTTTCCCTTGTGGGTTTTTCAATTATATTATCTATCGTTATTGCTGGCCCGCAAGCTGTGTTAAGCGTGTGAAAACCGGGATCCCGGTTTCGCGAATTCCCGAGATTTTAGCACATTTTTGTGTTCTGATGCTCGCTCCTTCCCTGAGTTGTTTAGTTCAATCTTTATCGTTATTTTTGCGGATTCCCATAAACCCAAGACTTAAAAATTGGAAGAGAATGCTTGAAGAACAGATGTAGAAATTAGAAATATTCGTAAGATGTTGTTTGACCATAGGATTGAAAAACAAAAAAGTTAATTTTGAGCAATTTTGAGTTACACTTGCATTTTAAATCACTTTTTGTCGAGAAAACATCAAATGACTGATGCTCTGGTCAGATGTGCCTCAACGAAGTCACTTGAATGGCACTATAGAGGTGACAGATCGGGAGATCTTCTAAGCAATTACTTATGTTTTGAAAGCTGCTGCTAGATGACAAGAAATCAATTTTTTTAATAACGCTTCAACAGCATTGGCCTCGTGGCTTTCCAATCGCAATTAAAAATGATGGCCGCGGTATTACGACTGTTCATCAGCAGCGAGTATTCTATTCCACTGCTGCAAGCGTCTCCAGCGAAACACGACGTGTGTCTTTATTTGAGGTAGAGAAAAAACTGTTTTTATTGGGATATTTTGAGATTTTGACTTTTGATTAATTGAAAAGCGCTTTCGTTGTTGACACTGAAGTTGGACTTTGCAACTTTAAACAAAATCAGCTGGCTGTATGGAAAAATCGCAAAAATTCAGCTCGTCATACCTATATTAAACCTCTATTCTCATTCCAACGAAACAGTGCTATTACCATAAGTTATACAAATGAGTGAGCAGTTGAAGTTTTATTGATGTCGTTAATATTTTTAAGTTGTAGCAAAAATTCAACAAATCTCTGTGACTAGCTATAAGGAAAAAAATCGAGTAGTTGTATAATGCTCGTGCAAGGTTTCCTTGCCAGAGCACCCTGGCCCACTGATGGACCTTCCGCAGTTTCCCAGTGGGTAAAGAGATTTTCAAAACGTTTTTACAATGGCAATAGTTTTTTAGAAATAAATGACTATCTTTATGCTCGGGATGCATGCAAAGTAGTGTGTCAACTTGTCAGTATTGATAGCAACTATAGCAAGTTGGTGGACAACGCGTTTTATATGAAAAAGCAATGGGCAGATCAAAATGTATGCTTGGAAATTTTGCTTGAAGAACAAGCTATTTTATAGCTTTAGAAAAATGCTTCAGGTAATCAGTGTTGTATGTTTTGCTTTAAATGTTTTGTAACAGATATTTTGAAAGCTTTCGCCTTTGCAAATGCAATGTGTTCTGGTAATTCTCCAGTACGTAAAGAAGTAAGAAGCATGCAAGACACCATTCTAAAGATAGATACCAGCTGCTTGCTTGTGTTGCTTGGATACTGGAAGGTAAGGTGAAATCGTAGACTGTGGAGGTAACACTTTTTTGTCTTGATCAAAACAACAGGTCTTAGTCTATGTACCAAACGAAAGTCGTGTTGCAGGTACTAAAACAATATGATTTTCTCAAAAATGTGATCGACTTCCCTATTCTTTTAACTAAACGTTTTAAGCAGTCCTCAACCAAGGGAGGCAACTTTGTGGATTTGTTCCCAAACAACCACGGGCCTTTATGAAATTTCGACCCTTTTCTTGGGTCTCTTACATGCAAATAAGGAAGTGTTTGTAATTTTTGGGACGCGTATTGTAAATCCTTTTCAAGTGAAAAATTGGAGTAGACGCAGATTGTTTTGGTAGTTCCGGTTGAGAAAAAATCATCGTTTTGCTCTTCGTTTTCCATTAACACAAAAATATTGTATTCCAGTGATTAATTGCCCAATTCGAAAAATAATTTCATCTGTCCATTGACTAAGCAATTGCAGAACTAGGGTAGCGATGAAAAAACTCTTTCAACTTCTCTTCTCCTGGATTCGCCACTGTCTTTCGAAAATATGCAACTGCATTCTAGCTCTGATAGCTAAAATGGTTCGGTCAATTTTTCATTCAGTTTTAACCAGTAGCTCGAGATTAGGTGCGAAAAGCTAAGTATTACGAACTTGCGCGCGGCTTTAGCTCGCCTTGCCTCTTAAGCCCTCTTGTGGCCGTTTTGTACTTGCCGTGGGGAGCACTGGGTGTGGCGGAAACGCACGAGGTTTCGAGGAGGGAATTTCAAAGTTAGTGCATAGGGTTGGAGAAGGCATATTTTTTGGTAACGGTTTCCACCGTATTTGTGTGATTTAACGGTTTCTACCGTGTTGTGACTGATTTAACGATTTCCCTGGTGCTTTGTCCTTTTGTGACGTCTGTGTTTTAGTCCGTGTGCTGTTTTGAGACAGTCAGTGTCGTGTTGTACAGTTTCTCTGCCGTTTTGTGTTACTTCTGATTACAGAGGCTTTGTCGTCACTGCGTGCTGGCAGCTCAGAGTTAGTAAGTCAGGCAGGTCTGTTCGTTGCACGGCTTGCTCAAGATAGTTACGGGACTGCAGATTAGCAGGGGTGCGTTCGCGGTGTGAAAGCCATTAACCAAACCTTCCCAAACCCAAGCCCTCAAGTCAAGGCCTTCGGCACCGTAGGTTTTTCCTACACTAAGTACTGGCAATCTAACGAGCAAAGCAAATGTTTACTTTTGTTGAAAAGTTTTACACGCCGGGTGTCTTGCCTGGAAAGAGGCGGCTGGAAAACGTGTTGTTCAATCAGCCGAGGTTTTATGCTCTTCTGCAGCTTTTCATTCTCACACCGTTGCTCCTGCTTTCCGTTCTCCTGGTCTCGCGGATTTTTTTGCCCGAGTCGATGCCTCGCAACGCTTTAGCGTCTGCAAGTCATCTCGCCAAAGTGGAAATGCATCCGGTCGCTTATGACGGCATGAAGCCCGACACACGAACCGACAAGTAAGAACAAAGTGAATGCATGGTGAAATAAAGGATTGCTTTGATGGTGCATTGTACAGTGTCACCGACACTGTCGCGTAAGGTGCTCCATAATCACTTCAGTGAGGTCAACGTATTTCCATTTACGATGTAGACACCTCTGCATAGCTGTTTATATTTTGTACCAGGACAGCCTTTGCTTTGAAGCATTCTGTGTGACGCGACGTGGTGGCTGCCAACCGTGTTGATCAAAGGGATAAGACACCGAACAGAATGGGATAAAACACCAAATGGAAATTTATATGCTAATGTGTGTAACATTATTTTGATTAAGTGAACTTTCTAAAAATTTTAGGCTTTTGCCTTTGCTCTAGTCATAGTGTTTCAAAATCCCTGCCGACCTTGTAAGAGCCGGATAAAGACCTAGTCTGGCACCGGATCTGGCGATGTATTAACACGTCTGATTGTCATAAAACGTTGACGAAGAGATACGGAGCCAACCTGTCTTCGCTTACAGCAGGCCTGCACAACTCAGAAAGCTCGAAGGGCCAAATTGATCAACATAAACTCGCCGCGGGCCGCAAAAGTGTACACATGGTTTTTGGGTCTCATATGAGGCCTTGCAAACCTTGTGCTTTTGACCTAACTATTGCTAATACATGGGTTCGCTTTCAGCAGTTAAGTCAGGGAAGGCACTCATAATTCTCAGATTACTTAACCTCCCCCAAGCTCCTGTTCTGTCCCAAACTATTAAAATACCAAAGAA
>Ga0210059_1002444_pt1 | contig 29085 bp, 18 predicted proteins | sample Ectturendosymbi2_FD_188042 | JGI IMG/M metagenome (GOLD analysis project Ga0210059, IMG submission 188042) | Ecteinascidia turbinata endosymbiont from Florida, USA - Sample 2 (SPAdes) (version 2) | ecosystem: Host-associated > Tunicates > Ascidians > Unclassified | place: Key West, Florida...
GACGTTCGATGCTCTTCTATACGATTTATTAAATTGCGTTGTGTTTGCCCGATGTACGAGGCACCGCATGAGCAAGTAAGCTTGTACACAACGTTAAACCGGTTTAGTAAAGCTTGCCGGTCTTTAACAGAGAACCAACTTTGAAGCTTTCGAGTACTTTGAAAACAACGTAGCTTCACGTTCACTACAGCCTTGTGTCTTATAAAGCTGCTGAGTTCCTGTTTCCTGTCGTGATTAACCAATAAGAACCTGCAGCAAGATCACTGCAGTTCTATTGCTATGCACTGAAGATGATAACAGTTGTTATCGAAACGTTTGCAAGATGTTAGTTGTATCGTTTGCTTTGGCCGTAGTATTTATTATAAGGCTATTTAGCACTTCCGCTTTTCGTGTACCAATGGTTTAAGCTGTTGGCAAAGGATCAACGAAGCAGTCCAATGAGAAACTGACCCGTCTCTGTTAGAGGCTGGCCAAGTTCCTTCCAATACTGCCTTATTGTAGAGGCCGTACGTGATGGCACTGAGCTGCGAACCAGTTTTCCGCACGAACTGGAAGACACGGACAGCCAGTGCGGGTTTGTTATAGACCGCACACAGGTGGAGCAGCATGCGATAGTATGTTTCGTCCGGCAACGGAATGCATTCGCGTTCTTTCAGGCTGTACAGGGCGTCATAAGCCGTCCTCAACGCAGCGTCTTCGTGCCTGCAACCTTGAACAAAGGCAGGGAGGCACGCGAACCACGCGCCGTAGGAGTGGCTGACGAGAAGTCGCGCCCACAACTCCGGGTCGCTGTTATGCGCGCGCGAGACCTGGAAAACATGTGCAGCACCGTTTTACAAGTGAAGACTGAGTTTGGTCACAGGAAGACTTGGGATATTTTAACATACGTAGTACCGCTTTCAGACGCGCATAATATGGAAACCATCAGGTGCCAGGACTCAGAGAAATCATGTTTTTCACATTTCAGAAAACTTTCTTTTCTAAGTAGACTTTTACAACCACAGTCACTTTGTTCATCGTTAAACAGGAAACCACTACGAAAAATCATGGCGCCTGCTGGAGCTCTTCGTCACAGCTGCACAATACAGCGGGTTGGCCAGTACTAATGCATAACAAGGAATAGGCCAGAAACGTCGGAGGATATTCGAAAATGCGATAACGAAAAGAAACAACCGACACCTTCTGCACAGTTCTGATCTCTTGCTTTGTTCGACTGCCGAACATGAACGTATCAGACTTTCTTCTCGGTCTGTCGTTTCGTTGTTCTTGATCTGCTTCGCCCTCCGCGAGGGAAAACAACTCGTCCTGCAGCTCAGGGAAGGTCGTGTATTGATAACCAACTCCAGCAGGGAGGCCAACCTCGTCTGGAGGCATGATCATTACCGTGTGTTCGCTGAACGGAAAACAATCGCAATTTAGATTGCCTACGCTACGAAGCAAGTCAAAAAGCAATCTCTATTATGCCCTATTATAAGATTTTTCCAAACAGCGACCAGGTTTGAACTCCTTATACTAAATCCGAAAAACGTTTACTTCCCAGCGGAAATCACTGAAAACTTGATCGCGCCCGCTCCTTTGCAGTAGCGTATTTATCCAAGTACCAGCCTTTGCTGATCACAAGCTTCTTCGCATGACTTTCAGATGCGCAAACAGAGCGTGCCAGTAAACAACGCATACAGCTGGGCGTTACGCATCAATGACTGCCGTTTCACAAAATAAACGAAATGCGGAATCACAACCAACAGTGCAGACCATGCAGTGGGTGACGCACGAACCGCATGCCAAGAATACCTTTTCAATGAGTCGTCAGGCTCGATCAGTTTTAGATTATCCAATGCGTGCTCCGGGGTGAGTCGGTCAATGCATTCGTCAAAGAAGACCAAGCTGGACGAGCGGCCTGACGCGACGTGGTCACCGCCGACGTCGAACGAAGCGAGCGAGCGCTCTTCGATGAATGACGAAAAAAGCTGGGTGCTGGTAAGCGCGGTGTAGAATCGCTGGCTAGCGCGATCGCGACTTCTCGTGAATTCTGCGACACACAAACAAAGCCAACCATAAAACCCTCGTCCGTTGCTGCATAGATTGTGTCGTTAAGCTGTACGTCAACCAGCTATTACCACGCTGCCTTTGTCACTGACACGCCAGCGACTGTCTCACTGGCGACGAACACCGTGACAAGTAAGAACAGCCATCAATTCGATTCATGTCTCAACAGTGTCAGTGTAAAATTTGAAAATAGTGGTTTATTTCATATGCGTTACGGTCTCTCGCAACATTCGGTAAACCCAGGAAGGCTTTTGTTTGAGGAAGGTTTTCACCAAACAATGCGGTGTTTTTTTCACTGGATTAACGCTGACGCTCGGGAAATTTTAACACCGGGCGACTTCATTCTCCCAGCATATTTCTGAACGGAACAAGTTGCGTCACTTACTGATACATTCCCTCTGGCCGACTTTGTACACAGCCGAAGTAGCGGTTTTAACATAACAGGAGAGACAATTTTAATCGGACCATTCAAACTTGGTGATGCATCAATATTTTTCTCACAACGCCCTCGGAAACCGCGGTCTTTCCTCTGTAATTACTGATAAGCTTCACAGCTGAATTCATACACAGTACTGCTGAACGAACCAGAACGTGCAAGAGCGGACTTGTATAACTACAACGCGCTTGGAAAGCACGAAGCGTCCACATGCGCAACAAGAAGAATTACACGTCAAGGACAGATAAACGACAAAGCGTCGGTTCTAAGTTTACCGCGATGCCATCCATGCCTCGGTCGCATCTATGGTACGAGGACAAGACTCGGAAGGTTCACTACATACGGAATAACTGCTCGGCAAACCTACGCTTACGTAGGATATTGTCGTTTCTGGGCCCTGTAACGAGTAACACGCTTCTGACATTGACACACAAGAAAGTACTGGGCATTCAAAGCAGACAATCTTCAAACAACTCAGATAAATTCTAAACGGTGATTCATCATTTTCGTGTGTTATAAGGTTGAGTTGCATTTCAGCAGTACCTAAGATCAAATGAGCCTACCAAACAACACGAAAACAAAAAATGCAATCAACTAAAGTCGTTTTTGACCTTTTCGTGGAATTACAACATTATTTCGCACTCGATATAAACATGTTCAGTATCGCAGGTTTGAAAAGTATAATGCGAAAAGGACAGAATCACGACAAAACAAAACTTGATCACCTTGAATGCTAAACAAAGACGAAGGGTCTGCAGTTCCAACATTTGGTGCTTCCGTAATTGGGAGAAGAAATTGTCGGTATCCTTTCATGACCGCACACATTAATTTCAAAATCGCTTCCTGGAAGAACAAAAAAACAAACGACATTTAAGGATTACCCATTCGACACAATTTGTTTCAAAAGAAGTAACCCTTGATTCCCACCCAGTCTAAGGCAGCTCCATCACTATGAATGCACGATTTAACCGACATCGTTAATATAACTCATGAAGTTGAGCAAAGGATCCTTTCATAGGCTGCAGAGCACGCAGCTAGTCACCACGAAACTCAATACGGAGTTGTCAGCTTTCCACCGGTTTTGAACGGACTTTCGCAACTCCAAAGTGTGGAACTGTCGCCTGAGAATCAAGTCATAATCTGCAAACGTAATAACTTCTGCCGCAGAAAGTCGCACTAATCCTTCAACAAGCTTTTTACACTGCACAAACGTATGGGCGTATGGATGCACACCCATTTCATACCCGATATGGTGGCGTTTGAACGGAGGAGCTTAACTAAACAGTGTAAATGAGACCTGTTCTTTTTCATTCACTTAAAATTTCTTCAGTTGCCCAACAGTTTTTAGCTACAGTGCTGAGCTTCACTACAGCAAAGCCGCAAGAATCACACAGCACCTCCAGAATAAATTAAGATCAGCCATCTGTAAACCAACTGAATGAATTACTGCGAACAGGCAAAAAGCAACTTCTTGCGTTGAAGGAAAGCATTATTTGAGCTGCGTGGCCACTGGCCATAGCCAATTCGCATGGTGAGCTCAAGTATCGCAAAAACGAAATTTTGTGACAATCTGTTTAGAAACGGTAATGAAAAGACCAACAGATTTCAATTGCCTTTTTGACTAGGAATCAATGTAGCAACGACAACAGATAATCGCGAAGAACCAGCAAAAGGATACCTGAATAGCCAACTCAAGCTGCGAACGTCTCTCTGTCGGCGTCAGGTCCAAGTCCAGCACCGACCCTGGGCCGGCGGCCATTTCTTCTCTGCTGTGCTCAGTCACCTCCTTAAAGTACCGCTGCAAGGTGGTTCGCAGATGTTTTGTTGGTTTTCGGGGCAAAAGCTTCCAGTTGATTTTCTTGTCTTCGAAACTGTTATGTAATCGTGCTTTTGTTTTACATGAACCAAACTTCAGAGCGCTTTTCGATTATTAAAAAGCATCAAATGATTACTTAAGGCAACAGAAGACGCTGGGCTGTTCGTGAAAAAAGTACAAGCACGTTCTTTTAGCATCCGCAACAAAACCAAAAGCAATAAACTACTCACTGAGTAATTCTGCTGGTGTCCAAATTGACGCAAACCACGTCCTTCGGTGGCTCGTAAAGATCAAAATATCGGGAATCGACACCAACAATAAATGGGGTCGGCGCTTCCAAGACATAACCCATTTCGAGCGGGCACAAAGGCACGTACGTGCATTGCCATTTGAAAGGAAATAATAACTGCAAAATTTAAGAGCGCTCATTTATTGATCGGCACTACATGCTTGCACATGTTCCAAGCAATACGTCGCATTTTGCGAAGCTGACATTATTTGGCCGAAAGCATCAAAGCAGCTGGTATTTTACCGCGATGCACCGAACCGAAATTCGCTGAACGAAAATAAAATGCTATGTTTGTAGCCGAACGTAATTATTGCAACTGCATTCTAAAAATGAGACGCTTGCGACATACAGCTACACAACGCAGCAGTTCAACGACTGATCGTTTTCTGATGTATCATTGTATGCTTGAACTTCGTTTCGTGAAGCTGAGTTGATATCAGCAACTCACCGTTATGAGAGCTTCGGCGACGCGCGTGATTTCGGCTGGACGGAGGGAGTGAATCACGATCTTGTGTTCAGTCAGTGCCAGTACGATGAGGTTGATCGCGTCTTCAGGACCCAGATCACTGAGAAGCGCAACGAACGACGCTCCACTGCCACACACGTCATAGTGGTTAGACGCTAGTTTTTGTCCAAGATGCCGACGCAACGTCGCAGTGCCACCCCGGTCATTACAATTCGGCGCATTACCTGAGTGCTAGCACACGACATTAAAAGGTTAAAAAGGTTAGTGGTTAGTCACAAATCCAATCCAAACGCCGTTGGCTACGAACAATTAGCACTCATGCTATTATGACAACGGTCTGTAAATTGCCCCAGGTAAAACGTTCCGTTGTTGATATTCAAAATCGTCAGTAAAAAAAGAAACACGGTGTACGAACCTCAACGGAATCGGGGTGATCTGCGGTCTAATGAGGACAGCCGTGTGCATGGGAGACATCTGCATGTAAATCAAGGGTGCAATTCCAAAATTTAACGGCACAGGAGGTTCATGTTGGTTCAATTAAAAATTGTCACGACACGTCCGAAAGACCTATTGAAGTTACTACTTACAAGCATCGGTAGTGATCGATAAGATAAAATGCATTTTGTGATGAAGCCTGAACTAACGACCAACGATAATTAACCAAACATTACACAGATCAGAGACGCCTACGTATGCCAAGGTTTTCAGTAAGAAAATAAAACGTGCGAAAGATTACCTGATACTGCACTCGCGGACGTTGCGAAGTGGGAAAGGGAACGTTGTGCATAAAATGCGCGATGTGCCTGTATGAAAATAGTGAACAATCCGTAGGTTGTTTCGATCTAAATGGAACGGATTCTTACTTGGATTTCTACCACATCGCATTAACACAGCATGAACTACAAATTCACGGTCGAGTGGACGCGTTCGTCCGATAAACTGGTTGAACCTGGAGTGCAAGAAACCGCGTTTCTGTGCTTACTCGAGCTGCGTGCGCAACTTGTGTTTTGCCCGATAACTAACGTTGAACCAACACCGTTGCACAACTAGAAAATTTACTGAAACCAGGCGTGACTACATGATGCTGTTGAAGCAAAGAAGGGAACAAACGAGTAGCTTTTCCAAAAATCTCAGAAAACAAACTTTCACGTTTAAAAAATCATTTGACGGTGAAGAAGAACTTGTGGGGCATCGACGCTTTTAATTCTCAGCTTAAAAAAGAATTTTAAGTCTTTCAATACCAAATATTAATACTGTGCTTAATTTAGCCTTTCTTTTTTCAGATCATCTAATAAACTTTTGCTTTTAGCTAAAACGCGAGAAGTTTCATTAGCTTTGTCTACATTTCTCGTATGCAGCCATTGTAAGTAACAATGCCACAAACGACAGACTACACACCTAAACCCGCCAAAAACTGATTTTGAAAATCTTATTTTACTTTCTTACATTTGTACAAAGACTACTGCCGTCCATGTTACGATCCAACATGCCATCTCTACGCCATGACTTACATTTTTAAGCGACCACCACACTAACAGCAAGAACATTCGCTTCTTGCAGTTTTTCTGGTAAGCCCCTGCGTTGAAGTGACACGTAAGCTGCGAATTATTGAACAAGAATCGTTTTCAACAAAAACGCGGAAGTGGAATTTTGCAGGGAATTTATAGGAAAAATCTGCTCCTATCTCGGGCGACCACATCATATCACGATTGGAAATTGACGTTAAATTTTTTTGGCGTTGCTGAACTTACGCAACTCGAGCTTCGCTGCCATTTGTTTAAGTAATGAACACGACGCAAATCTAAGCCAACAACGCACTAGTACAATTACCTCTCTACAGGAACAGTGTGAGCGATTGGGGACACTGTGAGGCGGTAGAGATACATCAAAAAGTCACGAAAAGCGTCAAACATGGGCCACTTGGACAAGAGGCACATGGCTTTGTTGGTGTGTACAGTTTTGGTTGATCGCGACCGCTGACCATCGCCGCGTAGTAAGCCGAGCCTGAAGCGCTGGTCATCGTTGAGTTTATCTTCAGGGTAACTCTCGTAGAATGACACGACAGCACCAAATACCTGCGGCGACAGTAGGGTTTTATACAAATTAAGAACAAACAGCACTGATGCAACTAAGTCATTAAGTCAGCAGTAGAAATCAGCCGCACACACCTCAGGCGTTTTACTGCAAAGTGTTCATAATTTTGTGCTTTTTTATGTTTTTTCTTTATAATTTTATGTGCTACAAAACTTTCATAAAAGAAAAACGTGGAATAAAGTAGAATAATTTCAAAAAATAACAGTGAAATGGACGTGCTTACCTGCAAGCACAATATACATAAAAAACTCAACCCAGTAATCTTTTTGTGTGAGTGCCAACGATCAAAGCTTATCCGATTTAAACTAGAGCAGGTTACCCGCAATCCATCTCGCAAACAGTACACGACCAGAATCGATTTCAATCCGGTTAAGCGTGTCTCGTTTAATAAGTACTCATTGACTTCACTGTTGCACAAATTTGTAACTATACGCAGTGCCGGATTAAGGTAGCGCGGGTCCTGTAGCATTTCAAGAGCGCGGGGTTCCAAGTTAAAAAACTCAACACCTGCTAAATCATAACATGTGTGGGCAAGGCATCCGTGTTACTAGATTTACTCTGCATGCTCTGTCCAGTTCGCATCGTGACACAACAATCTGAGTGTATCGTCCTCTAATGCTGCCAGATAACTGTGACCTAAATCTGCGAAACGGTGTCACAAAAAAACTGCTAGATTCTGATAAAGTCTTGTCACAAATTTTCACCTAAAATCTGATAAAAGCAGTGAAATTCTGTTAAAAATATGTTATTTTTAAGATGGTTGAAAGAAATTAATAAAATTATTCATTATATTCACTTTTCGTCTTGCACTCACTCTCAGTGAGCATGAGCTGAAAATGCCGGTCTTGGCCACCACATTTTTCGGCCCACAATTTTCTTTCAGTCAACATTTTGAGCAACAGAACTCAGCGACAAACAATGTGAGCATAGCTTCAGCCCTACAACTTTCCAAGTCTGGTCTTTGTAATTTAAAAACTTAGAGTTACATTAGGGGGCATGTAAAAAGTTCTTTAGTCTTATCTGAGTGCTTTTGCTATGCCTTTCTAAGTTCACAATGTTTCACCATGATTGCATTATTGCAAACTTCACAAAAGGTTCTTCTTGAAACAGCAGGATAGGCATCTAAGTTCTGAATCTTGCAACCACATATGTCAAAACATTTAGCAGCTTTGGTTTACCAGGAATGCTTTTGCCATACATTACCATTTACTAGCGTAACTGAACCACTTGGCACTATCGTGCAGTTGGATAAAAACATATTTTACCAGTGTTGTCTTTTAACCTAACACGCTCACTAAGCACACAAGCAAATCATAGGCTTCACCAAGCCATCTGACCACTTGTTATTATGATACGATTGATTATCTGCTTGAAGCAGCTTCGTTGCATCATCATAAAAATTCCAAATGATTGCAGGCAGCTGGTTGTGCTTTGTCCTGGTGTTACCCAATTAAAGAGTCATAAAGAAGGGAAGTACAATTTTTTATGAAGGTGTAGAAGTTTTCATCTTGCAAAATTGTTGAAACAGGTTTTTGGTCAGGAGTTTGTTACCTGGTATTCTGGTAAACCTGCCAAACGTTTGGTAAAATCCTGCTAGAAAATTAGTCAACTGCTAGGTTGAAAAATTTAAGGCTAACAGTGAGAAAATCCTGCTGTATTTAGCAGCAAATCAGCTAAAATTTCAACACTGCTGACCGCAATCTTAAGCTTTTTTTACGTAACTTGTAACTGTATAAAATGAATCAAGCGAGAATTTCTGGACACATACAGCGTTCAACTGAAAACCTTCGCTTATTACTTATGGAAAATTGAGCAAAATACTTTAGATTGAAAACAATATTATATATAATGTAATGAATAAGATTTATTTCAGAACACCGCGTGGCCCCCAAAAGCGCGGGGCCCGTAGCAATTACTATATTTGCTACTATTGTTAATCCGGCACTGAATATACGAAATTTATACGGATATTTTGATCGAAGATATTTGAACCTCAAAAGCTCTCAACTCCTCTGGCTTCATTCCCAGCAAATCTTAACAAATATGTGACAATCATGGGCACGATATTCGCATATACAACTGTCCATTGAAAGCACAAAATTAAAATTTCATAGGAATTTTTTTTGCCGCAAGCACGATACAGACAAAACATGCGAGTACTTTTGAATGGCGTAAGGTTGCTAGAAATCAGTGCTGGAAAATTTTATAAAAACCTGTAAACCTAAAATTCGCTCAAAACTTGATTGTTCACTGTAAACAACAAAACAAATTTATCACTCTGCACGATGAAAACGGCGCGTCGATTTAATCATGGTTTGTTGCAAGAACAAGTCTTAAGGCTGCAGTATGTTTGGTGGTAAAAAAAAGCCTACGGTATGATCTGATTCCTGAATCCCCTGTCCACTTTGCGACGGGTTTGTCTGCCAGTGCCAACCAAGGGCGTACACAAGGGGGGGTTGGGGGCTAAAACCTCTCCCTTGAGGTTGATATTTTACAAAAAATTTATTACCTGCGCACAGGGGATTGATTGTTTTCGCATACTTTTTGCTTGTTAATTTGTCGACTTATTGGAAATACCACGGAATGAATTTGTATTTCAAGAAAGATTGTAAATGGGCCAAAAAAGTAATAATTAGGTTATGGTGGGAAGGTGGGTTATCGTCTGCATTCAGGCACCATCTCACCACTTTTTGCAGATCTTTCGTCCACTACGCATGTTTAAGATTGTGTTTCCTCGATTGTTCACTTTATCCAAAACTATTGTCTTAATTTTGTCTGCTATGGTTGACCAACGCATGCGCTGACCGCATTGGCTACATTACCAATTTCTGTAGTATGATAGAAGTGCTGCACGAGCTAAAAAACAGCAGTTGTTAACATAAAACCATTCAGGCACTTGATAATGTTTCAGCAGGGAGGACTTCTATACATAACAAAAAATCGAAGTTTTCTTGCGTACTTTATGCGCATTCTCAATTCTTGCGTATTTTAGCAAAATTCGACCTTGCAAACCGGGGTGTGCTCCAGCCAGTCCAGCCGCACACTTTCTATGCTCGTATTCGACAAAACATCAGCGCAGCCTGATTTTGCAGTTGTAAATTGCTCTGACGCAGTGATGAGTGTGTTTTACTTCTCTGTTTTAACTCACAGCCTGACAGTTTTGCAGTCATGAACTGCTGCGTCGTAGCGTTGAGAGTGTATTTTCCTCCGATATCTTAACTTGGAGCGCTGATAGTTTATATTCAGTGTAATAACACATAAAATAAGGGCAGTAAGTGTAGACGAATATGCATATTGTGTTAACACACTTCGCCAAAAGGTTGGTTTGGAAACATGAATATGACGTCAAATTGTGACGTCACAAACAGCACACCCCAAATACAAATGACCACCACATGCCACTGAATTAACCCCCCCATGTAAACTTTCTGCATACGCCACTAGTGCCAACAGTACTAAGTTGGGAATGAAGGTAGACTTGTTAATTGTATAATATACGTTTGGAACTTTTTCTCCGATGTGGATTTTCAGATAGTATCTACCAAACATTGGAACTTCAGCAAATCTTTTCATTTGCGATTGTTGCTCTGGTAGAATCCTGACTCCTGAGATGTTAATGAATGAGCCATGGCACTGGTCTACATACCTAACGACAATGCCAATGCCAGCAACCTGTTCATTGCTAGCTATAAGGTATCCATGGGGGAACAAGCCAGTATTTGATCACTTCTTGATTTAATTGAATTGAAGATAAAATCGATGTCGCTAAAAGCATCATTATCAGGTATTCCTCATTCCTATAGAAAATATCTTTTCACTGTTTTACTGACAAATTTGATGTTCAAACCACTGTACGTTTCTCATTTGATTTTAGTATCACCAAGCATAGCAGACAAACTCCGTTTGATGACGTGTCACAGTAGAAAACGACAGAACGAAGCACACACCACAGATTAATCTCTCAGTATAACTGACCAGCGTTTTAACAGTTGCTAATAAAAATAATGATGGCATTTGCACAACGCATGAAAATCTTTGCTAACAAGCACCACTTGTACGCCAAAAATAAAAGAAACTGAAAACGAACCTTTTCTGATGTTTCGGTGGTTAACACGAACGTAGAAAATGTAGGAAGTGGATGACGGGTTTTAGTCGTCCAACACTCTATGGTAGCACCCATAGGCAAACAAAATAAAGGGACTGTGGAGGGCAACGGGAAAGAACCAACATTTTCTCTCGGATATCTCCCAATCAGACCTACAAACAAAGGTCATCAAATGATCAGGTTTCTGTCCCTAGCTCGCACACTCCGATTTCCTACAACCATCCTCAGGTCATAATGGTTAGATGTTAATGAGTGAAATACCTGATATCATGCATACGACACTGGCGACGATGCTGTGATCAGCAAGTCTGTATTGCAAAGAGCTTGTCTAAAAACCACACCCAACCTTCACACCAATCAATTATTCACAAGAGAAAATGATGCAATCATCTTTAAAAAGCAGCAATGCATACGTAACATAACGCGCTGTAGACACTTTACAATATGAGCAGTTGGCAAGGTGTGGGTATGGTACGGGGCTCGGTCGGTCATTGACCGAATTTTTATTACACGACCGAAAAAATAAAGGCAATTCGGTCCATGAAGTCCGAAAAGGGAGGCTAGTGAATACTGTTACGGCGAGTTTTGATACTATTACGGGACAGATGAGTGAACTGTCCCAGCCAAAAAAACAGATACAAGGGCGAAAAGCTGCTATAGTGCAAAAACAGATTTTTAACTATGCCGTAAAAACGAATGCCAAATGAGATGCGGACACCAAGGCAAAAAAGCTGCTGCAGTGCAACATAATTTTATTCATTTAAAAAAATGCACCAGATAAAATAAGTAAGCCGTCTCCTTTTTCCGAACCTTTTCAATTTAGCTTTAAGGAAATCACAAACAGAACCATATTCTGCAGTACGAGCGGTGGGCACATGCAATACTTGGAACTTATCGATTATCACCAACGAACTGGTCTACAAAATTGATCGCAACACTTTTCTACATGAAATAACAAGCAACTGCGAGCGTATTGTTTACTTCGATTGTTTCAATATCCAAATGCAACGCACTGCGCTGTTAGATACATTGAAGCATGTTTGTTCTTGACCGTTAAACCATTCCAATCAACAAACCCGTCACCTCCTGGAGTTTATTTGATTTGTAACATTTCCTCAACTTAATAGCAACTACCTGTTCTACTTTAGATACAGAGAATTCTCAAAATTTATCAGTTTTGCAAGCCATTGAATGACGCAAACTTTTCGTGAAATTCGAGAAATTGAAACCAGAAATCAAATGCTGACAAATTGAAACAATAATGCTTGATTTCCATCAAGGCTACCGACCACCAACTGCTTCACCTGTGAGAGGGAAATGAAGGTAACCAAGACCACCTGATGTTAAAACTATGGCAGTTTTTTAAAAGACAGCACCGGACGCAAGTTCACAGGCAAGCTTTCCGAAACTTGTATCGCTAGTTTTCGAGGCGCACCAACTTTTCCACAATGCACCATTTGCATTTTCTCGTTATGATCCGTAACATCAACGCGGGAAGCAATATAAAGTCGTCCACTAACAGGACGAAAGTCAAGCATGCGAGTCTTACAACGTTTTGTATGAGAAATTGGCAAAACAAAGACGCAGGAATTGTAACCGATGATTAGGCGCAAGTCGTCTGAAATGAATAGATACGCGATGAAACAAAGACATGGGATTGGTGATGATCGCACAAATTTAAACAAAGACTAAGATCACTTCTTAGCTCTTGCAATCCATCTTTAAGTCTAGCGCGATACAAAAACATTTATTTACCACTATCCACTACGTCAACACTAACAAACCAAGGGTACAAATCAATCACCAGTTCATACAAAGAACAATAAGCCAGACCTTTAAAGGAAAACGCGCACTGTGCTGTTTTCAAGTCTTCACGAAAACGTACATTTCATTGCAAATTTTAGGCTTAGAGTAGTTTCATTACAATGGCATGTTTCTTTTTTGTCTGATAGCCGCTTAGGTGGTTTTCAGAATATGGTTAGCAATGCATTTACTTTGCCATACATCGAGTCGTATTTCTGGGGATAGAACACTATGTTCCCCGCGAATAAATAGTTAAAAATAATGGAATGAAACACTCTTATCAACCATATTGGGAAGCATTTTTAGTTCCACTATCAAAGTGGAACATAGAAGCAAACCCTATGTCGAGTAGTTTGAACAAGTAACGGTTGAAGACATGGCGGTTGATTTCCAAGCAGCATTGCTGCTCGATCCGAGCGCAACAATATATGCATGCTAACAAATTAAACTAAATGCAGACACCAAATGAGACTCCATACCATGAGCACAACCACTCTGTGCAAAACACCAAGAAAAGCGTATACACCTACTTTTATACGCTTTATATGCTTAGCGTTCAAAAATGTATAATCCCTATTTTTATGCTCTTATCTTAGTATGCAAAATACACAGTGTATATCTAATTTCATAAATAGACCAAGAGATGACGAGTTTACTGAGTGCTTAGGAATATCCCTATCAAAAAGAGAAAACTTCATTTGAGTTCACCAAACAGCATAGTTTGCATTATCACGGGGCACAAACATTCACATTTCGTACGCTTCACGTGTCCATCCATTGACCGCAGCGAAATCGCTGAAGACAATTTTCATTGTTTTATTACTGCCAACTACGACTAACAGAACCACACAGTGTCTGGTACTTTTACTGTGTTCCACAACAGCGCACATTCCCGGCAGTCAACTGTCCCCAAGCTGTACAACATTTACATAAATAAATCCATCAACCTGACACAACTGTTTCTGCATGTTCAGCATTGTATCATTTCACCGCAAGGGGTTTATAAACGATAAAAACACTCTCAGAACATAGGTGAAACTATCCCTATGCTCGCAGTTGAAAGACCGAAACACCATAATCTAAGGTTATCTAGCCGATTTAACCAAGCCAGTGATATCCCTGGACTTCATCTTAAACAACTTTTCGTAAAATACAGCTAGAATTATGGCAGTATCTGCTAGACACTGGCTCTTCTATAATTCAATATCATTTTCCGAAAGCAAGTCAAGTGACCGTAGTTTTGCAACAATGGCAGGTTTTCTTTGATAGGTTTCACAACGATGCAATCCTGCATTTTTTGCTTGCTAAATCACACACCAAGACCTTCAAGTCCTTATAATCCATTCCAGAGACTGCTGCTAACAGTTTGACATTCTGATGTATGGAGAGCATATACTAATTGGCTACCTGAAGAACCGTTAAGACACACACTTTGGTCGCAATGCATAAAATTTAGTGAAGCCAATTTTAATACTTTCATTTTGATTCGTGAATGTTGTGCTGAGTTCTTTGAGATTGCAAAAACTAGGGGACGTTTCTGATGAACTTTATAAGCTATGCTGACATAATCTTTTACACCCAGCATTAAATGTGAATATCAGTCATCTTCATAAAAGGAAACAAGTAATTTGTTTACCCATCAATTCCAAATTTGGTTGCAAGTGTTGGTCCAGCAAGCACACCATATTCTTTTTAATGCATTTGCTTGTCTAACAGGGTTCTGGGACAACTGCCAACTCGGACAATTGCCAACGAGACAATTACCAATACCAACCAGACAATTGCCAGACAACGTTGGCTTACTGTGCAATGCAAGTGGTGATTGTCCCAAAACCTCCAGTGTTAAATCAACCTACTCTATGGACACGACATCTTCAGCTTGCTCCACTTCTTGGTGAATCTGCGATGACTCACTTTCAGATGCCATTGACAGTTCACTGGTTGAAGTGCTTGAATCTGGCTGTATTTTAAGCTTCTTCCAGCAAGTTGCACATAACTTCTCACCAGGTATAGCGTGAGAAAATGTGACCGAGACTGTTTCAGTGAGATCTAATACAATGTGATTGTACGTGCACGCTTTGTTTTTTTGCAAGGATTAATTTAAAATCATAGCAAGAATTTCTGCTCACAAGTTTGGAGAACTTTCTTAAATAACATGCACGATGGGAGCAAATACTGCTTGATAAAATTTATTGATCATAAATGCTTGCCCCAGACCTTTAATGCAACCAATTCAATTTCAACAGGAGAAAGAGAAGCTAGAGATTTTTAACCAGGTGTTCTACAATTTCACTTCTCATGGTAAGTTTTTCCAGGTTCGAGTGCAATAAAACAGGTTTCCATCTTACATCAAACTCTTTTCAACTTGCTAATCAGCAGGCCATTATTTCCAGTTTTCCAAAGTTTTTATAGAGATCTATAAAAGAGTGAAATATATCTACAGCAGTACTGGACATCAAATGCCACAGTTTTAATACAATTTTGCAACTGAGTACTGGTAACTTAAAATATGAAATGGATTAATCAAATTGCAAACTGGTTACCAGGTTCATGAAAGAATCAAAGGATATCACATCCTTCTTATGCAATAACCAAAATCATCACAGTTCTTTGGTAGATTACCATCAGTCACAAATATTTTCATGATAACAACTCAAACTTTGAAGTTTCAAAGTTAGAAGAAAGTCTGCTATGACTATCCTAAACCAGCAGTTCTTGTAGTCTTCTTCCTTCATGTAATCAAAATCTGGGCAATCGTGATGCCATAATGGAGACTGACCAGTAATGTGACATTACAAAGATCAAGCATGATATAATTGAAATATTGCAGGGTTTAGTCAAAATGATTGTATTCATTGCACACTGAAAACGTCGAATTACACTATTCAAACATTGTCTCATCCAAAAAAGTACCATTTACAAGAAAGCACATACAGTATATAAGGAATTAACAAACACCAAAAATTTGGATGAGAATTCATGTCTCTCACATGGGAATTTGGGGGTAGTTTTCATTTCCCAAAAATTATCAAAATTCCTCATTTAATGAGTGCCTGTAGCCAAAGAAGGGGTTCTTTTTTCAAACTCTGCAATATGAAAAACGGTGGAATTGACACTCCACTTGACTCTTCGCCTTGAATGGAAGTCAACAATTGCCAGTATGTCTAAGCAGGTGAAGAGCACCACTTGGTGGTACCCAGGTTTTAAAAACTAATATCTTGAAAGCTGCTGATCCCATTGTGTTGAACCTTTTATTGTTGAAATTCAAATGACTACATGCCACAACACATATTGAAACTATCACTTTTTAAAACTTAGTGAACTTTTTTTTCATTAATTTTTTGAATTATAATGGAATTCCTTGTTCATGTGTCTGAAAAAGACCAATTAACATAAGTCATTGAACAAGGTAGGGTAAGCAAGAAAAATCAACGTTTGGCAATTGAATTTTTTTAATAGCTTTTTGTTTCAGATGTGCTCCACTCATAATTAATCACATGGATCAAATCACAAAAGTACCAGTAAAACTGCATGTAAAAATTTAATAAAATACAAAACAATACTCATAAACGCAAGATCAAGGATTCACAAAAATGTTCAGAATGACTTCTTCAACAATCTTCTGCTTTAAAAAACAAAACACTATTATTCAATACTTGAGAAAAGTATTTCAAAATTATGAGAATTAGCACTGCACCACAGCAATCCATAATGGAAGTTGACTGTTTCAACCTTGCTCATTTACAATTACTGCAAATTTAATGCAAACAACAAAATAAAAATCTGATTAAAACAGGGTTTAAGGAAAATGTTAGGAACCCGGTTTGGATTTGTAGGGACCCGATTTCTCTGATTTTAGGCACCTGATTTTCTTTGATTTTAGGGACCCGATGATAATTTTCTCTCATTCTGGGGACCCGAATTGGGTCCCTAAAATGCCTTTTAAAAAGAACTGGATTAAAACATAAAAAGAAAACGACAACTACAGTCACCTGCTTTGAAAGAAATGGAATCCACTTGTCGCATTGATTTCTTATAACAAATATATACACTAGATCCAATCTGAAAAATAGTCATACCTCAGCGTCATTTTTTCAGATTTAATTAATTAACTACACATATGACAAAAAAGCCTTTGACAAAAAGCCTACCAAGCCTTTGTTAAGATTCTTTTCTATTTGGTAAAATGCATAAGGTGTAGTTTCTCCTTTGTTGCTCAGAATAATGCAGATGTCAGTGACAACCAGTGCATTTTGTGGTGCAGTTTCTTTTGCTCGGCGATATGTCAGATAAATAGGGTGACTGCCCATGCCTGTGCAATAAGAGCAAGATTAACCAGGTTTGAGGATAACTTTCAGCTATTTTTGTTTAAAAAAAACATGCTGAAATATGCAAGAACATTGCCAGTATAGCAGTAAATAAAGCTGATAAAGTATATGCAACACATGCTTAGCTTTTTGCACCCCTGCCCTATAATCTTGTACTTCATTGCTTTCACAACTGTGCTTGTCAATTCAAGCACAATTGTGAAAGCAATGAAGTACACGATTATAGGGCAGGGGTGCAAAAATGCAGTCGTGCACTCGTGCTGCATGACCAAAAACTTGGAGTTTACGAACGGATTTTGCAACAACGTAGCAGTGCCTAGTTTATGTATGTGTAGTGGAGATAAGAAATAAATTGCATATTTTCTTTCTTAAGCTGTTTACATTTTATACCTTATGTATATTAATGTTGTATGGCAAAGCTTATATGTGTGCACTACTATAAATTTCTGTGTGCTAGTAACATTCACAGGAAATTTTGCACCCCTGCTGTAAGCAGATCATGAAATATAGGATTTAAAACAACACAACTAGTTTTTTCCATAAAATCAGGTGTCATGGTCTATACTGATAAGTAACAAATCAGAACATTGCTTTTAACCAAAATCACTCAGAATATTCACTGATTTATAAGCAACAAACTCACAACAGCACAAACTTTACCATTTTTGTTGTTAACATTGGCTGATTTTCCAGATGGAGTGGTTTCTAATATCTCAATTCCAGGCTTTAAAGTCTCCAGTCCTTCATAGTAGACCCTATAGATATAATAATCACACCGTGAGATCAAGGTAATTTTTTCAACATTTGTAGATGCTCTGAAATGACAAACAACTTTTAATAACATTTTGCCTGCAAGCCTCAGAAGAAACTGTAAACTAAAAAGCATAGGAAATACTAACATCTAAAACACAATCTTCAAGCAAACGCTCTACAGCTTTCGAACAGAGGTCACTTTGAATATGAGTTTCTGGCTGGAGCCAGGAATGAATTATCAGGGCCAGGAAGAACAACGCAGATCTTACTGTGATAAAGAAGCTACTATCTCGAAACATTTGCCCTACTAACTTGAAACATATGCCCTCAAGTTTGTAGCACACTTTTTTTATCAGCTGTAAACAGAGCAAATGATTGTTTTAAACAAGACTCCTGGCATGCCATTCCCACTCTTGTTGACTACATATTTCTTGGGTAAAAAATGTTTTTGTGTTATTTTTACCCAAATTTTGTTTTCGGGCCATACATAACTTTTGAACCAGAACACTAGAAAGCCATTCAAAGGCTCTAAAAGCTCGGATAATAGCCTAGTTTCCAATAAAGACTTGAGTCAAAAAATTGTCTCTTGTGGTTGAGGTTCAGTGCCCCATGACCTTGGCCGAAAATGCCAAACCATATCCTACTGATGACATCACCCACAAAAAACATGAAATCAAAAACTTCCCATTTTTTTCAGCGCAATCTAGAAGACTCGCCACATCTTTTGAGGGTTTGAACAGCTCTCTTGCTCAATTACCTGGTGAGTTATGGAGTTGCAAAGTAGCACGAAAATAGCAGCTAAATGTAGGAGTTCAAAGTACAAATATATCATACACCAGCACCAAGGGTGTTAAACAAACCATTGTTAATCAATCCAAGCAAAATGACATTTCCATATTCAAGAAAAAGCAACAAACATTATAACATCCACTTAATGGTTGATTCTCATGAAATAAACTATCATCACTGAGAAGAGAGTTCGTAACCCAAGACATTAAAACTACCACATTTCATCAATTTTAATAAATGCCACAAATTTCAAACAAGCATTTAGATCCTGGCATGCTGACATATCTAATGGGCAGCAGTATCATTATTGTTTTTCAGGTGCATAAACTTTATAATAAAATCCATTAGTTAAGACCATCAGAAGCTGTTATAGAAAATACTACAGAAATGGTGTACCCTTATTTATACCAATAACAATGCCCCTGAAAAACTGGACAATATATAAAGAAAACCATCCATTGTCTTCATGCCTCTGCAAAAACTTTTTCAAAAATCTGATAGCAATTTGATAAACATTCAAATCCACCTGATACTAGTGACTAAGTACTCAAAAGTAGCCACAAGAATTAGGCTAATATCTGACCACTTCAACAATGCAACAAGTTCATTTAAAAGACTAAGCTTGATTAGCAAATAAACTTTTGAGTTTTGTTTGAAATATATGTTATAATAAAATGTGCTGATTTTTATGGAGTAGTACTTGCATGAGGATGGCAATTTTATCTTTTGATTATGTTGGTGCGGTGACTCGTTTCACAAGCAAAATAACATTATTGATCTGAAAATCTACAGATCATTGAACCTGATTTGATTAATGCTGAAAAGGTATATTTGAAAATGGGCAAGGATTTTACTTGTGGTAAAAAGCACAAAGTTTGAGGAATGAATCTATCTCCATCTTAAAAGTCAATCAAAACAGATGCACAGTGCAACAAAGACAAAATGACCATTTTTTATCAAATGTTTTTGATCTGCTTGACCTGCATGACACTCTGTTTTGGTATTGTCCCCAAATACTTCAGCAAAGCTGATGTCAAACACAATATCATTGGCAATTACAGACTCTTTCAACATTTCATACAAAACTGTGCAGTTATTTTTTAACACAGTACAGCACCAGACTCCCCACAAATTATTCTAATTAGTTCCTTGACCAATTGCAACATGGCACTTTTTCAATGCTTGAAAGTCAAACATACGTTATTTTACTGCAGTTATTCTTATCCCTATTATGTAGCAACACCAGCTATTTGCACAAAAATGAACAACCCCAGTATTTACATCATTGAGTACAGTAGTTTGCTTTTAACATTTCATGCAGAAGCATTTTAGCATTCTTATTTTTGGCATTGAACATCTCAGAAGGTGCAACTAAACATATACTGTATATCTGAAACCTACCAATTCACATTTAGGTTGATGCAACATACCAATTGAACCAAAACAGCAATATATTACTGAAGACATCTACTATGTTATTACTGCATGATTCGTAATTTATCTCTTACTTCACATGCTCTGAATATGTGAGCACTGCCTTGGGAAAATTTGTAAGACAATTTATGATAACTGGAAATTACACTGCCACTTATACACTCTTGATTATAAATTCATTAGTAAATACAAACCTAAACCTTTTGGACAGACACACTTTTGATTGTTGCAATGTTTTTTATTCTTTATATTCACAAAGCACTGTATTGAATGGTCCTTTTCCTGCTGGCTAATGTGCACATTGCAGACTGTGTCACCATGGCTGCTTCTTATGTCTAGTAGCCATACGGAAATAATTCATCTTGCTTATTTGGACACCCTGGGAACAACCAGCTAAGAATGTTTGCAGATGACAGATATGGGGTTCATTCAAGGGTATACTCCAAACTGCAAAACACAGATGGCTTACTTAGATGGTAGTCTATTCAATTTTGAACAGTTTTATTTTAGCTAGGTTTACACAAACATACAGTTTTGTCCAGATCTGAGCACTCCACTGATGAAGACTAGTAATAATTCAGCCACTAATGGACATAGCAAACATGTTCATATGCAACCATTTCACACATCAGTAACACATAACTGCATTACCTAATCATGTTCTTCAAGAGAAGACTAACAAGCTGCCTAGAGACAACTTTGTTAGTTTTACAAAAGTGATTCTCAACGTGGTCCACAGAGTTCCATAAATCCTTGATAAAATGTTTACTGACCTATGTGCAATATAGTTTGGACTAGTTGTTCATGAGGTGTCAGCATAGCAAAGTGGCCCGTCAGGCATTTTTAAAGATGGCCCATGGGCAAAAAAATGTTGAGAAGCACTATTTTACAACAACCACATATTTTGCATCAACTGGTTATTGAAACAATGAAATTTATGCCAATAAACTCAACTCAGTGGCAATTAACCCAGTGCAACATTTGAAGCATGTAGCATAAAAAAAGAACTTTAAGATATTATAACCCACAATACAGCTTCCTACATTTAACTGTGTAAAAATAATGAAAAGAATGCTTACCCAAGGTCAACCAATGGAGGTTTGTCTTTGCCTCTTTTGTAACACAGCAACATGTTGTGAGCAGTAAGGCTGCCATGATTTAGATCTGCATAAAATCCTGTAGGGGTATGCTCAATACAGGTATAAGCTTGTGGACATGACTCTTCCAATGTTCTACACCGAAAAGATAAGTGGATGAAGACAAAGATAATACTTCATAATTAAAACAGGGCCAGTGAAATATCTTCTTAATCAACCGCATCAAATAGTTTTCAACCAAAAATGTATCAACTTTTAATGTATTGCAAGTCATAAAAATGAACAAAGCTATCTGAGACACATTTTTACCCAGCACAAAAAATACCACAATACCAAATGTGAGGTCAAGAGCACCACACTTTCATGAAAAACAACCCCACAATTGTTTGGTTGGCTAACAAAACAGCTTTCAAAATTCCTTCCAGTGACTATGGCCTTTTGCTGTTCTATTGCACTGTTTTCTTTTTGTGTAGATTCACTGACATTTGTATCACTGCAAGTCAGTTTCACACAAGAAAAAAAACTGGTAATCTTTCTGTTATTCATTGGAGGAAAGATTTCTATGCAGGGTCTTCGCTGCTGTATGGCTGGCATTTGCTGACTGATCCACAAGGAACATGCTTTTATCGTACTGCATATGTGATCCCAACTTTATCGCACAATGAGAAAGCAATTACATGTTGAGACTAACAAGTGCAAAACAGAAGCTATACTTTGCTGACATAACTTGTTCATCAATCCTTATGCATTTGGGTGATGTAAATGGTACCACTGTCAAAATAGATAGTTTGTGCCAGGCTGCTAGCCAAGCTTGATTGGGTCTTAGGACACCAAACCTGTAGAAAAACTGGTTTCATTTTTTATTTTGAAAACTGATATCAAAAGCTGCTCTTCCATGACAGACCCCTTTTGCAAAGCTAGATGTGCCACTGCAGTGAGGTGAGTAATAGCAAAAGTCCAGAGAAATCTTTCAACTTCTTTGGTACAGTGTGGTAAATTGAAAATATTGAGCAAACCTATAAAATGCAAAGATTTGTTTTAAAGTGATGAAGTATATGTGGTAAAAGAACTAAAACGCAAGACTTCACAGAAAATTGTTGCAGCTATCAAAATTGCAAGTTTTGCAAATTTGGAAAATAAGAAAAGTTCTGAGAAAATCATCACAACAATATAAATGAATCAAGGAAATACGCCAGAGAAGGTTGCAGTGTTATTTCAGACAACCACAATGATCTTTGCACCTGAGTTAAGCAATACACATTCCCACTGCAGCATCTGTTCACAATCAGCCTTGCTTTTGGAACAAATTGCTTATTGGATAATTGCATTAAATTTATGACAAATTCAATATTGAATATCCAATTTCATCTGTATTTAAATTAGTGATTTGCTTTTTCCATTTAGAAGCTAGGATGCTTGTCTTGTGTCATTCACATTTTTAATAGCATGACAATAATCTTACCACCAAGAGTCAATAGCATTTCAAACTAGTTGATCAGACTGATAACCTTGTAGTGGACAGTGGTTTCTGCCTGTAGCTCGGTTCTGAAATTGCAGCGCAAATTGCTTAATCAAATGCACCTTGTGCGCGATGGTGCAAAAACGCCCTTTAAAGTATACGAGCTTCAATTTGCACAGAGGCGAAAGCCAGTATCATCGTTGCTTTCAAGACATCAAGTTTTCTGATTGCCTCAGCAAAAATAAAGATGGTCACTGACGTGAAACTTGGTCTCAATGTGGAAAAGGATTGTAACTACTAGACTCCTTGAGCAACCATCATCATTGCCTACAACCTGAATTAACAGATACATTGAACTAGCCATCAAGAAGTTTGCTCATGGTATAATTCATATCAGCAATTCAGCATTAGAACCTAAAACAAAAGTTATGCATGACACAACCCAGACTTCTTTTTTAGAACCATGCACTACATAACAAGCTGAGAACAAACTTGACAAGCTTATAGAAATTTAAGCACAAAAAATTAACAGAAACAAAAATATTCTAAAGATTTCACAAAACTTGATTGTATCAGGCCATAAAAGCCAGTTATCTCATCCTAAACCATGGCATATTAATAATAAATATAAGGCACAAGCCACGTTGAAAGAAACAGTGTTGTTCAATTTTTTCTTATAATATGTGGTTCGAATATGTGTGCAAGTTTGAAAACTTGATATAATGCAATATAAGAATGCACCTATCACTAAGACATGCACTCCAACTAAGTTGCACAATTTTTCATCTATCTATCATAAAATCACAAACCTGATGAAATTAGCAAACTGTTGTAAACACCATAGAATCATGCAATATGATTCAGTATGCCTAATGAACCATTTGAACCTCATTGTCATGCACCTTCCAACATCATTCTTCACTTTTTTATGGGTCACAACACTAGTTTGGTGTGATAAAAATGATGCAGTGCTTCAGCATTAATATTTGATGCGTTAGTTTTAGGATTAGTGTAAAAACAAACTATATAAAAACGAATGCACATACTTGTCAATCACAAATATGTCTGTAATAGGATCTTTTCTTTGTTCACTCAGTTTGTGTTGAGCATTGAGAAAAGCAAGATCTTCCTCCAGAGGCTTTGAAATATCAGTTAAACCAGCAACTACAAAGTAATCAGCAACTTTCAGGTGTTCCTCAGCCGACATGATGATGATATTATCCCTACAATATTCAAAACTGCACACATGGTGTCATCCTGAAATGATCATAAACTAGACTGTTCAAACCACATTTGAAACTTTCTACAAAACGGAAAGAACAGTTTTCTTTTAAATATATACAGGTAAAAACAAAACAATAAATATTTTTGGTTTGCCAACACAAAATCACATCAAACTTTGAAAGCATGCTGCAGGTGTGCAGTTCATTTTGTAGCCACTTTAAAAAGTGACTAGGATCATGAATTGTCACAAAAAGTGGCTTTTCCTTTTCACAATTGAATTCAGTTACTATACTGGGAATTTTTTAACAACTTAGTCCTTGGCTGTCACTTATATCATTACTGATCCATTATCTCAAGAACATTGCTGATGACACTTTAAGCCTAATATGTTAAATCAGATTTGTTGGATGTGTTGGTCAGACAGTACATTACTAGTATTAGTATCTCATATCCAAAACGAGTTAGCTGTACTTGAATTTATGTGCAATGAAACAGCCTCAAAACCTATGCTTTGAATCACTATACATCAAATCATGATGTGTAATTTAAGATATGCCATATTTCTTAGCAAAATAAGCTATTGAAGAATAGGGACTCTCATCCTCAGTAATTGTTTACTTTTGCTGTGCATGCCCTACTTCTTCATCTGTATATTGCTCAACTCTTCAAATGTTTCTTGTCTTCAGTTTTCTTCCTTGCTATGACTATTATGTATACCAGCAATCTTCAAAGTTCTTGGATGCTGGGTCACATTCATGATGTTACCAGAATCCATGGACCAGACTATTTTGCTTATTGAAAAACAACAAAAAACAACTTGCAAACATTTGAATAATTTGACCCACCTCGTGTTCATGTTTTCTACACATGTTTTCGCTTTCAGTTCCTGAACACTCATAAACCAATCAATCCACAGACGAATTTAATATTGTTAATAACTTTATTTGTATTATTTGCTTTGCCTACCCTTACTCCTCTCATACCAAACACCCAACAAACTCACTTGAAATTAGCACCCAGTACTACTGTCTAACTATTTACAAAGTGCCACATGATGCTTACGCTCCAAACTCCAAATGCTTACTACAATTTACAAACTTTGCAGCACTTAATGCACAAGCTAATGTAGAGTCTACATCAGTCTGAGCGCTAAGCACAGTATGTGCAATATTAGTGTACTGGCGCATAGTAAATTCCAATGGAAAAATCAGCTATGGCATACTAAATGTCTATGTTGTTTACTTGTGTGTTGTTCACAAAATATTACATTACAAATGAATGGCCTAGGTCCTAAGTGAATCACTTTTGTTTCACACATTGCAAGTAAACCCCAAAACTTTTGCAGTTGAGGTTTTGATCAAAGTGGAAAGCTGGTTTTTTTTCATGGTTCCTAAAGCCTATTGGGATTTAATTACAGCAAATGCTTTTCTTGTAATTACTTCTGACATGAATTCATTTACAAGAAATTATCAAAATACTAAACATTCCTGGGAAAGCTTGTTGGCCAAATTGCAACCCTTACTTGGAATACGCTAGATTGGAACCCAGGCCAGACTTTGGGACTGCTGATTTAGACAGATGGGCTACTGAACATATTTTGTTTAGTTATTTATTATGTATAAGATCTCATCTTTCGTTGTTTTCCATGTGATATAAATATTTTGATGCTACTGTTCATTAACAATGATTTATTTTTTATGTCCTGGTGTCTAGTATCATGCACTGTGATCTTTCTTTGTCTGAAATCACAACATGTGTTTGATTACAAATGCATTAACAGTATGTGTGACCAAGACTACTATGAGGTAGCCCTTCATCTCTTCAGTAAAGATAAACAAACAAATGCAGGACTGGTGCTAATCTACACACAAATCTTAGCCTAACTGAATAAAAAGACCCAAATAACATAAGCTACTTAGGCGGAGACATCAACAGTCAATAATCAAAAGCAACAGAAAATCATCTCAGGTTATTTAAGTGTTCCACTTAATACGCCTGAGAATTACAACAGACCAACAATTCACAGGAATAGAGTACCAATATTTTGTTTTCAGAATATACAAAGCTAAACATTTTTCTTTCACGAAACAAACAAAATCCAAGCAATAGCAAGCTTCCACATAGCACCACTTAAACTTGTGCAATATAGCACTCCAGAAGCATGTGTCATAGCTGTTTTTTTTTATCTGTCATTGACCAAATTTTTTTGAAACTGACCAAAAAAGTTCAAGTAAATTTGGTCAAAAAATGTGTAAAAACAAAAGATGACGGGAAGTTTTTAAGCTATTCTGGACAAACGACCGAAATGTCTCAGCAAAAACACCAACTTTTATAATAAATTTTATGGGAGGCTGGTCACTATGATTTTCCCGCCAGACCAGGGACATTTGAGTTGAAACAGTTAATGACTATCACCAAGTACAGCAGCATGGAAGGCCATGCCCTTTTACTTTAATTTGATTGCTTTACCACTAACAGACATTCTATAATGCAGTCACCTTCTTTCTTCATCCTTACTTCAGGTGTTTAACCCTTGAAACATGTTTTATATTATGCTGACACTGTATTCACAAGTGGAGCACAATTAAATTGAAATTAGGATGAGTTTCAAGCATTAAGAAGAGATAGTGTCTAAATAACTGTATCTAGTTTTCGTTTTGGAAGTACTAAAGAAATGTACCAAGTGAAATTGCTGACATCTGCAAAACATCTGACCAATTCTTGTATGTCAGTTGCTTCTCAGAGTAAAATATTATGTTGGCGATAACTTTTTTTCTAACCCTAACCCTGTGTCTGGTTTTTGAAAGTTTTTAACGAAGTACTTCAAAAGTGATCCCAAGAAATGATAGTGAAAACATAAACTCAACTTATGATATCAAAAGTGACATCTCTGTTAGCAAAGCCATTTGAAGTGACCATGATGAGAGCTGAACCAATAAGGAGCAAAGTCTCACACAGCAGAAAGAGACACATGCCATTCGACCAGGTTCACTGTAGTGCTGGTGCCATGAACTCAGCTTCATATGCAGCACAAAGCTGAATACGGTTTTTGAAGCCGAATACTGTTTTTAGTCCTTCAAAAGCAAAACCAGATATGGTTGTTCAGAGACTAACTAAAGAAAAATAATGCATTTATTGAAATGAACCACAACAAAAAATCAGATCCTCTGATGCCTACCAAGTATATTCACATATTGCCTGTTGAGCAGGCATCTTTAGCTTTTATTCAAATAGAACAATAGTTTAAAATGGGATCTTTGTATCACAGATTTACTTTTACAAGACCTGAGCTCAATACACAGAAACACAGGCAATCAGTAGAAAGCAAAATAGTCCAGAATTCAGCTGAAAAAATACAATCAGTTCAAATGACAAATAGGCCAAGATTACAAGTTTCAAACAAGCAAGTGTCATATTGCTGAATCATGCTTACTATCTCACCGTTAGGCTAGTGGGGGATCAAACTAGAAAACAACCTGGTTATATTAGGTAGCCCAGGAAGATGCATTATATGATTTTGATTGTGTTTCTACTCTGTGCATGACAAATGTTTGACAGACTACAACACAATAGACCTATTTACATGGTCGTGCTAGCAAGTGCAGTCAAAGGGAGTTTTGACATCAAGATAGCTCAGTGCAATTGAACCAAAATGAGAACGTTGAAGCTGTATGTTTACATGGCGCTTCAGAACGAGTAGGTTGGGTGTTCCATGCTGCAGTCCTTAAGCTAGCGGCACCAGCTCCACAAGTAAGCTAATTCTTTTGGTCGCTGTAGAGCTGTAGGTTTTCTAGTTACAAATGACAAATGAAGAACAGTTTTCTGCAACAGCACTTAAGAGGCACAATAGTCATTATTTTTCACAAAACCCAGCCTGTTTAAGGGTGCAAGGCAAAAACAGATCAGGCCAGGATTACAAATCATTTCATGCACAGACTAATGCAATGTTTCAGCATGCATCACACAAAACAAAGGGATTATCACAATCCTGCAGATACCCACTGCAACACCCCATTTCTGCAATTCAAACATGATTAGAATGAATTCCAACAAACGTGGTGTCCTACAGTACTGTTTGCATGCAAACCACCATCAGGAATTAGCCTATGAAGGTTATTAGGCCATTAATTTTGTGTGTAAATCGCAACAGCATTTTCTAGTCGACAATGTTAGTTTTCAACAACTGCAGTGAAACAGCAGTCTAGCATACTACAAACAGTACGACCAGACCATGTTACATAGCCTACAGAATTTTACTGTACTCTACAGTCAGTTAACAGTTAGATGTTGTTATTACTGCAATTATATGGACTGCAAAACTAAGTTAAAACCAGCACATTGTACCATTTCAAAACAGCACACGATTTAATTTCACTCTTGCATCACCCAACCAACACAGGCATCAAGGCGATTGCCAAGCCTAAGGTGCCTGTTTCACAAACACACTTTTACCAGGGAGATCACTTACAAACCAAGCTACTACAAGCATGCTGTGCTCACCCTCCCGAAAGCTCATTTGATCACTGAAGCATTTGATGATTCAGCAGTAAGCATGTCATGTGACCAGATAAGTGAGCTAACGAGCTCACTTAAAGCGTCATGTAAAAAGCTTTAATGATTTAATCTTGTTTTAATTTATAAGCTTGACTGTTATTATGCTTGTATGCTTGTGATGTGCACTATTTTTGCTTGTATATCTTATCTTGTATACAGGGTGACCCAAAAAGATGCGTACCCATATTTTGTTCGATAAAAAACCCATTTTTTAACGAATGTCTTTTCTGTTGCAGGACGTGATAGGTGAATCTATGGATGATCATTTGCAGCTATAGTTGCCCCAAAAATGTCTTGGACAAATCAGCAGAAGATATTCTCCCTGGAGACCTATTTTGCAACAAAATCATACCAGAGTGTACAGATTCAGTTTCGAAAACGTTTCCATTGTC
>Ga0210059_1002445_pt1 | contig 29066 bp, 17 predicted proteins | sample Ectturendosymbi2_FD_188042 | JGI IMG/M metagenome (GOLD analysis project Ga0210059, IMG submission 188042) | Ecteinascidia turbinata endosymbiont from Florida, USA - Sample 2 (SPAdes) (version 2) | ecosystem: Host-associated > Tunicates > Ascidians > Unclassified | place: Key West, Florida...
ATCTACTGAGGTAATTTAAAAAAGGAAGAACGAAAACGAAGCTGAAAACGTCGGCAAAACAATGCTGTTATTTCGAAAACACAACTGCATTGGGATCAACTGCAGTGTCGCACGTTTTCAATACTGTAAAGAAACGGTGTTACATTCACATCAAAAATAGCCTCACGTGTTATCGAAAGCTTCTTTTTTTCGGTCATTTTTGGGTCATGGACCGAATTCTTTTTTAAATAACAGAAGAAAATCAAGTCAATTCTGTCATAATTTTTTTGTCAGTCATAAAAAATGTGTCCGAAAAGAAAAACATTGCAGAAAGTTTTTAAGCTATTTCGGACAAATGACCGAAATGTCTCAAAGTGACAAGAAAAACTTGGTGCCCAAGGCGTTACAACCAGCGTGTAACAAGCTCTTCAACATAAATTTTCACCTAAGCGGATATTTTTTCTCTGCCCACTTGAACATAATTCGAAGAGGACCAAATTTTTCGCTTTCTGCAAACGTACTAATTCTTACTCCAGCCTCCCAAAGATTATAAAACACGACATCGCATGTGGTGTTTGGCAATACCTACAACGAAGTAACACGTTGGGTTTCCGAAAAATTAAGCCACTCCGCGTTTTCCTGCAAAACGACAAGAGGTGCTCGCGCAGAATTTTCTGAATTGACATGAATTGATCGTTTCGATGCACGCCAAAATTTTAGAAAAAAACTAGGCGGACACATTGCAAAAAGTATGCGTCAAAAGCAGATACAAAGCACCAAATTTCCTCGGGTGCATCTGTGCGCAAACAAAGCAACAACGCGTGGAACCTCTTTCCGAGTCTTGCGTCCGGACACAAAACCTCATGTATAAGTGGCAAACTGTAGCAGCGCGAGAAACTGTTTCAGCTCTGCGAACGGAGAGCTTTGAGAGATCACCAAAGAACAGAAGCCGGAGGTTGTTTTCGTTCGTTGACGTGAAAAGCGGAAAACATGGCGTGGAGCAATCAAATCCGGGCAATCAATGCTGTTGTTAATTTGTGGTTTTCATAGTTTGACAAGCTAGCAGACCACAGCTGTGGTTATAAGGCAACAACTTCAGCAAATACGTAACAGCATCACGAACGCTGTTAGATGCAGACCAGATAGACTGTTGAAGAAGAGGCGAAAACAGGAAAACGAATTTGTTTCCAAAACGCGTGACGTGCTGTTACGTTTCTATAGAAAGAGTTGCTACTAACGCAGAGTACGCAGTTACAGTCACACAGCACAAAAACAACGCTCAGGTTATACACACGCACCTTTAGTTTGAAATCGTCTTCGGAGAGTTCGCGAATGTAAGTGACAGCAAGCTCCAGGACCGGTGCAATATACGACTGCACGCAAGAGCGGTTCAGATACTCGGAGCACAGGGAGAAGGGCTGCAAAATGGCGGCGAGCTGCGAGGCGTCCAGTGATGAGTTGCGGTCGAGAGCCGCTTGTATCTCTATCAAACCACCCTGAGCAGCATATTGAGTAGATTGAAGCGCCACAAGTGAACAGATAAAAAGCAGGAACGCTTGAAAAGTAGAAAGGCAACGTTCATATCAAAAGGAAGCCGACAAAGCAGAAACTTTTTGAATGACAACAAACACACCGCTAAGCATCATGTCGCCAGAGCTGCAAACAGGTCACCATATGCAATGCGTACAGATCATTAAAAGCTTAAGTTTCTTGCAAGCTTTCAAGGAATGAGCCCACTGGGCTCTGCTGTAATCTTTTTGCAATGATTTGAACTTGCGCATATCTGTATTCAAATAACTATAGTCTCCACACAGGTGAAGGGTTGGAATCCAACAGCAATCTTTTAATAGGAAATCGACTTAACGCAACATAACGCATCTTCAGTCTTACAGCCGTATTCGAACAAAGAGAAGTTGCTACAAGGAAATCATTGATCTGCCCAACCTTGTAACAAAAAGTGTTGATGAGATTGAGCAGATAGCCGCGGTGCTCCGTGAAACGAACGCTCTTTCTCGCGTCCGTGACCGCAAGCTTGGCATAGCACTTGTCCAGACCACCTAACTTCGTCTCCCAGCTCTCCTGGGACCAAGTTTTGTACTTGTTCTTATTGTTCCACGCGCAGTCAGGATCGAATGCCTGGACGCAGTAGAGAAAATAAATACTGTTCAAGCAAAAGAAGCTGTCTTTTGCGCGCGTGAAGGGACGAGCAGAAGCGCGGTACCTCCCATGTATGTTCGAGTATTCGCAAGAAACTTATCAGTGAAAGGCATATGACCCTTTTTGTTCCACGGCTACTACTTGTATTTGAAGAAAAACATGCGCACGGGGATATTTTGCGATCACTTCCACAATCTTTATTCATGATTGACGAACGTCGAAAAAACTGCGGCAAGATCCGATTTGCGAAGCGTTTGAAGGTTCGGACTTCAAATGCCTGAACAACGACGCCTTCACCGCAAAGTCAACCAGTCCGCTAAGAGACACAAAATAACGAAACAGCATTCGCAGCACCATATGTGCAAGCTCCAGTGTGTCGTCGTTTGTCGGAAACCATTCACTGCAAGCACTTGACAGCAGGCGACGTAACAAGCTGTCAGACAATGATAGGTAAACATGCCGGTCACTGCTTACCGTGCTGAGGATGTTCAGCATGTTGACAGGTAAGGGATCGTACTGCAGTCGCGCCACGAGGAGATCAACGAAAAGCAACAGCATGTCGTGTATTCCTTCTTGCACGTCGTTTAGCCACCTGGAAGAAAAGCAACGCGCATCACCTCAACTGCGCACGCAGAAACCACGTAATATGGCGATATTCGTTTGAACAGTGCTAAACAGCAACAGTGAACAAGGTCAGCACTGCATAGTGTTTTATCAAAAATGTTGCTTGCATATAATAAAAAAAATTAATGACCAAAAGGTCGCGTAGTCGTACATTCATAAAAATATGTCAACCTCGTTTTTCTTGAGCACCATTTTAAAAGCATGACGATTACATGGAATCTTTTCTGAAGGCAACGGAATATTAACCACGATTACTAGGAAGATACAGGCCCGTAACCAGTTTGAGACACCAGGATGGACGAAGAGTTTTCTGAGGGGCCCAAATTTTTTGAACTATGTCCAGTATTTTCAAACTATATCCAATACATTTTTCCAGGGGGAGCGAAAAATTTTCTAGAGGGGGCTTCGCACCCCCTGCGCCCCCCTGGTTACGGGCCTGGGAAGATAGCACGAAAACTTATGCCAGTTGATACGTGCGGTAGGTATGTATCTTTAACCACAAGTAACTTAATGAAACGGGAAAATCATCCATTCATGAGAAAAAATGGGACATCTTATGTCACCAGGAGTGAATCACGATAAGCACATTGCCAATGTCAAGAAAAAAAATTACACTAATAATGATAAAAGTAACTTGGCAGTTGGGGAGCGAAGGTGATTGGCATGAAATAAAAACAGGCACCGCATGATTTTTACCACCAATATCAGAAATTTTATCTATTTGTGAATATGAACTTTCTTATTGGGCAGATTGTGAACACGCGAGTGGGCTCGTCCGCTCATAGCAATCAACTATTATTCGGTTGGTTGTAGTTAGTTGGCTAATTGGTAGTTTAAACGCATGTGTTTTTCCTACAAACTACAAGAATTTTCCCTCGTTTTGAGCAGCCGATTTGGTTTCATGGTGAAATGTGAAACATTATCTAAGAAAACACACCGTTTTGTCTATCTTGTTCAGCAGCCTGTTAATAACAGGCGGGTGTCGACAGACCTACATTGTCACTCTTAGTGGTTCCCAGCGCTGCCTGTGGCAGCAAAACAACTGAGTGATAATCGAACAGTTTCGCAGTGGTCCAATCAACCCACTCAGGCAGCTTGTCTCTTTTGGCGCCGCTACCTCTGCTGCTTTTACTTAATTAAGACCTGCCCCGAAGCGACTAAAATCATGTCAAGAACGTCATTTAAACTAAGCCCAGGATAAACTACAAGCTCGTTGTCAAGACACGCTGCTCTGTGCCGCGCAAACTGTTTTTTTGACGAAAGCAACATGATGGGTCGCCAGCCGCGTTTTTAAATCTAATCTAACTAACTAGCAATCAACCTACCAGGCGACGCAAGCCCCCCACACGTAAAATCGCAATTGATATCTGGCCTGGCTTACGCGACAGTAAGCTACTCCAGTACCCCGAAACCTTACGTGGATTACACGAAGCACATGTAACGGCTACTTCAGTTCAAGGGAAGAGGGAACGTGATGTAGCAAAAGCTGTTTGACAGTGTTTTAACACGCATGCGACATTCTAGCTGCCCGTGATTCTAGCAAAGCATGTCAAACTCAGCAGAAAATAGTTCTGAATGCTTCTCCTCGAAAATGTACATGTTCACAAAGAAAGAAGGAACCAAGCACAAAATCTTTCACGCTGTAGCGACGTCAGTGTTATTTTGCGATGAATTCCGAATTATGATGAGATGTTGTGTGGAAACCATGAAACGAGTTTGTTCGATTTCTTGTGTTTACCGAACAAGGCGAAAAATCACTTCTTGTCCGTTTTCAAATTTTCTTCGACTGTTTCAAAAACTAGGATATTTGTTAACTTGCAAGTAAGCATTTTTTTATTTAAGAGGCAGTAGATACTTGAAAATCTCCGGGTGTTTTTGAGGTAAAATGTTCAGAGCCTCAACGTTTTCAACTGAACAGGTTTTTGAAAGTGATGCGTGGACATCAACTCGTGCATTGAAATCGTTGCAAAAGAAGCAAATATCAGTTGAGGAATCGCACGACACGGCGTTTGCGCATGGTTGGCAATTCCCTGTAGGTCTGACTCTGTGCACTGCAAACCGGAGGAAGTTCTGGATGACAGCGCTTCAGCCGATAGCAAAAAATAATCGCAGCATCCAAAAAGCCTGAATGTACTCATCACAGCTTTCCTAATCGGTTATTAAATTGGCAGCACAGTTGCAGAATCAGCAAATGTTTCTCTTTCGGTCATTGATAATTTTCTCCAATCGAAAAAGGAGTTTCACCATAATCTACGGCCAACGTGGCATTGGGCACTTGCAGCCGTTTTCATCCAGCGACCATATTCCAGTCGACTCGGAACCTTACGCACATTCACACGGATCGCCTACCTAATGCATATTCTTCAATGCTTTGGTGTTAATTATTCTATCGGCCTTATTTGTTATCGGGATCCCCGTACTCATAAACAAAACTAACTGCTTTACTTTTTCCATACTTGCTAAAAAGAGCGGAAGTGTTGCATTCAAAATTTGGAAGGGCATGAAAGCAGGCGGTTGATTGCAGCTGCGCAACGCCACTCATTCGCTGTCGAAAAAGCGCAAAGCACCACCAACCAGTAACCAGTAAAAGTGGCATGTTTTGTTGGACCAAGGAAAGGAAGAGCAGATCTGCTTCAACAAGTTATAATCCTCCTGGTTCATTCACTCTGAGTCGATAAGTTATGTAAAAGCAAAGAACAGCAAATGCGTTTATCGCGGTTTCGACTGGGAACAAAACGACGGCGTGAAGACTGATTCATTGGCGACAATGCACATCAAAACCACAATTTCAGTTTTGGCAAAAGATGCAACTTCATGTAAACTGAAACGTAACTGTCGAACAACCTTTTGAATTCTTTCCACTGCCGCTCCATCACAGTTGAGGGTCTGACTGCAGCTTTTGATTTTTCTGCTTTCTATGGCTGTTATGCAACCTTTGCAGTAGTTGAAAACCCTCCTCGCCCAGTAGCTCATAAGTCTCTCCTGTTCAGATTTTCCTCAAGACAAAAACTAGCCCGGATACAGGACCGTGGAAAGCACACCACAATGCTTTTCCCAGTCAGCTATTGATTAGTTCGTCGCGCCTTCCGCCGCAATTCACACCAAGGAGCGATTTCATAGCATTGAGTGCTTGCTTTTAAAAATGCCCGAAAATCTTCTTCGCGCTTCGAAAATTGAGTACAAAACAGACTCCAGAGGTGCTTAAAAGCGAAAATTGAAATCTCCCATTTTGATTGGACCACGATTTTTAAACCACGCTACTGGATTGCTGGGCTTAGCCACGCGAAAGCAGCGGAACAAATGTAACTTCCGCTTGCGCACAGTGAAAAAATACGACAGACAAACATTGTCGGATGCTGTTGTCGCATTACACTTTTATGAAGAAGGCAACTACCTTAAGATGATTGCTAATCAAATAACCTGCTGATTCGAACATGAGAGTGCTACGCCAACTTCTCGAGCAACTCACTTGCCTTTATCCTCTTCAATTAATACCATGCATCCAACGTACTGCAAAAAAGCTTTCCGATTTCCTTTACATACGTTGTTATATTCAGTCCATTTGTTATTTTAGTAAAACGCGAACTACCCTCTTTCAAATTTAAGAGCTTCAGAAAAATTCTGCAACTAATAAAACATCGCACAGGCGTCGTGATTGAAATTTGTACGAGCGAGCGAAATTCATGGCGGTACTAAATATGACGTCACAACCTGCTTAAATTGGTAAAATAATATCGGTTGAAATATCCCAAAGCAGCTCTCACACTAATGTCAGTTTTACAGGCGACTCACAGACGGTCTACCTCACACAGGGAGTATACGAAATGCGTGCGCAGCGAACACATTAAACTCTGAAACAAATTAGCTAAAGTTCGGTGGTTTTCCGCAAACAGTTTTAAATAGCGTTTTGGAGTGGGACTGTTTAATTAAATCAGTGCTTGCCAGTTCTGTTCTATATTTATCCGAAAACTTTTCACTACATTTCAGAATAATGTCTTTATGCTTGCTGACAATGAACTGCTCAATCAATGAATCAAAACTTAGCGGGAATTCCGCACTCCCGGCCAGAACTGCGGGTGTGCGACCATGCCCGCACTGCTGTACTCGGCGCCTGTGAGAACATGCTACCCTGTTGGAAACGGCGAGAACGAACGAGATGGTAAGATAATTGAAACGTTGTGACTGGAGCCATTTTTCACAAAGAAATAGAGTCAGGCGCAATAGTTCATACGAGTATGTGCAATGCAGTTGCGACTAGTTGTTGATGAGGCGTCGGCATAGCAAAATGGTCCGTCGGACATTTTTTAAAAAAAAGATGATCCATGGGCCAAAAAAAGTTGAAAACCACTGTTTTAAACAATTCAAGATGTTTCTTCCAGCCGGGCATAACTTTCTGTAAAAAAGTTGGGAAATCCTTTCCTTCGCACCAAATCAATACCACACACATGGCAATATTTGTTGCCAAAAGAACAAATAGAATTGTGTCAACAGCCTTTGGATTAAAACTCACACCTACCGGTCCAGGCCTCCTTGTTGAAACTATCTGAACCGAGAACTTGAACTCAACCTTTGGCAAAGCAACGAGTTAGAAGTCCCACTCCTGACATTTAAAGCAGTCTGAGATTTGTAAATGACTACCAACAGGCCGAGACAAACGGTAAAGACAAATTTTATCCACAACTTCAGACACTGCTACAATTACCGCACCACTATGTATTATAAAAAGTTGAAGAGTGAATTGCTTAAGAAATTCCGTCGTTCCACAACAATCGCGCAAAATTTTACGACCTAAATTCGTTGGCGCAGCGATCGAAAACACGCACGACGGTCCTCGGCCCCATAAAACCTTGGTTACTTAGTAACGCTACGGCAGCACCTTCACGTCAACTATGCTGTCGTTCTGTAAGCGTCAAAATCTGTGACCGACATTGGTGGTAAACATGCACCTAAAACCGCTCGGAGCAGTAGACGGACAGTGTGCGATCGGCTGCAACCCTGTTGCGCACATTTGCGCCTTACTCCGTGAGGGTTGCGCGGCACGAAACAGAAAAACTTCAATTTCCGCTCGAATTCAACGTGGAGCACACGCTGTGTATTGGAAACTGGACAACCAGCACACAAGTTGACAATGTACTTAACACTTCTAACGACTTTTCATGAAATGCTCATCTTACAAGACACCAATTTTTGTATCTAAAACTGCAACAATGGGTTGAAAAAAAATTTCCGTTTGTTGCTTTAGGGAACAACGATCAGTTAACTTAACCAGGCACGATCATGCTTAAGGCTGCGCGAAAACCGAAAAATATTTTTTTCACGGTATTGGCGCTTTAATAAGCTCAACGTTGTGAGAAAACTATCTTCACATCGCTTCACGCACAACAAGGTTCCCACACGCTTTCAAAACTATTTTCCATACTTTTTCAATGCTAATGAAAAAATACACCATGACTTATCTTCATTTTTCAAACATTTTTTATACCATCACTTATCTTTATTTTTCAAATATTTTATTCATGGAATACAATGCGAAAAATATGTGCAAAACTGCCACCATCGGGAAAGAACAAAATTTGAATAAACAAATGGCTGAATTTGCAATTTCCATACTTTATTTACATTTTGGTCAAATTCAATACTTTTTCAATGTCTTGAAAACCGATTTCACAATTCAGTACTTTCAGTACCACGTGGAAACCCTGGCACAGGATTGATACGCTTATTTACTTTACCTTGACACTGCGCTGGAAGTTAACAGCTTGTTAAAGCACTCGGACATGCAATTGTTCAGAAATCGAGTGCAGTTTTCATCTTGATTCAACAGACCTGACGAAAAAATGCTGAAAATGTCAGTAAAGATAGCAACAAGTGACTACTGACGCGTGAAGCAATTCCACAACAAAGATAAGAGGTTGCACGAGCGGAAGTGGCAAAACACATCAGTGACCGAATCAGTTCCATATTGAAGTATAGGTTTAACAAGTAACCTGCATTAAAACATGCAAACGTTCGCCCCAAGTGCGAGGAAGCAGATGCTTCGCGTTTGCTGTTCAGCGAAAAAAATAACCTTTAATTATTCAAACGCGCAGGCCCGATTTAATACCTAGTAAGAAAATCGAAACTCCCCATTGCACAAAGGAATTTCGTACGATTCATGAGCGAAAGCAATTGGACGTTCGCAACACAAAACTGCGAAAACAAGTTTTTGCAAGCGCTGATTACCAAGCGGGCAAAACTTGAACTCGAGTTTTTCAACAAGCAAAAAAATCGAATTGATGAAATGCCAGGAAACATTGGAAAGTTCTGATGTCCCTTGCACAACGCGAAAGAATGTCAGTCTGTAACTTGTAGGATAAGAACGAGGACTGTGCCTCGGGAGAAAAGGTTAAGTCTTTCGCCATGGGTTGCTATAACAATGGCATAGCACAGGGATTCCTAAAGTTTGCCTCAATACCCCCAGGGGGTATTGAGAGTGGATGTTGGGGTATTCAACAGTGTTGGTAAGTAAAGTCCAAATCCGAAATCAAGACCTCATTCTAAGAACGTGGACTTGCTTCCATCCAGATTGACTTTTCTAGCATTCTTTTCAGCAATCTAGCAAGGACAACATTGTACCCACATGAAGATTGGTTTTGATGTATGTGATGCAGCTTTGCCTTTACATTAACCTTTTTCCACACTACTCTAGTGATAATTTCTTCACCACTCCTGTTTTGTTTCTTACAATTTTTTTTGTTATTAAACTTTGTCGAAAAGGGTATCCAGATTGACGAAAATTCGACTTTTAAGGGGTATTGAGGCGCTAAAACTTTAAGGGCCACTGGCATAAGAGTTCGTTCATGCCATGCTTTTTGTGTGCAGCAAACATTTAATTGTGCACGTTTCAATAGTTAGAGCAGGGCCTCCAAACTACGGCCGGCGGGCCGAATCCGGCCCACGAAGCCATTTTACCCGGCCCGCGAAGCAATTTTGTCAATAACGAAAAAATAATACGTTTACAATAAATTTGTTGATGTGGTGCAATGTAACATATACCGAAACAATCACGTTACGTAAGATGTCCGCCCTCGAACTGTTGTGTAGTAGCTTATGCGGCCCTCTGACAAAAACTTTTGGAGACTCCCAAGTCAGAGCAACAATAAGACCCATTTTATACACAACTTGACAATAAGTTTTCTACGCCATTTCAAAAGTGGTGCAGTCTAGACAAACGTTTTAATTGCTTTCGTTGCAGTAAACAGTAAAAAAGTCGATATCGTCGCTTTTAGCGCAGACATGCAAGATGCGAATTGACTATCAGCTAGCTGTGACGCAAATACACCCAAATCATAAAGAAACATAACACTTTCGAAAAACAACGCCCAACGTCCATTACGTTCCAGTCCAACGCATGCTATTCCATATGCTAAAAACCCATCAACTGTTAGGAAGGAACGGTAGTGAGAAACTAAGAAAGCAGTGGTGTACCTTCCTTTATTTGCTTCGTAGCGGCCATTAAACATTTGGCTAGAGACTCGTCCATACGAAACGGAATAGACCAGTCCTCCGTGTAAACCCGTCCTTCCAGCTCCACCAAGTTGTGGTACGGAAATTCTATTTTTTCATCTGATTAGCAAATACAAAAACATCAAATATTATAAACAACGAACTTATTCTTCAAATATGAACACAGCCAATGTTTCTGAAATGCGCATTGGATCATAATGTCTGCGCACGAAACAAAACAGTCATCTGGCAGTTCAGAATTTCGTTGAAGGGAAAATATTCTTAGTGGGGCTACAAGAGTTCTGAAAAGTCTTGTCTGCTTTAAACGTCAGCATCCGCATCCAGCCGTTGGCTGAAAGTTTTGTTTCTAACTTGTCTCTTGATTCTGACCACGTGGTGGTTTCTCAACCACACTCTGTCACTGACGTAGCTCGCCAATGATCGGGCCATGCTGTAAAACTTGACGTAAAATTTGATCTAGGGCAAGCCGCTATGTGGTTTTGAAATATGGCAAGCATGCAACCATCGTGGCGTTAGAGTGAGCAACAAATCGAGCGTGAATGCTGTTAGGCACAGCGGCAGAACGTCGCAGTTTCTTCCTTGGTCAACTTTGAAACACTGCAGCGGTTTTATCGGGACTTTCCATAAAAAAACACCAGAAATGTCTATACTGTAAAACTAACATGCACCAAAAATCGTCCGAAAACTGGCCAAGTATTTTCTAGCTAGAGTCAGTTTCTGAAAGTGCACTGTACGAGCACAGTATTATTAACATTACAACCCTGAAGCGAGACAAGTGCGCTTGCTGTGCCGCTACTGATGCTACAATTGCCCCGGATCAAATTTTACGTCAAGTTGTACAGCATAGCCCGAACATTGGCGAGCTACGTCAGTGCCCCGGATCAAATTTTTCGTTTCAAAGCGGTTGCAGCTTGTAGGTGGATAGATTTAACGCTGTGTTTTGGGCAAGCGTAGACGTTTCCCAGCAGGTCAGAGAGTTAGTACGAAAATTATGACTGAAAGCAAAATTGTGTTTTCAAAAAAATGGGTAGTTATCCAAAACATGATCACCAACAATCGAACGAATAATCCACTGAAGTTCTTTCTGAATGTACGGGTGGGTTGGACTCATAACTTGCATAAAACCTGAACAATATAGGCAACACTTTTGAAAGCATGGCCCACTCCATTTTTGACCAAAAGACATTGTGTAAGGTATGTTAAAGGTTGGAAAACACTGCATCGCAACAGGCACAGTAGCTGATGATCAAATCCCCAATATCAATGAGAATACAGAAAAGAAGAACAAATATGTTCAACGATTTTTTGGCAATAAAGCTGAACTAAGAGCTGTTAACTGAAATTGTAATTACCTGAGTTTTTGTTCTCGGTGCTCACTTCAGAATGGTTACGATCATCCTTGAGTTGTTGTTCTTTCACAACATCTTCATAACAAGGTGGTGAAGAACCAGAATAAAGATCACTTCATAGAAATAGAAGATAGCCTCCAATTTGACCACTTTGTAACTTTTTTATCAGTGTAGGCAGCTAGCATGGGTCTCGTATCACTATTGTTACTTTGAATAAAAATCAACTGTTTAGTACCATCACGATTCTACTCACAACTACTTAACATGAGTAAACTGCCATATTACTTGTGGTTTGGGGCAAGCACAGTGGGTAATTTGGAGTAGACACAGTGGGTAATTTGGGGCAAGCACAGTGGCTAGTGAATGCTGCATTGGTGGCAAGTCAATGGCGTGCATTAGAAATGCTTGCTGTAAAGAAATTGCAGTTCAAGTTGCACATCCTGTATATCCAATTTGAAAAGTTTGGGAAGGATTGAACAAATGCTATTTTGGTTTGATGAAGTTATACCTATTGGTTGTGGATAGATGAGCAACTTCATATTGCCATTGGAAAACACCTCATTCAGTGGTGACTGTTACAAGATACACAAGTGTTTTAGGTGCTACAGACACTGGGTTGCATTTACAATATAATAAGCAGTTAGGATAACATCCATGTGGTCAAAAATCAACATATGGAATTTTTGAAACAATGCAATGAATGAAACTTAATATTTACAGTTTTCACAATACACAGTAAACAGAGGTAGGCACTGCCAGAACTGGAGGAAAAAACATGCAGTTGCAAATTACATACATTTCTTAGCTTGACTTGCAATGAAAATGGTTGTCAAAACAAAATCAAGGTTCGTCTCATGCTTGCATTAAAATTTTGTAACAGCCTACATAAAAAAGGCTTTTCTCATTGCAGTAAAAAGCACATCAGTTTATTCCATGAACTAATTGCATACCTGTTATCTCGTCACAATACCTCTTAAAAATAAAATTGGCAGTAACACTACCAGATCTCAAGATAATCTACACGCTAAATCAGGAAAAAAAGTTTAGAAAATATTGGTCAAAATTATCTTGAAATCAGGAACCACTATACATAAAATTTGAGCATTGACTGAACACTTTCCAAAGTGTTTAAATAAACAAAGACAGGTGCTTGTTAGCAGAGTTTAAGCATACTCCTAAATGACTACGAGTGCTATTTCTGTTCTCAATGAAGTCTACTTTGCAGTTTTCAACACTGCAGCTAGTTTTGCTACAGCAGCACTATTTCCAGCTGATTTCACATCTTGACTTTGAGTGATTTATAAAAAAAAAAAACAGAACAAAACAAAGGCATTCAGACCAAACAACGCCATAAATACAACTCTGACAGAACAAAATATTTAACATATTTTTGTGCACCTTTCTTCCATGTCGACATCTGCAATTACATCATATGAAGACATTGGAATTTCACATGTGAGGTATGATACAGCTTCATTTAGGTCATTTTTAGCACATTTTAGAGCTCTTCGCACTTTCCCTTCATCATAAAATCCCATACCTAGTAAACACACATGCAACTTTTAGGCATCATACTCAAATGAATAAGAGTGAAACACACATGGCAAAAACAGTTCCCAATCACTAAGTAGTAGCAAGCCACAAACAGAAACCTACACCACAATAACATTATCCACTAAAAAAGCTGTATTAAAGGCTAACAGACATTATCATACATATACTGGTTAACACTTTGAGAACTGCCGTACGATATATTCGTACTTTGATTTCGGTCTAAAAAACAGCAGTTTTCGGTTGCCTTACCAACGCCATAGCTCCTCCGCCGATTGCACTAGAGAGCTGTTCAAGGGCTCAAACGGATCAGCCAGTCTAGCAGATTGCACCCGAAAATAACTTTTTGGTTGGGGGTTGCAAATTTTTTGTGACTGACGTCATAAGTGAAGTAGTTTTGGGGTCATTTTGGCTCATGTTACCTGGCCTAGGGCCCAACTGCTAGGTCAAAGTGTTTCGCTGAAGTTTTCATTGGAAACCAGGCTCGAGTCCGAGTCTTTTGAGCCTTTGATCGACTTTCTAGCATTTCTGCTTCAAAAGTTATGATCTAAAATAAACATATTAATTATTTATCTAATTAGCGAATTAGTCAAATATTTTTACTAACTTACATCACAACTTTTGAACCCGAAACCATAGCAGGTCATCCAAAGTATCTAAAGACTTGAATTGTAGCCTAGTTTCCAGTAAAAACTTCAGCAAAATACTACCACCTAACGGTTGGCGCCCAGGGCCAGGCAAAGTGGGCCAAGGTGACCTAAAAGTCCTCCACTTATGACGTCACACAAAAAAAATGCACCCCCCAAGCAAAAAAATTTTTTTCGAGTGCAGACTAGAAGACATGCCACACCTTTTGAGACTTTTACTGGGTCTGTAGAACATACCAGACAGGAGAAATTCCCGCGCAAAGCCACGTGTGTTTATGCGTTTTTTTCAAAAATCCCTGAAAGCGGCCGGACACCAAAGAGTTAAACTGTTTGTAACAGAGCAGAACAGGGTTTTTTAAGGTGTTTTAGGTACCCGGTTCGTGTCCCTAGAATTAAAAATCCGGTCCCTAGAATCAGAGAAAATCGGGTCCCTAAAATCAGAGAAATCGTTTCACTACAGGAGCATATTAGGTACCTAACATTTTCCTCAAAAAAAAAAACCGTAGTAGAATGACTTTCTATTGCTACGCAACAATCATTAGCGACATTTTTATTAAAAATGTGTGCAATGTCACCTATGATACCTGTTGCAGACAATATGAAAAGAGTGTGAAATATCAAGAATGCAGGATAAGCAACATATCTAAGGGAATTAGCACCAAGCACGTTGCCACAAAAGTTAATTACTGAAGGACAACATTAATTACTATTTCTTGCTTACAAGTGATAAAGAGCATTATATAATGTATTAGCACTGCAAAGTATGTGCATGCTTTCATGGTAAACAAAAATAAAACCTTCAATAAACATCATGAAAAATGGAAACAATACTGCTCTATAGTAATGCTTGGTGCAGGCTTGTTTCTGTCAGGTATAACAAAAAACAAGCAGATCTATCATCTTAGCTGGTGCAATCTTTTCATAATTACCCTTAAAATGTGGGTTGCATAAATTCTTATCTAAAACACTGGTTCTCAACCTGGGGTTCGCGAACCCCCAGGGGGTTCACGGGAAGATTTCCAGGTGTACTTGGATGGCAGCTGAGTTTTCATGTATTGCTATTTTTTAATATCCTATACCAGAAGAAAATGCGTGCCAATTGAAAAGTCCATGTAGATTTTTCCTGGTCTTGCATTGTTGTGATGCAACAATGTGAAATCCACGGCTTTGCCAGCTATCCCAGGGTTTCGGTTGATTGTTTTATGACTCGGGAGTACTTAACGGGAAAAATGTTGAGAACCCCTGATCTAAAGCATAAGTCCACAAGGATTAGAATACTGCTGTTAGATACACAAACATCATAGCAATATTCTGTTGCTATTTCAAAACAGCTATTCTCTCGTTACACCAAAAACATCCCCTTAAAATTTGATATCACACTTTCAGTATTGCTGCAATGGCAGCCAAAACAACCATAATCTGATTCACATTTTGTAGTACATGAACCTTAATACTTTACGCTTAACTGATTTCTGCTCAGCAAGAAACCTGAAAACCCACACAACTAAATTTGATATTAATCTAATAAAATGACAACCAGGAATTTGGACAAAGGGTCATTCTCTGTCAACTGTCCCAGCCAGTCAACCCACCATCTTAGATTTTCTTCAAATTTCATAAGCAGATAGAACTTTTCATGCTGATTCCTAAAAACTAAATTTTGTTGAAATTGGTTAAGGTTTCGCGAAGTTACGGACCATACAAAATGACTACTTTTTGTGGTCAATGAAGCGTAACGACTAGCAAGAAAATCATCAACTAACTTTAAAACTAATCCATTCTCACTGTAATCATTTAATTGTTATAAAAACTTGACAAAAGGTTGTCTCAAGTATCTTTTCTTCAGTAGTGAAGAAAAAAAATTTTTAATCCATGCACTTACCCCAATTCTGGGGTAAAGAAAATGGGTAGTCGTCAAAATCAGTCATGCATGACATAAATTTTGAGTGGTAATATCTCGACAAGCACACATGCTATTGGCATATGCAATACACCATCTGAAAGCTCTCACAGAGGAGATTTTAGTCTTGAAATATCCTCATTGCTAATTTTATAAAAAATCCCCAAAGGGATTTCTGGGGATTTCCCTAATTTTTTTGCCTTTTTTGGCCATAACTTTTGAATCAGAAATGCTAGAAAGCCAATCAACACCTCTAAAGACTCATAAAACAACCTGGTTTCCCACAAAATTCCAAGTCAAAAAATGGCTCTTGACGTTGGCGCCGAGGGCCTGATAATCTTATCCAAATATGCATAAACTTACTCCCATTATGATGTCACCAACAAAATAAAAAATATCTAAAACTTTCCAATTTTGCTTTTTAAATGAAACTACAAGACTTTCCGCATCTGTTGAGTGTTTGAACAGCTCTCCTGGTCAATTGGCTGGTGAGTTATGGCCTTCAGCCAATATGTCCACCAAGGTTACTCTTTGCCCGACTTGATTTTTCATCAAAATTTGGGTTTTAGAGCCATAAGTTTAGATCCAGAAATGGTAAAAAGCCAATCATGGGCTCTAATGACTTGAATTATAGCCTAGTTTCCAATTAAACTTTGAGTCAAAAAATTGGGTCATTGGTATGACGCCCAGAGTCTGATGACCTCGGACAAAATGCGTGAACCTACCCCATTATGACGTCACCCACAAGAAAACCAAAACCATAACTTCTCAAATAAAAAAAATATAAACTACAAGACTTCCCCCATCTTTAGAGGGTTTGGACAGCTCTCTTACTCAATCGGCAGGCGAGTTATGGGTGTGCAAAGTTCAGCAAACAAGTGGTGCACGTGGCACTAAAAGTGTTAAAGTGTAATTACATTGAAATCTTAGGTAAAAACTTTGTGGGATGTTTATTCAAAAGAAACAAAATAAGCAATGAGGATATTTCAAGACTAAAATCTCCTCTGTGAGAGCTTTCAGATGATGTATTGCACATGCCAACAGCATGTGTGCTCGTCGAGATATTACCACTCAAAATTTATGTCACACATGTTGATTATGATGACTACCCATTTTCTTTACCCCAAAATTGGGTTAAGTGCATGGATTTTTTGAAAATTTTCTTCACAAGTGAAGATAAGATACTTGAAACAACCTCCTGTCAAGTTTTTACAACAATTAAATGATTACAGTGAGAATGATTTAGCTTTAAAGTCAGTTGATGATTTTCTTGCTAGTTGTTACGCTTTATTGACCACAAAAAGTAGTCATTTTGTATGGTCCATAACTTCGCGAAACCTTAATAAATTTTAATAAAATTTAGTTTTTTGGAATCAGCATCAGCATGATGTTCTATCTGCTTATGAGATTTGAAGAAAATCTGAGAAGGTGGGTTGACTTATATTGCATTGCAATTTTTTTGGTTCATTTGACAGAGAATGACCCCAAATGAAAACTTTACATAAAATATATATACACAATAAAACAAGAAAGTTTTGAAATACAATCTGTGAAATTACAAGAAAATCAAGTCCATATATATATCTTTCTTCATACACACTTCATGTCAGCTAGCACTTGGTTTTTGAAATATATCACAGGAGTTTCCATTTAATCTCATAATCAATTTGCCTTGATTTTTTGTGCAGTTATGCAATTTCCCAGTCTTTTCATTGACAATTGTGCAGAAGCACTTGTTTACACTTCCCCAGCTGATGTAATGCTGCAGTGGTGCAAATCTACAGCAACTGTAACACTCTTCTCTCTCATCTTATTTTACATCGCTGACAATGAGTTTTGCTTTTGTTTTAAAAATTCAGGGCAACTGCAATATCACAAATATTTTAGTAGGTGCACTTTGAGATGTCTTCATATCAAGTTCTTAAACAACAACGATTTTATGTGGAACAAGGTTTAATCATACCATTTTACCTCTTTATTATGTACTGGCATTTTACTATAAATTCCAAAATTCCGCAGTGCTTCACAAACTAACAATCATAAAATAAATGGCTGTATTTTTATATTTCACATTTAACCTCTTTACATTTGCATCATGTTAGTGCAGCCACCTACTGTTTTCAAAGAATTACAGTAAAACAGTTAATTGTTGTTACTACAGATGCATGATCACCCACATACTTTGCAGCTATCAACCGGAGTCAGTATTTGAGGGTATGGGCTGTGTTATAGAAAAAATTTGTGAAGTCTGCGGTGGGTCTAAAACGATGAACTAATCGTATGCTGGAATGGACCAAACATCAGCAAATGCGACAGTGTTGTCATGCAGGCTCTAAACTTTCACTTTAATACCTTCAAAGCTGGTTAATTCAAGCAGTTCGCACAAAATCAGGCAATTTGAAGCTTGCATGTGGCTTTGTGTGGGCACAACTCCAACATTGAATGTGCTAGAGACCTGTTCAAACGCTCAACAGACTCAGCAAATCTTCTAGTTTGCACTCGAAAAAAATGTTTTGGTTTTGGGTTTCAGATTTTTTGTGAGTGATGTCATAAGTGGAGTACTTTTAGGCTATTTTGGCCCATTTCACCTGGCGTTGAGCCCAAACCACTAGATGGTAGTATTTCGCTGAAGTTTTTATTGGAAACTAGGCCAAAATCCAAGGCTTTTGATACTTTGGATGACATGCTGAGGTTTCGGGTTCGACAATTATGATCTAACGTAAACACACTAATTGATTAATCCCATAATTAGAAAATTTGTTTGTTTTATATCATAACTTTTGAACCAGAAATGCTAGAAGGTTGGTCAAAGGCTCAAAACACTCAGATTCTAGCCTAGTTTCCAATGAAAACATGACCGAAATACTTCCATCAAGCGGTTGGGGCCTAGGCCAGGTTACATGAGTCAAAATGGCCAAAAACCTACATAACTTATGACGTCACTCATAAAAAAAACGGAAACCCAAAACCAAAAATTTTTTTGATGAAATCTAGAAGACTTGTTGAATCTATTAAGGGTTTAAATAGCTCTTTATCGCAATTGGCGGAGGAGCTATGGAGTTGGTAAGACAACAGAAAACTGCTTGTGTTAGGCCGATTTCAAAGTACAAATATATTGCAGCCTGGCAGCCAAGGTGTTAACACTTTGATGTCCGAGTTAATTCAAGCGTTTCGCACGTGGCTTTGCGTGGGAATATCTCCGCTCCTGTATGGGTTACGGACCTGGTCAAAGCGTCAAAAGACGCGACAAGTCTTGTAGTTTGCACTCTAAAAAAATTTTTTGGTTGGAGGGTGCGGGTTTTTGTCAGTGACGTCATAAGTGGAGGACTTTTAGGCCAACTTGGCCCACTTTGCTTGGCCCTGGGCACCAGCTATTAGCTAGTAGTATTTCGCTGAAGTTTTTATTGGAAACTAGGCTACAATCCGAGTCTTTTAATACTTTGGATGACCTGCTGGGGTTTCGGGTTTAAAAGTTATGATCTAAATGAGTAAAATTTTTTGACTAATTAGTTAATTAATTAATTTGTTTATTTAAGATCATAACTTTTGAACCAGAAATGCTAGAAAGTCGATCAAAGGCTCAAAAGACTCAGACTCGAGTCTAGTTTCCAATGAAACTTCAGCAAAATACTTTAGTCTAGCGGTTGGGCCCTAGGCCAGGCAACATGAGCCTAAATGGCATAAAAACTACTTCACTTATGACGTCAGTCACAAAAAATCTGCAACCCCCAACCAAAAAAATTTTTTCGGGTGCAATCTAGAAGACTGTTCGATCTGTTTGAGCCCTTGAAAAGCTCTCTAGCACAATCGGCGGGAGCTAGGGCATTGGTAAGGCAACTGACAACTGCTGGTTTTAGGCCGAAATCGAAGTACGAATATATCGTACCTCAGCTCTCAAATTGTTAACAGTGGACCTTGGCACTTCACCTATAGTGATGTGCGATGTTTAAAGTGGACCTTGGCACCTGAGAAATGCACAAAGTTTCTATAGTAGTGGACAGGAAAAATCACATGAAACCTGCTTTGACCTGCATGCCATAGATGTGACTTTCGAAACAACTAATGGAAAAGCCTTTTGTGTGCCATCTGTCCATGTTTTTCACTCGGCATTAAGTTCATAGTTGTCATGCAAAGTAACTGAATGTTTCAGAAGACTGTATTTTGCATTTGTGAACAACCTGTCATGTCAGAAGCGTAACATTGACTTTACGTGGATAGGATGTAAGCTCAATTTATGGCAGAGCAGTACAGTGACAAGTGATTTCTTCCTGCGATTGCCAAACTAGATGTCATATATGTTTGTTATGCTTTAAAATGTAATGTTAGCACTTTGACATCGAAGTTCAGCTAACATTCGGCACTGTTCTAATAAACCCGGTTGTCTTTTTGCAAAGATTGCCAGAACTATGATGCATAACTGGAGAACTAATAATCGAGTGACATCAGGCTTTACCCATTAACGCTACCACAACATGTACTACATTTAATTATATTTCTGTTGGCTGCTATTGCTTTCTGTGTGGTAGAGGAGTTGGTTGTCTTGAACACTCCTTCCCCTTCACTGATCACTCCTTTCTGGTTCAAAAGTTAGGGTAAAATGAACAAATTTGGATAAAAATCTTGTTGGGTAATTTTTAACCAGATTTAGTTTTCTTGGCCGTAACTTTTGAACCAAAAACCCTAGAGAGTCAAAGGCTTGAGAGACTCAGGTTTTAGACTAGTTTCCAATGAAAACTTACGTGCGAAATACTTCCCTCTTGCAGTTGGAGCCCAGGGCCCGATAACCTCAACCAAAAGCGCCTAAACCTACACCACTTATAACACCACCCACACAAAAGCTGAAACCCAAAACTGAGAAATTTGTTTTCATTGCAAACTAGAAGACATGAAGTCTTCTATCAAGGGTTTGAATAGCTCTCCAGCACAATTGGGTGAGTTATGGAGTTGCAAAGTGGTGCGAAAATACAGGATTTGCAGGTAAATCAACCTGGCAGTGAAGGTGTTAAATGAAACAATTTTGCTTAGCTTGCAGCACTGAAATAGCAAACAAGTTTTGCAAATCAAACTTTAAATCCATGCATGTATGTAAGATCAATAGATATTGTAGCAAAAACACATACCCAGTAAGGTTTGCACATTTTCTTCTGAATAGTACTCCATTTCTGCTTCTAATTCATGATAGCTCACAGTTGTACAACATATGAAAAGTTCAGCACTCTTGCAATTATAACCATGTGTTTACACAACACCCAACTGTTCATAAATTTTTGTTGCCAAGCACATTACATTTACTACATTTACATACTTGAAAGGAAGAGCAAGTCATGCTCTACAAAATAAGAAAAAAATTTCAGCATATTAGAGATTGCATTCATATGAACAGGCATATTCAATGAAAATACTTCCTAGCATAAGTAATGATGATAAGCAGCATTCATAGTACAGTAACTTCTGTTATCTTTTGTGGTGTTTAAACTATCAAGTCTCTACCAAAATCAGAACAACAATTATTTCAACCAGAGAATTAGCCCACATTATTACTAGCTTAAGAATTGGCATGTAGATGCATCGAACCAGTAATTCCAACTTTGTATGATATGGAGTATTCCATTCTCCATGATTTTACAAAAAAAAGATGACACTTCAAGATAAAATTATATAAAAATTATATATTAAACTGCTAGTAAAGCACATGCTGGAGAACAAGTTTCCAGTCTAACAGAAAGCCATTTATTTGTGTTTTCTTCAGATAGACAAAACACTCTTGATGAAATACTCAACAAATAGCATGTGCCAGCGGCACATCCAGGAGGTCTGTTTAGCTGTGATGACAGGCCCCCTTGTACCGTAGGTGCTCCGCATTAAAGCCGATAAAATATCAGGCTGTCACTGCAGGTGGTTTGGAACAGGCAACAGCTTTTCCCTTCTACGTTGCATTGTATTATTATGAAACAACAACGTCCCTTCCTTGTCTAAATAGCACTTGCGCAATAACCTGAAACAAACTACAGTTTTGAACAATCTAAATTGATGTTGCGTCAAACACACATTTCGGAATCTTCTACTCAGTAGTGCCAGCTCCAATCCAAGCAAAGCTGTCAGAAGCTCATACACTGCCAGGACACAGCAGTGGTGTAGGAGCTGGAGATGCAATCACACCTCCAGAAGTTTTGATTTGTCAAAAACCCAGGCAAAATCCCTGAAAATTTAGGCAAAATCCCTAAAAAGTTGGGCACAGGCACTTTGTTCTACTTGTGTGATCAATGAAACTAACTGATTAAAAATTGCTGAATTTGTGACCTCCAAATAAAGCTCCTCATTTTTTGTGAGACTTTGTGATAGAAAATTTATAGGGGCAACCTTTGCCACACAAAATTTTTCAGGCAAGTTGGGGGAAATTCGGACAAAAATCCTTTGCACCCCTACGATTTGCTGCTTCTACAACATATGGGACACTGGCAGGGCTCACATCGCAATCATTTTGTTTTGCAGTTTAGGCCGGAATTTTATCTGCTGTTTTCACCAACTAGGTTATGATAGGATTAAACAAGATTTTGGCCTACTTCAGTGCCACTCCAAGTAACGCAGGTTTGTTTCCACTGAAGCTATATTTTTACAAGGAATTTCTCTCATTGAAAGGAACAACAGCTAGCCTCAGAAATTGTCGTCGAATTATCTGAACAAAATACTAGTCAAACGTTGTATTCCAAAAAAAACAGCCTTTTTAGAATTGAACAGTTGATGACGTTGTTTGCTGCGCAAGAAGTCTTCTATGAATTTCTTGTAATTAGCTTTTACATCACAATACAAAATCATCAGTGCAGTAGCACTCATGCGTTCTTCTCCGCATATGATTTCACAAGTATTTTGTTAACAAACTTAATAGAGAGTGCTGCATAGACACAATTGTGCAGGTGATTGTCAAGAACAATTTTATCAGTGTATGTGCATTTGGATAAACAGTTCTCATTGCTGTATGACTGACATTTGCTGAACGTTCGACAAGCTGTAGCTTTTCAGCACCACGTTTGTAGGAACAAAAAATTGTGATGTAATAAACGCTCTGTGACCGAAAACAGTAATAACCCAGAAATCTTTTTTTCTTCCTTGTGTTTTGACAATGTAATCAAAACCACTATCTAAATAGCTAGTTACGCTAAGCTGCTAGCCAAGTTTGATTGGATTTTATATAGAGCTCAAACCGATAAAGCTTTTTTGGGCTGATATAGATGATTTTTATTGGCGAAGCTGACATTTTTGCATTAGTCAAGCCACTGTTCAAAGACATTAGAGTACTTCACTGTGATAAGGAACTAACATCAAGTTTGGCGCAAACCTGGCTCACCAAAACAGTCAATCACCATGGCACTTACCCTAATTTGTTTGCAGGCAGCCATCTGTTCACAGCGCAAAAACCTGCAAGCGAACGTTATGTCACAGAATAGTTTATTGGGACGGTTATATAGCAGTCTGAAATTTACACACTACTTGACACAACCGGAAAGTGGCGCGCTGTTAACACTTTTTGAGCCGCCTGGTTTCGGCAATTTTCACAAAAAAAACAGCAGTTTTCAGTTCAAAAGGCTCAAAAGACTCGGACTCGAGCCTAGTTTCCAATGCAAACTTCAGCGAAATACTTGGTCTAGTGGTTGGGCGCTGGCCAGGCAACATGAGCCAAAATACCCCAGAACTATTTCACTTATGACGTCAGTCACAAAAAATCCGCAACCCCCAACCAAAAAATTTTTTTCAAATGCAATCTACCAGACTGGCCAATCCGTTTGAGCCCTTGAACAGCTCTCTAGCGCAATCGGCAGAGGAGCTATGGCGTTGGTAAGGCAACCAAAAACTGCTGTTTTTTTAGGCTGAAATCGAAGTACAAATATATCGTACGCCGGCTCTCAAAGTGTTAAACAAGCAATTGACTTTGCACAAGACACAATAGAATTCCAGAATTTAATAATGAATTTGTGAAGTAACAATGCTAGCTTGAATAACAATGGTATAATGAAAAATATTAAGACCTCTGTATTACACAAAATTTGTAGTTTTTGCACAAACTTCGTCAAATTTTTTCTCTATGAAAACATTGAGAACCATTCATGAATTTTGTATGGTAAACTTGCCATATCATATTGAATGTGAAAATTTTTTCAACGCATATTTTCACTGCGGTCATGGGTAACCGAGGCGACAAAGATACCCCACTTTTCCAGTTTTTTTCATTTCGTGCCAAGTTTGGCCCAGGCTATCTCATAAATCTTTTGACATTTTGCAATAAAAATTTCTAAGGTCAAAGATAATCTTATCAGCAACAATTCTTCCAAATATGAGCAAAAAATGTCAAGAAATAAAACCGTGGCGAGTTTTGAAAATTTTCGAAAATCTGTAGCAAGAGCTAAAAACAGTCAACTTTGGGTGTCCGTGACCTTTGAAAGTCACAATGTAGATACTGTTATTTTTTCAATGTTTGGCAAAAATATTAGCATCCCTGAAAAATTGAGGTTGTTCACTAATGTATTTCGGCAGTAATAAGGCTTTAAACATGGCCAAATATGAACAATTTGCACTCCCCGGCTAAGCAACCCCAACTAAAAAGCTTTATTATCATGCCATTTCTTGACAGATTTCATTCAAATTTTGCAGATGTTCATCATATGGGGCAATGACAATTTGACAAAAGTTTCAGGAAAATTGGAGAAGGTGACCTGACCACTTCCTGAGAATTGACACGGAATGGCCCATATATTTATAGAAATTCTACACTCTACAGCGCATAAGTCTCGAAAGATGCATTTTTAATTTTGTTTTTATCTGTGTGCATGTTACTTCTCATTCTGAGTTGGGATTCTCATGCAAAATAACTCAATTGCAGTCGCTTTCTTTTGCATAAACCTATTTTTCAAACAATTATATATACTACAAATTTCGTAGGATGCATGTTTTCATTTATAGACAACTTACCATATTTATTCGATTGTAAGCCACTGCTTATAAAGTTTTTTTTTTCATTATTTTGTGTGGCTTACAATAAAGGACAGCTTACATTTATTCCTTCACCATATAGGAAGTTACAGATTACACTCAGCCTTTCCTTGGCTACGTTTTGTCGACCAAACTCTCTTTTCGCATTCTATTCTCTTCAACATCATGCACACATCCATCACAGGAGGGATTATGATGAACAGAAGGTAGTTGTAGTGGTGAAGCATCATTACCAGGGTTGCCAATCAAACACGAAATGTGCTGGTACGCATAACATCTCAAAGGCTCAAATAACAGGTCTATGTTCAAGTGCAGCTTACAATTAGGGGGCTTACACTTTTTAACACTGTATTATGTGGCTTACATTCAAGGGCAGCTAACAATGGAATAGATGCAGTGTCTATTCTCTCTTGATTTTCATTTTTTTCTTATAAAGATCAAGTGGATTTTACCCTGCAATTTGCTTTGCATTCAGATATAAGTTTACTTTGGTCACACAAAGAAAAACTTAATACAGATGTCCATGGCTATCAACTTGGATGTAACTAAGCACTTTAAATTATTTCCAAGGTTTGAACTTTATTATAAGCACTGTTTTAATGTGTATGACCTGCCATATTTCGGCAACTTCATGGCTTCTGTCAATTAGAATCCTACCATTCACCATAATTTTTTGCCATTGAGTAGAGCTCGACTGATACATCAGTATGCCAATATATAGCATCAACAAAATTCCATCATTATAAATCATTTATGTTTGCTTATGAAAATCACTAAGCTAATGTTCTGCATAGTTCTGCACAAAGCGTTCAAAAATCCAAGTTGTTACTCTGCCTCATCATGATTTATATACTCTTCAAATTGGCAAATTTTGGTTAGAAAATCATTATTAGCAAAAATGCAAACAAACATTTCCATCTATTTCTTCAGTTGCAAAATATTCCTGTTCTTTTGTGAATTGGTTTAACATGAATTTTAACATATTGATCTTTTAATTATGGTTTGAATAATTAAAGCAGTAGTTATTGGCCACTAAAATATCAATACCAGCCCATAAACATCGTATCAGTTAAGCTTTAGCTAAAATTTAACGACATTAAAAGTGCCTTTTCTATTAGGCGTTTGTCTTTTTCAACTATCTCCTCTAAATTGGCACTTTCAATATGTTCCATTGCAAAACCTCTCCAGTTTGGTTCTTGTGTTTATGGTGACTATGCTCCTGAACATGAAATCGCTTTAATTGCAACAAAACAACTGGTGTTCTTTTTTTCCCAAGAAAGTATAAACAACCTGCTACATCAAATGTTTTTCTGAACGGTGTACGTATGTGTGCAAATTTTAGACCAAGTGAAATACGTTAGTGTGTGGATAAATGCTTCACTGAAGGATGATGATGATATTCAGAGACAAGTGATATCACTTACTCATACTGCGCAGCAAACAAACTCAGAGGCACGTTTAATCAGTATTCTCCTACACTAAAAAACACTGTTTCGTGCCTATTGCATGCCAATGTATGCTTGCCAATTGTGGAGCAAATACACACAGACTAGCATGAAGCACTTACATGCTGCATATAATAACCCTTACTGGTCTGCTGACCACTGACAAGGTATAATTAACGTATGTAATCTGGTCCTTGGACCACTGCAAGGGGACAAAATGTTTCAAGCTGCTATACCAATTCCAACTGAATGTCTGGAGTAAAGGAGAGAAGCAGACACTAGTCAACAATGCCCTTTTCTGCTTTCTTGCATCTGGTGCTGATATCGATGGATGTGTTTAAAGTTGGTTCAGGTCTTTTGTGGTTTCATGCTTGAGTTGTGGGAGTGCGCTGCAATTCAGTTGTAGCAAGTAACTCAAACAGCAAATTTGATGGAAAGCTGTCAGGGCAATTCTGCTGATAGCTGGTAATATCTGATGTGTTTGATTCTATGGTTTGATGATATAATCCTAACTTTTTGACCTACTACATATATTAGAAAGCATGCAGCATGCTTTGTGTAAAATCATGGGCATCAGAAAGATTTTTTCCATAAGGGGGCCAGTAAGAGATTTTCCCAAAATTTTTTCCAGAGAGGGGGTAAAAGTGGTGAAATTTGTTTTTTACCCCTCGAAATTGAAAAAACAACCTTTTTTTGCCAATAATAATTTCAACCCATGGGGTGCCTATGTGCATTCCGGTGCCTAAGTGCACAATATACAAACTGACTTGGCTGACTATATATTCAATATGACTATATACCAATATAATATTGGTTACAGCACAAAGGTTCAACAAGGAACCCCATTTCATTGCTGAATTTCCTTGTGGTCACAACAAAATATGCATTGTTTGCAATAGAAAGTAACATTGAAAAACAACTTTGTTGTACTGTAGGACCTGGAATAATTAAAAAGGATTGCATTTCTGTGACTGTTGCAAAAAATACCACTGTTGAACGGCACAAGGAGCTGTAATTAATTAACTGTTCTCAAGAGCATTGCTGCAACACACCATGTTGTGGCTGTGTATGGTTGGTGAAGGTAGGTCTAGTATGTATCAGGTGACATTTTAATTGCGAGTAACTTCGTAAATACTCAACTCCGACAGGTTTCCTGCACAAATTCGTTTTCAGTGTATGGCAATGAGTGCACCAAGATCTTTATTATCGTTATTTTCTGATTTGCTGTGCAGCTAAAAATTGACCGTAAAATTAATTGGCTGTTGATCTCATGCCAAATGCATTGCAAGCATTTGAAACCTTGATCAGAACAGTTTGCATGCCTCTGAGTACCAATGTGCACCCCTATTAAACTGTCACTTTTTCTCTTCTCTGTTAGTTGTTTGCCTCAAAGTTATATTATTGTTAGAATGCCCTAATTTCTCTCACACTACTGGATCCCTGCATTATGATGGGTGAATGACGCTACAGTTAGAGTGTTGTTGAAGTGTCTTGCTACCTCTCAATGTTGGTTGTGTGCAAACACCGATTCTGTAATGCGCTGCTGTATGGCTCACCATTTTTGTGCTCTTGTGTTGTATGATTGTGTCCGTGATATGCACGAGTCTACAATAAAAACTATTATTATCATATTAGATATGAAGTAGCCCCCACTTATCAACCCTTTGTCTTGGACGAGCTACTTAGTGGCTCAAACATTTTTGGCCATAACTTGCTGGACAACTGAGCTAGAAAAGTGTTCAAACCCTTTATGGATTCGGCAAGTCTTCTAGATTAGGTTCAGAAAAAGATGATGCCTACATCGTAGGCGAAATACATACTCTGTAAGATCTTAAAGTATCTGATTCTTTGCTGAGAAAAGACTTCTTTCCATGGAAATAGGTTTAAAAAAAACGTTTCTTGTTTTGAGTTTGGGGTTCTCTATGTGTGATGTCATAATGGGTGCATGTTTTCACTTTTTTGGCCCAGTTTACTTGGCTCTAGGCACCAACCCAACAGGCTTGTTTTTTGACTGGACTGTTATTTTGTAAACTAGGCCAAAATCTTCATCTTTAGAGTCCTTGAATGGCTTTCTAGCATATCTGGAGCCAAAATCATGGCTCAAAAAACTAATTTTCAACAAAAATGAAAAAGTTACAAAAAAGGTATGATTTGCCCTATCAGGGCATATTTTAGCCAGCCATAACCTGACAGAAGATTGAGCTAGACAGCTCTTCAAACCCTCGAAAGACTCGTAACGTCTTGTAGTTTAGAATTTAAAAAAAATTTTTTAGTTTTGGATTTGGGGTTTTTGATCAATGATGTCACGATTGGGGTAAGTTTTGCATTTTTTTGATGACGTCACAGGCGATCCAATGACCAAGCCGATTTTGTGGTTCAAAGTTTCATTGGGTTCTAGGCCAGAATACCAGTTTTTAGAGCCCTTGATCATCAAGCTAGTGTTTCTGGTTCCAAAGTTATGCCAAAAGTTTCCAAATATATCCAGATTTCTGACAGGAAGTTCCAGGGATTTCTCTAATTAACACTTTGAGAGCTAGCCTACGATATATTCGTACTTCGATTTCGGCCTAAAAAACAGCGGTTTTCGGTTGCCTTACCAATGCCCTAGCTCCTCCGCCGATTGCGCTAGAGAGCTGTTCAACGGCTCAAACGGATCGGCCCGTCTAGTAGATTGCACTCGAAAAAATATTTTTGGTTGGGGGTTGCGGATTTTTTGTGACTGACGTCATAAGTGAAGTAGTTTTATGGTCATTTTGGCTCATGTTACCTGGCCTAGGGCCTAACTGCTAGGCCAAAGTGTTTCGTTGAAGTTTTCATTGGAAACTAGACTCAAGTCCAAGTCTTTTGAGCCTTTGATTGACTTTCTAGCGTTTCTGGTTCAAAAGTTATGATCTAAAATAAACAAATTAATTAATTAACTAAT
>Ga0210059_1002446_pt1 | contig 29065 bp, 10 predicted proteins | sample Ectturendosymbi2_FD_188042 | JGI IMG/M metagenome (GOLD analysis project Ga0210059, IMG submission 188042) | Ecteinascidia turbinata endosymbiont from Florida, USA - Sample 2 (SPAdes) (version 2) | ecosystem: Host-associated > Tunicates > Ascidians > Unclassified | place: Key West, Florida...
ATTGTTCCGCAACAGAAGCATAATCCAGGCTTTGGCGGGCCGTATATATCGCAGTCTGAAAAAAAGCGGTGAAATAGTGGAATGTGCCCGCGGGGCACACTTCAGACACCACGGGCTAGACCTTGGCGGCAAAATAACTTGCTTGCGCTAAAAATCCTGCTGAGACCCACAACGTTGTCATAAAATATTTTTGTTATAAAACTTAATGACATAGATGTTGGGCCGCAGCCTAACTACATTGGAAACAAAATGATTTTTTCAACTATTTTTTGTCAAATAACACGTTACGTTGTCTCAACAACTTCCAGTATTTTCCAATATTTTGTGAATGAATCTGATACTGGACAAAATTCAATTGTAACTTTGCTGCATAAATTTCTGGGATTCTGTGCACGAGTTTCGTTCTGTCGTTGGACCACTTCAAAACTATTTCTTACAAATGTCCGAACTATTGCTGCAGATCAAGGTTTTCTCAGACCTTCTCTGTTTTTCACTGACTTGTAGATTGCAAACCGTCAACTGCCTTTGTACATGGTGACTATTTTTGCACTGCATGTGAGCGTTGTAGTGCTTTGGCTTGTTTGCTGTAAACGAAACGGCTGTCGGCCAGCAAACCAAAACACTTCAGTTTTAAAACTTGGCCGTAGGTTGGAGAACTTACTCGGACCGAATAGTTGAACTACATTTCCAGTATGTTGCCAAAACAGGTTCCGGGTGATTTATAGCTTGGCAAAAATGAATTCTTCAGGGAGTGGCTGCCTTGGCGTCACGCACTTGTGCTTCACATTGCCATGTTATAATTCGCTTTGCACTTCTAAAAGAAATGATGGTGGAGGAGCGAAACGTTTGATGGAGGCAGTTGCCTGGAAATTTCCCAGATGCTGCTGGTCTGCGTGGTTCCCATCACGGTTATTTGAATTCAGGAAAAACACGGTTGGGGCAATTTTGTTTGGTTTTGCCACAACGCAGGGAATAGTCACGAACTGCCTACGAAACCCTTTGTAGTCTAAAATCAAAATGTCATTTGAATTCTACACATTGTAACCTACGCTTATCTTCTCTATTAAGTCATCAACCATAAAGCACAACTAGGATTTAGGTAATTTCTCACAAACTTAAACTCACCTGTTCAAATAACAAACAAAGCAAAACTTCTCAACTTTGATTTTTCGAACAAACATCAACACATTCAGGATTCGTAGATTTGCTTTGAGCAGGCAGTTTGCCAACACTCGTGACGTTTTTATCAAATCAGGCTTTGCTTCAATTCTTGCGCTTCTGGATGAGAAATGTATAAAGGACGAGTAACTAAATCCTTCTTACATGCTGATGCTAAAAGTGGATCGTTGTTCAGCCAATCTGCAAGTATAGTCGCAGCGGACAGTGTGGAGACGAATGATGGTGATGAAATCTTTCGTCAAGCAGCGAAAAGCTTATGCTACTAGTTGCCTATCGACTGCCATTCAGCTGAGGAGCCCAATCCGCTTGAAAGTTTAGCACAGGCGCTTCTAGGCTGAGTGGTGGTTAGTTTCGAAAAATGCGATACCACGCGCGGAGATGAGAAAAAACATCGTTTGTGTGTTTTACAGTACATCGCAACATAGTTTGCGCAGAAGTTGTTTTGGTGCTTTATAGGTTAGAGATTGTAGTGGAACTAGTGAGGCTTTGATTTTCAGGTTTCTTGCTTTAGGAAAAATTTTCAAACTGCTAAACGTGTGGCAATCATTACTTTTAAAGCCCTACATTGCGTTCCAGCCAGATCAGCAACTTCAGTTTTGTGAGTCAGAAGACGTATGTCACAATCACAAAGAGATCAGACGTTTTTACAGGTACGGTTCTCATTCCAAGTTGGCTATCCAGGGTAAAATCTCAACAAACTTTTGCAAACACGGGAATCTTACTCCCAAGATTGCCAACATTGTTTACTGATAGTGCAATGATTTTTGCGATGATGGCGATAATTCGATTATTTCCGGGTTTATTCGCAGAAGTTATAGATTAGATAGATTAGATAGAGTTTATTGGCGCAAACACTGAAGAATTGTACGCAAATTAAAATTAAGGCGCTGGGACACCGAAAAAAACTGTTAAGCAGGTTGTCTCGTGGGGCACGTCTCGACAGTTTCATAAATTATATTATATGTGTAGTTGATGGTCAAATTCTTGCGAATTTAATGAGGTTATATTGTTTGAAGAGGTTGCAGTCTGCTGGATGATCAACACAGTTGCTCGGGAGTGCTGGTTCGCAACCGGTATCTATCGTGATTTACCCAGTTTCGCAAGGAGCTGAGCATATAGTTTAGGATTACACTTGTATTTTATCGAAAGTGTTCACGATTCCTTGCCTACCTTCACCAGTTTTACAACTTTGTCAGCAGCATTTGTTTTCGTTTTTTCAAGTTGAATTTGTGCAATTTGTGTGTTGCGCAAGTCATTGCAAATAAGTTCACAGGAAATAGGTGCAAGCTCATCGGTTGACTAAATAGATGCTTTTGCATAGAACTATGGTTTCAGGATAAAAACGTCTTTTGAGAGGTGTAACAATTTAGGGCTATAGATCTATACGACTTGAGCTAACACAGTATAAACCTGTTACTTACGCGGAGTATCTGACCTTTGACAAACCAAGGCCTCCTAGATAGTTCTCTAGGTCTCCTACAAACCAAGGCCTCCTAGATAGTTCTCTCCTCCTAGATAGTTCTCTTGCAAAAGTGAGTTGCCTCTTCTTTCAGTGTTGATAGGATTTTAAAAATTTTAAAAAGGCAAGTAATGAATCACGTGTCCTTGAAGGGCAAATGTAGGTCACTCAATGAGAATATTGAACGAACAGCAAGGTTTGCAGGGATTGCGAATATGACGTGAAATTAAGTTTCGTCAATACAGTGTGCTTCCTATGAAACTGGGAAAATCTTCTACTTGAATTATTTGACGAAAACCTTTTGGCGGGTTTGCTAATTTCTAACTATAAACTTCGACGTTTGCTCCATTCACATTTAAAGTGAAGTATTTAAAGCTCATTGGCTGGACACTTGACCATGGTCTATTATTGAACACACGAGACCAGTGGTTTTTAGACTCTCATTTTCTTTAATGAACGTTATGGCTTTTAGAATTAGGTTCTACGTAATTTTAACTTTTAACGAAGTTAAAGTTAAAATCTTTCCTTGTTCATTCTTAGAATTAAAATCATTTAAATATTTTTTGCAACTAGCGTTGCCTGAATTACAGGTCAGAATGAAGTCATGTTAGACAATTTTCTTTAAAAGCAATTGCTTTCTAAACTTCAAATGAGTTTATACCTATAATTGTTGTTTTGCGTTCTCGTTTCTAATCTGTTCTGGAGTTCAACAGAAAAGACGACCCGGATGATAATAACGTTTTCGTAAATCTGTGCCGTGGTCGTTGAAGACTTTCTGTACTTATGTGTCACGGTCTGAACATACCAGATACTCTTATAATCTTAATTATGTCTGTTCTAATAACCCCAAAGAAGCTAGGAAATAATTAAATTGCAAAGACTATAACTTGACTGATTTATTGTAAACTTTAAATAATACACCACCAAGGCTATGACTTAGCAACTGGCCGGAATGCAGTGTTGTCTGAGCTACTTGATACATTGTTTTAATGTGTTACAACGAAAAGGTTTGAAACGATCCTAAGCCACCAGATCTGTTATGGAACATCGAAACCTCCCAATAATAACCATGCAAATTACCATGGGAAGGACCAACTTGATTAGTTTTTTTGTGCCGTTGTTGAACGCAGATGTCGCACGTTATTTGTGAGTGACGACGTTCGATTGCCATCTCTGATTTCTTTCGTTATAAATACACGCGCAACATTCGCGTTACTTGTTTTCGGCGCAAAGGGAAATATTTGTTATCGCTCCGCGCACTGCCTAATTGCTGCAAATATTGAGACCAAATATTACAACTGTCCCTTGGGGACAGGACGTATTTCTTGATCCTGCACGGACATGTGTCATCAGGATCGTAACAAAGGGGGGGGGGCTAGAAGGACACAATGCCCCGGGCGCCAAATCACTGGAGGCTGCCAGATCACTGGGGGGCGCAGAAAATTCCCAACAATTTCGCAGGTACTTCCTTCAATACAGCACATTTGCTTCCGAAAGATCTTAAGTTTGAACATGGGGGCATCAAACTTGCTTCTTGCCCCGTGCCCCATCTAACCTCGGTACGCCGCTGGTGTCTTGTTAAATCTTTGTAGCTGTGTGCAGACGCAGCGTGGGATGGTTAAACCCACTCTTGTCACTACCTAGGGGGTGAAGGTAGCGGATTTTGGATATTTTGAATACGCGACCTTGTCAAAAGTAGAACCAAGTTACGTAAACGTACAGCAACATGCAAAACTTTACATTTTTTATTTCGTATACCTTTGTGCAACTTACATGAAAAATATAAGTTAAGATTAGTATCGGTACAAAAACTATGTTTTAAAAACAAACTGCATTTATACAACAAAAAAATTTGCAGCTACTGCGCTTGCTTTCAGAGCAGCGATGAAATTTAACAGCATGTTGTTATGACAACAGATCTGATGTTTAGGAAATTTTTGAGCTTTGATGGTTAGACAAACTTCATGTTGAATTGGACTTGATGTAGTTTTGCAGCTAGTTGTGGTGATATTTATTTTTGAGACATTTAAATAAATGCTGACTATTTCTCCAAGATTCTGATTGCAAATGGGAAACAGCGTTGAGTAGGCCTATATAAGTTGATTGTGAACTTTTCACTTACTGCCACATGTGTTTTAGTAACTTTGCATATAAACTGAGCATTTCCATGAACGTAATTCTTGAAATTCAGGCACAAAATTGCTAACCTAGAACTTCTCGTTACGCGTCACTGGCTTTGGATATTGCGCAGTTTAATACGTGTGACACATTATATCAGTTTTCTGACAAATTAATCGATAAATGTGCAGCAGCAAAGGCAAGAAAACTTTGTCTTTGAAGTTAAGTAAAGCTTTACATTGCAGTATTTCTTTTACTTCCTGATAATGTTTCAGGGAATTAAATCCAAAGAAATGTTTTAGGACTTTTCAAGTTTATATTTGTCTGGTGATTTTGTATAAAATTACTTGCCTTCAGTTTTTCACATGCATTCTTCTGTTTATCCTTCTCTGTAATGTCTTCGTGAATCTGCTCTCAGTCAGACTTTGATAGCATGCTAACTCACAACTCTGGGAGTACATGCTCTAGAACCCTCTACAGCTCGCACCAGCATTGATTGTGGCCAGACCCGACGAGAGAGGGGCACAAACGTGTTCGCTGCATTCGTAACCACCAGAAGGATCTGGCGAACTCTTGCTTTACAAAACAAGGTGCAACTCTGGCCACTTTTACCCTGTGTTATCAGAAGTTTGTGCCCATAAGTAAAACTAATACATAGTTATACAGATGGTCAGGGAACTTTTTGCCTAGTTTCTGCATTTTATTCACTAGTTGCTACAAATTGAATTTATTACCGAATTTGGAATGTCGCACTGTAACAGCTTGAATGCTCAATCGAAATTTCAAAGCGGGGACAGCTTCACGCGAAACGATTAGATCCAACTGTACGCTAGTTAATGGTTTCCAAGATTCAAAGGTCCTTGACATCACAGTCACACCAAGTTACGAGACCTATCTACGAACAACCACAGTAAATGCAGGACCCGAGTCAGCTTCTGACACCCCTATACTCCCAACTCATTCGTCGTGCCTATGCTGTCACGAATAGGCTTTGTGGGGTTGCCTAAACTGACTTTGTCCACGGGCGCGGGAAACTCTAGTACGCCACTGGACCCTGGCAGTGGCAAACAACGAACTTACCTACACTTGCAATGCTAAGATAAAAGCAAGTGTCTTACGCAAGCTCAAAAATCTTGTTGGTCCACAGCGTAGCTGATACACCTCTAAATTCTGATTTTATGCAATTACAAAAACTAACTATTTATATTCTATCAACAGAACAAAATTTTTGTTTTTGATAAAATTAAGTAGTGTGTAGAGACTTGAGCACGACTATTGGGCACTTGCCCAAACTCTTGCTAATTTTGATCAAACAATTTGATTTTAGGCGCTGTGGCAGTACTGGATAATCTTTGTATCGCAGTAGAATACGTAAAAGCTAACCACGAAGGGCTAAATTTTGAGTAAAACGTAACAAAATTGACATCATTTTGGAAATGCCATGCGTGATATTTGAAATTCAGGTAAGCAGGCCTTGCAGAGGTGTTGGTCAAATTAAAACATTCACATCGTTTAACTGTGAACCTACAGTAAATACAAACAGCTTACGATTTGCAGCTTCTAATAAACATGTGTTTGCTACAGTGCGTTATTATGCTCATATGGTGTGCCTCTAACGCTGCTATAAACAAACTTTTCGATTAATTGTACCCGAAAAAGTTAACTTTTGTACAGCTAATCAAGGGCACAACGTAATTTTTACATATGCTATGATGTGACTGCATGCATGCTAATTTTCTGAAAAATCTCGTTCAGTTATGATTTGCATCTTTGCATCTTAAGCATGAACTGACGAATGTCACAGGCATTGTTGAAAAAATAGTTGTTTACCCGATAATTATTTTCTCTTGTTCTTAGGTTTGACCAACTTTTATGGTATGTATTATCAAACACGTTTGGATTAACACTCCACTGTTCTCAGGTGTACAGCGCGGTTGCGTGATGGTATTATGATGCGAACGCTTGCTGAGACGCGTAGACGCGTGTATGGCCTACATCAGTGTTCTTCAACAGGGGTTCCGCGGAACCCTAGTGTTCCGCAAAACATGTAGTGGGGTTCCGTGAGGGTTCCTTGTTTTTTAGGGGAATGATTTCTTGCTTCAGTACGTTGATGCGTCAATATGAAATATATTAGATCACCGTGCCGCATTCAGACTTCAAGTAGGCCAGTTAGTTATACAGTAGGTTGAGGGCAGTTGACCGATTAAGAAATATTGAAAATTGTTGCGTCACTTGTTCATTGTTGTACAATTAAGAAGAACATTATTGTTGCATTACAGTGATACGATGTTGCGGATGTACAGTTCACAGTAGAGTAGACTGAGTACAGAGTACTACAGATTAGAGCTGCTGTTCAGCCTTTGTGGGAATAAAGTAAAAACAGTGTGAAAGCCAACTTTTTACTATTTAGTTAAGCCAGATGAAGCAAAATAGCATATTTTCTTATGTGAAGCGAAATAATAACAACAGCGAAGGTGTGGACGGTAACGAGCAGTGTAGTTCATATGAAAAAGGGGCACCTGATCCGAAGCGGACCAAATGTGATTCAATTGCCAAAGTTAGAAAATGGGACGACATATATTTGAGATAGGGGTTCTTTTTGTCGGATGACCACATCCTGAATGTAACAGCTACACTCAAGAAATGCAAAAACAACCGAGTCATCAAATTTCTTGCTTTTTAACTTCTGTAATAACTGTTTCTTTGTTGAAGTGTCTAATAACGAAATATCTGATTTTCTTACAAGTAATTCGTGTTTTTAAAATTTTTGTTGATGGGGGTTCTATGAGAAACGCGAAAGTATATCGGGGGTTCCACGATGACAAAAAGGTTTAAGAGCACTGGCCTACATGCACCACTCTCAGTCAGGACTAGGAGCACGTTCTTATTTAGAATCGGCAAATGCTTGGCAAGCTTTTTTGAATTCCATGCAGATGACATCATCCTGATTTGTTCATCTTAAAGACTCTAGCCCATGATACGTTTCCTGTGCCAGCTTGCTGACTTGCTTCTCTGGAAGTTCTGAGATCAATACTTCTGATGAGTAACTGGGCTGTTCGGTGAACAAAGATTGCGTCAGGGTGGTCAGTAGGCTTGCCAGCCCAGCTTCTGGCGCGAGATTGCTTCAAACACGAGTAAAGCTATCGTTGCATGGGCACGATTTTACTGGTTCTCAACGACGTAAATGCAGTAGAAAATGAAAGCCATGGCATTTTAGCTTCAGTTTGTTGTTCATAGTCATGAGAAAGGTAACAGATGGCGGGATAAGTTTTGAAGATTTTCTTCACTTTTCTCTTTGAACAACTACTATAATAGCAGTTTGTTACGTGTAGATGGCTTACGTAATGCATGCACAAGAACAGGTAGTAGCGTAAAAACAAGCTTCACGTTCTTTTTTTATATGTAATAAAAAGTGTTCTTTGAAGTAATTTTTACAAGGTTTGTAGTGACTTTCTTTCAAAAGATAAGCTTTCCAACAATTGTATTTTTGTCATACTGTAGGTAGCAACAGGGCCGGATTTAGACTTGTAGAAGCCCTAGGGTAGCCTTTGTGTGGAGGCCCTCAGTACCCCTCTAAATTAATTTTTATATTTTTGATTAGGGACCCGTAAAGTTCACTTTTGCCCAAATAATGCTTTCATTCCGTTGGTTGCAGTTTTCCGTCAGTAAAAAAAGAAAAAATGACAGTAATTTCAATGAATATAAACTTTTCTCTGTTTCCTAATACTGTTGTTATTAACTATTTTTATGATTATTCACATTCAATATGTTATATCAACCTTAACCAGGGGGCTCACGGCTGATGACTGTGAAGGTCCCCAGTTTGTGGAGGACCCTGGTCAGGTGCCCACTTTGTCCTCCCCTAAGTCCGACCTCGGTAGTGATGATTTCTGCCTGGACATTTGATTTCAGGCCATGCTATAGATGCTTTCATTACGAAATTCTAGATTAACTTTTTTAAAGGGTGATGTGGGCATTCGTGTTATTTTAGTATAATGCAATGATCAGCTTGCCATACTGTATACAAGTGGTTTCTGACCTTTTCTCAAATTTAACCAAATTGAAAAAGAATTTTAGTAAATTTTTGTGAACCCCAGCATTTGCTAAAAACTAAAAAAACATGCAGTGAAACCTTTTGTGACGACATAATTGAATTACTAATGCGAAAGGGACAGAATAACTTTTACTCAATATTTTATCACCATTTTTTTGTACCAAATTAACGATAAAAACTTAACAGTGAACGCCGTTTAAAAAAGCAACACCGGGCTGTCAAAACCTGCTCTAAAGAGCGGTGGTTGTATTATCCAATGAAAAGTGTTTCCACTAGAAAATTGGGAAACGTACAGTGTCTGAGCTGGGAGAGTTGGTCCTGTCACCTGTCGCATCGATCTTGTCGAGACATATCTTCCACTTTCTTCATCTTTCGCTTTTTTCGAATGCTGGGCACTGCTTCTGATTTTCAAATCACCTCAGCGCAGCTAACTCGCTGGCACAATCATATCGTAGTAATGACGAAATGGAGTTTTTTGACAAGAAAAAGTTCGTGGTCCGCGGAAGTGCGTTCAATTGAACTAATGCTCAAGGTGGCCAATTTGGTTTTTCTGAAGCCAGATTTTGAAATTCTGGCTTTTTTTAACGCACTTTTTTGTGAAAATCAAAGAAAACAGACAAAATCTGGCTTTTTCTGACTTTTTTCTGTCGGAAAGGCTTGGCTCTGACAAAGCATTGTCTATCTATGTCTGACCATGCAGGATCCAAAGAATGTTGCAAAGATTTTGCTTTTGCCCTAAAAGTATTCGATGTATTTAATAAGAAACAAATGTACGTCAATGTAATCACGGGGAAAGAAAATGCTTCTGAAGATCAGAATTGTATTACGTCGATGTTTCAAGCGACTTTTTATAATTTGTGCTTAGTTATGCTTAGGTATGTTCTATGTGTATGCTTTATGACTGCTATGTAGCTTTTTCTGGCTTTTTTGGGACTAGATCTGGCGTTTCTTGGTGAAAACAGGTATGCTTAGCCTGAATGAACATATGGGAGCGACTGCACCAACAAATCAGGGTTGCCAGGTAGTCTTAAGCAAAAAAGGCCAGATCAACCCTTAAAACAAGCCAAATAGCATCAAAAAAAGCCAAATACAAGATAAATACACAACGACATCTTCAAAACACCCAAACACTCTTTCAAAAGGCAATATATACATATTTTAAACATAAAAAGGAATACATCTCACTCCGTTAATCAACTTATCGAAACTTTTGGTCTTGCTCAAGAGTAACCAGCAGCTGCAAACCTAAAAGCATGAAGCAACAAAACAAAAAATTATGGATTTCTCGTGCAGAGTTTCCAATATAAATTTAGCATTCTGCGTCCAGAAACAGTGTCTAGAAATCTGCCAGTGCCCAAAAATCTGCCAAAATCAACTTTAAATCGGCTAAATCCACATACAAAATCTAATTGACCGAAAAAGGCCAAAAAAAGCCAAAATTCATTTGGCCTTTTTTCAAAAGTATACAAAGGCCAGAGGAGTTGAAGAAATGCCAAAAATTACAAATTTGGCCTCAAAAAAGCCAACTGGCAACCCTGCAACAAATGGCGTATTGCAAAGTGACATGAAGGGAATGGTTGTGCATTAATAACACAGTTGATCGCTGTCTTTGTCGTTCAGCCGCGCAGATTGTTTGTTTTAATTAAGTCAAGGGTTCTTGTCTTCTAGGGCTTCGCCTCCCTTGACATGATAAATCCACCTAACAAAACGCCACACGCCAACTCGCTGCAATCCACCGCGTAGTCACGGGCCATTTTACTCTATCAAACGGCGTGCCTGCTCTTATAAGCGGCAAATTTATTGTGCGAAAATCATCGTAAGTCTGTTTCAGCCAACGTTGCTGCAATAACTAACTTGCTGCATAAAACTGGAGCTCAATCAAGCGACGTTTACTGTACTAGAAACAAATGAATAACTTGATACTTTTCTTCCAAAACAAGGTGACCCACACATGGGTCGCGACCTAAATGTTGAGAAACACTGCATTAGCCGGCACTCTAGCTCAGGGTTTCCAGATGCTAGACTGAGAATATGGCAAGTTTTGTCAAGTTAATGGCAAAATTTTGGCAGAAAAATTATGACAATAGCAATGTTATTGGCAATATTGATTTTTCGATGTTTAATGCTTTTTACTATTCATGTTTTTTCCATACTTTTCTATTTTTGAAGTTTTCCAATTAATAAATAATTGTTTTAATAGGATCACGACGCCTACTCAGTAGGCAAAATATATCCTATGTTAGATTGTAGTATCTGATTCTTGGCTATGAAATGGTTTCTTTTGATTCACGGACCTAGTTAAAAACTGGAAGTTATATTTCAGTTGCATAATTATTTACAGAATCATACTTTGAACGCACACAAACCTAAGCATCGCAAGACCCGAAGCACAGTAACAGCAAGTCTATTTTAAAATAGATAGGCTGAGAATGAAAGATAACACTGCAGTGGTTACAGCAATTCTTCAAGTAATACGCCTATTCATATTCAGACGTATATCATCTGGTACAGTTGCAGAAGATTCATATTATCTGGTGGACTGGTACACATGTGAAAGATGTTGAGCTGTATTTTCTTGCAAAACTTTGGGTATTCATTTAGTGATTAATCCAAAATGGATTGTTTTGCCACTACTGGCAGTTGATATTTCAAAAAATGGCAAAATGTTGGCAATAAAAATATTGCCAAAAAACTTGGCAAATTTTTTTAAAAACGGTGATTTTTGGTAACATTTGCCAAATTTGGTACCATCTCCTTGTTGTAGCTTGTAGCGAACGAGCTTAACATCACAAGTTACTCTGTTCTCTTGATAAAACAGTGCTTAGAAGCGCATGAGTGCTCACGTGCGTAGTTATGACTATACGCTATCGCTGCTTCAACCTTCTATCTACGTAGGACAACGACTGCTCGCTTTACTTTAAAGTTTCGTGCTAGCAAAGAGCAGCAGCTTTGGAACCTTTTTCTTAGTGTTCACTCTATCTCTGCATTGTCGATTATATTACGTCAGTATCGTGTGGTGGTTTGCATTAGACAGTCGTTGCGTGCAGAAACCCTTCTTACTACCGTTCGGAGAAGGTGAACGACGTCCATTAGCTACATTGGAACACGGCAATCTGCAAAGTTCACCCCTATAACTTTGTTAGGTGAACCAGAGAGGGACTAGCTTACTAAATTAGCAAAACCAATCATAACATTTCGGCAGGAAGCTGCTGAATAACCACGAAACAGCCAAAAACAATTTTACAGGTTCAAATGTTGGATTCTCTTTTATGCTAGATCCCAACAACCGGAGAGTGAATCGAGAGTCGACATGAAGAGGACTGTGGGTTGTGCAGAAGGTACGGCGATCGTCGCAGGCATTATCGTAGGATCGGGAATATTCATATCGCCGGCAGGAGTTGCTGTCAACTGTGGATCAGTTGGCCTGAGCCTGATAATGTGGACACTGTGCGGCGTCTTGTCGACGTTGGGGTCGTTGTCGTTCGCCGAGTTGGGAACCACGATTCCGAAATCAGGAGGAGATTATTTGTACATTTTAGAAGTTTTCGGACCTTTTATGGCATTCGTCAGGTAATCGAGGGATTTTGCATCGGCGTGATCGTCATGTTTTGTGTGTATAAAAGACTACAATGATATTAGTTTGCTCATTGGTTTTTAGGTTCGTATAAGATAAGCTGTTATAGAGTTGAACACTGTTTTGAAAAACGTGATATGCGTTACGTGATAACTTGAATATAACATTGAGCAGAAGATTTCGTTGATTTATCGAGGTTGACTGCACTTACCAAATGTCATACCACGAGAACTCTTTATCAGACTATACGTTTGACTACCGTGGACCTTTGGGAAGTGAATTGCATCACTTCGGCCACCTTGCACACGCGACGCGAGAATTTCAAAAAAAGTCACTGGCATGCATACGGTAGCTAGTGCAAACAGCTAGTCGACCCTTGCTTTGCGCGACCGCAGAAGCGTCATTTCCGATCAAGTGAACGTTTGTTGACGGTAGACACACTGTGGGAACCTATGGGCCGATCGGAGTTCAAATTTCTACAACTCTTTCAAACGCGCGTTCTGTTGCTCTGAAGTTCATTTTGCAGCTGCTTTTCTGCCACCTATTTAGTCACTTTTGTCAGGATGTGAGGGAAGCACTCCTAAAAGCATTATAAGCCTTTTGTACGACGTATGTTGGCAGTTGAGAGTTAGAGCGTTGGGTCAGATGCCAATACTGCGTCTGTTTCTGCAGGCTGTGGATCGAGCTTTTGGTCATTCGTCCTGCATCGCATGCAATCGTCTCTCTCACCCTCGCATCATATCTTGTTAAGGTTGTCTGCGCTGAAGTTTCTCCGGGTGGAATAAAACTTGTCGCATTGTTGTCAATAGGTGCGTATTAGCGTGGTTCTACAAAGCTTAACTTTTAATAAAGGAAGACATTCTAAAAATCGTAAGTATTACAATTGATGATGCCTCCTAGTGGGCGAAATATGTAATTTGTTAAAAACTTAGTGTGTGATTCTTAGGTTTCCTTTCGATAGACACTAAGGAAAAAGAGCTTATGAAATGAAAACGTCGAAATAAGCCCACTATAGATTACAGAAAAAGGGGGAACTTGTGAATATTTGTTTGACCTTCGAAATCCGCACGAAGATTTATGACATCATCGCGCATTTTCTTCAGTTACCAGCTAGAATGAATCCGCTGAAAAGCAGTATGGTCTTGACATAGTTGGCGGAATAGGGGTTCGCTTTCGGACCTCCCACTATATTTAATGGGGCTGGAGACAAAAGGGACCAATTATTTTGCTGCATTTTTAGTTTTCGTTATAAAATACATCATCTTCAAAAATTTTGCTGAGTGCCTGATCCTGTTTGCACATCAAGCTTATTTTCATCTCAACCTCGTTTTATCGTAATACCACACACCCGTCACTCCATATTTCACTGATGGCCCGATACAAAAAACATTCCCGTAATACACTGAGAAAAGTGTATGCGGAACGTTGGAGTAACGCCGTAATATTCAACAGAGGGAAGAAAAAGTGTTCGCTGTGCTAACAACGGCTTTTGTTATGTGCACTTCATAGCTTTAAATAGTATTTTCATTGCAAAGAAAAACTACTTGAAAGTTATAAACACTTAAGGAATTAAAATCGTAAAACCGGAAGCTGTTCTTCGAAATAAAAACCGGAAGCTGTTCTTCAAAATTCGGTGCCTGTCGTGCTTGCGCGAATTGCGTTTTCTATTATCGCATGTTCGCTTTTTTTGGAACTATTGACATGGGCGTCAGGAACGGGGGTGGGGGGAGGGGCCTTGTCCCTGGATTTTCAAGTCTGACATTTTCTTATTAAATTGTTAGCAAAAAGGTTGTTTTTTGGTTTTGAGTGAATAAAATGAAATTTCACCACTCTTTGTGGGTAAAATGAAATTTTGCCCCTTAAAAATCCTTTTGCCTAACCCTGGAAAAAACCGCTATTCTCCCACTGGAAAAATTCCATCTGACGCCCATGACTAGTGGTATTGAAATGTACGCGATAAAATCACAGTGAGTGTAGGTGTGCTTTCTCGATTCAAACATTTTGAAACTTGTAGCACGGGGGTGGAAAAAGGGCATTCCAAGCTTGAATGATGACCGTTAACTTCAAACAATCAATCAATTATGACGCACGTTATAGGCATGAATTGCCGCGCTGAACCCTACTATAAAATTCGTTCAGCCGCCCCATAGGCTTGTGGGCCCGTTTGTCACCAGATATTCAAGAACGCCGAAGTTTTCGGGGCATACGGCGTACAGGAACTCTCACCACTCACTGTGAAGAATTCAAAGTCTGAAGAACTGTAGGCGAGATTGAGATGCCACCGGAAAACTTCAAATTGTTTTGGATGCTGGTTATCAAGGCAATTGCACGCATTACAACAATAAACGTAGGTTAGCACTGCGCGTTTTAAACCCTTTCTCTAATTCTGGAATGAAATAACCAAATATCAATAAGATGACTTGATTCAGTTAGGCCCCTGTAATGTAGTTTTCGTCACAGCCAGGAAGCTGTAGCAGGTTCTATTGGAAATGAAGGAAGCTTACTGTATTTCCTGTGAATCCCAGGTTTTCTTACTTGGCTCAACTGCAAAAGTTCGGTTTGGTCAACCCGTGTTCAGACGGTTTTCACCGCGGCGAAAGTGGCAGCGCTTTGCATCATCATTGCAATTGGGATTGTTCAAGTAGCGAAAGGTTACCATCCTGTGAAACTTTGCGCGATGTTTTGCATAGCGTAACAGCATTTCGTTATCCTTGAATTCAGGGAATATCGAGAATTTGGTGCCGAGCACCGTGTTCGATGGAACGTCTACCGAGGTGGGAAAGTTGGTTTTTGCAATGAACGCAGGCTTGTGGGCTTTTTCCGGATGGTAAGTGCCGTGCGTTAAGCTCAGTCAGTTTGCAACCAGACTCACGGCCAAGGCAGTGTTGATGCAGGTTGATGCAGCAATCTAAATTTTTCGGAGGAAAACAAAACGCGGGCACATGGGAGAATAAAATGGAGTATGGAATGAAAAAAGCCTTTTTCCACCTGTCGCTTTATCGCCATTGAAACAAGTTTTGCTTTAAAGGCAACGGCGTTTTCAGAATTTGAGCAGGAAAGAAAAACGCGCTTGAAGCACGTTATCTGCTGGACAGGAAAATTTATGCGTTTGACTTCTATCTCTATTTTAATTCTGAGCCAACTCGAGGGTTGCGGGTCTTGAAAAGTTGTGACATGAAGGTGTTTTGTGTGTGTGATAAAACATCAATTGTACGAGTTAGTTTGTACTCCCGTTTTAGTGATCTGCGAACTCCACCTTCACATGCGAAATGTTTGTGGGACAAAGTATAGGCCTGCTCCCCAGTTGGTTCCGTTTGCTTTATAGACACAGCGCCACATACCTTTCTCATGATGTCAGTTACCAAACGTTTTGCTGCATTTTATTAAATGACAATGCTTGTTTAGAGAATTTATCATAGTCAAAGTCATACCAAAGCTGTGCAACTTTACAAAATTTAGTGTTTGCTCTTTCAACCAAACAAAAGTGCTTAAAAAAAACCGGCGAAACAACTCCGTGGAGCTGAGGAACTTCATTTTTCCTAATACCAGAAGCGTTCCATTCTCTGGAAACCTGGGTTTGCCGCTTGCCTTGCAGAATAAGCTAGCTAATAATGTTAGTAGTTTAACTCTGTAGACAACCTATCAATAATTTTATTAGCACTTTAGTCTGATGCTGCGTTGTTTGCAAATCAAAACAACTTATGCTACACTGCTGCAAGTTGCTGCATTTGCATATTGTAAAAGATCGCTTTATCACCATGGTGAATTCACAAATTAACACCAGTTAAGTATTAGAAAGGATTTGCTTTACTAATTTCGTAAGATACAATTCAAACAGGATGAAGTTCAAACTGTAAAAATGTCTCTAGGGGCAAAAATCTCCTGGGGACCGATTTTCCATATTTTTCACCTATCATGGCAACGGGTGTTTGCAGCAAAATCGAGCATTTAATGTCTTTCTGCCACTGAGCAAAGCGGTACAGTTTACTAGCTCATTACTGTGTATTAATTGAGTCATTGCTGTTCAGGAACGAGCTAAACTACATCACTGATGAAATCAAGAATCCTGCGCGGTGAGTAATAAAGAAATAAAACGACTTGCAAAGCTGCAAGGGTGAATCGTACAATTTGCTGCTTGGGTTTCTTTCAGTTGCATCCGGACTGTAAAAAGCTAGTTGCGCCCACTGGGTGGTGTTCGTTTATTAAAATGTCAAATAACCATCTTGCTTTTCGGTACGTCACACGTGGAATATTTATGCAGCGATAACGTTGTCTGCCGGTGGTTGGCGCAGCTTGGTGTGCGTCAGTGCACGTCCTTTTCCACTTTACAAGCTTCAAAAGCTTTTCGTGAATGTACAGGAATCTTCCTTTGGCCATCGTGTCGTCCCTGGTTTTAACCACAGTTTTGTACGTGTGCATCAACCTTGCATACTTCACGCTCCTGACGCCGCAGATGATGGTCGGGTCCGAAGCAACTGCAGTGGTAAATTATTTTACCATTGGCCTTGTTTATCCCGTTTTTTTCCTTATTGTTTGCCATTGGCCACTATTCACTCATCCAATGTGTCAAGTAAAGAACACGTCCCAACTTAGTGCATCCGAATAAGCGTGCAGTGTTCGATCTTTCAATGGTTTATCCGCAAGGTTACCCCAACTTTTTTCACCAAGTCTAAAAATTGCTAAAACATTTTGTTATAACATTGGAAAGCCAGATTAATTTGTATGTTCCTCATAAGGTTAACCTCATGGGAACTGCGGCAAAAAGTTTCATGTTCGTGTAAGTTTTGGAACTGAAACCCGTGCTCACATACAGCCGAAATTCTTTAGCATTTTTTAACATGGTTAGGTACACTGTCTACCTGTACAATTGATAATAGTGTATAAAACATGGGTCTCAAACTCAAATTGCACCGAGGACTGAATGAGGACTTATGGTGTAACCGACGGCCGCATTATGATGACGCAACTATGGCTATGCCTGAATCTTAATAGACACAGCTTTTGCATCTTATTTCCTGCGAAAGGTATCCTGAGTTAAAGGCAAATCATTATAGCCGTCTCTACTTTCGTTTAAAAGGAACTTGTTCCCTCGTTGACCGAGCACTTTTAAACAATGGTGAATAAACTTAATAACTTAAATTATAATTATTTTAAAATTCCCGAAAAGTATTGTGGGCCACACAAAATGCCGTCGTGGGCCACATGTGGCCCGCGGGCCGCGTGTTTGAGACCTCTGGTATAAAACGTGCGAGGTGGTTAATGTTTTCATGATTTTACGTAAACACCAGCATAACAAACCGCTGCATTTAGCAATGTACTTTCCGCGTGTTGACGACTACACGCAAAGTTTAACATTACGCTTCGCAAGTTTTATGAATTCGTTTCAAGTATACTTTCCAATAATTTTGTTAGTTTCTTTCAGGTACTTTGCCTCTCTTAAGTAATTGTCCTTTGTTTAAAGCCCCTCTGACTTTACATATGCTGTAAAAACAAAGTTATTTATTGGTAAATTTAACGAACAAACTTTCTATCTTTTACGGCACGTAAAGGCTCGTGCCCCCTGGAAATTTATTGACGCGCCCCTTCGGGGAGCGCGCCCTCCCTGAATTAAAGGAATTGCATTGGATTAATAATTTGCTTTTTAGACCAATTCATAAAAATCAATAATTTCCTCTTGTGCACGTGGCGATCTGTGAATAGCACTAAACGTACGTGTGTGTGCTCACACCGACCTACAGTGTTTGAAGTAAAACATCTTGTTCAGACTTTCGGCAATTTAACTATGGGTAAATGGAGTTTATGCATTCCTCTATTTGTTTCGCTATGCTGCTTCGGAGGCGTCAACGGTTCGCTCTTCACCTCGTCAAGGTAAGTTGATTTTAGCTGCTTTGTATGTGTAGATATCTCATTCGTATAACGTGGAAGGCTAATTACCGCACGTGTCACGGTAGTGTAAGTTCACAGATGTTTCGTTTGATGACGCTATGGAAATACCACACTGTTTTGATTTACTCTTAGCTTTAAAATTTTTCAAAATGTCTACTTAATGTCCCAGAAAATCTTCATAGCATATTTAAGGATCTTTATTGTGGAATTGGGAGAGCCATTTTACGCAAATAAGGCACGAAAACGGAAAAAACTGTTGGTGGTTATGTCAGTCATTCACTCTTCCCAGAAAAGACGATTGTAAATTACTTGATCTATAACGCATTTTTCCACATCTCGCGAAATAAAATTGATTGATTGATTGTAAGTTTTGTAACTTGGAAGATTTGCAAAAGTAACTCTTTCAAGTTATAAAACTTCTCAACTATCCTACTTAAAAGGGACAAGAGGCTTCACAAAGAATACTATTGGTCCTTGTCTTTGCTATTTTAACAACTAAGTGCTGGAGCTATGTCAGGCTTGACGAACAGACACCGATACAATTGATGACGACCAGCGTTTTCAGAAAATGCTGTGCAAAAAAATCAAGATCATGAAAGAAGGCTTCATCAAGGGTTGAAACCACATCTTGTAGATTTTTCAGAATCAACATTATTTTTGAGGTTATTTTTCTGCATTTCACTCGAAAATGGGTAAAAATGGTATTTCCGTGCGCTCAACCAAGATATTATGCATTTTGTCGGTCACTGTATGTTTTATATAATTATGAGTTGCACCGCAATGACTTGGCAAAGGATTGGGTAAAAGTCATATATCTGTAAGTCGAGTCCGAGTCATCGCACCTACGAGTCCAAATCGAATCGCCGTGGTTTGCGAAAAACAGTGCGTGGAAGTCAAATTAGATCATTGATAATCTCGAGTCAATATCGACTCACAACGTGCTGTCCATGGGCGTCCGCAGGAATTTTTCCAGGGCAACATCGACATTTTGCTTATCTTTTTCAAATTGCTGACGATGCAATGCAAATGGACGTTAACAGAACGCTTTACCCTTTCTACGCTCCAGAGGTAATGTCCGTCGGAAGGGGGGCTGGGAGGACCAAGCCCCCCTGGATTTTGAAATTTGACATTTTCCTATTGCATTTTTATCAAAAAAAGATTTGTTCTTTAGTTTCGAGTGGGTAAAATGAAATTTCACCAATTTTGGCCCCTTCTGGAAAAATCTATTTGACTACCTCTGGAAAAATTCCACAATTGGCCTCCCCTGAAAAAAATCTTTCCGACGCTCATATTGCGGCAACAGGTAAAATAATGCGTATTGTTGAGAGCAATAGCCAAGTATAATACGACAATTTACACCAGGGGTGGGCAAACATTTTCTACGGAGGGCTACATTGAAAACTTTATTGCTACCGGGGGTCCGCATACCTCGTATTTTACATTTGTCTGCTTCAGTTACCATACACGTTTCAAAATATGAATTAATGATAATATTGTTATAATTTTTATTGTTTTATTTCACAGTGACATTACTGTAGTACACCACATAGAGAGAATATATCTCGAGAATTCTAATCTAATCGATAAGATTGCTTTGACATAGACTCAACATATGTAATGTCTTTGTACGTGTGGCTGCCCTGCGGGCCGCGCGAAACGCTTCCCGCTAGCTGTAATTTGCCCACCCCTGCTTTACACAATAAGTCATCTGTAGATGTTCCAAGCAGGGCACTTCTCGTCAATGATGCATTGTCATGGTCGTTAACGAAACCACAAATCACGACTTTATTTTCCCTAGCAAGACTTGTCAGCCTCACTTGAAACAAGAGCTGCACACATCTGGAATCTCGTCCAAAGCGATCAAGCACCCTTTCTATAAAACCCCTGATTGTCTTTGCTGATTTTTCACGGTGAACGCTCGTCATATATAAACCGGGCAAGCGTTCATCTGACATTGCCGGTTGAAGCCACGCTTTCACTCTTTGCAAAGTACTAAACGATTATTACGTATTCCTACAAGCCCAGGGCCGGATCCAAGGGGGCGATCGCCCCTCACTAAAACCTACGAAAATAACTTTTTTCACCATGGTTTTGTAGAATTTAGAAAACAGCATTCGCGATATAAGGCTCATTTAGACGCCCATTGTTTTGTCACAGACGTGTTGTAAAGTATACTTCATGTCTCTTAGTGAACTCGTAATTTAACTTGACTGCAAACTATTACTGAAATCGTCCCCTCTAAACCTACTAGCTGGATCCGCCCCTGCACAAGCCTGCCCAGTTGTATTTTAACAAGCCACGTACTTTTATGTATTGTGTGAAAAAAGCCTGCAAAAGGGTTGTTTCACTGACGCTGTTCACTGAGGTACATTGGTCACAGTACTCACACCAGCAATTCGGACTTTTCAAACTTTTGGAACCTACAAGTTTGCTGATGCTTTTTTTCACGCAGTATAAAACTACGTGCCTTTCCGCTATCAACAGTCACTGTCTCGTTGCGTTACCTGCCAAGACGGTTGCGTTCAAGAATCACATGCGGCAAAACGCCTGCTACCTTAACTTGAAGTAAACCTTTGACGATTTGCTGCCGTGTTCTTGTTGCACAATAAAGACCAACAGTAGAACAATCTACGCAAGCTTCGCAACCTACTTTTGCCGGGAAAAGAGCGGACACAAACAAGCTCTTATCACTGCATGACACATAACAGTGAACCTGGCTCGTGTGCAGCGTGAGTGTCATACCGGTAACTACACTGTCATTGCAAGAATTAAATAAATTAGTCGCAATTAAGCTGCTGACTTCAGGTTTATTAGTTCTAAGTCCCATTTTTCAGGGGGGAAATGCCCGTTTTGTCCCTCCCCCCCGCGGACGCCCATGGTGCTGTCGATTCATGTTGAATCTTTCGTTTTTGTTGTCGAGTCATATCGATTCCTTCAGTAGCAGTGGTGTAGCAAGGGGTGCCCAGGGCCCCGGGCGGCACCTTCAGGGGGCAGAAATTTTCTGATTAAAAATTAGTTTTTGAAAGTACTTTAAAAGTTCCAACTCTTCTTCATTATTTTTAAATAAAATTTTAAAAGTTGTAACTTATTTCAGTTTTTGTGTTTAGAAGACCTCGATTAGTAGGCTATCTAAAAAAACTAGGACATGTGGCTGTGGAGTGAGCAAATTGATTTAAATGCTTGCTCAAAAGTCTGGGTCAAATCCAGTGTTCGAAATACCCCAGTGCATACTTACGTTGGGGGGAATTGTCGCCCAGTCCCTATACTTTCCTCTGCAGCCAAAACTATTTCCCCCCCCAGTTAAAAGTTCTTTGAACAAAGGACAGAGATGACATTCGACCGCAGGCTAGCAAACATTACTGGTCTGATAGTTCGAAGTTTGTGTTGCCCATACACTGATAAAAATTTGATAAAATTCCTGCATGAAATCACGGTAAATAGTCAAGGCCAGCTTAATCCTTATTCTTCTATCGTTCGTTCCTTAGCAACACCCCCAACGGCACATCATTACATCACCTGACACCTAGGCAATGGCGACGGACATTTCTTGACACTTCTCGTGCTAATTTTGGAAGTTCAGTGGGATATTTTCAATAAGTGCCACAAGCTGTAGCCTAGTCATTAGGTGGGCTTATCAACATTAAATTTTGGCGGTTGAAGTGAAGAATTCTGCAAAGGTAACGTTGCTCAGTTTCAATAGAATGACTGTTTTTCTGCACAGCGCAAGGCCAATAGTGGCGAAAGATGAAGTTCTTGAAGCGAGACAGTGCAATCGGTGTGTTTGCGTGGGCAAGGGCGTACGCAAGGGGGGTTGGGGGGTTGGGTTAAACCCCCCCCCTTGAGCATGATATTTTACCAAATCTTAATTACCTGCGCAAAGGAGGTTAATTGTTTTCGCATACTTTTTTGCTTGTTAATTTGTCGACTTAATGCCAATACCACGGAATAAATTTGCATGCAAATATCAAGGAACATTGTAAATGGGCCAAAAAGTAATAATTATGTTTTGGTGTGAATTCGGGCTATCGTTTGCGTCCAGAAACCACCTCACCACTTTTTGCAGACCCTCCATCCACTACGCATGTTTAAGATTGTGTTCCGCGATAGTTCACTTATCCGAAACAATTGTCTTTATTTTGTCTGCAAAGGTTGATTTGCACAAGCGCTGACGGCAATGGCTACATTAGCAATTTCTGTAACGTGATAGAACTGTTGCACGAGCTCAAAAACAGATTTTTTTAACATAGAAGCATGCAGGCATTTGATAATGTCTCAACAGGGAAAAAGGAAAACTAAAAGTTTGCTGGACGTCTGTGCATAATAAAAATTGAAAGTTTTCTTGCGTACTTCATGCGTATTCTCAATTCTTGTGTAGTTTTGCAGGATTCGATCTTGTAAACCGGGGTGTGCACCAGACGGTCCAGCCGTACACTTTCTATGCTCGACTGCTCGTATTCGACAAGATATCAGTGCAGCCTCATTTTGCAGCTGTAACTTGCTCGGACGCAGTGACAACTGTGTTTTGCTCCCTGTTTTAACGTGCACAGCCTGATATTTTTGCACTTATGAACTCCTGTGTCGTAGCGTTGATTGTATTTTCCTCCGATCTCCTAGCTTGGAGCGCTGATAGTTTATATTAAGCAATGGCGTGCGCAAGGGAGGGATTTGGGGTTAACCCCCCCCCTTGAGCATGATATTTTAGAAAACTTTATTACCAGCGTAAAGGGGATTAATTGTTTTCGCATACTTTTTGCTTGTTAATTTGTTGACTTAATGCAAACACCATGGAATAAATTTGCATGCAAATTTTAAGGAACACTGCAAATGGGCCAAAAAGTAATAATCAGATTTCGGAGGGAATCTCCGTTATCGTCTGCGTCCAGAAACCATCACACCACTTTCTGCAGACCTTTCGTGCACTACGCATGTTTTAGATTGTGCTCCGCGATAGTTCACTTTATCCGAAACAATTGCCTTTATTTTGTCTGCTAAGGCTGTTCTGCGCAAGCGCTGAGCCCATTGGTTACATTAGCAATTTCTGTAGCATGATAGAACTGTTGCACGAGCTCAAAAACCGCAGTTGTTAACATAGAAGCATTCAGGCATTTGATAATGTCTCAGCAGGGAAAAAGGAAAACTAAACATTTGCTGGACTTCCAGGCCCGTAACCAGCTTGGGACACCAGGGGGGTGGGGGCGAAGAGTTTTCTAAGAGGGGGACAAATTTTTTTAACTATGTGAAACAGTTTCAAAATACGTCCAACACATTTTTCCTGTGGGGGCGAAAATTTTTCTAAGGGGGCTTCGCCCCCCACGGGCCTGTGGACTTCTATACATCACAAAAACAAACGTTTTCTTGCGTACTTTATCCTCTTTAGCAAAAATCGACCTCGCAAACCAGGGTCTGTGCCAGTCAGTCCAGTTACAAACCTTCAATGCTCAATTGCCAGTATTTGGCGAGACCTTAGCGCAGCCTGATATTTGCAGTTGTAAATTGCTCTGACGTAGTGGAGTGTGTTTAACTCCCCTGTTTTAACACGCAGCCTGATATTTTTGCAGTTATGAACTGCTGTGTCGTAGCGTTGAGTTTGTTTTTCTCCGATAGCCTAACTTGGAGCGCTGATAGTTTATATTCAACGACACATAAAATAAGGGGAGTGGATGTAGAAAAATATGCATATTATGTCAACAAACTTCGCCAAAACGTTGGTTTGGAAACATGGAAATGACGCCACATTGTGACGTCACAAAGAGCGCACACCAAATTCATATGACCACCATATGACCTTGAACCAAAACCCCCCCCATGAAAATTTTCTGCGTACGCCACTGTGCGTGGGTAATTTAGTCGTTAGAACTCAGATTGCAGGCTTGAACTGCAAGTAGAGTGAATCAGAACCAACCGATAGGCAAAGTAGGTTTCGTAGAGAGCTTGACTTTTTGTTCAACGGTACGCTTAACACTTGCAGTCATAGGAAAAGTCATTTCAAAAAGAAAAGTTCACAAAAGTTTTTGCACTCATTGTGATGAATTTAGAGGGATGACCCTTAGTCTGAAGACCTAACGCAACAGCAAACGATATGTTTGGGTATGATTGTGGTGAAGGCTTTTAAATGTTAGTCGAAACATTTCACAACTTGGCAATGGCTGTTCTGAATTAAGTTGTTCAAAGTGATTTCCATCGAATGTAATCACTGCTGAGTATCAAAAAGACAGATGTTCTACCTGGCAGTGTTTGGTAATATTAATACAGTTTTCGAAATAGACATCTGTTGGTAACAAACGAAGGTAAGAGGTAAGGAATAACACTATGCAAGCGTAACTGGAAGAAACCTAACCCAACAGCTAGACTGCGTATGTTTGCAGGTTATGATGATGGCTGCAAGCCAGTGCTTCTCAACCAGAGCCGGTTTTAACTTAAGTCTATGTGATCTATTTATCAAAGTTGGTTCCGCACCTTAAGAGGGCCCAGCGTCAGTGCTGACAGAGTTAAAATTTGAAGACTTTTTTATATTCTAAGAGGAACAAACCACTACTGAAACGCGAAATGAACAATGAAACATGTTTACATCATTGATATAATATTACTGCATTTATTATTGCAGCCTGCTATATGCAGCATATGCACTTTTTTAGTTAAAGACGGGGATAGGCTACTACACGAAATATTAGCATACATAAATATTTACATCCGTATGTAGGTATGCTGCCTTCACTGCTCTTAACATTTTTGTTTGATTCCCTAGACCTAGAATGAATAAACCAGGCATTCTCAGCTTTTTCAAGCATGTGGTCCAGTTAATAAACAATCACAGAGTCCGCGGCCCACCGACTGTACAACTTATCCATTACGATAACTGTTGTACATGCAAGGGGCAGAAATATAAACAACTTTTAGTAACACAACGTTAGCTACAATCAATGCGAAGGCCGTGCATGTTTGTTATTTGAAAGCAGAGCCGCAACGAGGGAAGACAACCGGGCAATTGCTCACTTTAAAATTTTCAAAAACACATTTAGTTGCGAGGTACAACATCAACGCACAATCATTTTGCTCCCCCCGAAAATATCATCAGATGGTTGCGGCCCTGTTACAAAGTATAGGTAGGCTATTCGAGGCTCAATACATGGTAATGCACAGATCACGTCATTTTTCACATTAAGCCTACTTCCAGATTTCGTTTCCATGGCAACAGAAGCCGCCTGTCTGCCTAAATGTCTTCAGTAACTGCACATTGTGCACAACGTGCTAGGCTACGTTGGAATTTCCGTGTTGCAATAATCTCTAACGCATGACGCCAAAGGAGAGCGTTATACGTCATTTGCAGCTTATGAGCTATGAGCTACCAACGTTTACGTCAAAGGGTTCAACTTGCAAAATATACTCAATTTCAATGTTACCTGGCCGTGAACCATCAAAAATTCTTCCGTGGCTCAAAAGCTGAGAAATCCTGGAGTAAACGATTAAAGCCGAGTAGTGCAGCTTACCGGAGACGAAAAGCCAACAAGGAAAACTTTTGACAGAAAGTGTCTGGTCCATATAGGCATATACCGGTACTTTAAGAAAGCAAAAAAATAGGAAGAGTAACAATGAGAAGTGGCCACAAGCAGAAATCATAATCCGACAATGAAAAACAAGACCCTTTGCAGTTTGTGAGTGTTTGATTACCCCTTATATATTTCATAAGCACGAAATATGATCTTCTTTCATTTCAAATTCTTGTAAGCTATTTGAGGGGTAGAAAGGGCGGCATTTTTATGGTTGGCCCCGGGCGGCACATAGCCTTGCTACGCCACTGTTCAGCAATGTAGGTTTTCAGCTGAAGCTTAGAAGTTCTGCAAAGGTTCCGCATGAAATGTCTTGAAACTTTCCCTGAACGTTAAATAAAGAACAAGTCTACGCGTTCCACCTCAAAAATAAGTCCATGAGTCCTATTCGCCACGAGCAGCTGCTTTTACTGACTCGATTCAAGCCGATTTATTTCGAAAAAGTGATCCGAGTCAAGTAATTCCAAAGTAATTCAAGGCCGGAGTCAGGCAAAAAACAACTCCAGTCGTCACATCTCTGTTTTCGTGTGTCAAAGTCATTTGTTACCATATTTTTGTCATTTACATTTCCGAAAGCGAATGTTTTTAATTCGACAAGCAAAAGTGGCATTAAAAAACAAGTTCCTCGTTATTTCATCGGTTGCGAAAGTAGCCCAAACAAGCATCAGTGCTGGAAAGTGCAGCTTAACCTTCAAAGCAACCCAATGACGTGAAAAAGCCTCAGTTCTGGCACCCCAGGTGTTGGTAATTTTTAGTTGCATCACTAAACTCATTTGGTTGCTGTGCATTTGACGTGACAGCGTGCATGACAACAACATGAATTTTTTCTAGACTATTCTACGTTGGAGCATGCGAAGGTCACCTCCCGTCGATCATGGCTATGATTCATCTTCGTAATCTAACTCCGGCGCCTTCAATCATTATGATCGTAAGTTCTACGTTAACTTTCGCAAGGTTACCCACATGCCGATGAAGATCGAAAGACTGTACTTCGCATTAGTACAATTTGTTGTTTGAGCGTGTAACGTGTACTATTTATCCGGCTTTCAAAGAAAATTTATTTTGGTTTGGTGTTTTTATTCGTAATATCCAGTGTCTAGCAAAAATTTTGTTCGCAGGTGTAGGTTGAATGCATGTCTGTTCGCTGCATAATACACAATACATGAGAACATGGGGGCCACAGTGATTACTCAATTTCGGCAAAGCATAATCTGATCGGTCTTTGCCTTTGGGATTACGACCTGAAGACAAAGTTTTTTGGGACAAAGGTGTGAAAGTGATGGCATGCATCAGCAGATCAGTTGCAGGTTTAGACCCTGGGTCCTGACAAATCTTCGATTGCTGGTTGCTTGGCGATGTCCGTTTTTACATTAATTACGAAGCAGGACTTACGGCTGAACCCTTGGGCCATTTTCAGTGAAATAAACAATTAATTAAACTTTTTTCAGTTTACGTGTCTGTTTCAGACACAGGGTCCATATCACCTTTTAAAAGAACGCAACGGTACAGAAAAGCTTATACACAACGCTTCACATGGTAGGAGTTATTTGCAGGGGCGTAACGAGGGGAGCAAGAGGGACACAATTCCTCGGGCGTTTAATCGCTATGGGGCGCCGAATCACTGCGAAGGGCGCCGAAAAGACCCAAAAATGTCACTAGTACTTTATCAATACAGTACATTTGAACCTCAGGTTCAAACATGGGGGGGCCAAACTTGCTTCTTGCCCCGGGCGCCATCTAACCTCGTTACGCTTCTGGTTATTTGGTACGCGTAGTCGATATTGAAGAAGAATAAACACTAAAACAAGGCACCAGTAATTGTCACATTCGGTCATCGTCACACAGAAGCGTTACATAATGAGCAAAATTGAATATTGGAAAAACTAAAAAGCGCCACACACTGCGTTTTGTCGCAGCACAGCCATAAATATCGCAAACTTAAATGCCACTAAACAAGAAGCTCAGACAGAGGTGAGGACTGTTGCAGTAAGTAACGTAAGCCAAGTGGTTTGCAATTTGAGTTGGTTATAATACAAACAACATTATTTCAAAAACGTTTTTCTTTTCAGGGAGCCTTATCAGCGGTGTACATGATAACAGACGACGTTTTTCTTTTGATTACCTACGTCAACTTCGTTTACTACCTCGCCATGGCCCTGGCAATTACTGGATTAATTATCTTGCGATATCAGCGGCCGGAACTGGATAGACCTCTAAAAGTAGGTGCTTTCCTTCGGGTCAGTTTTTGTTCGCTATGCTTTACGTACTTTTTCATAAGTTTTTATCATTCAAAACTCTGTCTTGAAGGTTGATTACGAAATATGTTATCTCTCATGACAAGCAGTCCCAGAAATATAACCCATCCTCTCGTCATGTACAATCCTATAAGCTGGCGCTTTTGAAAGGATTTTCAGTACACAGTTTTGAACTGCTGAAGGCGGGTAGTACGGGCGACGAGTACTTATGAAGGTGCACTTAACAGAATCGAAGAAAAATAGCGGACTTTTTGCCAAATTAAGCGTGAAGACTTTTTGATGAAGGAGCTGACACTATTTCAGAGGTCTCGTTGTACTGAAAAAAAGGTGTGCTGGAAATTGGTGATGAACTTTGTTTATTAGTCGTTCGCTTTCATCTTTTGAGCGAGTTCTTCTAAACACTGCTTGGCCGCAATAGATCTCGTGGCAGGTGTTGAGCAGCCGTTCGATTGTCGTATCGTCCAGAACCGTCAGGCCGGGCAATGGCATTGGAGGACAACATGGTCGACGGTTTGTTTTTCTGCGCCACACTCACAGGCCGCGGAGGATGCCATTCCCCATTTGTACAAGCAAGAGCCGAAACGCCCGACACTGGTGCGGAGGCGGTTAAGCCGGACCCAAGGTTTTCTTGGGAGGGTCATTCAGAGGGGTGGGTGCCGGTGTCGATGGTGAAAACGCGGAGTCTTGTGGGGTTGTCCGCCACTCCACATTATATTGATGGTCCGCCCAGTGCGCCGCACGTATGTTGTTGCTGTCAGATAAACTGATGAGTTGTTGTGTGGCGGGTACAAATGATGGGTGTCTCGATTTGAGGCGCCGTGCATTTGCACTCGGTGGACAGGTGAGTGCTGAGTGGAGCAGGTGTCCAGGCTCCATGGCACGGCGTGCTAGAGACGGTGTGGCTCCTTTGGGACAAAGCTCAGCAGGTTGGATGCCTGCGAGGATTGGAAGGGTGTCCGCTGGTGTAGGACGCAGGCATCCAGTCACAATTCG
>Ga0210059_1002447_pt1 | contig 29060 bp, 13 predicted proteins | sample Ectturendosymbi2_FD_188042 | JGI IMG/M metagenome (GOLD analysis project Ga0210059, IMG submission 188042) | Ecteinascidia turbinata endosymbiont from Florida, USA - Sample 2 (SPAdes) (version 2) | ecosystem: Host-associated > Tunicates > Ascidians > Unclassified | place: Key West, Florida...
CTGCGAACCTTCGGCCGGAGGGATGCGTTGTCGGTTAAAGGAGGGAGTGATGTAATGGTACAAGTACCATCACATGCAATCCCGGGTACCACAAATGAGAGATAAGGATCTCTGGAAAGTATATAAGGACAACGCACCCAAAAAGCAGTAGAGTGATCGCGGCGCGTCATCTCTATTGCTACTCAACACTGTGTAGACCTAGCAGCGTTATCCTGCAATCGAAACATAGTTGCTTCTTCTGAGTAAAACTGTGGTTTTGTTGACGTTTCTATTACGTAAAGCTCGTTTCGTATTTTTAGATGTGTTTTTTTTTCCATTTTAATTTTCTTTAACAAAGCCATTCAGAAATCAGATTGCTATTTAGCACTTGCACAAGTTTGTACTGCTCCCAGCCAACTACTAGTGCCCATCTGCAGCGTGGATAGGGTGAGGGCTGTTCAATGCAGTATGCCGTTAACAGCAGCGAGGTTTCGGCACCAGTTGTACCTAAAGTAACATAGCAGCGCCGCAGATAGGTGTGCATAGGCGTTTAGGGCGTACACCTGATAGCAAAATGTAACAGCAGGCGTAAAACTTATTTTGCAGAATATTCCCAACAAAGTTGTTCATTTTAATATTCACACTGAATTTTCCTCTGACTGATCCTCAAAAATTGACTTTTCAACCCTGCGTTGATTCATGACTGCCTTGTCATACGCGAAACACAACTCCAAACCTGAAAAGACTCAGACAAATAGACAATGAACAATATAAATCTCACACAGACCTCTGCACAGTCTACGTTAGAATTTTATATCATCATCATCTCAATGTAACTTAATCCTTCGATTCCATGTCGAATGTCAAATTCATCAAGGAAATCATCTAAATATGTTTTTCAGCTCGTGCCTTTCAATTTAAAGTAGATCAATGTTTCCCAATCTTTCACTGGTTATGTAATTTCTGGGAAATTTTTTCACTAATTTCATTTTTGAAAAACTTCTCTCGCATGAAGTGCTGGTGATGTGAAGAGTTACAGCTACCAGTAACAATCAAACGCAGCTTTTCAAGTAGCTGTAAATGAAACAAATATGTCGAGCGATGTAGGCAGCTTGGACTTCTTCCGAAGCCAATTCTTTGTCAAAGTTATTTCATGTTTCAAATCATTTCACTAAATATTGATTGTAAAAGCGTGCAGCTGATACCGTGCTGCAGTTTATCGCTGCTGATAGTTAGGCAATTTGCAGTATGCAGTAAGGTCAACGTTTTGAACACTTTGCGTGATAGTATGCTGACTTGTAACTGTTTAGTTTTTTAGTGACTTACTGTTTTAATTCATTGACTTACTGTTTTAATTCATTGCCTGGCAGATTTTATGTTTTTACCTTTTATTTTGAAGAACTGACGATACTCATTTGAGCAAAATTAATATTTCTGTTTTAAAAACTGTGGCCAGATTTTTGTGGAAGACGTCTGTGAGCTTACATGTGTAACATTTCACTAAATAAATATGATTTGCGAATTCTTTCAAGTGTGTTTCTGATGGAAATGTTTGACCTCCGGGCAAAGAGCTATACGCGAAATAATTGCTTCTGAATCATGACAGAAAAACCGCCCAAAATTGTACGAGGTTGCAGGACATGCGGGTAAAGTTGAAACTGTAGTCACGAAACACTTACGCAAGATGTTTCGAAGTAGTATACACGAGGCAGCAAAACGCAATACTGCAGCCAGGATAAATTCAGATAAATTAACTGAAACCAATTCTTAATGTGTTTCTTAACCTGGGGTGCTGAAATCAATTTCAGGGGGTGCTGAAATCAATTTCAGGGGGTGCTGGGAAGGTCACATATGTGGCGGTAAAAGGTAAAAGGAATACGCTTGTCTTTACTTTATCCTTATAATAACCAGGTGTTAGCCAATGGTAAGGGGTGCTGGACTGCTTAGGTGTGACCAAAAGGGGTGCTGAGGTAGAAAAAGGTTACGATACGCTGGGCTAGAGGGTTTCTAAATTATCGTTTAAAATATTGCTGGCCGAAAGTGATCTACTGTATAGGCTATGTCAATCACACGAAGTTAAATGGGAAATTACGAAAAAACTGGGGGACAAAACGGGGTGCCAACCAAAAATCGGGTGGGGCATGGCCCCCCCAGGCCTCCCCTTAGAATCTCCACTGCTCCACAACCGGTGAATTGCGCCCCTTGCCCCCCTCGTTACGCCCCTGCTACTGGGACAAGCAACAACATGCTGAAAGTAATATAATCCAGTTCTATCTCACACTGAAATGCACGAAAGATCAATTTTCCCATTTCTGCGACTGTGTCTAAGTTTCGAAATGAATTTTTCAACACCACGGGCGCGGTCTGACTAAATTTCACGCAGAATCCGAGCAACTATTGTTGTGTGTCGTTAAACACAACTCCAGTTACCCGACCGCGAATTTCCAAAATGTAGACAAGCTCAGAGCAGTGATTACTATTAATAATTAAAGTAATCACTAGGGCAAGTTTTTGCAACTTTTTTTTGCAGCTTCCAACAGCTTCGTAAATATTCAAAATACATGTAGTTCAATGCTTTGAGCTGTTTCCAGCAATTTTACATTGCAACTCTTTGCAACTTTTTCGATTTATACGTGCAATTTTTTACTGCAATTTTTATCAAGTATTGCGCAAAATACAAAAGTGCAATTAAAAAAATACTACACAACTATTTCAGTTTAGTTCTATTCGCTTTGGCTGCATGAAAAGAGCTATATGAAGGATTAGCTGGGTCTCAATGTTATCTATGACGAATCAGTTGGTTTGCAAGCTAGAAGTTTTACAACCCCAGCCAAGTACGACAGTGCCCGAACTCAATTAGAGGTGGAAGTTCGGAAAATCTTGGCTTTTGGCCAAGTACGCGCAAACGAAAATAGGTTGTGTCAAGTCTTTCGCAGTCAAATGTGCGCATAAATGTAACTTTCGTTTAAGTGAATGCAACTTGCTCACTTTTTTTACTGCAACAAAAACTTGCCCTAGTAAACACTGCTCAGAGCTATCTCTGTTTTATGTGATCCGATTGGACAGTTTTGTCACGTGACAAAGTTCGTTGACCTTTCGTTTGTTTACTAAACTTTACTCATAATGCTAAAAACGTGAAGAACTTCGGCTAATCACCGGCATAGTGATTAGGAGAAAGTCATAAAAAAGTAATGTAGTTTGAAACAAATTCGTTATCAAGTTATCGCATTCATCTCATGAATAAGGTATTGAAAACACTCCTTGATATGTAAAACTGCTTGCTGCGTTTTCCACACCACTTGTTATTTACATGCAGCTTAACAAATTCGTTACCCGACCGTCAAAAACAATGGCACAGCTTATCATGCATTTAGAACATATTGAATGAAAGCTAGGGGTTTCTAAATGATCGTTCAAAATATTGCTGGCCGAAAGTTATCTACGGGATATTCCAACCAAACGAACTTGAACGGAAAATTAAGAAAAAAACTGTGGGGGCAAAGCAGAAATCTGGGGGGACCATGGCCCACCCAGGCCCCTCCTTTGAACCGCCACTGCCGTTTGTGGCGTCGTTTCCGCAACTACACAACTATTTTCAAACTTTATCCTGACTGAGTGGGTCAAACATACGCAAGTTTGCTTGGCGGGCATGTACAACTTTCCCCATTTAGCAATTGTCTTATCATATTTGTGATTTTTATGTATATATAGGTAACTAAATACCTAATCGTTTTTGGGAAGGTCTAAATAGCTAGCCAAATACCTAATCATTCTTGGGAAGCAAGCTTAGTGCAAGTACAAGTAGTGCACAAAAATGCTGCCGCAGTCGCATTTCATAGCTTTTGAATGACATAAAATTCAAACAATTTTCAAATCAGTTGAGACTCTAACGTTCACGTTTAGCAGCTGCACACATCAATTAGTTGCTCAAGATTTGGTCGACAACAGGATCCAGGTCTTTTATGCGCGACATTTGTGTAGAAGGCCTCCTTCAGGAGTTGGTGTCTTAAAGTAAAGAGGCTATTCAGTTTCGATTGATCGTGTGTGTTGGTGTACATTAGAAGCGTATAAATATGAAAAGTGCAATCATAACGGTGTCCGAGATGACTTTTGTTCACTACAATATTGGCCACAAAAAGCATGCAGCAGATGCTGCAGTAGCTGCACTTATAGTATAGACGCTTTCACAAGCGCTTTTGCAGGAAAATGATACGAGTAAATGGTGGCTTTCATCCAAAATAGATATTTGGAACTTTGTAATTCATTTAGAACTCTGCTAACTCAGTCGTAAAATATCCATATTCACTAGAACAAATTGCCTAGTATAAAATTGTCTTAGAGAGAAAACACTGTATGCAACTGTTGCCGTAACACTGGGCGTTTTCTTTGTGGTGTAGAGTGGGTGAAGCGCTTTGTGAACGTCCATTTGCGTTGCATCGTCAACAACTAAAAAGGATAAGCAAAAAATCCACTTTGTCCCCCCCTGGAAAATTTTCTGAGGACGCCCATGCTCCACACCAGAATTTAAGTTAGATGGCAAAGTCTGACGGAGAGTCAGTGGCGCATTTTTTGCAAAATGGTGCCAGTGGCAAAGTTTAAATGTGCACCATTTCTAAAATTTCAATCCTTGATATAGGCACAATTGTTGCGAAAGATAAAGCAAGAACGAAATAAATGTTTCAAAACTTAATACGTTTGTGTTTATTTTTGCTTTAAACTTTTCAGCAAATAAAATATAAGTTATCCATAAGGACCATAACATACTTATAAGCTCATTTATTTTTAATATGAAGAATATCAAAACATTCAATTAATAACGCTATCATAATTTATGGGCGTACTTAGTGATGCCTGACAAAATTGTATATCTTACAATAAATCAAGGAACATATGGCCACTGCAAACGACAGTTTCTCCCTAATGAAACACATTTAATTGAATTGTACAATAAATTATTTAATGCAAGTCATGTATCACTTGTGCTCGAAAATAACACTTTTATCGAAAAATTAGTGTATCCAGCCTTAGATTACACACAAATGCTAATCAAAACAACACTGTCCTTGCCTTCATCGAAGCAAGTTTGTTTATGATTTCATCATAGTCAGCTTTCTCTGTTTTGTCCCTTTCTATACTCATCAAAGCTTGATCACACAAACTTCCCTGACTTATTGTTAGTCACTGAGGTTCGGAGTTATGAAAGGACCAGTTTCAGTTTGCTGAATGATCGCTCGCAGCTTGCAATAGATGCTGTCATCGTCAGCATTATTTCCAAAGCATTTCGAAGAAAGTCATGACTCCAGGGCGCGATATTTGTAAACTGCACGACTTGAAACTAGCATTTTTTCGCAATCTGGAATCTTCTCGTATAATTGCTTGCCATCTACATATGAACTCTACACATCTCCTATACTGTCACACGTAGTTTTTAGTTTTTCACAGACAGGACCGTAATAAAGGCTTTGGGCATGGAACAAAACAGTTTTCGAACAGAAAGCCAAGTATGGACAGAAAAAGCTAGCTCTAAACAAATCTAACAAATCTCTTCTTTCATGAGTTACATTTTTGCTCAACTGGCACGGTAACGATAGTAACTGCTGATTTTTCGAAGACTAAACAATTTTCTCCACTACTTTAGTCTCTGAACGGGACATTGTAATCAGCTCATTTATCAGCTGCTAAGATGTCTGCGTTCAGCAGTTATATAACATGTGGCAAAACGCCTACTACCGTAACTTGAAGTGAACCTTTAACGATATGTTGCCATGTTATTGTGACACAACAAAGGCTAATAGTAAAACAATTTGTTCCCGACTTTCGCAACGTGCATTTGTGTCCAAAGCAGCGGATTAAGTGAACTGCAATTTCATGACTGCATGACACTAGAACAGTGAACTGACTCTTGTGCAGTGTGAGTGTCATATCGGCAAACAAACTGTCATTTTCAAGAATTTACCCAACTAACCGGAGTTAAACCGCTGATTTTACGTTTTTTGGAAATTTTTTCTTCTTAGTTCCAATTTCCAAGAGGGGGCAAATGCCCATTGTGCCCCCCCTGCGGACGCCCATGGTGTGGAGTACGTTCACTTATTGTTCGTCGTTTGAAAGATGAAGCGACAAGTTGCACAGGTTTTTGAACGACTCTGAAAAATAAGAAATGCTTGTTCCCCTCTGTTCAAAAATATTTTTATCATTCTTCACCAATTATTAATTTTCTTTCACCAGAAACGAAACTGGCTTTTCGATTATATTTTTGTTCTGTACGAGTCTTTGGTTGGAAATCTTTCGCTAAACATTTTGTGAAGAATGACGAAAAAGCAGATTGTATTTCCGTCTTCACGTTTGTTGCCTGAAACAGATTGTTTTGAAATATGTTTCAACTTCATTTTGAGTAAACGGCTTGTTTTTTATGTGATTGGGTCAGAACTTTCACGTAACATTGTTTTGTGTAGACAGTGCTCATCAAACATTTTTGCACACATCGCCCTTGATTTCTTTAGGGTTTTTTTCATTGTGTAATATCTTTATTGCATTATTGTGTAATATCTTTATTGCATTATTGCATTGTATGACGTTCAAAGGTTATTTTAACTTTAAAGCAAGGTTTGAACGAGAAAATTTTGCGGAAATAATGGGGTCATGATTTCTTATTTCATTTGTACCGATTGCTTTAATTTAGATTCGCAAAACGTTTCTGCTTTCCATGTATCAAATTTTTCCTAATGAAGCAGTGATAAATAAAGAGCTGCACCCTTTTTCTTACTGTATCTGGGAAAAAATGGCACTTAACGTAAACCAAAGATATTTTGCATCTTTTGTTTTTGCCGGCACAGCAGTGCATAGAAGACACACCACATGTAACGTAGAGTAGCTTGACAGAGGAAGAGTAAATTCAAATTCTTGTTCTCATTGTCTCAAAAACAAAGGAATTAGGTTTCTCGCAATTAAAACTCGTTTCGCTGTGCAATGTAGCTGGGCTCCTTCGAAGTAAAAGCTTTTCATAACTTCATTGGGCTTACTGTGAACTGAACTTACCTGCCATGAACATCTTGAAGGAACTGCAAAATCACATTTGGTAAATCGGATTACAATAAGCATGGTTTTGTTGTTTTCGATCCATTTTTTTTGAAGCTCTGTTTCAGGGTTTCTCAAAAACGTTATTTTCAGCTGGTTGAGAATCCTAGAACGTAAGTCCTATAACTTTTATTATTAGAAATAGGGCAGTTAGGAAAACCTTTGAAACAATACGCTTTCTTCCCTCGTGCAATTGAATATACTGATTGGAATAAAACAATGCTTCAAGTATTAACACCATCAAGAAGCGAAACGGAATATAAAACAACCGAAAATTGAACCCAACCAGCTAATTTTCTTCTTTGTCAGCCAAATGTTTGTTCTTTGCAGCAAATCAAGTCTCTCTTCTCGTTATCACTTTCATTTCTTTTATTTGCCGCGGACGTTTCACGCACCTATTCAAGTAGGCTTCCTGAAGGCAGTGTTTTTATCCACACATAACATGCACTTTGCCAATTACAAAAATAATGTGACGTACAACGACAACCAATTATACTGGACCTGCTGCCAACCAACATGTTGGCATTAACTTGAATGTTTGGCAAACCGCTTGTTCACATCCGATTTTACTCAGTTTGCCTTTCAGGGAATTTCTCCTAAACTTCAGTTCCTCCTCCAACGGGGCTTACTGTATTTTACAAAACCCTCATCCTCCATCAGTCGTGACGTGTGTTAAGCTCAGTCACGGCGTTAGCTTAGGGTTCATCAGCAGAAACGTCCGTTTCTGATGCCAGCCAAGCTTTACATTCTGCACTGTAAAAACATTGTCCAAAGATTGATATTAACATGTAATTGAAAGAAAAACTTTTTCAAGAAAGTTATGTACGTTTTTATTCAGAAGCACGTATGATAGGAGCACAGTACTGACAATTAAACTTTATTTGGTTGCGCACTAACTACGTGATTACTCTGGAGTTTGGATTTTAAAAACACGAAGATTTTTAAATATTTCCCTCTTCTCAATTTAATTCAAAAGCTCATATTTTCACAATTTTTCTCCTAATTTTCCCGTCACACTTGCGCAAAGCACTAGATCTTAGTTTTTTCCCAGATTTCATTAAACGACGTTTTTATACCTATGATTATAGTTATACTCAAGCATCGTTCAAATTTACGTTGTGCGTGTTTTGTGCACAACTTGATTTTTATGTCGTCGCTTTAACAGTTTTTACACTTCTGCCCATTATCAATTTGTTTAGATAATCGTAATTTAAAGGCAATCCTTGTGGGAATTGTGTCTCATTGCTGTTTCAATAATTTGGAATTTGCTTTTGTCTGTTAGCAAAAAGAAACTAAGACTTGTCAAAATGGCAACTGATATATATTCGGCCTCTCATAAACGTCAGAGTTTGGGTGGATACTGAAAAAGATCTATTGAAACTGCGTGGAAGAAACGCATGACACTGCGGTGCAGAACCTGTCACAATTCACGATTTCTGTGTTCATGGATCCCTGCGTGTCTCCTGTTTCAGACATTGTTTTGTGCATTTTGGTATTCACTTCAAGCTCTATGGTTGCTTTGCTTCCTTCTGGTGTCAAAACTGTGGAAAATATTGATTTCGAGCTCACCTGAAATCTCATAGAATTTGTGCTACAATTAATTGCTGTAAAACGTAAACATCTACATATATTTTATGTCTATGCAAGCTTTTCAAGACATTTTCTGCATTTCTGAAACCAAAACGTAATTAAGCCAATAATAGTATCAAAACAAACCACATTTGTATTAATCTACAATCGCATTTATATTAGTCTCTAAAGCTGAATGTAGGCTCACCTGCAAAGCACGTCGGTCTGAGAACTATGACCAGATGATCCATGAGTCGCATGAAGTTCGTACTTCAAAACCCGACACAGACATGAGCTTTTGCATGTTTGTATTTTTTAACATAACAGCTGCATCCAACTTCACAATCAACCTGCATCAAATTTTGCGCAGATTATCATCTGCTTGAAGTGGGTCAACATATTCTTATTGATATGTAACTTAAAAGAAATTTGAAAACGCTTTAAATACTTTATTTGTGACGAAGATATCAAATTTGGTCAATGTGTAAAAAGATCAAGTGCTTTCTTATAGTTTAATGCGTTTTTCAAACCGGCTGTTTCGAGTTCCAACATTTACACTTTTATGACATTGCACTGACATTGCACCTCGTTTAGATTCTCGAATCAGTTGGTTTCTTTTCACAGTTTTGAATTTTGACCGTATGGTGTGGATTTTCAGAAACAAATGTTTGCATTGTTTTGCAAGTTGTTCAGGCCACATCGATTAGCCCGGCAGAGAGCACAAGCCAGCTGACAGAACACGCTTTCCTGCTAACGTATTTTGACTTCCGTGTGTCACTTCAACAATGCTGAAAGCATTGGTTTCGTAGAACAGCGACCAAAATAAATGCGTGACAAAGCAAGGTTTGCACTCAGCACAACACTCAATTGATTTTCAATTAGTTTCGATTGGCTTGCTTAAAGTCGACATTTTATCCAAAAATACACTTCTGCGTGCCATAAACGCGGTGAATTCAAGTTGATATACATGTTTTCTTTGTGATAGCTTGGGATGTATTGTGCAAACCTTCTCGGTATTGCAACTGTTGATGTGTTTTTCAGTTGCAACGAACCCTTGACTTTATTTGAAGTTCAGCTCCTTGCGACAGTGTCGATACACTTAGTCCCTGGCATTGATTGCAATCATTGTGGCGTCATTGAATTCCTTACCGACTGCTTCATCCGCCTGCAGTTGTCACGCGCAAGAGGTGCAAGGTCACGGAGTTTACTATTCGTTCTTCCTACCTACAAGATCATGGCGTTAGCATTAAGTGCATGAACAGTGCTAGCATGCAATTTCTGTCTGGTTAGACCAATGCCACCTCTTGGTAGAGACGAATTGTTGTTGGCAACAATACATCACATGGATGAGATAAATGAAAAGCTGCAGTAGAACTAGGATTGGAACTAAACATTGTAAACAGTGTGTCGTACACTCAACGCCGAATTTTCGCTGCAATAATATCAATATAAGGCAGTTAGTAATCATGCAAAGACATTTTCAAGTTTTTATCAGGAGTCCTTTACAATTTACTTGGAAAATAATTTAGTTACAATTTACTTGGAAAATAATTTAGCTGCAATTTCCTTGAAACACACCTCAGTTATTGCGAAATTTATTTACAAATTACTTGAAAAACTTCGTTACAATTTAGTGAAAACTGTTTTAACCGCAATTAACTGAAGAAAAATTTACTAACATAACTTCTGCAAGTTCGAATGATGACCTCTAATGCAACTGGATGCAGGGGATCAAAATTTTGGGACTAATTCTAAACAACGTAATGAAAACTGAGTGTAAAACGTAAGCACGCTTTTTCAGTGTCCCAATAACCCACGATATATAGGAACAAATGCTTGTACGTACAGGAACGTGCGTTTACGACTTAGAGCAACTTACCATCTAAGTACCTGGTTTTCATGGAGCTTCGTTTTGACGCGATGTTGTGCTCTAACTTGAGTAACGGAAAGTTTGATGCGGGCCATGTCAAATGTTCACGCGATCCGCAGGTTCCCCAATCCCCACCCTTGATTCTAAACAAACTTGCACATGTTCGACCCACGCAGTCTACACAAAGTGTGAAAATTGTTCTGTGTTTGGGAAAACGAAGCCACAATCTATTCTCAACACGGCTCTACAGTAAAGGTAAGAAATACTCGTCGCCGCAATTTAACACAACCGTGATTTAGTTGATCTAGCCCAGTGGTTCCTGAAGTATCGGTCAAAACCCAAACAGGGGTGACGAAGGGTCAAAAAATGGGCCGTACCGAAGCGATCCAAACCGGCGTTGTGTATTTTCACTTTGTCTGTAGCTTGTAGGTATTTGAGAAAAGAGTGGAATGCTGACATCAAAAACGAACTTGGCAACTTAGGCTACTGCCGAAAATCACCGATACAATATTTTTCTTTTTTTCATAAGCTGTTTGAGGCTTGGGTTGTTGTTTGAGACGTGCTCATCAAACTCGGATTTGGGTAGCGCTCAAAAAATAATTGATAACTGCTGAACTAACAATTTTAGCGTACGCGGTTGAAGCTGTTTTAATCCATTAGCGTTTAAATAACAAAATCCAATCGACTGGAAAAAAAGTCATTTTTTTCATTTTAGTTACATGCGCTTTGTCGATGAAACAGGTTGCAAGCTATCTCTAAGTAATGGCAGTGTCAATGTCCACAGTACTTCCAAAATATAAAACATCTTTCTATCTACGTTAGATTTTGCTGCTGAGTCTACTCCACCCGTTGCAGGGGAATGATTTCACGTTTACAGTAGGATAGGGTGGCAATTAACATCAGGTGAAAATTGCAACACTTTTAGACTATGCACAGGTGGGATTGTGATTACTTGACCCAAACTTTTTTTCTCGCCAGAAAGTTAATATGAAATCATTGATGAGCTTTCTGGGAATTCTGAAAGAATTGGCATGTAGGCTATTTAATTTATTCATCGGTGTTTGAAAGTGCTAAGACCGCGAGTCAACAAGTTCATTTAAAACGAATGTAGAAAGTGCCAGAGATAAATTCCCTATAACTCACAATTACAATACCATTCGCCGGAAAAGGGAAGTAAAAGCTGTTTCTAGTAAGGTCAGGTACCGCCATTGTTGCATCAGCGTCATAAAGCGACCCTAGGCTATCATAATGCCGTCCCGTTTGCTTTCATAGGTCCTCGTTACGCACTCGGAGCAATTTGAGTTTAAGACCCTGGTGTATGGTCTATTTGCGCAGTAAAGAAGGCTTTGGAACTGGATTTCTTCTCAATCAAAGTTTGACCTTCAAGGCATATAAAACGTACAGCACCGCTGTTTAGTTTTAAAGCTGTACAAAAACAAAAATATACGATTTATATTTAAGGCTAGGCTGATGCTGCAGACAAGGGTAAGATGCACAGTATTTGTAGCACGCCAGAGTTATCAGAGAGGAAATTTTGCAATGGGCTTGAAATGAAGTTTACATCACCATCAGGTGAGATTCAACACCCCAGAAGCAGCTGCGAGAATCGTTACTCCTTAGTTTTACTTTGTTTAGTGATTACAAGCGGTTAGATACAAGTTCGTATTTCATTATCACTAACTTCCACACAGAGTTTAAACCTCAGGAAAATCTCAACTATGACATGAATTCTACAACATTTACCCTATATACGCAACCATGGACGTCGGAAGGGGAGGGGCAGAAGGGGGCACTGGCCCTCCTTGCGTTTTGAAATTTGACATTTTCCTATTACAATTTAAGCAAAAAAGGTTGTTTACTTCATTTCGAGTAGAAAAAATGAATTTTCACCATATTTGCCCACTCTACGAAAATCCTTGATTTCAACTGGAAAATTCTAGGTCTACTAGTGCTCCCACCTGGATAAAATTTTCCAGCGAACACAACGTTTGATTGTACACAACGTTTGATTAATCATGGGCAATTGGCGAATCATAGTGCTTTTATCAGGTTCGACTAAATGATGATGTAATAGTTGCCGTAGGCAGTTTCGTTGAGTTGCACTGAAGTATTTAATTGGCTCAAACATCAAAAGCTTGATTTCCATGAAAATGCTTCGTGCAACTTTCGGCAGCACCGGATTTAGGAAGGGGCCCAGGGCCCCCCACCAAAGAGGACCCCCCACCGTTTTCATGTGGTTAGCAGTATGTGCGACATGTGCGTGCCACCTAGTGATTTTTATAAGCGAGGAGATTTGTTTATCGGCCGGCCAACGCAGCAGTATTTCACTTGAAGAATATTGATATTATGACGAAACAACTATTACACTTATTGGTTTCCTGAAAGTCGATCAGGTATCTGAATCTAGTGAATGCAAGGCCAAGCCACGTAGAACATGTAAGTTTACGTCTCTACTCGTTTCTGGTAGATTTTGCATCTGCTTTACTCAGATTTGCACAGGTCGCAATGAGTAGCATTGCAAGGTATGGCTATCATACGCCCTCTTTCTGAAGTGCATGTCCATTGTCAACTTTTTTCATGAAAATTGAAATATTCTCCGAGGACATTTGAAAATGTCAAAATGCCCTTCGTTTTGCATTTCTTAATTTACATAGCCATAATTAGTGGCGTAACTAGAGCTTTGAGTCAGTGTGGAAAGCTTAGCTAAAGAGGGCCCACTGGCCATTGTACAAGGCCCACTAGTCAACACTCTGAACAAACTTGAGAAACGATGGTGAATCCGGATGTGGATAGCTATGCTAAAACCCTAAATCACCGGACAGCTTGCCAAGGATGCTTCAATTGTACCCAGCTTCAAATTCATACTTCATGTCCATCGACAAACCAACTATTGTTCTGAAAGTTTTTTTTGGAAATTCTCTGTGAGAATTCTGTTAAACACATTAAAACATTTACAATCATTTGTGGTTGCCACTATCGAGCAAGTTCAGAATATTGAGAAGTCAACGGCATCAACAGTTGAGACTGCATCCTGTTGCGACACTGTGAAGGCAAGGATTCAATAGAGACAATCAGATGTACATATCAAGTCAAGTTGAATCAGCACTAAGAAAATTCAGAGAAGGCAAGGATCATGACTGTGATTCATTCATGTCAGATGTATCCGCATTGTACAAGTCTTGTGTTTCAGATCTGGCTAAATGGACCACCTTATTTGCTGAATTTCAAGGCTTTGACTAGATTCCCACGTTTGCAAACAACTAATTGGGAAAAGCATGAAACATATGAGTAGTATCTGCTTGGTAGAAACGTTTCTATTGATGAAGCTGAAGTAAACTGTTTGACCTATACCAAAACTTTTTGAGTTCGTGCAAAAAGAGCATCAACGAAATGCAATCCATTGTAAACTTATGGAACAAGAAAGGTGGGAAAAATATTTTTCAACTTGCAATACCATTAAACGCTTCAAGAAGTGATAAACATTGCACAGTTTTACTTCAACGTTATGGCTCTTTATGCTAATGTGGAGCAATTTTTTCCTTGATGCAGCCACAAACCTAAAAGAAAGAGAAACGTTTCTGGTTCAACCAGTTTCTAGTCTAAAACTGGTGTACAATTTGAAACATCTTTCATGCAATCAGTTTCATAAAATTGTGAAAAGAGGATCTGCATTTTTAGGAAATTTGAGAAATCTGCAAAGTATTCATGGGTTAATAGGGTTAAGTGAATAAAGATTTGGTTTTGTGTGTTTTGAATGAAACATTGTCTACACTGGGTGTTTTACTTCAATGGTTAAAACTAATCAATAGGCCTATTTGCTATTTGACTTGTTAAGTGTAGATAATACACTCAAGTAAGTGACAGTCGTTAATTGTCCTCCCTTTTTGCGCTGAAAATATGTCAGACCAAAGGACAAAAAAGGGGATCGTCCCCTGTACAAGTGTAGAGCTTATCCAAGTGGTTCTAAAAGACATTAAAAAGCAAAAGAGGCAAAAATTAGAGAGGAAGAAGTTGTAGCCAAGTCAAGAAACCTTCAAGTGACTATTTTACAGTGGAAGTGAAGTCCAGCGGAGATATTTCTGCGGAACCTGTACGAGGACAGAAAATCGAAGAACATGTTGTGACAGACTTATATGCACGTAACGATGAGAATAGAGTAGACCTGGTTTAACCAGCGATGCAGTACCAGAAGAACGTCAAGAAGTATCATCGAAAAGCACGATAGATGAGTTGTCTGACGCTATCACTGGAAGCAAAAATATCGGTCTCCGGTCATCCAATATACCGGAAAAAATGCACGAATATTGGTTGAAAAACGAAAAGTTATTTTCAAAACATGATCTTCCACAACACAGAAAAGAAAGATACTCGTCACAGAAATGAACCACAAATCCTATTCGTCGCCAGAACCACAACGCCGAAGTAGTTGAAAGAAGCTGGCTTTGTTTTTCTCCTTCACAAACTTGTGTTTATTGTTCCACGTTTAGACTGATGTGCGCGGATACGGCTAAATGTGCGCATTTCCTTATTAGAAAAGGAATCTGCGACTGGAAGCACGCTGAAGAGCCACTAGCAGTCAATGGAACATAAAGATGCCACGATTACTTTTAGTTGCAGATGTAATTACTCACTGTGAAGAATTGATACAGAGTTAGTTAGTCAGGTCAATCAATGCCAACAATATTGAAAATCGCTTCTGCAACGTTTGGTGTCTGTCGTAAAATTAATTTCTGAGCGAGGACTGACGTTTAGAGATGATGAAAACGTTGAATCGCCCAGAAACTTTTTTCAAGCAAAATTTCACAAAAAGAAAGTACAATGCTTCTGGTGACCGGTTTTGCGACAGTATCACAAATCGATAATCATTATCAATTATCATGTTGCATCATAAAGTTTTGTTACACTTGAGTTAACAAATGTGACGTCACAAGATTACGTCATCAATGTTAATGATCCGTGGAAATACTGGTGACTATATCGGCCACCACCTACCTAAAGATTCTATATCAGCACATGGGGCCTCCGACCACGCCTGGGCCACGGGCCCCCCACCATCTAAATCCGGCGCTGACTTTCGGAATTGATTGGAAATTGCTCACAATACCCCCCTTGGCTACGTGCCTGTTTGGAGATGGTGGCAACAAACGGCAAAATGCAGGGTACAAATGGTGGAAACAAATTGTAAAATGCAGGGTATAGATGGTGAAAGCAAATGGTAGAATGCAAGAGAAAATGCAGTGTTCAAATAGCTTGGAGCTAAATGGTGCTCGATAAATATCTACAATTACCAGCATCACTTGTGGCACCACTCGAATTTTGCTTATAAGCGCAGTAACAGTATTCGTGAATTCTTTTTGAGTTTTGCCATGCATTAAACACACTTTGAAAGAATCTCAAAGATATAGGCATACACTGGAATCAGCAGAGGCATGATGTTCAGTAAAATTCATCTTTGCGATCAGCACGATTTCGGGAGAGTTTTGGAAATAGTGGTTCAATGTTTTTCACTATTACACATAAAATAGGCCATATTTTGTTTCTTTTGCAGTCACTAATGTCTGTTTTTGAGGTTGTTTACGTTTTTCGTCTGTGCCTGTGCTGCATTTCAATGGAAAAGCATATGACAGTCTTGTTGAAACATATCTGCTGATAAAACAGACTTTAGTGACTGCTGCAACCAAGGAGAAAATGTGCAAAAACACGCCAACCCTTTCTTGATCAGATTTGAATGCTTGCGAAGTAGGGGCAGCTACCTGCCGGCGAAGATTATGTTATACGCCTACACTCACCACAGTTGTTTACCAGGAAATGTGGGGGGTGGGTGGCTTTGTGAAATTAAGGCAATGGCTGCAATCAACAATCTGGGAATATTGCAGAGCTCAAAATTTGCAAAGATGGTAAAAAAACTTTAAATTAAGCAACTGGATCGATTATATTGTTTGTTTTTTTTTCAGAAAAGTCACGTACCAAGGTTGAACAGTCGCATGAGACCCGGGAGCCGAGTTTCCACCACCTTTGGAGAAAAGCAATGTCGTCAGGTCACATACACAGTCTGGAGAAAACGACACCCAAAACCAACTGCATAGCCGGATTCAGCTGCTCAATAAGATATAACTACTTACGAATGAGCGCAATTTTCGCGAATTCATGGTAAGGCAAAACATCCTACTCCAACGAAGTTCCAGTGGTTCGAGGCAAAGCCTTCTTCCCATGAGGTGCTCTGATGCGAGGCACGAGAGTTGCTAAACGCAATTGTGGCGAATATAAGACGCAATGGCAACAGATGTAAGAAGTCAATCTGCATATTGTGAAATGTAGCACAAGACTTCATCGAGAAAACTGACCCCGTGGAAAAATAAACTAACCAGGACCTCTACTGCAAAGTAAAGACTTGATTAGGTGTTTACTGATTTAGTGTTATGGTACTGGAAATCCATCGACCCTAAAATGTTTTCTTTTGCGTACAGAAAAAGATGAACTCTGCAAGTAAAACCAGTATTTTTTTTAATGAACAGATTGGCTGTTCCTCAGCTTCTGGATAAAGCTAATAATATAATTTGTTTGAAAATCATGAAAGGTGATAAATTAAAGTGGTAGGTGCCTCGCTTAATCCCAAACGTAAGTCTAAATGAGCGTAACCAGAAAAACCTAAATCTTATTAGTAATGTAGCCAATTTGTGAACGAATTGTAGTTGAATTGCCCGCTGCTTTTGTTTGCATTCTCGGTGTCTAAATTGCAGTTGCAACAGCTCATCCACAGGTGCAGGAGCAGGCGAATTTTTGGGGGTGCGAAGAATTTTTGCTCGAATTTTCCCAAACTTGCCCGAAACGTTTTTGTGGCACTTTGCCCACATATTTCTCCCACAGAGATCATGCAGAAGGTATTTTTTCGGTTTGACCTCCAAAAAAGAAGGTATTCATGTGTTTTTCCACAAAGGTTTGGCGCCATTTTTTGAAATCAAACAACGTTCAACGTTGAACGTCATTTTTTCCTAGATTTTCAGGAATGTTGCTCAGATTTTCAGAGATTTTTCCCGGACTTTGGACAAATCAAACCTTTTGTGGTGCTCTTGCACACCCTGCACCCCCACCTCCTACACTACTTAGCTCACCTGACACGTTTCGACTATCGCGTCAACAGTACGGTCAGTTCCCACGAAGGCTACATAAAACCGATTACAACCAACAAGTTCATTGCATTTCCTGCAGAACACAGTGTAATTCAAACATTCATTGCAATCCACCTGTCAATAAAAGGTGGTTACTTAAAAATACGAAAGAATCAATGCTTACTGTTGATAACTGCAAAAGCATGGCACAGAGCAAATTCGTTTACTGGAAGATCAGCTGTCAATTGTTCTGAAGTAGTTTGAAATTTGAGTTTCTCAAGCAGATTAATACAAATAAATAAATCTACAAAAAAGAATATAACCTCACTTTTTGACGGAAACAAGGTAGGGTTGCACCGTTCTTGTCTTCTAAAAGTCTTGAAATCTGTTGACTTTGCTTTGTTAAAGGAAGTGCTCTCCACAAGGGGTGTACGCAAGGAATCTATCTTGAAATTTTTGATAAGAAATCGATTTGACGTAATATACTACGCATCCTCAGTCCTGAAAGCTGCAAGCAATGCTTACGGGTGAACAGTTGAAAGGATAAAGTAGGAGTAGAGACAGCAAACAATCATAAGACAAAAATGAATAAATCAGAACACAAGCTACAACAATTAAAAACTGGAAAATACGTCTTTCCCAAATAATTGAAATCACTGGAATATCGAAACTAACTGACTGACGCCAGTGGTCGAGGAACTCAACAGACCTATGAAAACATGAAACAACATGCCGTTATGACTAAGAACGTTGGCAGAAGGCGTGAGTTTGCATTCGTTACAATGGAAAGGTGCACTCTCTAGAGTGCGCCTTTAACCGCTTCACTGGAGTAAGCAATGCCTTCTTCCCATCACATCATTTCCATCCAACACAGAGTTTAAAGGAGCACTTCAGAGATTGGTTGCCATCGCAACGAATGCAAACTTACGCCTTCTGACAACGTTCTTAATCATAACGGCGTGTTATTTCATGTATTAATAGGCCTGTTGAGTTTCTCGGCCATTGGCGTCAGTCAGTTAGTTTCGATATTCCAGTGAATTCAATTATTTGGGAAAGGCGTATTTTTCAGTTTTTTATTGTTGCAGCTTGTGTTCTGATTTATTGACTTTTGTCTTAAAGTTGTTTGCTGTCTCTGCCCTTACAATGCCCTTTCCACTTTTCACCCGTAAGCATTGCTTGCAGCTTTCAGGACTGACGATGTGTAGTATATTAAGTCAAATCGATTTCCTATAAAAAAGTATGCAGATAGATTCTTTGCTTAACCCCTTGAGAAGAGTTCCTACTTTAATATAGACATGCACAAGTTTGACTCATCGCAAAAGATGGAAGCAGAACACATTCGGCTGATTCCTCGAAAGCTTACAGAAAACTTAGACCTTCCAATAGTTGGCTTTTTGTCGATATGCTTTGAAACAACTCAAAAAAGTAATGAAAACAACGAACAGATCCCGGTCATAAAATCATTTTCAGATTTGAGAATTTTTCATCCAAAATAAACGTTTCATGAGAAGTAGTTGACAATCATCTCTAAGGTCTTATATGCAGTCTTGAGGAACCAATGCAGATGTTCGAGGGACGCACTGAAGCGTTGCTTGTGAGGAAGGTCGCCATTGCGTGCAGAACTGCTGGTTTTCCCAAGCCTTACCAACAACGAGGCAGTCTAGTCGTTATATGAGCACTTTTCTGACTCCTGACTAAAGTGTCTGGCATTTTAAGTTGCCAGACAGAAGCAAAAATTTTAGTTCTCATCCTTTTCAAAGTTCGTTTAAGTTCGTTTTCCCAGATTCACTGGCGCACAAATCTTTATTTGCAAGAGGCTACTAATTCGAATCAGCAAAAAATGCTTCGACGACGGCATGGCAGCAAAACAGCAAAACGTAGTCTGCATGCCTGCAGAACGAAACCTCGACTGGTGAAACGAGGTAACGTCACCAGATCTGTGCACGAGCGGTCGAGTACACATACGTGAAACTCACACGGCGAAGTGAGTTGAGGCAAGCAAGCACATATAGTGGAGTAATCACGAGATATGAAATTCCAATTCGCAATGCGAAAGGTGGCATCCCCTGCAGTCTTTTATTTTTCATCGCAGGAGACAGACTCAAGGGACGCAACACTATACCGCACTTTAAAAGGTTCCCTCAAATCTAGTGCTTTGACGCAATTGAGGAGTTTTACTTCAAGAAGTAATTGTTTCTTTATTTTCGTTACTATCCTAAACGTTTTTAACGCAGTTCGTAGATAATAATTAATCAACGTTTTGTTATTTTGTTTCTATAGCTTTTCCGAACCTCTAAACCGTGTTAACAAAAGATGATCCCTCTGCCTTCTCCTGGGCCATACATCCACAACATTTTTTTAAAGGGTGACAAGCGGTTTCTGAGCTTTTTCTTAGGTTTTCACAGCAGTTTTCTTTCTGCTGCATTATTCTGGCCCGTGCATCACACAAGTCAAGTTCGTTTTCACCACGACAGTAACTAGATTATAAACATTTTATCAATTGCTGATGCTCAGCGTAATATCGATAAGCGCTGCTGCTGTATTCTTCACGTGCATTGTTTGCCTCTCTTTTATACAGTGCGGAAGCATTCAGTCAGTTTGAACCCTTTTTGGTATTTTGCATTAAGTATTTTTATTCAGCTTTTATTCCACTGCAGACTTGGCGTCTGGACAAGTCTTTTGTTATCATAATTGAACACCATTTTGTTTCGAGGTGTAAACTTTTATTATGTTTTTTTCTTGCCATCAACAGGGCTGTCAAACATGTCGACCGGGCGGTATTTTGTCAATATTCTATCATACCAACATAAACATTTTTGTCAAATACTTAAGCTATGAAAATCAATTCTTGGATTTTATGCTTAGTTGTATTTGAATTACAGTATATACTTGGTTGTGCAAGTTCTTTTAAACGTAATTCTGAATTGAAAGCACAGCATGAGTCGCATCGTTTCTTGAACAGACAATTTCTTGACATAGACTCACGAATAAACTTTTCTGTAATCAGTTGCAAAATGCAAAATTAAAAAAGTCAAACGAAGTTGTAGCCTACTGATAAAAGTATACGACAACCGTTGAGATTGACCTATAAATTGAAAAAGCCTTTAGCTATTGCAGTCTAAAAAGCAATTACTGCAATCTTTCGTGTGTTTCAAACCTGTTAGCAGCCCTTTGCCTCAAGCTCAAATGCTTGACCTGTCCTGCCACTGTCGTCAAGCCTTTCATTTTCCAAGGGTTTATTTGTTGAGACAGGACAGGGGCTCTTCCTTGGAATCAAAGCTTGAGTCATACAGCATAAAAACGTGAAACTAATTTTAGAATATGATAAAATACACGCCTTAAATTGCTTTAGGGTACGGTGAAACAAAAGGTTGAAGTGTAGAATATTAACTGATAGTTTTTGTAAGAGCAATTCATCACAAAAAGTGAGAAATCCAAAACTTTCGTATTTTAACGTTGTAAGTACTGTTTGTGTTGAAATCCGAAACTGCAGGTTTTTGAGCCAGTCGAGTACAAGACCGTATTGCGCATAAGACAACAAAACATTCGAGACCAAAACACGCGAAAAAAACATTTGGAAGGCTTTCAAATAAAATGGAAATGCTCTATTTCTTGATGTTTGTAATGTGGTGACACGAGTGATGCTGAATTCGAAATATTTCTTACAGTTATTTGATTTCAACTCAACTGGTTGATTTTGATTTGCATATACGAAAAATGTAAATGCATTCATTTAGGGTAAACGCTACAACGGGCACAAAGTCACACACTGAACAGACAACAAATTGCTATTTCCATGTGAAGAGTGCTCATTTGGCACTCATCACTTTTGAATATCTCTGAGCAAAATTACGTTTTGGCACAATTACTGTTATGGCGATGGCGGCACGATGCTCAAGGTAGGTTTAAATTAATCATTTTTTAAGTTTGCAAACGAAATTGCTTTATTCCTCACCCAGTAATAATGAGGATCCATATACTATTAGTCATATTTCGAAACAACAGATTTTACGGTGAAAACGGAAAAATATTTACACTAACATTGACTTTCCAAAAATTTCAAAAACCTTTGAAGGTTTTTGAAATTTTTAGATACTTGTAAAGAAATACATTGTGAGAGAATGTTATCACATAAAACAAATCGGTCAAGAAATTGCAAATAAACACAAAGAATAGAAAACGATAAAGTTTCGAATAGTGAAAAAATGACAACGTTTGAAAGAAATAAATTACACCATACGCACATTAAAATTTTCAATGTGTGTCTTAAAATTTATGCTTAAACTTTGTAGATACCATAAAATGTTCAAACGTGCTTAAATCACCTCTTCCATTTTTGCCTGTTTTCATTAAATGTGCAAAGAGAATTCAGAAAACTTGTGGATATTGTGGAATGTTTCCAATTTTCTTATCCAACTTTGTGCTATTTCTCTTCAAATCTCTTAAGCAACCTCACCAAGGCTAGGGTTTGCGTGAACAATTTAGTTTCTATTTTTTCACTTGAAGCATTTTCATTAATTAGGAACCAATGGTACACAAAGTACAGTGGCTTAAAAGTGTTTCATATTTTCATGGCATCCACAAAATTTTTCATCAACAGGTTGAAAACCAAACGAATTCAGAAACAGTTTTTTACACCTATTGCAAAACAGTTTGAAAACTTCATAAGCTTTTTCTGACACTCAACTCACACTTCGTTGTGCCTGAAAATGATGCTGCTGGCAACTTTAAACAAAAGGCTTTAATACGCTAAACCCGTGAATTGTTATAAATTTTATATTCATTTTCTGCTATTATCAGCAAATAGTTCACTCAACTTTTTTGATCGGAAATAGTAAAGTATACCGCAGTGCAATTTTGGCACAAGAAGAATCTGCAAATGGTATCTTCAGTAACGACTTGCACAGCATCAGCAGCAATACAACAGTAAAGCTGACTTTTACGTCTCAGAGCTTCACCTACACTTATCCTGACTTGGTTCACTTTTATCAATGTTCACCTGTTCTAAATTTCTAACCTTGTTTTAATGCAACTTTCTCTCGGTAACACTGCACTTGCAACTTTTCTCTCGGTAACACTGCACATTGCACTGGCGTAAACAGCATAGGCGTGACGTTTTTGACAATTTGAAAATGTTTATGCGAGTTTGGCAAAATCGAAATAGTTTCAAACTGTTCATAAGGTAATTGTTTGAAATGATAAATAGTAAAAAGTTGCTTGTAACTTCGGCCTTAGCTCGTTTACGCTGTGCTATGTTTATTGTCAGTGGAAAAACTGCAATGATACAATAAGGTATAAAAATATATATTTCTTACCTATGTACATATTTACAATAAGTTTCAAAGCTTTGTATCAATAGGCTATTGCCATTCCATGTTTTCTTCATGTGTACCATCGGTATTGGCGACTGCGTTTCTAGTCCAAGCCTGGTTTCTTGGCAAATGAGGCTGATTATGCAGAACGATAAAATACGGGCACTGTAGACAACAACAGGCTCGCGGTGGAGAGAGAAGCATTCCTTGCTGAGAACCGTGTTGCAATATGTAGAGCGAATTTTGTAGTAATGTGGCTGAATCACAGCCAGGCGTGTGGAGAAGTAAGATCACAGTTGACGGCAAACATTGTGAACTAACTTGTCCGTTGCCAAGTGAAGCATCCATTTTTCCTGTAAAATAGGTCAGCCTGCTCCTGACAGATTTTCAATCTCTTAAGCTCTGAGACGTTTCTAGCTGCAACGATAATCAAACGTGACATTAACCCTCAAGCTGTTGACGTTTCATTATAAGGTAATTCTATGCAACAAATGAGACAGCCACAGCACTAAAGTAACACTTTTCAACATTGAACATGGCGCACAGTTTCTGCTTTCATCTCTTTCACGAAAAATCAAGAAGTAACTTCATTCAACCAAGGTTGAAAGGATAAAATCTCACCGGTTTGCATAAGTAACATAAAATAACGTCACTCAACGAAGTTTGCAAGGTTAAAACCAAAGCGATTCGCTTAAGCCGTCGAGCAATCATTTGCAACAAGTTGGGCAATATATACTTCCAGCTACAGTCGCGCCTTGCTTATTCTATGCTGTTGGGATATTTACCTTTCTTTTTTAAATGCAATTAATGTCCAGCATTCGTTTCAGCATGTTGTTGTAGCTGCACCGGTCTAAGGAAAACAAAACTTTTGCTGCAGTTTTGTTGCGAGGTCCCTTTTGCTGCAGTTTTGTTGCGAAAACTTTTGCTGCAGTTTTGTATGCCGCGCAAACAAAGTGAAAGCTCAATCCAGTTGCACTGAACTACACACCAAGAGTTTGCGATAATTTTATGTGCCCAGATTTCTCGTTAAACCTTTGTTGGTCGGACAACATTTACTAAATTTCCGCTTTCGGTACCAAGCTTTTGTTTCCATGCCTAAACCACTTCTTTCCCCTTTTTTAGGCAAAAAGCATTTTGAAGCATTATTTGAAGCGGCGTATTTTGTCATTCGTACGTTATGGGCGATGATTTAATTCACGGTCTGGACAACTCGGGTCTCCCCTCCAGGCAGCATTGTTGTTGATGATATTGATATCAGGTCGACCAGGAAATCCGGGTTGAAGCCATGTTCAATCAAACTTCTCAATGTTAACCGTTTATTGCTGAAGTTTGCCAATGAAAAGGTGTGATTATAATAACTTCTTTTTTCTTCACTCCACGTCAAAGTGGTATCGTTTCGGGTTTTGTGACCTCAACAGCAAATCAGAGTGTTAAGTTTTCTTTGTGGCCGCAACTGCAAACAGGTGTTACAACGATTCAAGGCTTGATTTTCAATGCATAGTTTGATTTTTAACTTTCTTTGGTAGTGATGTGCCAGAACGCCTACGGGAGAGTATGATTGCTTTGTGAAATTTCTCAATGCAAGCCCGCGCAAACGTTAGCGTCATTGAGTTGTTCAGCCCTCAGTCGACGTATGCCTAAGACTTTGTGTGCCTAAGATTGGCACCAAAAAGGGCGTGGCTCTTTTTTGTAAAAGATCAATACAGCTGTACTGAAACACTCACCAACATGGGCGTCCGCAGGGGCGGGGAAACGGACATTTGCCCCCACCCCTGGAATTTGGGACCAAGAATCAAACATTTCTAGAAAACCTGAAGTTAGTAGCTAAATTCCGACTAATTTATTTAATTTTTGCAATGACAGTTTATTTGCCGGTATGACACAGACACTGCACAAGGGTCAGATTCACTGTTCTGCCCTGGTGTTAACCAGTGATGAGATTGCGGTTCGGTCATGTCCACTCCTTTGCCTGAAGAGGCAGGTTGCGGATCTTGCTAGTGGATTGTTCTACTGCTGGTCTTTATTGCGTAAAAATAAGCACGGCAACAAACCTTCAAACCTTCACTTCAAGTTACGGTAGTAGCGTTTTTCCGAATATGACCAGTAAGGTTCCCCTGCGGGGTTTTAATCCAGACCTGTTTTTTAGTCGACCTGGATGTCTTAGTTTAATTATGAAAAACTGCGTTCAATTTTGTTTTTTTGAAGTGATAATTTCATCAGCAACTTCAATGCGTTCAATAATATGATGATAACTTTATATTACAGTGTTGGCATGCGTATATCAGGGGAGAAAGTACACAATATATCGGATGAAGCAGAACGTGTTCAATCGGTTTCGTATCCTCATGTAAGATCATTGTCGGGGTTATATATATAATGTCATTGTCTCTAATGCCAACTGAAGAAACTGGTGAAATAAGGGTTAGGGCTGATTGTTTAAATTTCGGTGTTTCCATACGCATACAAATTTAAAAAAAAATTAATTAGAGGCATTGGTATTATATTTTCTGTGGCGTTTTGGATCCCGCTGCAGTTCAAGATTGCACAATATTTCCTAGTTTGATAACCAATGTACTCCTACAATTAGTGAGAGATATCATCAACGGAGTATGTCACCAGCGTTATGAAAAAGGTCTTCAGCACCAAAAAGGTCGTCCAGATGTTAATATTTGCGCTGCACATGAACATTTGGAAGTGGAACTATATTATCAGTATTCGATTACACCGGTATACAGGATTTTTGGGGACTTTAAGTTTGTAACGGGTTTGGGGGTTTTGCGGGGCGCTGAGTCCAGTAATCGTATCCATTTTTGTCCATCTGGTCAGGATTAGCCGCTATAGAGCATACGTTTTGCAGTTTTTCGCAAAACAGTGAAAAACCTCACCAAAAGTTATCTTCCACCATTTTTAACTTGAAAACAGATTTTGTAATCAGTAGTTGTGCTTTTCAATGCCGAAATGCTTTATCAGCTGTTGTTGAACCACGTAGGCCCACAAGGAGTGAGTTAGATGTAGCCTGTTATAAGCGGTAATTACAATAAAATCCTATGTCAGAATAGTCTGTGCCTGGTGCCATAGTTGATGAGCATGACTGGATGATTTGCAGTAAATTAGAAAGAACTTGTGCATATTGGCTGGGCAACAAAGTGGATATACAAACTTTCTGTGTTTCTTGTGTCTGTGGGACAGCAGCGCTTTCCAAGAGCATTGTACTAGGGAAAATTGGCCAAAGAGAGAAAGACTTAAGATTGGTAAAAGAAATATTATACGCTTTCCTTTGATTAATCCAAACGAGGTGTTACTTTCTCTTTTCCATATCAAAGTGTGAAAACAGTTTGCAAACGCTTTAAATAGGTAAAAGTGACTGCTTTGCATATTTGTGTGAAAAGTTTCCTGCGATGAGCACTGAAAAGGTGACGGCTGGAATTTTTTATGGCTTTTAGATATGACGTTTAGATGCAGGATAAATATTTTCCACTTACCTTGACAACCTCGTAAAAATGTTTGGCGGTCACTTGCAGCAGTTGTCGAAAACTTTCTTGGATATTTTGAAGGTGCTAACTATTACGACCTTTCAAAACAGCTGTTAAATTCTTACGAAAAATTAGGATGCTATATGAGCGCGAAGGTCCATTTTCTTCATAGTCATGCAAACTATTTTCCTGAAAACTTGGAAGCAATTATTAACGAGCAAGGAGAGTCCTTCCACCAAGATATAAAAACAATAGAAAAGATACCAGGGATGCTGGAATACCAACATGTTGGCAGACTATTGCTGGTGCTTAGAAAGAGGTTGCTGGCAGTAGCTACTCCCGAAAAGCACAGAAAAGCCCATTTCTGTATTAGCAACCGTGCAATCTTTTTTGTCATGAAAAAAGAGTATGCTATCATGTTTGGACTATTCTATGCATTTTAACGTTGTTTTGTCACCACAATATTTGCATTGCAAAGTCATATTATCTGCGTAGTTCCTCATCTGTGTCTTGTAAGTCACAGTTGCAAGTATGCAGTTGTAACACATGCTGCGACCCTAAAGGTGACATGAGATGTGATTCAGATTCAGCAGTAATCATTTATGCATGGGTTCTCATTACTGAATCTAGGTCCGTCCTTACAGGCCTAATTAATTGCCCGATACTTAATTCCTTCTAAATTATTCGCATCAGAGAATACACATCAAAGAAATACACGATTCTTAGTATTATAGCTTTATTTGTTACAGCATATGGATTCAAATAGAATGGAACTCACCAAAATACAATGTTTCGTGATATTCAAGTACTTCTCGATATGTTACAACGCTCACATAATTCTCATATATTAATTTTGTTTTTTGACGCTCACGATAAAGGGATCTACAATTCTTTTGAATTGGTTCCCCTATTCAGGCGATTTACTGATAATCATAAGGCTGAAACTTTCATATCTCAATAACTTTTGTTAGTAAAACTTTTTACATTATTCAAGTATGTATGTTGTTACGTAATTCACTCTAAAGGTTAAGACTTCATTATGACTATGTTTAAAGATATACCTACGCCTGTGATCTGTAGCTACTACACTGCTTCTTGTCACACTCACACTTCGCCACTATGAACCTGCATCTCGGTTTGCGCGGTAAAGACTGTTGAGTTTATGACGGAAATATATCATTAATCAGAATTTCGAAAGTTGCTGCTTTTAGTCAGCAGTTATTTTTATCCATTGGGCTGATCTGACAATAAATCAGTGCGACAAGAATGGAATTCACTCACGAATACAGCCCAAGCCTAAACAACTAGCATGACAAGGCTATACTTGTACAGTACAACGCCCATGCTTCAAACTGACAGAGCTTCGCTCGGACAAGCCACTTTCCGTATTTCAAACTGGCAGGGATTAACCCGAACAAGCCAAGTTTTGCCGTTTGGCTTGACAGAGATCAACTCGGACAAGCCAGTCTGCATTCCTGATTATTGCCGGAGAGACTCGGGACAATAACTTAACCTCGGCAAGGCACCTAAAAGCAGGAAGAGAAGACTGAATTTCGGTCCAAATGAGACGGTATTTATACCCATAAATCGTCTCGTGACTTGTGAACGCCCCTTTTCTTCAGGTGTTCAAATTGGTTATTGCTCACTGAATCGTCCGATGATTGGCTGATTTCAAATACTTCCAAAACCTTCAGGTAGCCGCAGGTGGTCGGGGTTTCACCTGGTCGTGATTAACATCATGTGATTTCTGCTGCTCGTCTTGTGACTTTGCTAACGTTTTAATGACGTTGTCATTAGGGTGGCTTGAGGTAGTCGTCCTAGGATAGCCGTTTTCAGTCAAGTCAGCTGACTCGATAATTGGTTTTGATCGGCTGTAGTCTTTTTGAATTTGTCCTGGTTGTTTCACGCTTGCGGACCTTTCAGCAAGTTTATTTTCTGTACAGTAACAAGTTGTTGTAGGCAAACTTGCCTGCAACACAGTATACACTAACTGAAGTTTTGTGTTTGTTTAAACTCTGTATGTTTTCTATGCTGCACATTGGTCTTCATAAGCTAATTTACAAATCACGGTTATTACAAGAAGTCACTAGTGCTTAAATAAAAAAATTAGATAACTCAAAAACTTGACCACATACTATAGGGATAATCTGACAGCAGTTTTGAAATCAGCGCCCCAAAATCATCCCGAAAACTCTCAAACCCCAATCCCCATGAAATTCATTTAAAATTGTAGACCTGTGTAGGTTGTCGTAGAGATCCCTACTGGTTGAGGGGTCAACCTAGTTGTTGCGGGAGCACAGGTCGGTCTCCCAACTAAGCAACCTGATGTCTTGAAGTTGCCAAGCCAAAGCAAGGCAAATTAAAAGGCTCTCGCCACTTTGTCCGCTAATAACTCTCCAGTAGTACTCTGAGTTGACTGTTTCTTTCGATTATATTCAGATATACAACAAAAAACTCCAATACACTTGAGCGTGAAGTCAGATACACGTAACGTAACGGTTCGATGCAGAGTCGGAAGCAGAATGACGATGAACAAACGCGTTAGGCGTTCGAATGCGCCACAGGAAACAGCGACCGACTGCGGTTATGTAGGTTTGCAGGCTATCATGTCGACGGTCGGACTGTTCGCAAACAAGTACATCACGTTGAATCACGAATGGAATATTACTGGGAA
>Ga0210059_1002448_pt1 | contig 29058 bp, 13 predicted proteins | sample Ectturendosymbi2_FD_188042 | JGI IMG/M metagenome (GOLD analysis project Ga0210059, IMG submission 188042) | Ecteinascidia turbinata endosymbiont from Florida, USA - Sample 2 (SPAdes) (version 2) | ecosystem: Host-associated > Tunicates > Ascidians > Unclassified | place: Key West, Florida...
CGCGTTGCGCAATATGCGCACATGCTCACCGGTAGAATGCATACATTTTTCAATTTTACTTGTTTACTGATATCGTTTGCAAGGTATCTGCTTTAAAATCGATTATTTATCAGCCTTCTCTAATAATGTTTATTGTGTTTTTTTTAGATGAGTACTTTTTTCTGTAAAATTAAAAGACTAACTTCTGCTTGATCGCATTTTGCAAAAGTGAGAGATGAATGTGCATTTACATCGATTCAAAACAAGTTTCCGTATTCCTGGAAAGTGCAAGTAGGGTTTATGAATTCATCTGAAAAGAATTATCACTTTAAGTAACTAATACAGCTGAAGGTCGGAGTCGGTCCGAAGTCGGAGTTGGAGTCGGATACTCGAAATTGTCGGAGTCGGATGACGGGACTTCCGACTTCGCAGCCCTGGTTAGTGCTCCAGGGTGATGTTTATGTCAAAGAAAGTTTTCTCACGGCTATTCCACAGTCCTCCCGCAGAGATATCCAACGTTGCATTGTCAGCAGTTGACTTTTCTTTCAAAATTGTTTTCCTTGATTGGCAGAAGTGTGGGTTCGGTCTGAACATCTCTGAAGAGCTCTCTCATTATCTGTGCCTCAGAGTCTCTCATAGAGTTGTGCCTCAATGAAGTGCAGCCACCCAGTTTACACATGAGGCTGTGATCCACAGAGTTTGTCTCTCAATAAGCACAGTGGCTGGGTATGCCTTTCACCTTACATCCATATCTCACGCAGATGGCATCTGTGAATTCTTGTTTGTTTAGTGCATGTCCAATCGTTTTGATTGGCAAGGCTGACTGCCAAGAAGATGCCCCATTTTCTATTGGTCCTTTCATGAGTTGTTGTGACTCAGGGTTCAGTTCCATGGTTCATTGTTGCTATTTCAGCATTTTGCATTCTTTTGTCGTATTCTGTTTTCCGTGTGTCTGGTATATTGTTGGTCTGAGGGATTGTCTTCAAGATTGAGTTTTTTTATTGTGAGTTTTGTCTCTCAGTTTGGCAGTGATCAGAGTGGACTGTATGGCATAGTTATGCAAGCCAAACTGAGTAGTTATGTCACTGATCATGATTAACTGTCGCATGACTCAAGACATAGTTACTTAAACCTTAGTTGCGGTTAAGGCCATGGTTTCTGTGCCCTTAAACTTCATTAATAATGCAAAATTTCATTTAAAAAAGCAAAAATTCAACTCAACTGAACCAAATGCGATAATTAGGAACTATTGCTAAGGTGCTTGATTCGATTAAAGACTATTGAATAAACTGCAATCCTAAACCTGAAACACTAAACTGAAAAGTTTAAACATAAAGGCAGTAGCTATAGGTCAGCCTGAGGACCTTTATAAACACATTGGCTGCCAGTCCATGAATATATCGTACTTGGCAATCAGGGAAAAACTGAGGACATTTCAGTTGGCTTACCAACCACATAGCTCCTTAGCCAATTGCGCTGAAGAGCTGTTCAAATCCTCAGAAGACTTGGCAAGTGTACAATGAAAACAAAAAAGTTTTGGGGTTTCGTTTTTTTGTGAATGACGTCATAAGTTAGGTTTTTAGCGATTTTTGACTGCTGGTACCTGACCTGGGCCCAACTGTTAGATAGGCGTATGTCGCTAAAGTTTTTATTGGAAACCAGGCTAGAATCTACATCTTTTGAGACCTTGATCAACTTTCTAGCATTTTTTGTTTAAAAGTTACGATCTAAAATAAACAAAGTAATTTATGTAATTATGATATTAATTACTTTGTTTGTTTATTTTAGATCATAACTTTTGAACCAGAAACCTTAGTAAGTTGATCAAAGTATCAAAACACTTAGATTTTAGCCTAGTTTCCAATGAAAACTTAGTAAAATACTACCATCTAGCGGTTTGGGCCGAGGGCCTGATGAAGTGGACCAAAAAGGCCTAAAACAACTCCACTTATGATGTCACTCATAAAAAGCCCGAAACCTAAAACCAAAAATTATTTTTTATTGCAGACGTGAAGATTTTCTGAATCTTTTGAGGGTTTGAACAGCTCTCTAGTACAATTGTTGGCAGAGATATTCCCATGCAAACTACTGGATTTTAGCCTTAGCCTACTGGAACAGAAGGTGTTAAAAATGTTTGTCATCGGCTTGTCACATGACACTAACGTAACGTGTGCATGCATGACAAGTGTGCACTAGACTGCACTACGCTCACTAGTAAACATACTAAACTTAAGCCTGAAACCTCAATCCTAAATAAATGTAAACCCAAAAGTTTTGGAAACTTTTAAAAAGTCAAAAATCTGTCCCATAACAAGTTTAACCATTTCTACCAAAGCAAAAGCCACATTGGTGAGAGTTAAACTGACAACCACTTGGACTGCAGACGTAGTTCCCCTCGACTATCACTAATGTGATGAACTAAGCATTTTATTTGAACCATGTCATGTGGCGGGCAGTGGACGTATAATTTTTAAAAAAATGGAAGGTGGACCTATAGATAGCCACTTCCAAACCTAAAACCCTCAGGCAGCGTCTAGGTAGCTGGCAACGGCTACCCATGGTGAAGTGCTAGGTAGCTGGTAACAGCTACGCATAGTGAACTGCTAGGTAGTCGGCAACATCAAAGCCTGAGCCTAGTATACAATAAAGATCACCCGCCGGCCATGAATATGAAGACAAAAGTCTTCAAAGTGAGACTGGAACCTACAACCTAGCCTCTAACTATGGCTGTGCAAGTGGAGTTGAACAGTTACGACCTGCTTCTTTTTTGCTGAGACATTTCAGTCATTTGCTTGCTGAAACAGTTTTGTCACAAACAGTTCATTTGTCCCATTAGTATTAAAACTCACCGTAAAAGTCTATATTAGCCTTAATTTTCACACATTCTGACCAAAGTACCTTGATTTTTTCATGCTCATTTCAAAAAAATTTTAGTCTATGACTGAAAACAATCCAAGTAATGATGCTAATGATTTTTGGTCACGTGACTAAGGGCATGATTGCATGTTGCTTGCGGTTGAGGTTCGGGATTTCAAAGTTTTGATGCATTTGAACTTGGTTAACTGTTTGGCATCCGGCTACTTTCGGGGATTTTGGAAAAAAAATGCCTAAACGCACGTGGCTTTGCGCAGGAATATCTCCACTACTGTTCGGGTTACGGATCTCCACTACTGTTCGGTTTACTGGCCGAAGCGTCAAAAGATGCGGCAAGTCTTCTAGTCTGCACTCAAGAAAAAATTTTTTGCTTGGGGGATGCGGGTCTTTTGTGAGTAACGTCATAAGTGGAAGACTTTTAGGCCACCTTGGCCCACTTTGCCTGGCCCTTTAGGTGGTAGTATTTCACAGAAGTTTTTACTTGTAACTAGGCTACAATCCGAGTCTTTTGATACTTTGGATAAACTGCTGGGGTTTCGGGTTCAAAAGTTATGATGTAAGTTAGTAAAAATATTTGACTAATACTGGTGCAGTGTGCACAGACAGTACTAATTAAATAATTAATTAATTTGTTTATTTTAGATCATAACTTTTGAACCAGAAACAATAGAAAGTCGATCAAAGGCTCAAAAGACTCGGGACTCGAGTCTAGTTTCCAATTAAAACTTCAGCGAAACACTTTGGCCTAGCGGTTGGGCCCTAGGCCAAGCAACATGAGCCAAAATGGCCCAAAAACTACTTCACTTATGACGTCACTCACAAAAAATCTGCATCCCCCAACCAAAAAAATTTTTTCGAGTGCAATCTACTAGACTAGCTAATCCGTTTGAGCCCTTGAACAGCTCTCTAGCTAGGGCGTTGGTAAGGCAACCGAAAACTGCTGTTTTTTAGGCCGAAATCGAAGTACGGATATATCGTACGCCGGCTCTCAAAGTGCTAATATGGAGATGTAAACTACTTGTTTAAAAAGCAATAAAATGAACTGAAATAAACAAAATGCCATAATCGGAAGCAATCTTAGCGTAGTTCAATCCTCCAAAGAATATGGAATAGGCAAGCCTGCACAACCTTAAACCAGTAGTTACCCTAACACTAAACCTAAAACCCCAAACCTGTAAATCCTAAACTTAAAACTCTGAACCTTAAACCTGCAAATCCTACACCTAAATCTGTAAACCTGAAACTAAAGCAAAAACTCTAAAGATACAGATTGAAAGCTAAAAGTCTAAATGCCTATTCACACTGAGGTCGAGCCAGAAGCTGCCAGGTGCAATCCTTTGTTTCTTTTGTTGTGTCAAGTAATTGTCTGCCTTGTACAGTTCGTTACTGCAAATCCTGGAAGCAATGAAACAAAAGAAAAGATGGCCCCTGGCAACTCATGGCTCGATTGTCAGTATAGATGCTAAAATCCTAAACCTAAAATTGCAACCTAAGCACTGTAAGAAAGGTGTACCACAACCTCTAGCATAGTGCAGACATCACCACTGACACCACCATTATACCAGAGATGAGTGGTGTCATCCATGTGTCGTATGTGGAAAAAGTGTATATAATGGCTTATTCAACCTTGTGCGCAAATTGTAGGAAATGGGTTCAAAGGTTAAAAGAGTCACTCCCAGTGTGGCAAATATTTGGTCTTTGCTTGGTGTAGGAAAGTTGTAGAAAAAGCAGTGGAGCCTGTTGAGAAGTTATGTGATGAAGTGAAAACGGTGAATAGTTTCTGTTATTTGGCGATAGATTGAATGCTGGTAAAGGGTGTGAAATAGCGTTAGGTAACAGCTAGAGCAAGACTTGCATGGATAAAATTCAGAGAATGTGAGGAATTTTTATATGGGAAAAAGTTCTCACTGAAGATGAAAGGAAGGGTCTATTGGACGTATGGGAGATCGGCTACACTGCACTTGTATGGCAGTGAGACATGGTGCATGAGGGAGAACAAGAGGTCAATTCTGAGGAAAACCGAGAGAGCTATTGTAAGAGCAATGTGTGACACAAAACTGATGGACAAAAAAACACTGATGAATTGATGTACATACCGGGATAACCTTTTAACGTCTGCACAAACCACATTCGTGGCTCAGACATATTTGGCCATAACTTGCCAACTGATAGAGCTAGAAAGCTAATTCAACCCTCTGAAGATGTGAAGTCTGGTTTCGATTTTTTTAAATTGGGAAGTTTTAACAAAGAAGATAACTCCATTGTTTTCAAATCATGAAATATTGCATTGAAGTCATTAATCAGCATTTCCAGGTGTTCAGCAATAACTGTATTTGCATCTTGAGTAACATCACATTCTTTTAAACAAAGAATTTGGACAAACCTTTTTGGCAAAATATTGCTTCTGTACAAATTAAGAAAAGTTACAAATCCAAATATCTTTGCTTTTGCATTGCAAAGTGTTGCATTGGCTCATTGAAGTTGCTTGTCCAAAGAATGAAGTTCCTCAAAAATATGTGCTAAGTAGCTGACATAAGCTTTGCCATCTGTGGTCATCAGCAGAATCATTTCAGATTTATCCTTCAAAAACTCATTGAGTGTTTCGAATAGTTACATAAATCTTTGTAGGTAGTTTCCCTTTGATAGCTGATAGCCGCCTTACTTCAGTGTGAAGCAACAATATTACATGATCTGCATGATTAGCCTCACAGAACTTTTGGAACATGTGTTTTGATAGAATTGATACATTTGGTAACAGAATGGTAGTATTTCATGCAGTTGAGGGGCAACATTTTTTGCAACTAATTTCCCTGCGGACAACACAATGCACAACTAATATGTTTGGTTTGTCATCCTTCATCAATTTTAAACATCCTGGGTTTTTACCGATCATGGCAAGGGTACCATCTGCAGCACACAATACAATGTTGGTTTTAGGAATTTCATGATCATCAAAATAATTGCTGAGTTTTTTGTAGCTCCATGAGTGTTGAGTGTTTGTTTCTTGTAATCGACAAAATAACTTCTTTTTAAACTCTTCCTTGTCAATGTATCTCACATATGTCCATATTGTACATTCATCCATTTGTAATGTAATGAAATTGTAATGATGACTTATTGTGATTTCAACTTCTCAAGAAGTTGTTGTTCAACGTCTTGCCTCATCTCATCGATTCTTTCTGCTGACTGACCTGTTACTGAGTGCCATTGCTTATACATCTTTGGAATCATTCTGTAAAACTTTTTTCGCAAAAACAAGTATCGCTGGTTTTAGAACCTGTTCTCTAGTCATATGATTCTTTTCATTTTTTGCTATAAGCAAAGAAATTTAATAATTTCATTAAAAAGTACGATTGAGGGATGCAGTTTGAGTAGCATTTTAAAGTATTACAATATTTTTATTTGTTGCTTTTCAGTTGCATCTTTATTCATGTAACTGCGACTTGTTAATGATGCAGTTACAGAGTAACAGATTTTATATGCAGAAGTGGTTTTCACTAAGGTTTGACAATTGTTTAGGATGTAACATGATGCCATAAGGTTAAAATTTATTTGTGCACCTACAATGATGTTCAGACTGATGTGGCAGAATTGATAGGGAACAGTATATACACACCATTATGTTAGAAAAATGACAAAGCATCACAGCTACCAAAGTTAGGTAATTAATGATGTGGGTTAGGGACAATATGCCAAGATCAATTGATTTATAAAGTGATTTCATAAAAATAATTGCATCTTGTTTTTTTCCATATAAATAATTGTTTTAAAACAAAATTGTTAAAATGTGCCAGGAACTCTGTTGATAGGCAATAGTAAGTTCTTTCAGTGAACAGGTTTTCAAAAAGAATATCAACTTAAAAAAAGTTAGCGTTTCTGTTCAAACTGCAGAGCAGCACCAGTTATTTCTAAAATACCAGTTCCACATTGCAATTTGTGGGTTTGTTGTCTTTTCTATTGCTCCGTTGCTTTGAGATTCTATTTTCTTGTTTTTCAGTGTTTGATTATCTTGACTTGATTCATGTTTTTAAGAAATAAGTTATACATTCACTGCTAGCTGAGTGGTACAGTGAGTTAAGAGCATGCATCTTCAAAGCCAAGTAGTGTGGGGTTAGTTCTGCGGCGAGTTATTCTGTAGACTTGAAAAGCAGTATACAGTCTTTTACTGTAGCTTTTGTGGTTAGTGGTAGCAGATAGGTTTCAACAAACTACTAGTGACACCTACACTAGGATACAAAGCAGATATAGTGAAACTTTGTTTAGCTGTTTGATATTCAACTATGTGGATGTTGACATATTGGTTTGCAACTTCTGTGACTAGCTTTATAATAAGCATAACATGTGTGCTCTGTTTCCACCTACACTAGGATACAAAGCCGATATAGTGAAACTTTGTTTAGCTGTTTGATATTCAACTATGTGGATGTTGACATATTGGTTTGCAACTTCTATGACTAGCTTTATAATAAGCATAACATGTGTGCTCTGTTTCCACAATTGACTTTATTTCAGGAAAAATGCAGTGATGAGCATAGGAGGATGAGTTCAGATTTCAAACCAAGTCCAAGTATTAAAGATTCTTGAGTCTTAAATTTAATGATGGGCAGAGGTCATGGTATAGTGTAGATTTTCGGTGAAGTCCAAAATTCAAATGTCATAGTCATATCTGTTAGCATTCAACCTTGAGTCATTGAGTGAAACAAGTTGTCATCTGCTGTCATAGGTCTTTGCAGGTGATGCACTTTTCACAATGACAAACCTTATGCAGTTTGAAGTATTACAGAATCAGCCAGGAGTGTTTGAGTATCATGACATGATTCAAATCAGACTAATCTGAAAATGTGACTTGTGCAATTTCAATTATTGAAAAATGTGACATAGGTCACCTCAGCTTTGATAGTATTTGTTTGGATACAAGCTGACAACATTGGCTCTGATTCATAATCCTGAATGAAAAGCAATATCAGCAAGCAATTTTTCCTCTTAAAATCTTTCTGGTGAGCCTCGTCATTTTTTCATGTGCTCGTCAAGATAAAATCCAAAAGTTGGCAAAATGATGATGTGGCATTTGCATGCAAGTTTGAAAGTTTATAAATTTTGTTACCTGAATATTACACATTTCAAAGACATCTTGCCTGATTGCAGTCCGAATGTTTGTTATTGAAAAATAAATAATTGGACAGATGCTACAACACTCAAAATCATAGTGATTATACTGTAAGCAACATGTTGTGGGCAACTTCTTCCCAAACCAAGTAGCCTTGGGTGATAGCACTTTGTCTGGGTAGTGCCACAAAGCTCCATTGCTGATTGAAAAGCTTGAGTAATTTAAATTGTGAATTGTTTGTGTTAAAATATCAACAAAATATACCTAACGAACTACTAGCTGCAGTTAAGCTTGAAAGATCACAAGTTCAGGATGTTCAACATTTCATATTTCATTTCATAACAATCAGGAAATACATTATCATAATATTTGAACAAGTCTCATAAGCGAGCGCATGGTCAAGTTCAATGAAATCATTACTTTAGTGGCATTTTTGTTATGCCTTTTTGGCAATTCTGTGGTAACTTGGGGTTAGTTCTTTTTGATTGTTTTTTTGCAAAGAATCAATTCCAAAAGTTAAATTTTTGACTAGATTTTTCCTTTTTCCAATACGTACTTAAAGTTATAGACATCTGCACTACATCAACAGCAGCCATATATATATATATTACCTTGTTATGCCCAAAATTTAAGTAAACCCAATACTCAGTAATTCATCAAAATTCCACTTGTTGATGTATATTGACACAGATCACTAGCACTTCATAATCGTCTGTTTGCTTGTTATTTAATGGCTGCAGAATCCAAAAGTTGATTTGCAGACATTTCTCATGATCTGCAACAAAGTACACTGCTAATTAACACTATGCAAGTCCAAGTGACCACAAATGAGAGTAGACATTTTGTTTTCCAAAATAATGTGCTTGTAGTCCGACAATTAAAAGCTGTAGGTTTGCCGTAAGCTTTCAAGGAATCAGTTAATTGTGCTCTAGCTTTTTATTTTATTTTATGGCAAAAGACGATATGCTAGAACCTGGAATGCCATCTACTGGTACCTGTAGCAATATGATAATATGATGACAAAATGTTCTAAATAAAGGTGATACATTAATAAATAAAGATGCAAAAAGGAGTTTGATTATTAAACGTTGATGAAAGAATAAAGATGCAAAAAGAAGTTTGGTAGTTGAATGTTAAGTTAAAAGAAAGTTTGGCTGCCATTGCAAGAAAAACGAATCGATGCAACTAGCCAAAACTGTTCAAAAAAAGTTATAAACAGCATCATACATTTGCAAAGAGGAAGGGCGTTTCTTCACGTTGCACTGATTCAAACTAGCACATATCGGTATTCATGCATCTAGTCTCCCCAAAGACAAGAAATTTTTAGAGGAAATAGATTTTAGGTAACATGTACCCACCTTCAGTTCTGAAATCTTACTCAACTAGAATTGTACCAAGTCTTCGTTGTCCTAGTAAATGGCTGTAAACTATTGGAATATGCTGTTTTGCTTTAAGTTCTTCAGGTATATTATTTTCAAAATCAAAACCTTTGCAAAATACGCAGTATTTTCGCTTTTATATTGAAAAACTTATTGAGTTAAGCACCATTTTTAGTGGTGCAGTTTTCAAGATCTCTGGAAGAAAAAGAATCTCATATGGAAAATTTTGATGAAAACTTAGCCTTAGTGTCAATCTCCAAGACATTCATGGCTCAGCATTTTAACTCATCGATTGGTATCCAAACATTTTTGAGCTTGTATTTTCATAGTTTCCAAAATATAAGTAACCAAAACTTTTGAACCAAAAGTATTTTGCGATTTACTGTGTGTGTAACATGGTGTGAGATATTTTCAACACCATGGTACCAATGTTTCGAAGCAATATATTTTAATAATTGATTTTCTGTTAAAAGAACTAGTTTTAGTACTAGCAACCGAAGCCTGATTATTTATAATTATTTACAGTGACATCAACATGACCACCCTGTGATATCATGCTGTCCCCCCCAAAAAAAATCAAAACTAGAAGACTTTCTACATTTTTAAAGGGTAATAATTGTACTGTGACTTACAATTTTTTGTCACGAAAGGAAGAAAGCAATACCAAGCAGGCAGATTTTTCAGAAGCTTGCTGCAAGCCTAGAACTTGTCTTGTTAGCTTTATCACTTAGCAAGTTATGACTGAACGTGCCCAAGCCACTTAGTGGCTCACGTGGCTGTTGAAGGGTTAAAGCTGCATCATCAGTATCTACTTTAAAATGTCATTGTAAGTGATCTTGGTGTCAGCTGTCACTACCTGAAAGTACTTGATAGATTTTGCGTATGTAGCATGAATTATTATACTCAGTGATCCAATTTCATGGAATGCCCCTGTCGTTCTTAGAAAACATATTGGCCATGTTGGTGGAACAAGGTTTAACTTGGTACTTTTTGCAAATACAAGACAGTAAACCCTTGTTGACAGCAAATTTAATCATTTCCATCGGGTGAATTGCAATTTTGTGATCAGTCAACAATAACATCACACATGTGTAAATGTGATTTGTATAAAATACTTATGTTTGACTAACTTTTTCTCATTTTCAGAAGACTAGGTTTTCTGTATACTGTTTATTAGCTATGGCCATACCAAGTAGGGCAAGGGTTTATCATGATGTCAACACACACAGACCAAGAGAATATTGGGACTACGAATCACATGTTGTGGAATGGGGGTAAGTCTTATATCTCACTTCCTTAATTGTATGCACTGGTGTGCTTCAAGAAATGTTACTACTGTTGATACTGGTTTCAATATCTAATAACTGAAGTATTAAAATTTACTGTATAATGTCAGCATTCATCTATTGCTCAAAAATGTTTCAAAAAAATATATATATCAATGGGTGAAAATGCTATTTTTCTGATTATTTCATAACAGCTGCCTTCTGCTTTGATTTAAGAAAATCAAGTCTCCTTTTTGGTAGTTACTTTTATTTAATTGTCAACATTTGGCCCACCTATTCAAGTAGACTTCCTCAGGGCAATACTTTTAACCACACCACCCTACTTGCAATTTATCAACATATAACAAAAACCAATTGGCAATTTGATGTATCATGCAAAGAAATATGGTTAAATATAACTTAATTGGTATACAAGCCTCTGATGGTAGCTGAAAACAAAATTAGCGTTCAATTAAAAGTAAAGTGACACAAGATCTTAGCAAGTTCATAGATATTGTATAAAATAACCGAAGGACAGCATAAAATATGCTGTACAAAGCAATTAACACTTTGGCGTCCGGCTGCTTTTGGGGATTTTCGGGAAAAAAAACGCCTAAACGCACATGGCTTTGCGCGGGAATTTCTTCGGTCCGGCATGCTCTACACACCCGGTAAAAGTCTCAAAAGACGTGGCAAGTCTTCCAGACTGAGATGGAAGAAAATTTTTTTGCTTGGGGAGTGCGGGTTTTTGTGAGTGACGTCATAAGTGGAGGACTTTCAAGCCACCTTGACCACTTTGCCTGGCCCTGAGCCCCAACCGTGAGGTGGTAGTATTTCGCTGAAGTTTTTACTGGAAACTAGGCTACAATCTGAGTCATTTGATACTTTGGATGACCTGCTGGGGTTTCGGGTTCAAAAGTTATGATGTAAGTTAGTAAAAATATTTGACTAATTAGCTAATTAATTAATTTGTTTATTTTAGATCATACTTTTGAACCAGAAACGCTAAAAAGTCGATCAAAGGCTCAAAAGACTCGGACTCAAGCCTAGTTTCCAATGAAAATTTTGGCGAAACACTTTGGCCTAGCGGTTGGGCCTTAGGCCAGGCAACATGAGCCAAAATGACCCCAAAACTACTTGACTTATGACGTCATTCACAAAAAATCCGCACCCCAAACCAAAAAAAATTTTTTCGAGTGCAATCTACTAGACTGGCCGATCCGTTTGAGCCCTTGAACAGCTCTCTTGCGCCATCGGCGGAGGAACTAAGGCGTTGGTAAAGCAACCGAAAACTGCTGTTTTTAGGCTGAAATCGAAGTACGAATATATCGTACGCCGGCTCTCACAATGTTAAGTAGTGTGAAATGTGCGGTAATCAAAACATCATTACAAATAAACAAACACTGCAATCTGTAAGTTGCCTCAAGATTGCAATTTCACTCGAGATTGCTTTAACACTTTGACATCCGGGTTAGTTTAAGCGGTTCGCAAAAAAAACAGCTGGATCGCACGTGGCTTTGCATGGGAATATCTCAGCTCCTGTACGGGTTACGGACCTGGTCGAAGTGTCAAAATATGCGGCAAGTCTTGTAGTTTGCAATCGAAAAATATGTTTTGGTTGGGGGTACGTTTTTTTGTGAGTGACGTCATAAGTGGAGGACTTTTTGGCCACCCTGGCCAACTTCATCTGGCCCTAGGCACCAACCGTTGGATGGTAGTATTTCGCTGAAGTTTTTATTGGAAACTAGGCTAAAATCAGAATCTTTTGATAGTTTGGATGACCTGCTGAGTTTCGGGCTCAAAAGTTATGATCTAAGTTAATAAAATTTTTTGACTAATTAGTTAATTAGATAATTAATTAATTTGTTTATATAAGATCATTACTTTTGAACCAGAAATGCTAGAAAGTCAATCAAAGGCTCAAAAGACTTAGACTCGAGCCTAGTTTCCATTGAAAACTTCAGCGAAATACTTTGGCCTAGCGGTTGGGCCCTAGGCCAGGTAACATGAGCCAAAATGGTCCAAGAACTATTTCACTTATGATGTCACTCACAAAAAATCTGCAATCCCCAACCAAAAATTTTTTTCGAGTGCAGACTAGAAGAGTGTCCGATTCATTTGAGCCCTTGAACAGCTCTTTAGTGCAATCGGCGGAGGAGCTAGGGTGTTGGTAAGGCAAATGACAACTGCTGGTTTTAGGCCGAAATCTTAGTACAAATATATTGTACCCAGGCTCTCAAAGTGTTAACATTTTCGCACCTGGGTTAATTCAAGCGGTTCATGCAAAAACAGCTGGATCACACGTGGCTTTGCATAGGAATTTCTCTGGTCTGGTAAGCACTACAGACCTGGTAAAAAGCTTAAAAGACTTGGCAAGTCTTGTAGTATGCACTCGAAAAAAATGTTTTGCTTGGGGGATGCAGATTTTTTGTGAATGACATCATAAGTGGAGGACTTTAGGCCAACTTGGCCCACTTCACCTGGCCCTGGGCCCAAACCACTAGATGGTAGTATTTCGTTGAAGTTTTTACTGGAAACTAGGCTACAATCCGAGTCTTTTGTTACTTTGAATGACCTGCTGGGTTTTTGGGTGCAAAAGTTATGATCTAAAGTAATAAGAATATTTGACTAATTAGCTAATTAGATAATTCATTAGATTGTTTATTTTAGATCGTAACTTTTGAACCAGAAATAGTAGAGAGTTGATCAAAGGCTCAAAAGACCCGGACTTGGTCCTAGTTTCTGATAAAAATTTCAGCAAAATACTTTGGCCTAGCGGTTGGGCCCTGGGCCAGGTCACATGAGCCAAAATGACCGAAAAACTACTTCACTTATGACGTCACTCACAAAAAATCCACAACCCCCAACAAAAATATTTTTTCGAGTGCAGACTAGAAGACTGGCTGATCCGTTTGAGCGCTTGAACAGCTCTCTAGTGCAATCGGCGGAGAAGCTAGGGTGTTGGTAAGGCAACCGAAAGCTGCTGGTTTTAGGTTGAAATCTAGGTACGATATATTCATAGGCCGGCTCTTAAAGTGTTACGGAACGATTTATTGTTGTTTGGCAATAAGGTCAGTTCACCTGCAAACGATGCTTTTTCTCCGGTCTGAAGTGATGTTATAGGGCAGTGGTTCCTAACCAGGGTGCCGCGGCATCCTAGGGTGCCATTTACAATACCCAGGGGTGCCGCGAGCTAATGCATTTTTTAATATACTATTAAAAATACATTTTGAAACTGTCATCAAACCTTGAAGCAAAATTGTATGGGTTCACCACTGGGTGCAGCAAAATATAATTCTCTTCTGCAGGGTGCCGCAAGCCTAGACAGGTTGGGAACCACTGTTATAGGGCAATTCTACTGTATAGTCTTGCAGTGCAAGAGTACTAACCATGTCAATGACCCTGGGTATTTTTTCGGTCCTAGACCAAAATTATTTTGAAATGATTGAAAAAAATTAAGTCAGTTTGGTCAGAAGGTCTGAAAATACAGGTTAAAGTATACTGTTATGGAAAGTTTTAATACAACTGTGAGACTAATGACGGAAAGGCCTTTGACCAAACAGCCTCAGCAAAAAAATCGCCAAAATGTCTAAGCAAAAAGAAACTAGTCCATGACTATAATGTCATCCATGCTTTCATGGCAAAGCTTGGACTGTAGCATCACTGAGTTGAAGAAGGAAATGCAGCTTCATTTCCAAACCTAGATACTGCACTTGAGAAAAACATTAAATTTACGGCATGCTTAAGATTGATGGAGGTCCATGTCCAACTTTTGAAGTTTGCCATCTTGGATGACACTGAACTTCCAGAATGAAAATGACAAGGATCTGTTTCATCTTAACGAAAACCTTCTTTTTGATGATTTGCAGGAATTCTTGGAGATCCAAAACTCCAACACATTATCCATTGTTCTAGATTCAGTTCTGTTCTTGACATGAATGAATAGCCTTGGCCATCTGATTTGACTGCTCTGTTTATGATGTTTAAACCTTCCTTTCATGGTGTAAAAAAGAAGTTTTTTTACTCTTTGTGAACAAGTAACAAGTCTCCACAAAAGTGATAAACAATTAGAGATAGACTGATATATTGGACTGATATTTGGATTTCACCGATATATCGGTATCGGCCAAAACGAAATCGGCCTTGGTAGGTGTTGACAAAATGCTGTTATATTCCCCATGCATCCAGGCAACTTGCACAAGAAAGTACAACAAAACCAAGTCAAGACAGTTATCTTGCAGCAACGCTAGCATGTGCGTTTTCATAAACAAGCAGACAACATAACCCATGGAGCACACGTCAGCCGTTGCAGCCGAAGTTTTTTGAAAAAAGATAAGGCATAGAATAAAGGATAATTTTGATAATGAAGCAGAAAACATGATTTAAAAATTTTGGAAGTATCAGTATCAGCTGTCGGTCCATGAATGGCCGATATATCGGTATCGGCCCATATTGGTTGATTTCTACAAACAAGCAAATCAATTGGCAATTTTTTTTGTAGGAAATTGATTTTATGTAACACTGCTCATCTTCAGTCCTAAAATCTACTAGCAATGCTTATGGATAAAACATACTTTTTGAGTTCAATAACAATGGTGCCGCTTAACATGTCACTATACTCTGTGCCACTGTAGGAGATTACCATATGTCCAATTTTATAACCATCTGTTTATATACCTTGTTTTTTCTAATGTACCTCATATCTTATGTTAAAGATCTTATTTTGCCAACAGAGTTATCAATCATCAGCTGTAGTTTTCATGACCCATCATTAATCAGTAATTGTTTTTAAAATAACATATGTTAATAATTCACATTTTGGAGCATTAAACCTTCATAGGCGTCATGAAAAATCATTTAGAATTAGCACTGTATTTTTACATTGCTTAGTTTTGAGCTCAAACAAACATTACCTGCATTTTTAGTTCAGCCCAATGAGCTATCTTGTCTTTCATCAATGTTCTGTGTCACATGCAAATTATAGCTTTTTCATTGTAGTGTTACCTTAACTTGCTATAAGATTTTACAATGTTTTCTTAACGCTGGACTTATTAACAGAAATCAAGATGATTATCAGCTTGTGCGGAAGCTGGGACGTGGAAAATACAGCGAAGTTTTTGAAGCCTTCAATGTAACAGAAAACAAAAAAGTTGTCATAAAAATTTTAAAGGTGAGTTCAGCGATGCATTTTTAGCACCAATACTGCTGTGAAGATATATGGGAGGGATGCTGTATCACAGGGTTGGCCAACAGGTCGATCGCTGAGTCTCAGTTGGTTGATCACGCCTGATTTTGCATGGAATTGACAAAATACCTGAAAATAACATTTTTCAAAAGAAAATTGTTGAACGTTCTTTTAGTGTACTATTGTGAAGTACTAAATTAACTGGAATATGAAAATACAGCTCTTAACAGCAAATCTGTGGTTCATACATATTCAGTTACAGGAAAAACGTTGCATTTTATAACATTTGTACTTGTGGCTTTGTTACCGAGCTGTTGATCGCGAGTTACAAAGAATTTTCTAGTCGATCCCCGTCGAAGACAAGTTGGCCACATCACAATATCAGAATGGCTGACTTGGCCAAAAGTGTAGCTGCTATTCCTATTGTTTTGTAACATTAAGACTTGATACAGGCTGTTAGCAAATTTACGCCACGAATCGACCCATTTGTGGAAGGAAACAAAAACAATAATCTCATTAAATTTAGTTGTGGTCTTTACTGTTATTTTAATGTATATTATTCTTATGAATAAACAAACTTGCGATCAAATTAGTTGTTCTGGAAGAAGTGGTACGCGTTGACAATACGGGGTGCCCAAGTGGTACGATATCGTAAAAAGCTTGAGAATCCCTGTGTTAGATAGACTGTGCATGTGCATGGCTGGCATAAATCTATGCATTGTCAACTTTTCTGTTTGGATTATTGTTGTAGGAAGTTTTTTGGACAGGCTAAGTAAGCTATTCTATGTTGAATGATGGCATACATTATTTTTTGACAGCGTTTTGTGTGGCTTACACTCAAAGGTAGTTCATGATTGGTTAAATACAATTTATAATGCAGTGGTGACCACTGGGAAAACTAGTCTGTAAAGCAAAAAGCAATTATTAAGTTTTGTGGATATGCCTTGCACATGAAAAGCATTGGCTCTTTTCCTTTTAAAAAATCTCAACAGGTGAAAGGCAATATAGCACTGGCTTTCACTAATCTTGCAGCACAAAAATTTGAGCGAAATCTTCGTGATACAGATAAAATTATTCAAAAAAGTTGGTAGCATGAGAGAAGACTGAGAAAAGAGTTGGCCAAAGCAAGGAATAACCATGACAAAGATATGTCATGACCTTATGTAATGCTAGGTTAACAAATAAACTGCAATGAGTGTTCCTTTAAACACCGCAGAGTTGTTTTCCTATACACAATAATGTAAGATTGGCAAGTAGCTTTCAATGCATCAATGGTTTCAGGACATTTACATGCCAGTTTTATTTGTCATAAGCCTTCACAAGTCAATTTTGACTCTCAGTAGAATTGGATAACTTATTATAATAATATACCATATTCAATACAAGGTTGTAAATTAGGAGCTGGAATGACTCAATTGCACAGTGTCTGCTTTTTAATCAAAAGACTAGATGATCACTCCACGCCCACTTAGTTATTCATTGTAGTAGTAGTCAGGATTGTGGAATCAGAGGTAGAATGTCCGACTTCTGACCTTTCCAAAATGTCTGACTCCTGACTCCGACCTTTCTGAAGTTTCTGACTCCCGACTTCGATTTGATTCCTCAACATAAAGTGAATGAATTTTGGCTGTCAAGAATTTTGTAGCATCTAACACTCAATGGAAATCATGGTACAAAGCAAGAATTATCTATTTCAACAAAAGGTTTCAACAGGAATTCCCAACTTAAGAGTTTGATGCAAAAAAATGATCCAATTGGTCTTCCAGAGTTGGACAAAAGAATCCAACTCCTAGTGTTGCTAGGAATCTGACTCCACGCAAAAACCTTGTGCAGAAAATAATGCAGAAACTATAGCATATTTTAATGGTTCCTTTGTTACAAAGCATTGATGAAAGACCATGAGTTCATCTGGTCTACCAACCCCATTGTAGACTGTAGTGCCTGTTAACATGTTAGGAGCCATTGTACGAGCATGTCATACTTCGAAAGCACGCATTGAGTTGCTAATTTCGCACCACTTTGTAACTCCATAACTCACCATTCGATTGTGCTAGAGAACTATCCAAGCCTTCAAAAGACTTGTGAGTGTTCTATTTTCCAATAAAAGTAATTTTTGGATTTGACTTTTGGGTTTTTGTGGGTGACATCATAAGTGGAGTAAGTTTTTGGTCATTTTGGCTCGCGAGGTTATCTGGCCCTTGGCCCAACCGCTAGATGGAGGTATTTTTCTCAAGTTTTTATTGGAAACTAGACTAAAATCCAAGTCTTTTGAGCCTTTCATCAGCTTTCTAGCATTTCTGGTTCAAGAGTTCGAGTAAAAAGGGTAAAATTGCTAATTTTTGGTGAAATTATCAACTTTATAGTTCTTTGGCCATAACTGCTTTATGACTGACACCATTCTATATGCTGTGCATTCTGGGAGCTATCAGAACCAGGAATGGATGTGATACTGTCTGCAAGAACCTTTTGTAAATCATTGTTCACCGTAGCCTCCCACTTGGTTTTGTACGACAGTTTAGTTTTTCTTAGTCATGGAAGCTCTGTTGGTTTTTCCATACAGTAGTTTCATTAATTATGCTATGGTCTGCCATCTTCTATGACAAAAACATCCAATACTGATTGGAACCGGTCAGTTGAAACAATGTAGCAGTCCCTCAAAACACTGAAGGCTGTGCAGAACTGGAAGTTGCGGTGAATGGGAAAGTGCATCCATCATGAAATACTCTTCTTGTGAATAGACCAAACTGATAGCATTTGACCCAGCAGTCAAGCTGGAGAGATGGGTCTTGAATAATTGAACCTTATGCTGACAGAAGGGATGCTGTCTTCACTGGGTGTGGTTATATGGTGGATAACTCTTTTGCGTCCGGTAATGTTTGAGGATTTCACGCCAAAAAAACGGATTGCACATGGCTTTGCGCGAGCATAACTCTGGCGCCAAAAGCGGTAGAGAGCGGTTCAAAGGCTCAAAAGACTCGGCAAGTCTTCTAGTCTGCACTCAAAAAAAATTTTTTGGTTGGGGAATGTGGATTTTTTTTGTGATTGACATAAGTGGAGGGCTTTTAGGCCATCTTGACCCACTTCCCCTGTCCCTGGGCCCAAACCGTTAGGTGGTAGTACTGTGGAAACCGGTTAATAGAGCACCCTCGGGAATAGCAAAACCTGCTCTAATAAACTGTTGCTCTTTTATCTGATGAACTTTTTGCAATAAAAATAAGGTGTCATTCACACTAGGGGTTCACCAACACACATATCAATATCAGAGTACTGTATTTTATTCTTGTTGTGAGCATTGTACACAGTATTGTAAAAAGAAAAGCTACTTTTTTTGCAATATTTTTGTCATAATGTAATGCACAGTAGCTGTTGTGGTGGTCACTGTTCACTCTTCACCCTCTTCAGCACAAAAGAACTGGTCGATTTTTTTGGTTTTACTTAATTTTTGCTCTAACTGTGTGCAAGCTATGGTGCTGCTACACGTCTAGCACTTTTATAAGAGGAAAAAGATAGGATCGTTTTTTTTTTCAGTCGAAACTGCTCGAATAAGCGGTTTGCTCTGTAAACCGATGCTCTATTAAGCGGTTTCCACTGCATTTTGCTGAAGTTTTTATTGGAAACTAGGCTACAATCTAAGTCTTTTGATATTTTGGATGACCTTCTGCAGTTTCAAGTTGAAAAGTTATGATCTAAAGTAAACAAAATATTTGATTTATTAGATAATTAATTAATTTGTTTGTTTTATATCATAACTTTTGAACCAGAAATGCTAGAAAGTCGATCAAAGGCTCAAAGAGTTGGTTGGTTGTTGGAGACGGTGCTAAGCGTTCCAAATGCCAGTGATTGTTGCCAAGCTTCATGTAAGCGGTCCATACATTACTGAAATGAATTCTCTAAAACTTTTGATGTAGTAAAAAAATTCTTTGTAAATTGAATAGTGACCACAAAATAAAATATTTTAGAAGAGGTTTCAGCAAGGATTATGTGCAAGAATTTGCAACTTTGTGGCGAAATTTGCCGCTTCCACCACTTTTGCATGCTAGTAGGCTGCATCGATCCAAGCTAATCTATGTGAACGCAGTGATAGTTTCTCTTGAGTGCAACATTTTCAAGTCCTTTTGTGATGTCGTAAAAGGACAATCGACTTCAACAAGCAGCCCACAGGAAAATTCGATAAGCTTTCCAAGAAATTTACATTTTTTCAAGCCCTTCCTGTGACTAAAGCTGCCACACATATTGGTTGTACAGTCGTGGCCAAAAGTTCAACACTTTGAGAGCTGGCATACGATATAATCGTACTTCGATTTCGGCCTAAAAAACAGCAGTTTTTGGTTGCCTTACCAACGCCCTATCTCCTCCGCCGATTGCGCTAGAGAGCTGTTCAAGGGCTCAAACGGATCGGCCAGTCTAGTGGATTGCACTCGGAAAAAAATTTTGGGGTTTGGGAGTGCAGATTTTTTGTGACTGACGTCATAAGTGAAGTAGTTTTGGGGTCATTTTGGCTCATGTTGCTTGGCCTAGGGCCCAACCGCTAGGCCAAAGTGTTTTGCTGAAGTTTTCAATGGAAACTAGGCTCGTATCCGAGTCTTTTGAGCCTTTGATCGACTTTCTAGCGTTTCTGGTTCAAAAGTTATGATCTAAAATAAAAAAATTAATTAATTATCTAATCAGCTATTTAGTCAAATATTTTTACTAACTTACATCATAACCTTTGAACCTGCAACCCCAGCAGGTCATCCAAAGTATCAAAAGACTTGATTGTAGCCTAGTTTCCAGTAAAAACTTCAGCAAAATACTACCACCTAACGGTTGGCGCCCAGGGCCAGGCAAAGTGGGTCAAGGTGGCTTGAAAGTCCTCCACTTATGACGTCACTCACAAAAAACGCACCCCCCAAGCAAAAAATTTTTTTTGAGTGCAGACTAGAAGACTTGCCGCGTCTTTTGACGCTTCGACCAGGTCCATAACCCATACAGCAGCGGAGATATTCCTGCGCAAAGCCACATGCGTTTAGGCGTTTTTTTCCCTGAAAGCAGCTGGACGCCAAAGTGTTAAGACCAAAGTCGATTTTTGTGTGCGAAGCTACTTGCTCTGCAGTATTGCATCAGAAATCATTCAAGATTGCATCATCCTTTTAGCGAGAGTGTGACGCAAAAGACTTCTTAAGTCATAAACAGTCAACCATTCAGCAGTGAGGTTGTTTTTTTGCCATTATTTTCTTGCCTCAGAATGGGAAGAAATGGTCTCTCTCTGAAGGACAGCGAGCTCAGATCATGATTCTACGCCAGGAAGGATACAATGAACGCGCAATAAGGGAACACCTTGCAGTCAGTAAAACAGCAATGCATCAGGCATCGGTCAAGTTCAAGAATTCTGGATCTTATTCAGATTATAAGACGAGCGGTCGTCCACGGAAAACCACTCGACGAGATGATATTTTGATAAAAAGATGTGTCATGAAGTCTCCTACGTGTTCTGCTAAAAAGATTGGGGGAAACTGGTTGGAGAATCAGCAGAAGAACCATCAGTCGCTGTTTTACCAACAAATTCGGCCTCAAATCATGGAAACCCTCTAGAAAACCAAGACTGACCCCTGCAATGAAGTTGAAGCGCTTACAGTTTGCGAAAAAATACAAAGACTGGACAAGCCAGCAATGGTCCAGAGTTTTGTTTTCCAACGAAACAACAATTCAGCAGTTTGCCTCAAGGAAGAGAACTGTAAGGAGACCACCAGGAACTCGGTACAATGAAAGATTCACACAGCAAACCATGAAACACCTGCCAAGTGTGATGATTTGGGGAGCAATTTCAGCGCAAGGAACGGCCGGCCTATTCTTCCTCGATCCCGGAACCACCATGAATGGCAGAAAATATCTGGAAGTGAAAGAGAAGTTGACATGGCAGTGCATATTTGCGAAATATTTATGCACGACGGGACGCCATGCCATCGGGCAAAAATCGTCACGGACTTTCTCAAGATGAAAAATGTCAAAATGTTGGAATGGCCGGGAAATAGCCCGGACCTTAATCCAATTGAGAATTTCTGGACAGAACTGCAGAATAGAGTTCCTGAGAAGCATCCAACCAGTCTTCCATCACTTATTAAGACCATCAAGTCATCCTGTGTTCTCGACATGCCCACAGAGCTGTGCCGAAACCTTATCGAGAACATGCCGAGACAGATCAGGGCGGTGTTAGAGGCCAAAGGAGGATATTCAAAGTACTGAATGTTGACATTTTTTATGTAAAATGGATAATAATACATCAATATGACGCCTATCTATGAAGATTGTAGATCGAAAACACCTGTGTACTTTCATTACGCTACGGGATCAAAAAATTATGAAATTTCTCTGTTTGGTCTTAAACTTTTAGCCACGACTGTAAAGTAAAGCATGGTGACACACCTCATTTCAAAGCATTGGAGTTTATTGTTGACAAAGTATGTTGAAAAAATCCACAGACAACTGTTTGTTTCACTGCTGTGTTTGGTTTGCTCCACTTCTAATATACTGTTATTTTAGTGGATTACCTGTATCTTTCATAACTCGTTGCATTCACTTACATACTTTATACTCATTTGTTTGGCCAATATGCTTTTCAGTTGTTTTGTCGACTAGGTGTTATTGCTCTTTTTTCTATACAAATGAGTTTTCCTGAGATCTTTGGGATGATAAAGAAGATTTTTAAATTTGATTATCATATTAGAAGTGATCGATAGTTATTTCACTGTTTTGCAGCCTGTAAAAACAAAGAAAATCAAGCGTGAAATCAAAATATTACAAAACCTGCGAGGAGGTGGCCCAAACATAATTACACTGTTGGACATAGTTAAAGATCCTGTGGTGAGTCTCATTAGTTTGTTGTATGATTTTATGCTTTTTCTGCTAAAAAGCCAGTAACGTGTTCCTAATGTGAATGTATAGATGATGGGGAATTTCAAAATGGTGACGCCGGTGATATTGCACTCTTGTGCTATGGTACTGCCTCCGTGTTTCAGTGAGAGTTGCACCACATGCTATGCTCATGAACTTGCATCTGCTTGCATTTAAATTTGTGCTTGTACGTGTTGCAAAAGAGTGATGCATCATGCTTGCAGGTTACAATGACAACTTTAACATGTTTGGAAATACAATTACACTCATATTGTTTTATAAATAAAAAATATTAACCACTTAGGATGGGAACAGCTGATTCACATTTTTACATATTTTGAGAATGCACACACCTTTGTTATTCATTACCAAAGTAGTGTTTGCAAGTAAATGATCGTTGTCACACCTGTAAGTCTTGATGCATATTTGCATGATTTTCCCTGACAAGAAGAAAAAGTATGATTCCTATACTTAAGCATCTGCTTTCTGTTTATTAAATAGTTGTGGCTGAGGATTGAAAGCAATTTGGTTTAGTCTTGTACTACTGTGTTTTTACTTTCTGGGTAGACATGGGAGATGAACACAGATTGAATGTTTATTCCACTCCTGCCTTGCGCTTGCAAAATCAAAGCTGCTTCGTGGCCTTCAGCAGAGAACAAGAAAAAAAACTGCTTCAAACTTGAACCTGCCTAAATGCATACCTTTTCAAAACCCACATAAGCTGTGATATACTCTAGATTAGTACTTCCAGCCAGTGGGCTACAAAGTTTTCGGAAAGTCAACAAAACATTTCAACACTTTGCCGTCCGGCTGCTTTCGCGGATTGTCGGAAAAAAACAAAAAACCTAAACGCATGTGGCTTTGCGTGGGATTATCTCCGCTCCTGTTCAGGTTACGGACCTGGTTGAGGCATCAAAAGACGCGGCAAATCTTCTAGTCTGCACTCAAAAAAATTTTTTTTGCTTGAGGAGTGCAGATTTTTTGTGAGTGACATCATAAGTGGAAGACTTTTAGGCCACCCGGGCCCCAACCGTTAGGTGGTAGTATTTTGCTGAAGTTTTTACTGGAAACTAGGCTACAATCCAAGTGTTTTGACACTTTGGATGACCTGCTCAGGTTTCGGGTTCAAAAGTTATGATGTAAGTTAGTAGAAATATTTGACTAATTAGATAATTAATTTGCTTATATTAGATCAAACTTTTGAACCAGAAACACTAGAAAGTCAATCAAAGGCTCAAAAGACTCGGATTCGAGCCTAGTTTCCAATGAAAACTTTAGCGAAACACTTTGGCCTAGCCGTTGGGCCCTAGGCCAGGCAATACGAGCCAAAATGACCCCAAAACTACTTCACTTATGATGTCAGTCACAAAAAATCCGCACCCCAAACCAAAAAATTTTTTTTCGAGTTCAATCTACTGGACTGGCCGATCTGTTTTGAGTTCTTAAACAGCTCTCTAGCGCAATTGTCAGAGGAGCTAGGGCGTTGGTAAGGCAACCGAAAACTGCTGTTTTTTAGGCTGAAATCGAAGTACGAATATATTGTACGCTGGCTTTCAAAGTGTTAAAATGTTACAATGTTTTGGTATTTCACCAAAACACTTCTTGAAAATGGGCTGATTCACAAACAATTGTCAGTAAATTGCAAGCTAAAAAAGTTGGGAAGCACCACTCTAGATCAGGGGTTTCCAACCTTTCTCTGACCCTGTACCCTTCAGCACTTCAACAGATGAGCATGTACCCCGAAATGTTAAAGAAGATGAGGTGAGTACAAGTCTGTACCAAACTGGAACATGCATCGGGACAGGTGTTTTTCATTTAAAATACAGTATAAAATCTCTGGTTAACACTTTCAGAACCAGCGTACGATATATTCGTACTTCGATTTCGGCCTAAAGAACAGCAGTTTTTGGTTGCCTTACCAACGCCCTAGCTCCTCCGCCGATTGCGCTAGAGAGCTGTTCAAGGGCTCAAACGGATCGGCCAGTCTAGTAGATTGCACTCGAAAAAAAATTTTTTGGTTGGGAGTGCGGATTTTTTGTGAGTGACGTCATAAGTGTAGTAGTTTTGGGGTCATTGTGGTTCATGTTGCCTGGCCTAGGGCCCAACCACTAGGCCAAAGTGTTTCGCTGAAGTTTTCATTGGAAACTAGGCTCGAGTCTGAGTTTTTTGAGCCTTTGATCGACTTTCTAGCGTTTCTGGTTCAAAAGTTATGATCTAAAATAAACAAATTAATTAATTAACTAATTAGTTAATTAGTCAAATATTTTTACTAACTTACATCATAACCTTTGAACCTGTAACCCCAGCAGGTCATCCAAAGTATCAAAAGACTTGATTGTAGCCTAGTTTCCAGTAAAAACTTCAGCAAAATACTACCATGTAACGGTTTGCGCCCAGGGCCAGGCAAAGTGGGCCAAGGTGGCCTAAAAGTCTTCCACTTATGACGTCACTCACAAAAAACCTGTAACCCCCAAGCAAAAATTTTTTTTTGAGTGCAGACTAGAAGACTTGCCGCTTCTTTTGAGACTTTTACCGGGTCTGTAGAGCATACCGGACTGGAGAAATTCCCGCGCAAAGCCATGTGCGTTTAGGCGTTTTTTTCCCGAAAATCCCCGAAAGCAGCCGGACGCCAAAGAGTTAATTAATTCAGACTCTGCTTTGCAAATCCATTTTCAATTCTATTTCTGTATATTGCTCTATTGTTTTATCTTATTTTGTCTTGGGTCATAGTGTGCACTGCACGATGAAGGGTCTTAGACAAGGTAGAACAACAGCAGAAGTGTTTAAGTGAATAATTGATATCATTTCTGCTATCTTGGTTCATTGTTTTGCTACTGGTCTAGGTGTTTCCATCAATACATTGGCTGTCGGTCTACGAATATATCATACTTGGAAATCAGGGAAAAACCTGGGATATTTCAGTTGACTTACCAACCGCATAGCTCCTTAGCTGATTGCACTAGAGAGCTGTTCAAACCATTAAACGACTTGGCAAGTCTTAGTGTCTGCAATGAAAAAAAGAAATTTAGTTTTGGGCTTGTTTTTTTTTGTGAGTGACATCATAAGTAAGGTAGGTTTTTGGCCATTTTTGGTTGCTGGTTCCGGACCTGGGCGTAATTATCGGTGAAGATATTCTTGTGCAAAAACATGTGCCAACTGCTGGATTTTAGCCTTAGGCTACCAGAACAGAAGGTGTTAATAAAACTGCCGCTCACTAAATCTGAAATCTGCTGGGCCCAGGGTGGATTTATTAGCAGGGTCTACTGTACTCCCTATCTTGGTATGTGCTTGATTAACACTTTTGCTGCTGGGCAATTTTCGCTTTGAAAGGTATAACTTGAGCCCATGTTGGCCAAATCTTTGCAGCTCCATAACTCTCCAGGCAATTGAGCTAGAGAAACGTTCAAACCCTCAAAAGATGTGGCCAGTCATTTAGCTTGCATTGAAAAAAAATTGAAAGTTGTTGGTTTTGTTTTTTGTGGGTGATGTCAAAAGTGGGGTAGGTTTAAACCTTTTTAGCTGAGGTTGTTGGGTCTTGCGTCCAAACAGATCAATGGAATTTCTTGACTCAAGTTTTCAGTGGAAACTAAACTAAAATCCGAGTAAAGCCCGAAATCCAAAACTTTCTAATTAAAAAAAAAGAAAACCACAAGACTTGCCACATCTTTTGACAGTTTGAACAGCTCTCTAGCTCAACCTCCTGGTGAGTTATGGAGTTGCAAAGTGGCGTGAAAATAGCGCTCAATGCAGATTTCAAAGCATAAATATTTCGTAAACCGGCAGTGAAAGTGTTAACCTGTCTTGCCTACCATCACATTGACTGGCTGCCTGTTTATATTTGGACATGCTGATTCTGGAAAGCAATCAATAACAATTATTGGCAGTGATCATGTCACTTGTATTATGACATAGCAGTAGAAAAATTTTCACTCCACTGTAGATAGTGATTTTTTTTCGCTGCACCATAACAGTATTCACTAGTCATATTTTTGTACAATATGATGGGATTGACATATTTTTCGGTCGTTTAAAAAATATTTAGTCTATGATCGAAAAAAGTAGTTCCACACAGTTAAGGAATCTCTCCATTGAACACTTAAGTTAATGTTTGAAGGAGCTCCACTGGCACTATGGTTATGCACTATATAGTCACACATAGTTTGTCCAGAGTACTTTGTTTTATCACATAATGTCTGTTTAGGTATCGGGATAATCAAAATTGAAAGAATGTTGAAATTCTTCATGGGGCAAATGTCAATAATGCAAAAAAAGGGATGATTTGCTGTATGCAGTAGAGCTTGCTCAAGTTGACCCCAAGGGGAAACATAATAAACTGTAGGCATCAACTTATGCTAATATAAGTAGACTAATTGTACAACATACTTAAATGAAACACTGATTTGGTTGAACTGGTGACTTGAAAAATGTTCGTTTGTTTCAGTGGAGGTGAAAAGGGATAAAACAAATCCAGTCTTTTTTGACATCAATGAAAAACGTAGCAAGTTTGCGTTCACAAAATGCCCAATTTCTGGTTTATCCACAAATAACGTAGCAGTTGGATTTTAAACATTTGTTCGTAGTGTTGTGTGCCATAATCAGACATTGTTTTTTTTGTAACAAAGGGGGGAAATACATTGGAAGAAATCTGTTTCTAGCAGTTTTGTGTCAGCTAGTGAGGATTCCAGTTATTCAAAGTTGAGATTAACAAGGTCTATACTACCACATTACATTTCTGAAAAGCCTTTGCATGATTTTATTGCGAATGATGTTTTTTTCACTATTGCATGGCAGTAAATGTACATAAATTAGTGTATGGTGAAATACCAAATTTTCTTTGCATTCAGCATTTTTGGAATTATCTTTAAGTTTGCAAAAGTGTAAACCCCATGTGCTTGATGTGGTATAGTTAAAAATCAACTGATAAGCCATGTTGGCATTCTTCAGTGACACATGAATATGATGTCTGTTTAAACCATCCTTGATTCGAGCTAACATGTCTCTAGCTTTAGGTCTGTTAAAGCTGGATTTCCTGTTACGGCCAACTCTGCTTTCATGCAACTCATTAACTGTGCAATAGTATGTTTTGCATCTTGCACTGGGTGTAGTTCAGTGTGTCAAATCATTAGGCCATGGCCTACTGACAGGCAATGCATTTTCCATGTTAGGCATTGAGCTTGTTGAAAAATATTTAGAATGCGAAAGTGATTTGAAGACAGCAATGTTCAGACAGACTAGGTAGCTAATAATGGTATTTTCAATATCCTCTTCATTTTTTACATTATCAAAAGCCTTGCTTGCTCATCTACACAGAAAACAAATGTGTCATTTTGTTTGCATTAATGTCATTTCAGAATTATTCCTGATGTTTCAAAATAATACTGTCAGATCATCTCAATTGATATGTGTTTCTTCTTTCTCCATTATTAATCTTAAACAATGACTGTTTGGCCCAGGGGTTGGCAACCTACGGCTCACGGGCTGGATCTGGCCCACAGCCCCTTTATAAATTGTAGTAACTGTATGGTATGTCTAGTGGTATTATATTTAATGAATCTGCCATTGCAAATTTTTGTATTGCATACTTATGAGGAACCATTGAAGAGAAACCAATCTGTGCTGTAACTGTACTGTATTTTGTTTTTTTTATGAACTGTGAAAATCAGGAGTTACAGTCTGATTAAGATTCCATATATTCCTGACTTTCAAAAACATAAACTGCGAAGGGAACGGAATTGTTGGTGGAAATTAGCACAGCCCGCCGGCTGTCATACCTTACTAAGTTTGTTTTTGGCCCACGAAAAGGGAAAGGTTGGCATGCCCTGGTTTAGCCCAAGGGCTATAGCAGGCTACAACATTTTTATACACCAGCTGCCTGGGCCATGCAAAAAATAGGGTTTTGTTTCACTATTAATATTGAATTGCAACGTAAGTTTTTATCCCATTTAAACTTTTTGTTCATTTGTCAACTTGCTATGACCTGCAAAACAGGGTTGCAGAGTCAGAGGTAAAATATTCGATTCCAACTCGACTCCAACCTTTCCAAAATTTCCGACTCCCGACTCCAACTCCTTAACATGAAGGAAATGAAATTTGGCTGTTAACGTCAATGGAAATCGTGGTGCACAGCAAGAAATCTGTTTCAACAAAAGTTTCAAAAGAAATTATACCATTTCAACAGGAATTCCCACTTTAAGAGTGTGATGTAAAAAATGATCCAACTGGACATCCACAACAACAACAACAACAATTTTATTCTTTTTTTACCTCAACGCAAGTACACTTAACAATACAGACACAGTAAGGCCGGGAGGCGGCGAAAAGACACTTCGGTCATCCCGTCTGCCACCACCCAAATACATGTTGTCAAAGACCCTAAACGAACGCGCTCAAAGGCCCTGA
>Ga0210059_1002449_pt1 | contig 29053 bp, 10 predicted proteins | sample Ectturendosymbi2_FD_188042 | JGI IMG/M metagenome (GOLD analysis project Ga0210059, IMG submission 188042) | Ecteinascidia turbinata endosymbiont from Florida, USA - Sample 2 (SPAdes) (version 2) | ecosystem: Host-associated > Tunicates > Ascidians > Unclassified | place: Key West, Florida...
CATTATATTCTCATTTGCTCTAATGTTCGCTAATGGTTGGTTTACTGCATGCGATGGCTTTTATGGTGCTTCTGCTTATTGGCTGAGTCATATGAAACAATAAACCATTACCATTATGCTCCCTTTGCCAGAATGCTCGGAACATTGCAAATAGCAGAATAGTCCTCTCTGTTAAAGTCATGATGGACAAGTGTATGTTAATCCAACACTGTGATGTAACTTGTCTATTATTGTACGCATGTTGTAAAATAAATAGCAAACACCATGTTTGGGAAACAATATCACCGCATACGATTTTAGTCTTTACTCATCCATTCTTACTTTTCAGATGATAAAAAATGCTAACATAGTTTCGAAGAATAATTCTTTGTGTTGACATATCTCAGTCATGAGCTTAAGAACTTCCACTTCATCTGCAGAAGTGCTAATGGCGAAAAGACTCTGCAACAAGTAACGGTGGCAATGCTAGAGATGACTGGAACTCATCTTGATTGCTAACCAAATGTCATCATCCAAATTAACAAATTATTTTTTCTTCGTATTTTTTCTTACCACTGCCCTAATTGACGTTGAACGGAATCTAAAATTTAGAAAAAAATAAGTTTATTTCACCAGGAAGTCGCACAGTCATTTGCAAAATTCAACGTCTAAATATCACGAGGTAAAATGGCATTTCAAGCGGTGCATGGCCCTTAAATCAGCAACAAAGTTATGAATGATTATATTGCACTGTCCAAACAAAGGCGACATGAGAACATTTCTGGCTCTGGAAACCGGAACCGGTCATAAATGCAAAGCACAACTAACTAAAGTAACGAGAAAACATCAGTAGCTCGCTTGTTATGGAAGACAATAGCCATGCTTATTAGAAAACGAGATTCGAGCTCGCATAATACAAAAATTCACAACTTGAGGCAGTTGCACGAAAAGGCTGAGTTTTCAAATAAGTCATGCTGCCAGGTATATGAGCTGATAAATAAAATTTTTTCATCGGCCGCAAAAGTTCGCGGATCACGTGATGCGGCATTGGCGGCTTAATGATGAAGCAGCTGGTATTTCGCAAATATTCAAATCTGTGAAAAGCTCAGAGGGTTATTTTGTCAGGTATCACCAATAAAAAAACTCTAAAAATTGTTACAGTCAATCAAGCTTGTGGCTCCCGATGCAAAGGTGATAAAATAGTGTTCCAAAAAAAAAAACAAAATTCAGCTCATAGTTTGTTCTTTTCTTCATGAAAAAGAAAAAATAGACCAAAATGTTACATTTAGGACCTAGCCACTAAAATGCCAATATTTCGGCATTTGTTTTTCAGCAACATTAAACAGTAAATAACAAGAAGACAATATGAGAGGAAAGCACAAATGCACATATTTGCACTTTTGTGCTCTCCCCTTAGCATGAATGCTGAGGAAATTGCAAACGCCTTTCAAAAATTTTAGATTGTATCATTTAAACGGAATGGGAACGTGAACTATTTATGTGACCCGGCAGCAGAGTTTTCCTCGAAGTCTACTCAAAGGTTAGAGTAAAAAGATTCGAATCGAAAACCTAGTAATCTTGTCTAACTGGAGGCAGAACGTGGTGAATGGTGTCAAAATGACGCGGCAACGTTTTGATCCATCGCTGAACCTTTTCCACTGATTCGCGAATGACTAACTGCTCAGGAGTCAAAAGCGTGTTGTTTCGGGCGTTCAGCCGCAAATGTTCGCTGTAGATCGCAGCAGGATCTACATCCGCAAGGGAGCGCTGTTGACGCGGCAAATCGGCCAGCGACCGTGACCGCGTGAAACTGCTGTGCGTCGATTTACCAGGGAAATTATCTCTGTCTTTGGAGAGATCGCTGTCATCCGGGACGTCTTGAGACTTGCTTGAAGTCTCATTGACGTCGCTTAGTGAACTTCTGGCGCTGTTGCCGGCACTACCGCCTTCGTCTTCAAATAATTTTCCGGCGATTGTTGACTTGTTTCTGAGTCCGACATTTGCTGCTTTGCTTGCGCACTTTTGGGAAGCGGATTTCGCACAATACTTGAACGCAGTCTTGCTAGTGTTTGGTCGCTCTCGGATGAAACTGTTCGTCGGGCAGGAACGGGCGAGATCGCTCGTGCGCTTGCGGCTGATTGCAGCGATCCCGTGCTTTTCCATTCGATCCCTGCTCAAGTCGTACATTTGAAAAATGCTTGGACTGCTTCGCGAAGCGTTCGTTCTTATGATGTTTGCAGCGTTCGCAGGAGGTTGCTGCTTGAATGACTGTCCATCGAATGGAAGCCGCAGGGGCATCGTCGCAAGAAAGGGAGTGTGAAGGACGCAAGGAACGCGGCGGGAAGCGCGATTCTTAACCTTCGGCGAAGACTTTTCTGCGACGACAGGTCGCAGCGTCGATGGCACTGAGTGGGAACGATGGGCGTACGGGGGCTTTCGTTCGGTGGGAGACTGCATTGATTCCTTCAGTGTCGGGGTATTTGGTTGAGTCTCGCTGGAACAAAATAAGATAGACGAGACGTGAAATTACGGACGTTTCATAGGGGCCAAGTTCACAGACACTGCCGTAGAGTATTTGCGAGAAAACGTTAACGCGCGGCCGGGGACAAATCGTCGAGAACCGAGTAGGGGGCAGCAGGCCCGTAGCCACGGGGGAAGGCATTCGGCGGCAGTGAACCCCCAAATTTCTTTTGTGTCCCCCAAACTTTTTTGTTCCCGGAAAATTTTGTTTCAAAAATATGATGAAAACAAAAGTCGTGCCCCCCTAAAAATGTAGTTTGCCCCTCCAAACCTCAAAACCTGGCTACCTGGAGGGCAGGTCGCTAGGGACAGCTGTTAAATGCAGTCAATGAATGTCTAGGAAACATGGCAACGTCGGGCATTTGTAAAATAGCATTTCAAACATGTTCTGCCAGCTTCACGTGTTGTAAACCTTTCTTGATACCACCGAGTTGCCTTTCTCAAAAAAACCTACCATTTTCGAAGATGCAAATTGTTTCGCCTCCACTACTATTTGCCTGTAGCAATAGAACACGATAAAATTAATTATATCTTAAATTACAAAACAATGTTGTGCATCAAAATTCAAATGAATTTGTTATAACGTAAGCAGATGAACTACAATACGAAGTGACTTTTAATACTTCGGTTTACAGTCATAACATCCAATGTATAAACTGCGAAAAACATTTACCAGTGTAAAGAATAATGAAAATGTGGTTCTACACATTTTTCAGGGTTCCTACGCAATTTTGAATATAAATTTCCAGAATTTTTTCAAACCTTTTCCAGACTTTTTCCGGACTTTCTGCAGACTTAAACATTTCAGAATTTCATGCTCGTGTCAAATACAGGCACTATAATTGACATGATGGCAGTGAAATTACCAATCTTGAATAAAACATTATGAAAATGCAAGTCAAAAGATCAGTGCTGGAAAATTATTTTGACTTTCCATACTAACAGACCAAAAATTTTTTTCCGGACTTTGCCAGACTGGAGAATGATCAAAGTTTTTCCACAAACTTTTCCAGACTCCGTAGAAGCCCTGATTTGTACGCTTGTATTTTAACATGCTTCTCGCAGTAGTTCTAAAACCAGTAATTGACTGTATTGCATAATTATTTAATCGCAGTGTAGTGTGTCAGTGCCTGTTTGTGAAACATGTGTCCTTGGTCATTCTACCTAAATTCATTAGAGGGAAGCTCACTACTTGGGCAAGAATATTTTACTTGGTCAATAATGTTTTAACTAACTTGGAAGACAGACACTTCAGATCACGTACTAACAAAGGTCGGTTTTCCGTTCGAAACTAACTCAATTATTTGAGTCAACAGCGACAATTCAGCACAGGTGTATCAACAGCATTTCTCTGTGTACAAAACGACAGTTTCATGCGTTTTGCAAACGAGTCAGATGGTTGTTCATTTCAAGATCCCGTTCTCACTAATGGTGTTGGAAAACACAAAAAAGAGCAAATACATCGCGATAATAATGGAAATGAAGTAACCACCAACTGCTTGACTACCGCAGCTGGAACTGACTGATTGCTCAGTCAGGTAATTTTGTGGTATTTACAATACATGCTAGAATTTAAATCATTGGTCACACTAGATATGGATGCTGGCTGCATAGCTACTGCATCTAGGAGAATACATAGTTTTCATGGAATTCCAACAACGTTTTTGCAAAAACTTGTAATTTAGGTTTCGCAAATAATTTACTTCCCGCCAATGGTACTCACCTGGTAATGCAAACAGCCGATGGAATTAAATTATTGTTAGAAAAAGTTTTTTGGAGCTTTTTGTTGCACAGACACCACCAAGCGTATACAACACATTTTTGCACAGACAAGCCTCTGTCGCATAACTTTGTTTTTTGTAAAGTTTTCCCTAAGGCGCTCTGGCATTGGACATAAAAGTAAATGTCAGGGTCAGAACTTCACCAACTTCGTGCTAAAAATTCTTTTTGAAAATCGTCGTCATTGAAATTAAAAAACAAGCAGTATTATGTAATCGGTAAAGGTGGGATGCGTAACGGAAAACAACTGTGAAGTAGACTTAATTACGTTAGCATTTCGACCAGAGAAGTTTGTGTTTCTTTACAATTATTTAGCATGGACTTTTTACTCTGTGGGGATATAGGGGTGTAATCATAAACGCAAGTTCAACTATCACATTTTACAAAACAATGCATAAGATCAATCATCTTTCATAATCTGTGAAATCCCCACCCAGCTTGATTTAGACCTGAGAGCACGGGTCTACGGGTCCATAACTGGTTGAAATTAAAACTAAAAGCTACAGCAGGTGACGCAAATGCGAAAATACGTTTTGGTTGCGCAATACAAAGGCTGCTTATTTTATAGTTTACGATGTGCTTTCAGTGTTAAAAAAATCCTGACATTTTTTAAATTAAAATTTATTTTCATAAAATGTGGTTTGCAAACTGCTCAGATGCTTATGGGTGGCAATACGGTAAATATTGTTAGAGCAGGGTCTTTCAACCTTTACAAGCACGTGGGCCAAGTAATAAATAAATAGAGAGTCCGTGGCCCGACCACCGTACAACTTCTTCAGTATCACAATTGCTGCACATGCACAGAAAGAGCAGAAATAAAAACACCTAAAAACAATATTTAATGACACAACGTGCTCTACAATCAATGCGAAGGCTGAGCCTGTTTGTTATTAGAAAGCATAAATATTCGACGTCCAATGTATACAGTACATAATAATGCACAGATCAAGTAATCTTTCATGTAAGTCTGCTTCTAGATTTCATTTTCATGGTAGCAAAAGCCACCAGTCTACCTTAAAATGCCTTCAGCACCTGGAGTCGGAGTCTGAAACTTTGACTCCAGCCACCTGTGAAATGTATCATAGGCTAAGTGGAAATTTCCATGAGGCAATACTTTTTAACACATAATGAAGAAAGTGGGCGTATTATGACGTTTAGAGCTCAAGAGCTACCCTACGTTTTCGATTTGAAGCAGTGGTTTTCAACCGAGTCACGACTCCGAGAGGGGTCGTGAACTACTTTGGAGGGGGACGCGAGTAGACATTTTATGTACACAGATGTAGTACATCTGCTTTCTTCGAGTTATAGATGGGGGCCATTTTGTTATAATGCGTTGCTATAATGGGTAGCAAAAGCAGGTTGAAAACCAACTGATTTAAAGGTTCAAATTGCAAAACTCAATTTCAGTGATACCAGGCGTGGACCATCAACAATTGTTCCGTGGCCCACAGTTTGAGAAACCCTGTGGCAGAGGAATGCTTTTGCAGCATCGTAAAAAGCGCCAGATGCACGCAGCGTTTTGTTGTAAACAGTTTTTCAGAAGGTTGTGATGGGAACGTGTAATATCACTTTATGATTTCCAGATCATTCAACTGCGACATTGACAGTCAATCAGACAAATGAAACAAAACTTAGGTTGATCTCTCACACTGCTGATAGATCTATATTGTCAATGTATACTCAAATCTAGGAGATTGTCCATTCAACCTTGCCAGTTTTTCAGAGTAATTGTTATTTTTCATTATGTTGTTGAGAATGATATGACGGGAGTGTGTAAGAATACGATATTTTTTCGTTGAAATAGAAAGACTAAAGCTTTCACGAAATGCATAGGTTTCTGCACAGTTGTTGTTAGACTTCTTTTAAGCAGGGGTAAGTAAATGAGAAAGAAGCAAATGACTGCATGGAAACTGTATGATATGCACACTTCAGTTAGAACGAACCTCGCGGTCACTGGTCTTGTTGCCACACTTGCGTTTTTATAAGAATTGCAGCCAATCGCTTTCTCGCCGGCAGCGTTTTTCTGTCTTTCCTCTGTTGAGTCGATTTCCTTTTTGGTAACAGATGTTTCGAAGTCGCCTCTTTTCAGTGTTTCGAACTTTTGGTTCTTACTGTTTTTCTCTTCGAACCCTCTTGATGTTTCATTGGTCCAGGATCTGAGCAAAAAAGGCGCTAACTGCGTGATCACGAAATCATTTGATATGAGAGAGTACGTGGCAAATCACAGCCTTTGACGGCGATTTTGAACGCTGTTATTAGGTTCGGCCGACATACCTTTGATGTGTTTTGCCTATGAAATCTCGGTAAGGTTTCTTTAACTTGTGTAGAACTACCTTGGAAAAAAGTTCACCGTGAAAAAGCTGAACAATTGTCAATCCTTTGATGACGCCACATCATTTCAATTCATGCGAATTGTCCTGACACGCTGCTTTCTTTTTTGCAAATTTCTGTGAATGCCAAGTGAGTATTCTTTTTTGCTATCTTCAGCGCTGTTTGGTACAGGTAAATATACACCTGTTGCTAGTTAAAGCTAAGTGCAGGTAAGGGAGAAGCAATTCATAAAGTAGAATCAATAGGTTAAATCGCTGGTCTTTAAACTTTTGCGCGTTGGATCCGTGGGATTTGCATTTTGGGCAAACCCATATATGCGACAGGCAGAGTGATCGCCTGGAAATTTCTAATCTGAAAATGGCCACTGTTTCCTTTCACAGGCATAAATTGGTCAACCGGAGGTTTGTTCATCTTTGAAAGTTTATCGTCCAACCTATGCGGATCTCTGGACCCTAATTTAAGATCATTCAGTCGGGAAGTAAAAATATGGAGATTTTCCACCAGGGCAAACTTTCATTATTCTACTCAATGTGAGTCGGGCAGATGTGTGATGACTAGAGGGGCGCCGCTTTAATTTGTTCAACCCATGTTTTCTTCGCCATATGTTTCTTCTACTTTGGACTGGTGTCAATCTAAGTTGAAAGGTTTTTTCATTATTTTGTCCACAAGGTGGTATTAATTATAGTTTTTATAGAATTTTCATCGTTTCAGATTCCACGCTTTCCAAGTTCTGTGGGCGCAACGCGAATGAACTTCGGGAGGGTTGAAATCTCTGTTACTGACGAACTTTGCAGATGCAGCCGAAGATTTAGATCCATAAAAAAATTTCAGTAACACCAACTCATACGATTACTGAGTTAACTAAATGCAATCAAGTGTAAAAAGATTACAAATAAGGTTTTATGGAAGGTAATGTGAAGCCTGGCAATCTCAAGTCACTCGCACGAATTGTATAATAATTGAAAAGTCGAAAAATCCAGACACTCGCCATTAATTCTCTTTGCAATGGGTTTTTGGCTGATGGTTTCAGACATAAGATATGATGACGTCAATTGAAACGTAGGATGACGTCAATTGAAGCCTGGACCAAGCCTCAAAGTGTAAAATGCGCTTTCAAACTAATTAATGGCGAATGTATTATTTCCTAGTATAATGTCGGTCTAGATCAAAATTCTCTAGACTTTCATCACTACGAAAAGCAGTCAAGAAAACATTTGTTTCCCATCATTTTGCTCTGTAACTGCCTGCTGGTTGAAAGCAATTATGCATCGTGACTTTTAATATTTTATTTGGCCTTTGCCTTTAACTATGTGGTCTTAATGGCCCGATTTAGCAGTTGTTAATTTAAACGTAAAGAAAAACACGTTTGGTGTTTATGCGTGAAATATCTGTTTTTTAAACATAATTTTCAAATGAAGCCTGTTTTTACAAAAGTTCGTTCAGCACTTTGGTCCAGTGAAATTTCTAAAAAGGAGCGGACAAGAAGTTTCGCGGAATGTCTTTTTGTCTCACAGAATGGACAAAGGCTTGTCAACGCAGCTTTGCTCAACGATGAGTAATGCGCATCTTGTAAGAAATAATCATGAGTTTCAAGTGAGAAATTACTCGGTTTCCTTCACGAGGCAATGCGAGCAGCCTGCGCGAACGCGCCTTCAAAATAGCAGTGAATGCCTAGCGAAGTTTTTGTTCAAATGTTATTCCACTCATTATCAGCTCTGGAGACTAGATGGGCGAATCCCATGACATTAAGAGACGGAGAACCGAATTGTATGTCCTCAGTACTTTTCAGCGCTTACCTCCATGAATAGATGGCGGTAGGAAGCCTCTGATTAGCATTTCTTCCTTTGCTTGTCATCGCTTGATCGATCGGTCTGTACGACGACAACAGCACTTGCTTGCTCATAGTCGTGTGTGGCCTGCAGTACAATCCGAGTTGAGCAGGTTGCTTTATAACCTTGAATAGATTCTGCTGTTTAATAAGCAAATCTGTCTACGGAGCTACGCGTACCGAGTAATCAACTCACTGACTGCCTTCTCACAGGCAATGCAAAGATCTTTGGAATTTATCAGGGAGTTTTGGCTAAACACAGTAATTCACCTTTATTTTCACAAATTTTGCAGTAACTTAAGCGCCTAATGCAAACGAAGCATTTAAGGTACCATCCGTAACTTTTCATAGTGGCACACCTCTTTGGGTAGAGCATGCAGCACAAATAAATAAGGGAGCGAAATCTCCTAAAAATCACGCAGATTTAACAATTAATCGCAATAAAGCCCTTTTGGTACACAAATCTTTATTTTGAGTTCGAAATGGACAAATCAAGGAGAAAAAAGTTTAGTATCACGTTACAGGTAAAGGACATGTTCGATTGATCTGGTGGGCGATTTTCAGTTGGAAGAGAGAATTTTTACGTCGATTCCACACGATCTTCATCACGTTTCCCGTAGAACAGTGCTTCCTAAAAAGGCCTCCGCCAACTGAAGCAGGGTGGGACAACTTATAGCCTCACCTTATATCACAACACTGGTAAACAGCAGTTTGGCATCAGCTAAGGTTACAATTACACCACCAGAATGATTTCAGTTCATTTATTTCGAATCTAAAACCGGAATTTCTTTACCACCTCGGATTTTCACGATATTGCATTTTCTGTAACTGGTCTCTACAAAGGTTCCAAGCAAGCGAACTATCGACAATTTTTTTTATAGAAAATCTATTTCACAATCATATTCAAACAGGATACTTGAAATACAGATATGTACAAGTTTGAATCATCGCAAAAAAAAAGCAGAGCTCTGGCGGCTGATTCCCCGAAAGCTTACAGAAAACCTAGGGCTTTCAATTCCATTTTCAAAGATTTTGGGTTTGACAATCCACAGAAAAAAAGCTTAATGTACTCAGAGGTGCGTATGTACGAAAATTGAGATTCACTGCCGTAGGATTTGGATATGACATTGAAATTTGGAACCTACTAAGTGAAGTTGCAGGCAGTAGTTTTAGCAGACAAACCCCAAATGATCTGCCGTTGAAACTGCATTGTACTTAATGTCGTGATAACTCAGTGCTCGGGTCCTAAATCGCTTTCACGGATGTCGGTTGAGCTGCTCGGAATGACGAATTCTCTTTAGATCATTGTTATCCTCAACAAACATCGCACCCCAACTGAACATGAATTAAACGAACTTTTAAAGTGCATTTGGCAAGAAACGAGCAATGGAACTACCTGAAATGGCCTTTCGCCTTTTTCTTCCCGCTCTAGTGCCATTCAAATCAAGCTTAGGACTGACGCTGAACGAATTCCTTTGGGATGGACAGCACTGTTACTTATTTGCTAGATGTGCTTCGGTATGAAAGCCTACCGAAGATCTATGGCATGCAACCCCGCAACTGTGTGGTTGTGACGCTATAGGTCACAGTCACACCACTTTTCCGCCAAACGGGGTGCGTTCGCAATGAACCGATCACAAGTCTATAAATGAGCACAGCAACCTTGTAAAGAGCATTACGAAACGAATTACTGAAACGTCAGTGATCCCAATATACAAGTAGGTGTGCTGTGATTCCATTGCATGACAAAAGTAATGATAATCATGAGACGGGTACAAACCGCAAGCAAGTAAAAAATAGTCATGTTAAGTCTTTTCGCAATTGAAACGCAGCTATCATTGAAATTGCAAGATCAACACCTCAGAGGAGAACGATAGCAGGTAAGGGCTGAAGCGAAACTGAATGTCCTGGGTAGGTTTCAAATCTTAATGTTGAACCGCAACGGCAATGGCCTCACTCTGCATTTTAACTCTAAAACTGGACCAACCTCCAGCCTACGTAATTACGTTTGATGTGTTCATAGTTACAACACGTTGGATGGCCATACAGCAGGATAATCACTTCAAAAATCAGCAAGCGCTTTTGTCCTGATCTTCTTTATGCCGCGAATAGATTAAGTGGACATATATCAGTAATTGCGAAAAGCACACCACAATGGAATGCTTCATACGCTGATGGCGCAAGAGATTGCATGCTGAATTAGTGGAATATCCTTGAAGAATCGTGTTGTTGGTCACAGCCACAAAGTGACTTCCGAGGCGTTCCGTGCTAAACAAATTTTTCAATCTACCGATCTACCGAACTAACCTGCTGGTAGTTGCGTTTGGTGCAATATCTCCATTAAACGCAGAATACAGAGGAAGAAAGCTGGATGAGTGGTAGTAGGAAGCCAGAGGTCGACTAACTCGGCCGCTCAATATGAACGGTCGATAATGAGTCGACGATTTCCAATTCTGATCACTGTACTTTTCCCTCAGATCGTTCGCCTCAAGAAAGGGTAGTCCCTGATGTGACGAATGAATGCTGGGTTTGGCCGATCGTGACATTAACATTGCAGGTACTGGTTGGTTTTGTTGGTTATCAGTTTCGGCAGTCAACTTTTCTTCTCTCATTGCTGGACGGAGTACATATAGCGTGTGTAAGCTTTCTATGAGCTAAACATTAATCACTCGTCAACTGGAAGCATGAACGTTTAACAACAAATGAACTTCAGACATGAATTATCCTTTTCACCTGCAAGAGCATTATAAGTGAACATTGTAATGCACCTAGTTTGTTTTAGTTTAAACTATAAATGCACGTTATGTGCAACTAAATGTAGCCTACCCCTATTAAAATATGACTGCAAACGGCAACGTTTACAGCAGCAAGTAAACAAAGGACTTAAATGTTTGTATGTGATACAGATTCATCCGCCCTACAACACTGCGCACCTTAAATGACATAAAACCAATGAAATATGTTTAGTTGTACTGTGATTTTTTTGTCAAATTTTATCAGAAACCTTGAGAGCAACGCCTAACTAGAAACTGAAGCCACGCGATTACTCCATGGTTTTGTTTAGTAGGATTGCTGCTACTAACGCAGTTATGTGAAGTAAAGGTTTGCGACACAACCTGATCTATTTTGCAGTCGCCATCAAGCGAATTAGTGTATCATTATGTATCGCTCGAAGTTACTGAAAAACATTTTAGTCCACATTTATTTCCTTTTAGTGTAAAATGATAGCTGCATATGGTCAACAATTGGATATAAGTTTGAGGCACAGAACTTTATTTACTAAGCTGAAACTCATGCGTTGCTACTTGTTCAGTATACTAAGCTCCAGAACGTCTTTCCCTTCAGGTTACCTACATTCCACAATTCTGTACATCTACGAGACGTATACAATGGCGCCACGAAATACAGAATATTTTCTAGCAGTTCTCAAACATTCACAACACATCTAACCACTGTGCTAGTCGGCAGTTTTGATCAACTCATTCTTGCTTGCTTTGCAAACAAAGACGGCTGTGCGTTTTAAATTACGACAGAACGAGTTACACAGCATATATGCGAATATGCTCAAGCCGAACAGGTTGGCTTGAAACGTGTAGAACGACGCGTAACGCTGATCAATGCAAATTGCACTTTTCGTTCGCATCCTCACTGCATCATTGGCATGAAACTGACAACGCGAGGCTTGGTCGCCCACCATTTCACCTTTGTTTCGCTCAGAGCGAACAATTTCCCAGCGAATTTCATGCCACATGTAGATCGGGCGACGCCAACTTCAGAAAAAGGTTACAGGAAACTCAGACCTGACTTCCCGCGTTGCAAACTCGCTCGTCTTCCTTACTGCTTTCGCTAGCAAACGCCTTCAAGAGTACTGCAAACCATTTTGTTAAGACTGCAGTGTCAAGAATAAACGCTAAATGTAATTGTGATGCCTGTGTAATCCTTAAGCCAATGTCCAAACGTAAGTTGAGCGTGGTGTTGAGGTCAACGCTTCGTTTTTTTTGTTTATTTCAACGGAAAAAGAATTGTTAAAAGTTACGTATGCGTTTGAAAGTGTTTCATGCCGCTCGACATAAGTCTTGTTTTTAGCGCAGCGCAACCTTTGTGGTTTACATTACTTTTTCATTGATCTTGTTGTATAATGGGCAAAGCAATAATGCTACTGAATAACTTTTTCTTAAAGCTTTCAGGTAATATAAATACCCTGTCAGTCCTACATGTGAACAGGGAAACGTCGTCCATTTTGGGATGATAAACAGATGGCCCTTTCTTTGTTTTGAACTTCACGAGTTCATTTCGGGTACTCTATTCCTTGCCACTTAGCCTTCAAAGAGTTTGCTAATCTTTTGTTAGCCACAGACACGGGTGCTCCATAGTTAGCTGCGAAACCATCAATCAAACTTTATTACTCCTGGCATTCGCTTCTTTGTTAGTCGTCTTCCGTCCATATAAACATTGGCTACACCGGTGCAACGTCACGTGCAAATGTCAAGCGTTGTAAGCTGACCTTCAGTTTCATATACATAGATCAAAATGCTTTTTTTGGCTGACAGCAGTCTGCAGCGAGAACTTGCAAGACTCAACTGATTTTGTTTCATTTGTCTTATTCAATCATTAAGAGGCAGCTGAAAACAGACCTGCGTTGTATCGTTTGAAAGCATGCTTGAGCGAACCTGCTGTGAAGTGCTAAGATCTTCAGTTCAAAAGTGATGTCCGAAGTCCACAGCCATCGCTGGACAAATAAAATGCAGGAAGAGTATTATCTACAGTATGTGTAGAGCCCAGCTCTAAAATCTCTTGTATACGCAGACTTGAGATAAAATGCCATGCAGTCCGATTGCAGCTGTAAGCATTTCGTCAAATTAATTGGGATGCTTCATCTTTCTCTGTGAAGTCCAACCTTGCTTTCAAAGAACGACCTGCTATTTGAGCGAAAGTGGACTGCGAACCTGAAAAGCTACGCCGCAAACAGCTTTTGTTTCGAGCGCTGGACGTGGAGCGGAAATCTCGTCACAAAAGCAAAGAAAAAGCTTTTCTGTACACCTCGCATTCCGCTGGTGACGCTGATGTTTGACCGAATGACGAATAAAAGCCGGTCAACGCAAAGTTTTCGGATCATTCAACAACCCATTATAGGACACAGAGCAGGTCTCACGAGGCAACGTCAACAATCGACGTAAGAAAGTATATCACGGCACATCAAACGCATCAAAAATGCATAACACTGCTTTGACTCTTCCTTGCGCGTCGCAGACAAGCGAACTGAGTGCTTGACATAGACTAGAAAAACTCTTGAACAAAGCACTTCTGTGATTAAGCTTTGTTCTGCTGCCACTGCCGCCAGAGACCAAACAGAAAAAATCTATGAGCGGTTTAGCTGGCAACATGTTATTTACAATAAGATTTTCTTCAAGCAAACTAAAGCAATCTGTTTATTCTGGTAAGACTGGATCCGCTGTCAGCACCCTCCAGCTGGCTTGCGAAAAATGCCTGTTTATATTTATAGATAGAGAAACGGGCTTGAGGCAGGAAGGCCGTTGTCACGTTGCAAGGGAAATCCTTTTGGCTTGCCAGTATGATAGATAATGTTCATCCTGTATGCGTTTTGTCTTTCCTTTAAGTAAAACGAAATCCCACGCTTTGATTTGCATTGATGTTATAAGTTAAGCAAGTTGATTCTGCACATGCAAGTGCGACCTTGTCAAAAAAGAGGCAGTATACTCAGAAGAACTGAATAAAACTACCAAGATTTTGTTGGGAAATTCAACACGGAATTCCACTTTAATGCAAAATTAAGGAGACAAACAAAAACTTACCAACCTCTTGAAAACAAAGCAACATGACATTTTGAGGTTAAATGATTCGCCTCAAAACGTAATCGTTTGAAAGTTGTGTTGCATAATTTTGTCTTGAAAGTTTTTTGTTTCAAATTGAATCAAAATCAACTATCTTAATGGACAACCGCTGACAGTTAAGACACTTTTCAAACTACACCTGAGTCAGTATTAATTTCTGCCAGGTAACTAACAAGATCTCTTCATTTTATTGCGAATAGAAGGAAAAAGTTGCATTGAACCAACAAGAAACTGAAAAAAAAACAAATCTGACCCCTCTTCAAGATAAGCAAATGCCGTGCGGGGGCGCAATTCTGCACGGGAAACACTGCTGTCATGTCCACTGTCTCACACTTGAATATTGTCTCCTTGCTGGCTAAAACGTTTTCAGTCGGAGTTCGACGGAATGGTTGTTAGCCATTTCACTTTGGGAAACTAACTGGCTGCTGAAAATAACGTTTGTTCTTATTCCTTTCCGGGATCTGGTACAATTTCACCTTTTGATCCGTTCATGCAGAGAATAAGAGATGCGCATTCAAATGAAATGCATTCAAGTGCTTTTCCATGATACGTAAAAAATTAATAAATCATCTTGCAATTGGTTTCTGTGGAGTTTGAACGGATCAGCAAAACATTGATTTTTGTCTGTCTTGGGATTTTGACAATGTGCTTGTGTCTTGCAATCGACACCCTAGTTTACGAATACTTGCACCCTCAGAAAACAGTTCGAACAACACTGCACTAAACTTCGCTCTCATTGTGCGAACTTCTAAGATGAAGACCGAAAAGACTTCGGAAATGAAAATTGGCTATTTACCTTCCTTGCCACTGCTGTCGCCAACGTAGTGCAACTGACCAGGACACACACGCTACTATAGACTAATACTGAAACAGAAGCACCAGACCGTAACCACAACAGTTATAACATCAGGTGCCGAGTGATAAGCTGAGTGGAGCAATTCACGCTCTCCGTTATGATGAATCTAAAAGTAATTTCCTGAAAAAACATAGTGAAGACAATCTTGCGGGCAGTGAAACGTAAACAATTTCACATACATTCCACAAAGATTAGTTTGTTTTGATCTGCATACGGAGGTTCTTAAGACAATATCGAAGGGTTTCTGAAATTACTTTTGACGTAATTTTTCACAAACTCTGGTCAAGCTAAAGCGATTGCATTTGTTTACCACCTTACGAATTTTGTAAAGAGATGACAAGCTGCCGCAAAAAAGCTTCAAACCAAGTTTGTTTCAGATGGATTATAATTTCTATCGTAAAAAAATGACAAAGCAAATCGTATTTTGCAGGATTTTGTGGCATAAATATCATTATAATTTGATGAGAATATTCTTCGTAAGTTACAAGTTGAAACTGCAGACATGCTCTCGAACGTGCACATTCTTAGCAGGTTTGTTTAAATTTGCTATTTAGTTTTTGTTTTCGATTTCGCCACCATTCAACAGGTTTATAATAAATACTACGGCCAAAGCAAACGATACAACTGACATCTTGCAAACGTTTCGATAACAACTGTTATCATCTTCAGTGCATAGCAATGAGAGATGATAACAGTTGTTATCGAAACGTTTGCAAGATGTCAGTTGTATCGTTTGCTTTGGCCGTAGTATTTATTATAAGGCTATTTAGCACTTCCGCTTTTCGTGTACCAAAATTCAACAGGTTGTTTTTGGGCCCAAATCTGCCTTTAATTTTTCATTGTAAGCTATTCTATATCGGTTCTATATTTACGCCGAAGTTTCATCGAATACAAACATATTAAGGTGAGTAATTGCGAATTCGTATCATGGTCATTTGTTGGTTTTAGCAACGCGATATGTTCAACTTGATCTTTTGAAACTCGACTGCAATCAATCCAATTATAAGGGCGGGAAAAGTTCAGCTTGCATTCCCACAAGTTTGATAATTTTTAGAATGTAACATTTCACAGCGCTTTTTATCCCTGTGACGTAGTTCAACCACTTCTCTGTGTCAGTACAGCAAACGCCAGAAATGCTCCATTATCCCCCTGAACCACTTCCTCGAAATTGAGCTTTATCGGAAACCGCGCTTGAGTTCATAAAGGAAAAGACCAATACATAATTATCACCACTAACCATTCAATGAACGAATGGCCTCGTTCGATTCTAAACACAAATTCGTTATGTTAGGTCTGCGTTCAATAAGCTCATGAAAATAAGCGAACCATGATCTACGCATTGGTTGAAATAAATTCTTGCTTCCGTTCAGGCGAATTGACAAATCTTTCGTCGGACAGTTGCATGGCGCAAAAACTGCTTTATTTTTGGAATTGACGCATCTTCAATATAATTTTCCAAATATTTTCCTTATATTTTTATACATGCTTTGAAGGAAACAAACACGATTAAACACGTATTTCACCCAACGTTTTTGGGGTGAATTCGTGTCAGATAAATTTTTGAACAGGTTGCAGGTGTTGCAAACAATAAAATTCACACAGATTCTGTTATAGCGGGAACTTGGTTCTTGATGGGACCTGTTCACTTGTCTTGTCTCGATAAACAGTAGGTGCCTTGTATTTTCTGCAGTTCAGACTTGATGTGCGCATGGCATAACACCAGGCATTTTTCAGCATTTCGCTCTTAGGACATCATACATCTATATCTAGAAGTTCCAAAACATGTAGTGAGGAACTATGTATTAAAGGCGGAAGCGACGATAACTTGGCGGTTTTGCTGCAGAAATCGTTTCAAGTGCCTTGCATAGGAAATCTTACAAAAAAACAGGCAACAGCAATGGTACAGTAGGTACATGGTAGCGATGACATAACGAGAAGTGAGCGGAAAATTTTGTTTATGTTCTTTATATCTGACATAACTTGGTATAAATAGCTTTAATCAGTATGCAGCGAAACACAAAATTTCGGATCCGAACGTCGCGTTCAAAAAACTGCGAAACAAAGAATAAAACCACGCGATGCACTGATCCATGATGCAGCTCACCCTTTTTAATTTACAGTACGTCTGCGCGATATGTATGGTTTTCTGGAAATAATGCACGTTACTGGTTATTGCGCATGTCCAGCAGTCGTTCGCTGTCAGGCCACAGTGAAATTGTGGAGCATTAACACTCAACTGAAGATTGCGCACTCTCGCTCTATCTACAATATAAGATATAGATTCTATATCTTGTACAGTAGAACGTTTATGTGCGCAAGAATTAAGTTTATCGCAGAAAACTGTCCTCGTTGAAGGATTCAAGCTTTTGCAGCCACCTCCGTCAACTTCGGGTTTATGTGAGACATCTTATTATCGCAGCCAAAGTAGAAGTTCTGCGCAAGTCTGACGCCGCAACGAAATCTTTTACTGGTTCAAAGTCGGTATCGCACTTTTGTTGATTTTTTGTGCCTGTGCGCAGCGAAGCGTTACGACGTGACAATAAAACTAATCATGAATTGACATACCGAGGCAGGAAGTGGTCACGTGATTCATTGGTTGCTCTTGCGTTTTGCTCAACAACTGCATATGCTTGAATCTAATTTGCATTTTGTTCTTGATAAACTTGCAATTTCGTCGTTCTCGTGCTGTGCAATTGCGCTACCTTTGCTATGAACAACTGTTTTGTTAAAAAACATCTTACTACGTGACTGACTCAGTAAACGCAAATATGGTGCTTGTTCTGCTGAAGTGTAAACCAGCGTTTTAAAGAAGCACGGATCACACAGCCGCGATCGCAACAGAAACCGCGGTTTCACAAGAACTTGTCACAATCTGCAAACTAAGTACCTCGAAGTCGCATGTTTCCACACAGACGAACAAAGTTAGTTTGTCCCCGTCCAGTGTCCGCCTACTTGAATGGTGCTTGCGAATATTGGATGAAGTGCATGTTTTGTTTACCCTTGAAAGTCACATCAAGAGCTTGCTGTGTTGACGCATATTAGGCTGCGAAAGTCTGCGGTACGGCAAGTCGGTTACATGCTACCTGTTATGCTAACGTGTTGATGATTTACGCTGGATGTTGATCTATGCCCGCTGGCTGATGATTTTCAGCACAAAATGTCCTTGAAGTAAACTAGTGGCAGCAAGCATCAGACGATAAGAAACCTGGTCCATTTTGTATTTTGTTCCAAGTATTTTTGAAAACCTCACGACGGCTCCAAACTCTGTGGTTGTTGTCAAAATGATGCATGGAATGGCGGTGCGGGGTCAATGTTTGTTGAACTATCTATCACGTACCTTGCAAGTCTGTGCAAACGAAACAAGCTTCCGTACGCTTCGGATTTTGCTGGCGATAAAATAATTCTTCAACACCAAGGCTGACAAGTAAATGTGGTTTACGTGCACTTGCTACTTCTTGAAATCATCTGTAAACATTTTGGAAAAACGTGTAAAGCAAACTGCAGCGAACAACTTGCTTCATTTGAAACAATCCTTATGAAAGTTATAGACAGCTGCAACGCAATACAACAGTACATCCTGATAAAATGATGAGGTTTTCGTTCCTTGGAAAAATTTGATGCAAACACTGGGAAGTTTGTATACTCATGCACAAGTTTAACCATTGTTGCAAAAGTTTTAATCAAAAAATTACGTTACCTTTCTTGATAAATAAAGAATACTTTTATAACCAAGTTTGTTGTAACGTGCTTTCTAAAAGAGACGTCAACAATTTTGTTAAACACGTAATATATCAGATCAATATTGAGTTTGAGGATATGCGAAAGGCCATATTGCTGCCAGGTCTTAGCGAAAAAAACCCTTAAACAACAAAACATTGAGCCCTATTATTACTATATGTCTGTTTACATGGAAACCAAAGCTCGTGCCACATCTCAGACTAACTGCTAACTCCAAATGCTTTTCTGACTGAACGGATAGCTGCTTGTTCTGACAAAGATATCAAGTGACATCACGCTGCATGCCATGCCCCCGGTTACGCGATAAAATCTGTCAATACAACCCATGGAGACAGCTTCACGAAGTTTGCTAAAGTTTTACTGCCCGGCAAAAGTGAAAGAAATAGTCAAACAATGAGTGTAAAGGCCTCGTAAGACTAGCCGTTACAAACCGTGCTGGTCTCGAAAAGCTAGGCGTGCCAAAGCAAACGAGGACAATATTTGGATTGCCCCGCACGCAATATAGGGCTTGCTGGTGTCGCTCGAGGCAATAAAGCTTGCTGGGTCGTTGTTCCTCAAGAATAACAAACACTAAGTATAGAAAACAAACATGGCAAGTTGAAAGATGTCCACCTTTTCTACACACTGTTAACATCGCTCACTTTGGACAGCTTAATGATTCCGCGAAAAAAGTAGAAACAACATCAAGCTCTGGCCAAGGCCGATCAACTTGGGCGAGTTGTTGCACGCTTTTAGCAATCAAATACGAAAGTTATTTTTATGGATCTACAATAGAATGAAAGCTAAGTCTTGTGGTTACACATCTGCAAAAAATGTACGTTTTCGTTAAAGCCTTTCTATTATTTTCAAACGCAACTGCTTACTTAAGGATATAAACGTACATCTAACTGTGACCTGTCTTTATGCAGTTCTCTATCACAAACGTGTCTTCAAATAAACCAAATGAGAAAATATTATATTTGAAAGTATGTTTTTTAACTGTAAAATTTCTAGCCTCATCGCACATCATTTCATTCTTTGTTTACTGCTCCAATATTTGTGGGATTGGGATGAGTCACTGCAGGTTCAGATTTACAAGTTGAAGTCAAAAAATTCTACAAAATCTTTTCCCCGATGTTTTTCTTATTTGTGGATCAAACAAATTTTTTTCTACTCCTACTACTATCTTTGAAAGTACGTAGCAAAGGCACAAGTAACCTAGACGTTTTCAAAACTGTATTGTAATGACAGGCAAGCTTACTGTCCTCACGGTGCATTTTAATGGTCCACAGGAACTTCGAAAAGCCATTGTTACTCTTAGTGCATTTATTTTTTAACCACATGAAGTGCTATCGGCTTTGGAGGGCCGCCGCTATTGGCTTGGAGGGCCATTTTTAGCGGACGTGAGCAATTTTCAGCAAACCTTCGATAGGGCCATCGTTTTTGGCTACGAAAGTCAAAAATGGCAAGCGGCGAAGCGGCACACGATTTTCCCATCAATGCTGTTTTAACTTCCAATATCAAGTTTGCTTTATAAACTTTATCGCCAATTGACAAAATGCAAGTGCAATCGAACAAGTCGGTTGGCAATTTTCTTTTATCCGAAATCCTTAAGTGATGACTAATTTCTGGCGCCTTGTTTCGTGAAAGTCACATTCAATTTGTTGTTGATGCATTTCCTAAATTTCCAAATTTTGTATCTATAGTGTACTGCAATATATTTCTAAGCCAAGGTGAGACAGTTCGTGCATTCTGGCAACAGTGCGTTGTGAACGTCTTTTCAAAATCCTTGCTGTACATTGCAATACATGAGCTGAACAGCAGTCTCTGCATAACTGCTTCTCGAAAGAACTTTCTCAGCAAACCGGATTTCTCTCGCCGGTCAATACCGTGCTGCTATGATTTCCTTCAGTGGCCATTGGCCAATCGTTGATTACAATGACGAAACAGACGTTGTTTTGTAATAAATCGGTTTGATTGGCTCTTGAAAGTTACGACAAGAGGCATTCTGCTGATAAAGCAGGAAGCGTGCTGGAAGGGTCAGACATTTGAAAATTTAGTAGAATGGAAAATTATTTTGCAAGAATTCGTTTTACGTTGTAATTTACATTTGGTTATATGCGTGGTTGTGATCCGAGCAGTGAGCAAGCCAATTTAAAACTGCATCAGCGATTGCAAAGGGTCTTTTCTTAGCTCATTTTAGGGTAACCACTAGTGCGCAGTAAAGATTATTGAAAATAAACCAGGAAGTTCTATCGCACAAGCTGCTTTTTAATCATGATCAATATTTTCACGCAACAAATGAAAACAGAGAGCATGAGCAAAAATTTCCTGGCCTGGCGTGAGGTTATTTTAAACGAGTTGCTTTTGAAGTAGTGATAGCTGAAGTGAAAATCCGTGGATGTTTTTTTCTGTAGCTGGTCTGCAGCATAAAGTACTGCCACAAAACGTCGCAACTGTTTTTTGTGCAAAAAACTTGTCACGTTCAGCTTTTCACTTTTTTCGTCCTGGAAAAATGGCAAACACGGAGTACATTGCCGCGAAAGGTGTTGGTAGCACCATGTAATGTTTATGAAACCAGCTCGACTGAAACCAAATGATCTCAATACGAAAACAAATCTGAACAGTTGCTTTTCAAAATGTCTGAAGAGTGATAAGTGGCGGAGGCCGGCTTTTATAACAGACATCGTCAGTCCAGCGCGCTGAAAAGGAGTGAAAACAGATTCCCTGTGAAACCTGTAGTTAACAATGTTCCGGCCAGCGCGGAGTTTCGCAAAACCTCATGAACAAAGAACTCTCCTGTATGAACATTTTCACTGCACCGGTGACTTACAATGAGAATCTATGAACATTTTCCTTACGGGTTCGGTACAGGTATCTTTGCAAATATTTCTAATAACATTTCATTAAGAAGCAACAGCGGTTCAGTTTTTTAACTTCAGCTTGAAACGAGTTTGCTGCTCACAATAAAAATCATTTGTTTGCGATCTATCACTGGCTCAGGAAAATGCAACGGAGCCTCAATCATTAAATATAACGCTGCCCTGCTCGGCGAGTCAGCGTTCAACTTTTCCGTTCTGCTATAGATTGTCTTGTAATAAACTACATCCCTAAGACTACTTCAAAGACAGAAAAAATACTTACAGTTGCCGAGTAGCATCGAGCGACCAAGAAACCTTGCACGCCTACTTGAGCTCTTTGGAGAGGCCTGTAAACCGCACCGGCGTCGCATTCGCGCATTACTTCCCGGGCAGCCGAATACGGCCTCGGACCGACATGAAACTCCCGCAATACACAAGCAACGGCAAAGTTTGCAGGGATATTACATAGAATGATTTTGTTGTAAGACGGGCATGAAACAATAAGAAGACGCTTCAAAAATGTTAACTGCAAAATTCATACTGTTCAAAACTGAGTTAGCTCTCAATTATAAGGCTGATTTGTTCCCATAAGACAAATTAGTTTGGGGCTGCGCGGCATTTAAAAATTAAATATCATCAATACCGCCTGTGTCACTTTGCCAAAAGCATTCATTCTTAAGTTATTGTCGTTCCATTCGCTAAACGTAGAAGTTTTGGCACAGTCTCTGCCGTACTGCAAGCATGCAGACTGCATATGTTACCCCACTGGTTTGTTGAAGCTAGGGTGGCCTTTAACAATTAAATATAACAGTTCAAAGACAATGCATTGCTAAGTATAGGGTCGCTTTCATTTGTTCAAAAAGTGGCTTCAAGAAGCAACACCTGTGAAACATTTTCTTAGGAATTGCATCAAGAAAATTCGATTCTTGGCAAATACCCAAAGTTTTCATGAGAGAAAAGTGCGGCCAACCAGAGTAATCCGCGTTTCTAACTGAGAGGTTCAGAAGAAATTCAAAGTGTGGAGCCGCCTTAAAATACGAGCAACTTTGCGTGCATCTACTGACTAGATACTTCATGTAGCATTTAACCCTCTTGCTTTAAATTTTTAATTCAATCTTTGCTATCAATTTATGTGCTATAAAAAATTAGGTTCAGAGCAACAGCAAGCAGTAAGGCAGGCTTAAACTAAATTTCTTTGACCCCACTTTATTAACGGCTGTTTTACGTAAAATATTTTTGAACTGAACATTCTACACTTATGCTGTCACTTGATAAGGTCGTTTCAAATCATAGCAGAGACGATGCCGACAAACTGGTTCCATCTTTCCTCTACCACTCGGCCAGCTATCGTCGCTGAACCTGCTTGACCTCTTCCTGCTACTTGTGTTTTCCACTTACATGGCAGTCCTTTACTCAGAAAATAATTAAGGTTTTCATACGTTTATTCAATAGGTGGGATGTTCTCGATTTAAGCAACCCAAAAGCTCTTTAACGTAGAAGGAATCAAATTTACAGCGCTAGAGATTTTTTCAAATTGGGATGAAAAAATTGTTTCATTTTTGATGGAGCCGTTCCTCCGAAAAAATATAAAAAATTAATGCTCATAAAGTGTTTAAAGAAATAAAGCAGTTTTTGGTAAGCCTGCACAAAGCTAGTGCAGTAATCAGTTTTTTTGCAAATTAGTTCATGAAGTGATGAGTGGAAGAAGTTCCATATTTGATTCACTTCATTTAATTTGCAAAAGTAAATACGTTCTAGTCAAGCGTACTACTTGTGCCGACGAGCTGGATTTTTCAACAAAAAACTGACTTGCGGTTCTCTAGCGCCCTCGGGTCGAGGTCATACGGCTAACCTAATGTTCACAAACCTGATATTCCTATTCCGTTACGCCCTATGTTTCGTTTATCGATTCTGCCATGCACTAACGCCTTGTCTGAAAAAAGATTCCCAATCTTCTGGTTGGAAAAACATAAATTTATGTACGCAATTCAATTGGTTTTGCCAGCTCGATTAGCGACATACGACAAAGAAACAACAAAATTTTGTTAGCATTTCACGTTGCGTCTCTGTTTTCTGGGATTTCAACAAATCCAGCAGCAAAAATAGCCACGCAAAGATTGACAGTACGTTCCAACTTTCAAGGTCGCACCAGTCGGTTCATACTAGATGTTTGCCAGGGACTGGAAATTTGCATGCAAGCATGATATTTTTCATCCCGAAAAAAATTTTGCGAACTGACATTTGGGATCCCTCTGGGTTCAGAGGTGTCTCCTATTCTATCCAACTTAGTTATGGAAGGTTTTGAAAACGAAGAAAAGACAGAGTTCCGCCGCCCGCCTGATGTTTGGAAATGCTACGTAGAGACACATTTGTAGTTGTCAATCGAAAGGATTTGCTGCACTTTTTCAATTTCTTGGATGCTATTGAACTTACTGTTTAATTTACGCAAAAGTTGAAATTGATGGAGCACTGGATTTTCTTGATGTGAGACTAACCCATGTTTTCACCGATGGGTTGGACTACTTCGTCTATAGAAAACTAACGCACATAGATATTTGAACTTTAAATTTGAACATCATTTGCAACATAAACAAGCAGTTGCGAAGACGTTATTAGCGGAACTTGTGAATTCGGATGAGAGTAACCATGAAAAATAGAAGGAACGCATTCATCAAGTCGTCGGGAACAACGGTTCTGAGAACTGCTAGAGCCGAAATGTATTGGTAGCAACATGTTATCGTGGCTCAACTGAAAAACGTCCAAAATGGCTTAACGATCACAAAATCGTTTTTGCAACAAACGAGAACAGTCAGTAGTACGTTGCTAAAGGGGAAAGATCCCATTCAGCCTTCTGATCACCAAATCGCTCTATGCTGCGCAACGTTTGGTGAATGCAATCAGAAGGACATTGGCGAAATCCCGAAGGATCCGACGGCACGTGATTGCTATGAAGTTGAGATAACGGCAAAGTGCAACTGAAGTGTACAAGGGCGACAGAGCTTTTGATTGCGCCGAACTAAGGAAACGAGGTAAAAGTACTCAGACCGCATGCAAGTTTTGTATGGCCAAGCGGTGATTTGTACACTTGTGAAAGGAAATCTGCCGATTTTAACGTTGAGTATCGATGTAATGAAAAAATGGTAAGCCTTAGTTTGCTAAAATCATTTCCAAATGCACCAATCTGAGTTTTTGACCAGCCATTCGGTGTCTCAGCTTTAATGCATGTTTTGCAAGGAAACGTTTATGGGGATGAAAGCTCCTCATATAACTGATATGCCTTTTGCGCGTGTTAAAGGTGGCTTCTAGTACCTTGCCAATTCGTGTCACTTTCCGTGATGAAAAAAGGCAGTTAGCTGGCTGAAATCTTAGCTTCGTTTTTAAGTTTACACCAGTTCAGCACGAGATTTTATTATTGTTATCCTGCTTGTTAGTTCTACAATACGTTTACTGGCACAATTGTTTTATTACGGCGGTTCACACGGTACCATGCATTTCCGATGAAAAACTACATCTGAAAACGTTTATAATGAACTCTGAACAACAAGCTAAATATTTTGCGTAAAAATTACTTTCTCCCATAGCTTAGCGACGAAAACTTACCAGTGTGTGTGCGAAGTTGCACAAATGGTTTTTCATTGAAATGCTGTTGCAGTGTGAGTGTGACAGTAGTGGGTGGAGACAAGGCTTGTCGGCAAGCCAATTAATTGCTGTTAAGTAACTACTCTCGACAGAGGCGATGCAGTGGAAATTAGCAAATTTTTTTAATAAGCAATGAATTTTACGTAACACTACGCATCTTCATTCCTGAAAGCCGTATGCAATGTTTACGAATGAAAAGTTGAAATGCTAAAGCAAGAGCAGAGAAAGCAAGCGAACTCAAGACTAAAATGAACAAATCAAAACGCATTTGAAATTGAAACGTTGTTAAGGTGGATACCAACGTCGGTAACTAACCTACATGGGTGGTAAAAAAGTCAAATAAATGGGAAAAGCTGAATGGAAAAGGATTGATTTTAAGTTCTATTCTCTTTTAAGTTTGACTTTAAATTTCAAAAAAATTAATTTCAAATGGTTGGCGCGCGCATATTGTCACTAGGTTCGAACGTGCCGCCCAGAGACGTATCGAGGGGGGGCACAATTCTCCGGGCACCGAATCAGTATGGGGGCGCGGAATCACTGCGGGGGTGCCGAAAAGTCCCAACAATGTCACAAGTCTATTCTTCAATTCAGTACATTTGCTTTGGAAAGGCCTCAGGTTCGAACGTGCGGGCGCCAAACTTGCTTTTAGACCCGGACGCCATCTAAGCTCGTTACGTCTCTGGTGCCACCCTCAGTCGTGTACTTAGCAGCCCGTGGCTGGTCGTAAGCGCACTCGCGTCGCTGCTGGTTGGTCAGGAGTTCGACTCTCGGCCGGTTCTTTCCAAGACCGTGTAAACTGCTACTGCAGTTTTTTACTGGGCGCACGGTGTGCGCAAGAGCTGCAGGGAGTATTCAGAGCGCAGAAACAGACCGAGTCAAATGATACCAGACCTTGTACAAACTCAGTTGTGGTGCTACAAGACCACTGCATTTGTAAATCGCCATCAAAACACCAAATAAAATCACAAAGGTCCTGTAGTTTGATTGCGATGAAAAGACCGTTGTTTATTGTTGTCAACGTAATGTATTTTGTTTCAGCGATTTTGCTGAATAAAGCCTAGCGTGCTTGAGCCACCTCAGAAAGTTTCGTCCGTTACAATTTATTCAGCAAAAATGTAAAGGCAATTACTCCGTCCTCGAGAGTTACGCATTGAATCTGAACAACCTGATGCTACTAGTGTGTTTAACTTTCGGTTGCGAACAGTCTAAGGTTTCATTTCTAATCTCCAAGAACACCGAAGAGACGACGATCCTGAAATCAACAAAATTATAGCTGCCTATCTCCTACTGTTTACCCTCACGTCGAAGAAGCAGGGACCTATGATAGAATCGTTCAACATCTGAAGCTCTATATCGGGGATGGGCAAACTTGTTCAATAGAAGAGTCATTTGCAGATAACCAAAAACACCAGCGATCCGCAAAAAGAGTTTGTAGTGTTACAACAAATACGGCAAGGAATACAACTTTTAAATAAAATGACCACTGATTGAAACGCAAAAGACGCATTTTTTTATCAACATTAGATTTTTGTTTGATTTGATTGTCTCCAAAAATCTGAACGGTACATTGTTAAAGTTGTGCGAATTTATTTTTCCAAAGTGTTCATTAGTCAGGGTTGCACGGTGTTTTGATTTTACGAGCTTCATTACAGAGAATAAAATTTCATAGAAGTATGTCGTGTTAAATACAGGAATGAGTCGTACAATGGTTTTTTAAGTTCTGGGTATTTACTTTCTGAAACATGTCACTAGAACTCAACTGCGGAGTGGAACTAACTGAAAATGTTTAGAACCAGATCATCTTGCATCTTGGTCAGTTTCATTTCTACAGCTGCCAAGTTTGAGACTAACGATTGGCGAACTGTAGAACCATCAGCGTCTACACTAGCGTTGAATGGATTTACAGGCAAAGCAAGCATGGTTTTTATTCTCGCAAAATATCGATACTGCCTTGGAACTCCTCCAGTAGACTTGCAATGTATTTCTGTATTCTTCCACTTTGTGGTCTGCATTTGCCTCTTAGCGAAATGCATTGGTTCACATTCTGGCATTGGGAAAATGACGGAATGTTTTTGATAATGTGTCTCCTTGAAAAATTTTAATGACTCTGGTAGCTAACCTTACAAAGTCGTGTAAACACATTAATAACTGAAACAAACATTAGATATGAGGCGACAACTCAGTATTGATTTGAAATATTGATATCCATCTAGCAGAACCACACAAACATGTGGCTCAAGAGCCGCAGTTTGCCCAACATTTTTCTATGTATATGTTAAAAAGATGAATATCTATGCTCGACGTCTACTAGGCATCCATCGGCAAGCACGAGTCAATTTTAGAGTTCTTACATATGATTAAAGTCCTTGCCAAAGAATGCGCTTTTTTCGACGTAACTGCTGACTTGTATTGTGAAGAACACCCTTGCGATGTCTTCATAAATCAACTCGGTTGTCCTGCTATTCGCCAACGTCTATCTACCAGAAAATGAAGAGCTCACTTTGAAACAAGCTTATGAATTAGCTGATAACCTTGCCCGAGTTCATTATCATTCTGGCTGCTTGGGATCGCAAACACTGAATCAATCGTTATTTGCAACGGCAGGCGACACTAATGCCAAATATTCTGGAACTGCTGCCTCAAGGTGATCATTTGCTCACGTTACTAAAATTGTATCGTGCTTCTGCGGTTTACGCACTCACCGAAACCGATCATTGTGTATTGCTCGCAAAGCTAGCTGTCATTCATGTGGAAAACGGGGTTATTTCGCTCGTGTTTGTCAATACAGAAGTTCATCAAATGATAGTGCTACGGCTGCTATCACCATTTCTGTTCTGACAGTGAAACAACCATTTCTTGCTTCCGCTCCCTCCAGTTTAGAATCTTGCTGTTTTGCACCTGGGACTTTAAACGACGCCCCTATACGGTTTCTTGTTGACTCCGGCGCGTCTGAAAATGTCGTCCACCTCGACGGTTGCCCCCGATTGAGCCTGCCTGTGAATGAAGGTACATCTTCTATCGGTATGGCTTTGTCGGACATCTGTCGAAACCTTCGGAAAGAATGCGGCAAAAGAAAACTCCTCGACGAAACCTACCCGTTATCTGATTTCAGCATCCTGAATAACCTCTGTGCTGATGACACAGTTGATCCAACATTTTTTAAACTGCATTATTCCGTTGGTTTCGTGTTGAATGGATACAAACAAGCTTTAATTATACAGTAGCTACCTCATCCAACCATCCAAGTCTTCTACTGCTAGTCAGATCGCTGTTAACTGGTGTTGACTTGATTTGGACCCTCCGCGATTATTTGATTATTTGAATTTCAGACTGCAAACCAATTGCTCCACACCCAGGACATTATAGCCCTGTAGCTGTGGATATGAAGTTCATCAGATGTGGCGGTCAAAGACGGCTGGACGCAAACATCGTCGAGCCGGCCAGGGTGTCCTTGGAGAGCGCAACCTCTTGTTACACCAAAAAGCTCAATGAAAAGATTGGTCGTTGATTAGTATTCTGTTATCATTAACGGCTTTACCTTGCTGGATGCATACCCGTTTCTTAACACTGAGGACTTGGTTGGAAAGGTAGCGCTAGACCAGCACTTCATTTCGATAAACCTTCGACTGGCCTTTCACCACGTGTCTCTGTTACCTGCGAAACGGCCTTTCACCGCCTTTGAAGCTGGTGG